>ERZ888423.2556-NODE-2556-length-13310-cov-11.418408_pt1 | contig 13310 bp, 14 predicted proteins | sample MGYA00520523_ERZ888423 | MGnify/ENA primary metagenome ERZ888423 (study PRJEB32303, sample SAMEA104408611) | aquatic metagenome | biome: Brackish water; feature: Pelagic; material: water | place: Baltic Sea | collected 2014-06-08T10:24:00 | depth 30,27 m ...
ACTAGTGCAATTAACAACAAGGAAAATTACCCTGGGCACGCACGCACTCTTACTTCCTGCTTTCTTATTCATTACATCCTGTGGTGTGATGGAACAGGCAATACGCTCTTCGGCAGCAGATGACGAAGTGCTTATTGCTATGGAGGAACCTCAGTTTATTGAGGATTTCTACGAACCAGAAGTAAGCCGCATCGAGACTCCCATGGTAGAGGCCATCAGCTTTCGCGGTGATTTGCGTACCGGCGTTTGCGATGAAGAAGCTATCGCAGCCCGTGAACTCACCTACAACCTGGATAACCTTCCCGGCATGAGCAATATAGGTGGTGGCGAAGAAGAAGCAACCGTTGACCTTACAGATGAAACAGAACTGGACGAGATTACCATGAATGCCATGGAGAATGGCAGGTTCAATCCGTCCAAGATGGAAGGAAAGCTGGTCATTGATGTCCTGATGGAAGAAACTTCCTGCTATAACTTTCCACTCGACAATCTCAGAATCAACTCCAACTTCGGCTGGAGGCGCGGAAGAGTGCATGCTGGAATCGATCTGGATCTGGAAACCGGAGATCCGGTATACGCTATCATTGATGGTGTTGTAAAGGAAGCAGCTTATTCCAAAGGGTATGGTAACCTGGTTATTCTGGAACATGCCAATGGCTTGCAGACCTACTATGCTCACTTGTCCAAAATCAATGTGAACGCAGGTGATATGATTGCTTCAGGTGAACAGCTCGGACTGGGTGGCAGCACCGGCCGTTCTACAGGACCTCACTTGCATTTTGAAGTACGCTACCACGGAGCCTATATGGATCCCAGTAACTTGATTGACTTCAAAACAGGAGAACTGAAATCAACTGCGCTCACCCTCGAGAAAGGTACCTTCAAAACACTGAACGACGTTAATACAGCTAAATACCACACCGTAAGAAGTGGTGATACCCTTTCCGGCATCGCCAGTAAATACGGAACTTCGGTTAGCAAAATCTGCCGCCTGAATGGTATTTCCGCCAAAAAGGTAATACGTCCTGGTCAGCGTTTGCGCGTACGATAATCCAATTAGTATATCGTCCTTTCTGCCCTTAGGCGGAATACAAGGGAAGCTGTGTATCTTTGAGCATGCTACTGCAGGTTGTTTCAGAAACAGAAAAGTCACTGCAAGATTTCAATAACAGCTGGGATCAGTTCGCCATCATGTTGCCGCGTGTATTGATTGCACTGGCCATCTTCATCATATTCATCCTCTTTTCTAAGCTGGTCCGGAAAATCTTTTTAAAGTTGCTCAAGAAGCGACTGAATAATCCTGCCGTTGCGACCATTTCAGCGGGTTTCCTATCCATAGTCTTTGTTTTTATAGGCTTGTTCTTCGCCCTCGATGTGCTGGGACTCGACAAAACAGTCAGTTCCCTGCTGGCAGGTGCCGGGATACTCGGTCTGGCGCTGGGTCTTGCATTGCAGGATACCCTCACCAGCGCAGTAGCCGGTATTGTCATGACCACTCGGAAGGCCTATAAGGTTGGAGATTATGTAGAGTCAGGGGGATATGAAGGAACTATACTGGAAATCAACCTGCGCAACACTACCATCCTGCAAAATAGTGGCACCCAGGTAAAAATTCCCAACAGAAATGTATTGAACAATCCCCTGCAAAACTTCTCCATTACCGGTGAGCGGAGAGTGGAACTTACCGTAGGGGTGCATTATAAAGAGAAGCTGGAGCTGGTAGAAAAAGTAACGCGCAGTGCTATCGAGACCAATGTGCAATACAACAAAAGGCGACCGCTGGAAGTGTATTTCACCGGCTTTGGTGATAGCAGCATCGATCTGGTGGTGCGTTTCTGGATTACCAGGGTGCGGCAGGCAGATTATTATAAAGCACAGAGTGAAGCCATTCTGGCTATACGCAATGCTTACCGCGACAGCGATATTACCATTCCATTCCCCATTCGCACTATTGAAATGGCCGGCGGAAAATAAAGTCTCCGATGCCTTTACAGCGGGACTGCTTGAATTTTGCCACCTAAGGTTTTAGCTTTACAGCATGTCGAATGAAGGTATTCATACAGATAAAGCGGCGGTCCCGGTAGGGCGCTATCCGCATGCCCGGAAAGCGGGGAATTTATTGTTTCTGTCGGGAATCGGTCCCCGCACTGCAGGTAGCGGTGAAATCCCGGGTTTAGCCCAGGACAAAAACGGTAATTTCACCACTTTCGATTTTGAAGCCCAGGTGCATTCGGTCTTTACCAATGTGAAAGCGGTGCTGGAAGCTTCCGGAGCTCAATGGGAAGACATGGTGGATGTAACGGTGTTTCTGGTAAATATGCAGCGCGATTTCAACGCTTTCAACGCCATCTGGGCCTCGTATTTTCCTGAAAACGGACCTTGTAGGACGACAGTAAGCATTACGGCACTGCCGACACCGATTGCTATTGAATTGAAATGTACTGCATATATAGGCTGAAACAGCTGCAACCATAAAAGAACTAAGGATGTCCTTCCCTGTGTATACAACAGCTGTACATGTTGCCGATAAGATGCAACTTCCCCATCCGGCTTTGCTGATTATCTCTGGTCCCTGTGTCATCGAATCAGAGCAACTATGCCTCGATATAGCCGGTGCCATGAAAGATATTTGTTCCCGCCTCGGGCTGCAATATGTTTTTAAGGCATCTTTCGATAAGGCCAATCGTACCTCAGCTGATTCATTTCGAGGTGATGGTATGGAGCAGGGCTTAAAAATATTACAGAAGGTAAAAGACCAGATAGGCGTCCCTGTACTTACCGATATTCACTGGCCGGAACAGGCGGCCGTTGTGGCTGAAGTGGTGGATGTTTTGCAAATCCCGGCGTTTCTGTGTCGCCAGACCGACTTATTGCTGGCTGCAGGTGCCACGGGCAAAGCCGTGAATGTGAAGAAGGGACAGTTCATGGCTCCGGAGGATATGCAGTATGCGGCAGGTAAGGTGCGCGCTACCGGCAATAATAATGTGCTGCTGACGGAGCGCGGTGCGAGTTTTGGGTACAACAACCTGGTAGTGGATATGCGCAGCCTCCCCGTGATGCGGCAATACGCACCGGTAGTTTTCGATGTAACCCACAGCGTGCAAATGCCCGGCGCAGCGGGAGGTAAAAGTGGCGGTCGACGGGAGTTCGCTCCGTACCTGGCCAAAGCAGCCGCGGCGGTAGGGGTAGATGGCTTTTTTATAGAAACACATCCCAACCCCGAAGTAGCACTCAGCGATGGGCCTAATATGATTCCGCTGGCGCAAATGGAAGCCTTACTCGGACAACTCGCAACCTTACACGCATTGAACCATGGATAGAAAGCAAGCTCCTACCATTAAGGTAGTATTATCGGATGTAGATGGGGTGCTCACCGACGGGGGACTTTATTTTACTGAAAAGGGCGATCAGTTCAAGCGCTTCCACGTGCACGACGGCATGGGCTTTTTGCTGCTGAAAGAGCGAGGCTTTACCACAGGCATTATTACTTCAGAGAATCTGGAGTTGGTGCGTTTGCGTGCGCAGCGCATCCGGCCTGACTACCTGTATATGAACCTGGGTTTTGAAGGGAAGCTGGAAGCTGCCCGTGAAATAGCGGCAAAGGAAGGGTGTTCGCTGGATGAAATGGCCTACATAGGTGATGATGTCAATTGCATTCCTTTATTACAGGCAGTGGGGCAGGCCTTCTGTCCCTCCAATGCCGTAGAAGCAGTTAAAGCTGTATCGGGCATCCACGTGTTAACTGCCGCCGGAGGCCATGGAGCATTCCGTGAGATGGCAGAGCTGCTGTTGCGCAGCTGAAGGCCTGTATGATGAGAGCAACCCAGCTTAGTCGAGGGTGAGAAATATGGAATTATCAACCATCAGAGTAGTATTTCTATCCAATGCCCACCCGGCTACTAATTAAATTTGGCAGGCAAAGGTGACAGGCAAAGTAGCGGAATCCACCTGTTGAAAAGTTGGATATTCAATGGTGTAGGCTGTTTTATAGTAAAAATGGCTGCTTTTTGGCTGCTTAAATGGACAGTCTTTCATGTTAACTTAACATAGAAAAGCGCCCGTTTTATTGGTCAGCTAATTGCAAGTGAGTAGTTTTGCTACTCGAATGCTGGATACCCTCATTACATCCAAAACACGGGTTAAACTGTTGCTGAAGTTTTTCTCCAATAAAAATACGGCGTCGCATTTGCGCGGTCTCGCCAAGGAGATGGACGAAAGCACCAATGCCGTGCGCCTGGAGTTGAATAAACTCTCTGAAGCCGGCATTCTGGTGTCACAGGAAGAAGGCAATACCATCCAGTACAAGGCCAACGCACAACACCCCTTATTTCCCGAACTCAGCAGTCTGGTACGCAAATACCTCGGGCTCGACAAGGTGGTTGAGAACCTCGTCCAGCGCCTCGGCGATGTGCGATTAGCATTGGTTACAGGCGATTACGCCCGTGGCAGGGATTCAGGCACCATTAATCTGTTAGTGGTAGGCAATGTCGATATGGTACTCCTCGATTACCTGGTCAATAAAACCCAGGAAATGATTAGCAGAGAGATCGATGTCACAGTTGTCCACAATGAAGGTTTCGAAGAATGGCAAAAAAGCCATGACCTTTCAGTAGCCATTGTGGTTTGGGGGGAAGAGCGGCGCTGACCGCGTCATGTTGCTCCGATAGCAGGACAACATGCACTATACATAGCTACCACAGCCACTCGTCCAAAACACCAATATGGGACTGAGGAAGCGAAGCTGTAGGATGACGATGACATTGACGTTAACGTTAACCATGACCATGACGATGACTATGACTATGACGATGAAGGGTATGTTAAAAGGGATTTAGATTATTTATTTGTTTAAGTAATTTTTTCATTCACACGCTTTACCGCACAGCAAAAACAAATCGCTATGCGGGATTTTAGAAAATACGACGTTTATCATGATGCTATTGAATTTGCCATTAGCATTTACAAGACTACGGGTAGTTTCCCGGATGCAGAAAAATTCAATCTGGTGAGTCAATTGCAACGTGCAGCCGTATCCATATCTGCCAATGTAGCGGAAGGTGCAGGAAGGTCTACCTCAAAGGACTTTGCTCGATTTATTTCTCAAAGCCTTGGTTCTGCAAACGAATGTGAAACCTTGCTTGTCATTGCAAGCAGATTGAACCTTGTTGCAGACCTCGAACTGAATCACCTTATCGAAGACTTGCAAAGTATTCAAAAAAGACTAGCTGGCCTGCGAAAGACATTACTATCTAGCAATACCTCCAATAAATACCATTGATCTTCTCAACGTCAACCCCGATAGCTATCGGGGCAACGTCAATGTCAACATCAACGTCAATGTCAACGTCCATGTCAAAGTCAACGTCAAAGTCAACGCCAACCAAATGAAACTAACAATCGTAGGAACCGGATACGTCGGACTGGTAACAGGTACCTGCCTTGCAGATGTAGGTGTCGATGTCACCTGTGTCGATATCGATGAAAAGAAAATTCAAAGATTAAGGAATGGAGAAGTTCCCATTTATGAACCGGGGCTCGATCTCATTCTGAAGAATAATGTGGAAAAGGGAAGGCTCCACTTTTCCACATCCCTAAAGGACGTACTCAAGGGCGTAGAGGTAGTCATGATTGCCGTGGGCACGCCTCAAGGCGAGGATGGCAGTGCAGACCTGCAGTATGTATCTGCTGTGGCCGGTGAAATTGGCAGGTATATGGAAGATTACCATGTGGTAGTTACCAAAAGTACGGTACCTGTGGGCACACATAAAGTAGTTAGGAATGCCATTCAGCAGGAGTTGGATGCCAGGGGAGTAGATTTAACCTTCGATGTAGTATCCAATCCTGAATTCCTCAAAGAAGGAGCTGCGGTTGCTGACTTCCTGAAGCCCGACCGTATTGTTATAGGAACGGAAAGTGAAATGGCAAAGGAGATTATGCATAAGCTGTATCGTCCTTTTTTATTGAATGGTCACCCCATTATCGATATGGATCCTGCATCTTCAGAAATGACCAAATATGCCGCCAATGCCATGCTGGCCACCCGCATTAGTTTTATGAACGATGTAGCCAATCTGTGTGAACGCATGGGCGCCGATGTCAATAAAGTGCGCAAAGGCATTGGTGTCGATCCGCGCATAGGGTCCCAGTTTATCTATGCCGGTATCGGCTATGGGGGCTCCTGCTTCCCCAAAGACGTAAAAGCACTGCTCCGCATGGGGCAGGAAATGGACTATCCCATGGAAGTGCTGGAGGCAGTAGACCGCGTCAACAACAGACAAAAATCGCTGCTGGTTGAAAAAGTGATGAAGCATTTTGGCAGGGATTTGTCAGGATTAAAATTCGCTGTCTGGGGCTTATCGTTCAAACCCAAGACCGACGATATGCGGGAAGCTCCTTCTCTGCGCATCATCGACCAGCTGATAGCAGCAGGTGCAACAGTGTGTGCCTACGATCCCGTTGCTATGGAAGTAGCAGCGCCTATGTTGCCTGCCTCTACCCTACTTACTGGAACAGCAGAAGCAGCAGTGCAAAATGCGGATGCCTTGTTGTTGTTGACAGAATGGCCGGAGTTCAGAATGCCGGACTTTACCGCACTGAAAGCACAAATGGCACAGCCTGTTATCTTCGATGGTCGCAATATTTACGCAGCTGATGATATGCGTAAACTGGGCTATACCTATTATGGTATAGGGTTGGGAGAATAATATGAAAAAGTATAATGTCATACTTTCCGGTGGAGTGGGCACCAGGCTTTGGCCACTCTCCAGAGAAGCTTGCCCCAAGCAATTCCTGAAAATATTCAACGGGCGGTCTCTTTTCCAGGAAACGGTATTGCGCAATCAACCACATTGTGACGATGCCATCATGATTGGCAACCAGGCTACCCGTTCACTGTGGAATGAACAGCTCGCAGAAATGGGCTGTGCCATTGGGCAGGAAATAGTGGAATCCACTCCGCGCAATACGGCAGCTGCTATTGCTTTTGCTGCATTGTCTGTAGATAGGGACGACCTCTTGTTTATAACACCCTGTGACCACCAGATCGGTAATCCGGAAGAGTATGAAATAGCCGTGCAACGGGCATTTGAACTGGCTTTGGAAGATAAACTTGTTACTTTCGGTATACTACCGCGTTCCCCTCATACAGGGTATGGCTATATGCAGCATGAAGGAGAACAAGTGCTGGCATTCAGGGAAAAACCGGATGCAGAAACCGCCCGTTCATTCCTGAGTAAAGGCGGATATTTATGGAATAGCGGTATGTTCTGTTTCAGGGCTGGTAAATTCCTCGAAGCGCTGGGCGAATGGGAGCCGGAAATTCTGAGCAGCTCAAAGGTGGCATTGGAGAAATCCGTCTTAAATATAGTTGATAAAGAAGCCTCCCTCCACATTCCTTCCAAAAGTGTGGACTATGCGGTAATGGAAAAGAGTAAGGATATTGCTGTCGTTCCTTCATTGTTTGACTGGTCAGACCTGGGATCCTTCGTGGCACTGAAAGAGTATATGGAAGGGGCATCAGATAATGGATATCTTCAGAATGGCAACCTTGTTTTTAGTTCAAAGTTGAATGTTTCCATTCTTGGATTGCAGGATATCATTGTGGTAGATAATGAAGATGTACTACTTATAGCCAGCAAGGAGGGCGTGGATGCTATAAAGGAGGAATACGAAACCGTTACCCAACAAAAACCGGCTTGTAAATAATGGAACACGATAAACGACCCTGGGGTGAATATTTTGTGCTGGAAGATACAGCAACACATAAGGTTAAAAGAATAGAAGTATATCCCGGCGGCAGGCTTTCCTATCAATACCATGCCCATAGAAGTGAGGTTTGGACAATTGTCAGCGGAACTGCCAGGGTAATATTGAATGAAGAAGCTTTTAATCTGGCAAGTGGTGAGTATATCTATATCCCGCAAGGAGCAAGACACCGCATAGAGAACCCTTCCGATACAACACTGGTATTCATAGAAGTGCAGGTGGGGACTTATTTCGGTGAGGACGATATTGTAAGACTGGAAGACGATTATAACAGAAAATAACATATGGATTTAAAAAATAGTAAAATAGCGGTAATTGGTCTTGGCTATGTAGGACTGCCATTGGCGGTGGAATTTGGAAAAAAACGGCCTACTATTGGTTTTGATATCAATAGGTCAAGAGTTGAAGCACTGAAGGAAGGCGTGGATCATACTCTTGAAATAACAGCCGAGGATTTATTGGCTGCGAATCATCTGGAACTCACCAATGATTTAGCACCAGTCGGAGAAGCCAACGTCTTTATCATTACTGTACCAACTCCTGTAGATAAATCTAATAATCCTGACCTTGGTCCGGTATTGAAAGCCTCTGAAATGGTAGCCGGCTTGCTGAAGAAAGGCGATGTGGTTATTTATGAATCAACGGTATATCCGGGATGTACAGAAGAAGAATGTGTGCCGGTATTGGAGTCTTCATCTGGGTTAACATTCAATGAAGACTTCTATTGTGGGTATTCGCCCGAAAGAATCAATCCCGGTGATAAGACACATACACTCACCACCATTAAAAAGGTAACTTCCGGAAGTACACCTGAAGTAGGAAAGGCAATTGACGAGCTCTATGCATCGATCATTTCGGCAGGTACCCACCTGGCACCCAGCATTAAAGTAGCAGAGGCTGCCAAAGTCATAGAAAATGCTCAGCGCGATATCAATATAGCATTTGTCAATGAACTGGCTAAAATCTTCAACAGACTGGGTATTGATACCAATCAGGTATTAGAAGCCTCCAGTACAAAGTGGAACTTTCTTCCCTTTAAGCCCGGGCTGGTAGGCGGACACTGTATTGGCGTTGATCCCTACTACCTGGCACAAAAAGCACAACAGGTGGGCTACCATCCGGAGATTATTCTGGCAGGCCGCAGGTTGAATGACAGCATGGGTGCCTATGTAGTGGAAGAGGTAGTCAAGCTGATGGTGAAAAAGAGTATTCAGGTGGTGAATGCGAAGTGTCTGGTGCTGGGATTTACTTTTAAAGAGAATTGTCCGGATGTACGGAATACAAAAGTAATTGATATAGTAACCGAATTACGCAGCTATCATATTGAGCCAATAGTATATGATCCTTGGGCAAATCCAACTGAAGTAGTGCACGAATACGGAATAGAAGTAGTGAATGAACTTCCTGTAGGTCAGTTTGCGGCCGTTATTCTTGCGGTTGCTCACAAGGAGTTTGCAGATATAAATATTAAGGGTTTAATTAATGGAGGTGTGATTTATGATGTTAAAGGCGTTTTAGATAAAGATGTTTCTGACGCAAGATTGTAATCAATTTCAACAATATATCAAGAGTAATAAATGAATACAGAAGACTTCTTTGTTCATCCTACAGCTGTTATAGATAATCCATGCACAATAGGAAAGGGAACCAAAATTTGGCACTTTTCGCACGTGATGTCCAACTGTACTTTGGGCGAAAATTGCAATTTAGGCCAGAACGTGGTCATCTCGCCAGAAGTGGTGCTCGGTAACAATGTGAAGATTCAAAACAACGTGTCCATTTATACAGGAGTAACCTGTGAAGACGATGTTTTTCTCGGGCCCTCTTGTGTGTTCACCAATGTAATCAACCCGCGCAGTGCGATCAACCGCCGAGGTCAATACGCCAGAACAACGGTGAAGCAAGGAGCGAGTATTGGCGCCAATGCCACAATTGTTTGCGGACATGATATTGGTCGGTTTGCTTTTATCGGGGCGGGCGCTGTGGTAACCAAGAATGTACCAGATTACGCCTTGGTGGTGGGCAATCCGGCCCGACAAATGGGGTGGATGAGCGAGTATGGCCACCGACTAGAATTCGACCAAAACGGATGGGCCACCTGTCTGGAATCTGGAGATAAATACCGTTTGCAAGACGGATTAGTTTCAAAAGTAGCAGTAGACTAGCAATGTCAAGAATCATACAGTTTGCCGTAGTAGGCTGTGGTCACATCGGTAAGCGCCACGCCGAAATGATTAAGCGCAATGCAGAGTCAGAATTGGTCGCTCTGGTAGATATCAAGAAATCAGAAGAGTTGAATATTGACGTTTTTGGTGTTCCATTGTACCCATCTATTGACGAAATGCTCAAGAGCCACCCTGATGTGGAGGTGGTCAATATTGCTACTCCCAATGGACTGCATGCCGAACAGGCCCTGAAGTGCCTAGAAGCCCGCAAACATGTGGTCATTGAAAAGCCAATGGCACTACATAAACAGGATGCCGAAAAAGTAATTTTCAAAGCCCTGCAGGTCAATCGGCATGTATTTGCCGTAATGCAGAATCGCTACTCACCACCTTCCGTTTGGATCAAAGAATTGATTGAAGACCACCTGCTTGGAAAGATTTATATGGTGCAGGTGAATTGCTATTGGAACCGTGATGATCGCTACTATAAGAAGGGCAGCTGGCATGGCAAAGCCGATTTAGATGGCGGTACCCTCTTCACCCAGTTCAGTCATTTCATTGACATTATGTACTGGCTGTTTGGCGACATAGAAGACATTCAAGCGCGTTTTGCCGATTTCAATCACGAAAAGTCTACAGACTTTGAAGACAGTGGTCTGGTTTCTTTCCGTTTTGTGAATGGAGGCATGGGGTGTATCAATTACTCCACCTCTATTTGGAACCAAAACCTCGAAAGTAGCATGACCATCATTGCCGAAAAAGGCAGCGTGAAAATTGGTGGACAATACATGAATGAGGTAGAGGTTTGTCATATAGAAGGCTACACTATGCCAGAATTAGCCCCTACCAATCCTGGGAACGATTACGGGGCCTACAAGGGATCGGCAGCCAATCACCATTACATCATAGAGAACGTAGTGGACGTGCTGAACAACCGGGCTACCATCACCACCAATGCACTAGAGGGGCTGAAAGTGGTAGATATAATTGAACGCATTTATCAAGCCGCTGATCGGCAGGCAAAAAATTAGTCCTGTTAAACGAATAAGAATTAAATAATGAGGGTTTTAATCACTGGTGGCGCAGGTTTCATTGGATCAAACCTAGTTAAGTTTCTTCTTGGTCAAGAAAACGTTGACGAAGTCAGAGTAATGGATAATCTGGCAACAGGCTACCGAAAGAACTTGGCAGAATTTGAAACTAACCCAAAGTTTCGATTTTTAAATGGAGATATCCGCCTCGCGAAGGATTGCGAAGAAGCCGTTAAAGGTGTAACGCATATTTCTCATCAAGCTGCTTTAGGTTCCGTTCCTCGTTCTATAGAAGATCCATTTACATCACATGATGTGAATGTTAACGGTTTTATAAACATACTTGAAGCTGCTCGTAAGGAAGGTATTCAAACAATTGCATATGCATCATCTTCCGCCGTTTATGGTGATTCTGAACTTTCTCCGAAAAAGGAAGAAGTCACAGGCAAACTCCTCTCGCCCTATGCGGCAACTAAAATGGCGAATGAATTATACGCAGAAGTCTATTCCAAGAATTATAATATGACCTTAACGGGCTTTAGATATTTTAATGTTTTTGGTCCGAAACAAGATCCGACTGGTGCCTATGCTGCTGTGATCCCTATATTTATTTCTCATGCACTTAAAGGGCAGGCTCCGATCATTAATGGAGACGGTACAATAACTCGTGATTTTACTCCGGTATCTAATGTGGTGCTTGCCAATTGGTTAGCACTAACAAAGAATTGTTCTGAAGGCCATTATGTTTATAATGTTGCGTGCGGCGATTCTACAAGCCTATTGAACCTATGGGAGTTGATTTCTGAAATTGTAGGTAGCCCACGAGAGAATGTGATTTTTGGACCTGTCCGAAAGGGTGATATACTTTTCTCACTCGCAGATATTAAGGCGATAAAAGAAGACTTGGGTTACGAAGAAGACTCAGACTTGAAAAACGCCCTTAAATCTGCTGTAGATTACTACAAACAATCAATTCAATGAGCGTGAAAGTATTAGTTACTGGTATCGCTGGATTTGTAGGGATGCATGTGGCGAAATCTTTGAAGGAAAAAGGGTTTGAGGTAGTTGGAATTGATAATCTCAACGATTATTACGATGTTAACCTTAAAATCTCAAGATTGCATGATTTAGGACTTGTCTCATTTGAAAGCGATCATCATAAAGCTGAAATTGACAATCTTACCTTCTATAAAATAGATTTGTGCAATCGTGAAGCTATAGATGAACTTTTCAAAGTATACAATTTTAGCATTGTCATTAATCTAGCTGCTCAAGCTGGCGTAAGATTCTCAATTACTCATCCAAAATCATATATCGATTCAAATATTAATGGTTTTTTTAATATTCTGGATGCTTCAAAAGCCTTTAAAATTGACCATCTAATTTACGCTTCTAGCAGCTCAGTATATGGTAATTCGATTAATACGCCTTTTCGGGTTGAGCAACGCACCGACAATCCAATTTCGATGTACGCAGCAACAAAAAAGGCCAACGAATTAATGGCTGAAACATATAGCCATTTGCATGGCTTAAGTACAAGCGGTCTTCGTTTTTTTACTGTTTACGGACCTTATGGTAGACCAGATATGGCTTATTTCAGCTTCACAAAAAGCATTTTAGAAGGTAAGCCAATCAAACTCTTTAATGGTGGAGATTTACATCGAGATTTCACTTACATAGATGATATAGTTAATTCCATTGTAGCACTATGTGAAAAGGGGGCTGAAAAAAAAGGTGGCGCCTCACTTTACAACATTGGTCGTGGTGAACCTCAATTGATAAAGGAGTTTGTAACTACTTTGGAGGAATTAATTGGAAAAAAGGCGTTAGTCGAAGTTGTGGAAAAGCAACCAGGAGACGTGGATATAACCTATGCTGATATATCTTCATTGCAAAATTATCTTGGCATAAGGCCAGAGATAAGTTTGAAAGAAGGTTTGAGCTCTTTTTATAACTGGTACAAAAGGTACTACATATAGGTAATAGTTTGCGAGCAATTGCATTTAAGGGATTAAAGTGGTCTTCAATACAGCAATTGGGAGTTCAATTGCTCAACTACGCATCTGTAGTTGCTTTAGCCTTCTGGGTTGATCCTGAAGTTCATGGTTTCTTTGCCATTGCATCCCTAGCAGCAGGATTAGCAGGAGTACTTGGAGCTATGGGACTAGGTGAAATAATCATTAAAGATGTAGACGAAAACTTTCAAGATAAAGTGCCAGCATATTGGAGTTTAGTTTTATTGGTTGCAGGGTTACTTTATATTCTATCCTGTGGACTAAGTTTAATTGTAAGTACTGTAAGTACCCCTTTTTTCAGACAGGTTAAAAATAGATAAAAAATTATTCATGAT
>ERZ888423.2557-NODE-2557-length-13308-cov-5.187957_pt1 | contig 13308 bp, 12 predicted proteins | sample MGYA00520523_ERZ888423 | MGnify/ENA primary metagenome ERZ888423 (study PRJEB32303, sample SAMEA104408611) | aquatic metagenome | biome: Brackish water; feature: Pelagic; material: water | place: Baltic Sea | collected 2014-06-08T10:24:00 | depth 30,27 m ...
CGCCGGTTTCCCCAACCCGCCCGATCTCGTCTCGACCTACATCGACCCCGAGACGATGCCGTGGGCGCCATCGGCCTTTCCCGGAATCGAGACCAAGGTGTTGTGGTCCGAACCCGAGAGCGGCCGCTCGACCATCCTGTTCAAGTTGGCGCCGGGGGCAGTGGTTCCGGCTCACGCCCACGTCGACGTCGAACAGACCTGGGTCATCTCGGGGACCTTCGAGGATCACGAAGGCGTTGCCCAGGCCGGGCACTACGTGTGGCGGCCGGGCGGGAACCGCCACGAAGCCCGCAGCGTCGACGGCTGCGTGATCCTGTCGATGTTCTCCAAACCCAATGTCTTCGACAACCCGACCCCGTTCTACACCGAAGAGGCCGAGTCCGAACGGCCTTGACGTGCGAGATCTCCTGCGCGTCGCCACTCCTGCCGCTGGCGAACCCATCCGCTCGCTGCCACGGCCACCGGCTCTGGCCCAGCTGACCTCGGGCCGGATCTTCTACGGGTGGTACGTGGCACTTGCCTGCACCGTGATGATGTACGTGACGGTGGGCGTCAGCTACTACGGCCTGTCGCTGTTCCTCCGGCCGTTGCGCGAGGAGCACAACTGGTCGAACGCCGTGGTTTCGGGTGCAACCGGCACGTTCTTCCTCCTTTCCGGGCTGGCATCGTTCGCGGCCGGACCGTGGATCGATCGTTTCGGACCTCGCGTGTTCCTCGGACTCGGGATCGCCACCACTGCCGTTGGTGCGGCCGGTGTCGGTTTCGTCAACGAGATCTGGCAGCTCTACCTGGCGTACACGCTGCTGGCGATCGCCTACGGCATGGGTGCGGTCGTACCGGTCTCGACCTTGATGTCTCGTTGGTTCATTCATCAACGGGCAAAGGCCATGATGATCTCCTCCACCGGCGTTTCCCTCGGTGGGGCAACGCTCGTTCCGCTCGGCGCGGTGCTCATCGATCGCGGCGGACTTCGCCTGGCCGCACCGGTGCTGGGCATCATGGTGTTCGTGATCGCCATGCCGGTGCTGCTGCTGGTGGTCTCGGCCTCGCCCTTCGACATGGGTCTGGAGCCCGATGGGGGCAGCGAGGCACCGGCATCGTCACGCATCGATCGGGCATCTCAGTTCCGGGTCTGGAGCCGCCGTGACGCGATGCGAACCCGGGCATTCTGGGCCATTGTCGTATCGTTCTTCCTCTGTCTGGCAGCCCAGACAGCGGTGCTGATCTTCCAGCTCAGCTTCCTGCAGGAGCCCGACAAGCTCGGCACCCGCAGCGCAGCTGCGCTCGCGGTCACCACCACCACCATCGGCTCGATCCTGGCCCGGGTCGTGGTGTCGTGGTTCGCTGATGGCATCGACAAGCGCTACCTGGCCGCGGTCCTGTTCGTCATGCAGGCCGGCGCCATCGTCGGCTATCTCTATGTGCACGCGACCGTTGCCATCTATGCGGTCGCCCTCGTCTTCGGTTTCACGATCGGCAACATCTACATGGCCCAATCGTTGCTCGTGGGGGAACTCTTCGGCCTGATGAGCTTCGGGACGGTGTACGGGATGGTGGCGCTGGTGGGTCAGATCGGCTCCGGTATCGGGCTGATCGGCGTGGGACACCTGATCGACTCTTCGGGCTATACCTTGCCCTTCTACCTGTTGGCGGCGGCCGATCTGGTGGCCGCCGCCCTGGTGTTGGGAGCGAAGAAACCGCCGGCCGCCTCCTACTGAGCGGTCCAGCCTCCATCGATCATCAGCGTGGTGCCCGTGATCAACGACGCAGCCGGGCTGGCCAGGAACACGACGGCCCCGACGATGTCGGAGACCTGGCCGAACCGGCCGAGCGGGATCCGAGCCAGGAGGTCACCGCCGATGACGGGATCGTTCAGCCGGCCCCGGGTCAAGGCCGTCTCGATCGCGGTCGGCCCGACGGCCACCACTCGTATGCCCCTGGGGGCCAGTTCCACGGCGAGGGACTTGGTCAACCCCTCGACGAAGTGCTTGGTCGAGGAATAGACGCTGTGGTTGGGTCGTCCGTTGATGCCGAACGTCGACGACAGGTTGATGATGACTCCCGACCCCTGCCGATCCATGATCCGGGCACCGGCCTGGGCCACCAGGACCGCAGCCTTGCAGTTGAGGGACAACATCTGATCGATGGCTTCCTCGGTGATGTCGAGGATCGAGCCCGCAACCGCCATACCGGCGTTGTTGACCAGGATGTCGATCCGTTCGAGCGAATCGAAGGCGTCACGCAGCGCCGACGAATCGGTGAGATCGACCAGCATCGGCCGAGCCTTGCCACCGGCGGCCACGATGGCATCGACGATGCCCTGGAGCTCGTCCGCAGTCCGGGCCATGGCGACGACCTCGGCTCCGGCAGCAGCCAGAGCCTGGGCGCAGCCGGCCCCGATGCCGCGACTGGCGCCCGTGACGACCGCGACCTGGCCGTCGACCCGCATGGAAGGAAGGACAGCGGTCGGCGCTGTCGAATCGGGAGATTGCTCTGACATGGTTGGACTCCAAAATGTTTTTCGCGAATTCCCTACTACCGGCGAATGCGTGTCCGACACTGGGCTCGGACTGGCAGCAAAGGATGTTTGATGACATGAGCATCTCACAGGTCTCAGGTTTCATCACCGCTCAGAGTGGCTTCGTTGGACGAGTCGCGACCTCGGCTGCCGACGCGGCGGGACCAGCCGGAACCGAGCCGAGCTCCGTCGAGGTCGACATCAGACCCAAGCTGGCTCTGGTCGACCACATCGTCGGACCCGATCGGCCATCCGAACTCTTCACCGGATTCCCCAAGCGGTCGGACTTGCTGCAACGACTCGGCGCCAGGCGGGACGACGAGGCCGGCGATGCTACGGCCGAAACAGCCGATGCCAGCGACACCTCACCCGAAACAGCCGACGCGGTCGACGTCCGAAGGAGCCGACCAGAAGACCTCGACGCCATCAGACTTCGATCCTTGGCCCATCTCGTCGGCATGAGCCCGAGTGAGGTCGCTTCCGAGATCGGCCTGAACCCTTCGGTCGGCGATCTGGTACGACACGTCTTGTTCGGTGTCAGTCAACTGCCCGCCACTGTGGAATCGGGAGAACCCGGCCTCGGTCCGGACCCCTTCGACGACGCGGCGACGACGAACCCGGGCACTGATCCGTTGCTCTCCCCTCTGTCGACTTCCGGCCCCGCCGCTGACCCGACAGGAAGCCCGGTCCACGAGCCGGCCAGCGATCCAGGCAGCACCGACACCTGATCACGTCCGCCCTCAACTGTGCTGTCCGTGGGCCGAAAGACTCAGATGGGACCCTTCACTCGCCGAATCCAGAATCGTTGGCGAATCGGCCTCCGGGATCGATTGCTCGTGCGAGGCTCGCCCGCGGTGTTCCTCCTGCTCACGGCACTGCTCTCCGGCCTTGCTGCGTTCGCCTCCTGGCAGGCGGTTCCGCTGTTCGACCGGCTGCCCCCCTCCAACTATCTGATTCTGGCCGCAGCCCTGTTGGCCGTGTGGGCCCAGAATGTGATCAGCGCCTACTGGTCCGAACGAGGCATGCGGCTGTCGCTCGCCATGCAGACCGATCTGACCCACTGTGACCTCCAGGGCGCCAATCTGTCCGACGCCTATCTGCGGGAGCGGCGGTTGGACGGCGCAAAGCTGTCGAATGCCAACCTGACCCACACGGATCTGGTCCGGGCGACCATGGTGAACGCCCGGCTGACCGAAGCCATCCTGGATGGCGCCAACCTCCACCGCGCTGATCTCCGTCATGCCGGCCTGTACCGGGTTCGGGCCAGAGGAGCGATTCTGACCCTGGCCAAATTGGATCACGTGAAAGCCGAACAGTCCGACTTCCGGGAAGCTCGCCTGACACGAGCGACGCTGTGCAACGCCGAACTCTTCGGCGCGTCCTTCATCGACGCCGATCTCGAAGGGGTGGACTTCTCGGGCGCCAAGTTGATCAATGTCGACTTCAGGGGCGCCAATCTCACCGGTGCCGACCTTCGCCGAGCCGACGTGACCGAAGCCGAACTGAGCGGGGCCAGGCTCGACGGAGCCCTGCTGCCGTTCCACTTCCCCCAGGAGCGTCATGTCGCAGCGAAAGTGGCCAGGGTGTACGCATCCGACGTCATCGATCTCGATGCCGAGGATCTTGGTCGGGCCGATGTGGCGGCAACCGGATCGGTGGCCAAGCGGACGGCGACACGGCAACTCGTCCTCGGCGTCGCCGTGATCGCAGCATTCCTGCTGTCACTGTCGATCCGGCAACCCGAGGGACCGACCGTGCCTCAGGTCGCCGGCAGCCAGCAAGTACGAGTCCGGTATGTGATCGAATCCGATCAGGCGACTCGGGCAACGGTGGATCTCGAGGCGCCCAACCTGAGCCAGTCATCAACGGTTTCCCTACCCTTCGAGATCGTGGGGTCGTCGACGCCGGGCGTTGTCTCGGTTCGGGCCATGGTGGCCAGTGGGCAGCCCGTCACCTGTGCCATCTTCGTGGCAGGACAGTTGGTCGACACGCTGACCGGTTCGGGAACGACCGCCTGTCAGACCACGATCCCGTGATCCCTCGCCTCTGAACGACCGGAGTCTCGGTCACCAGAACGGGTGCATTCGGAAGAAATCGTCGCGTCGATTCAAGTTGGGCGTCGCAATGGGCCGATAGGTCCGACGACCCAGTTCCCGAAGCCAAGGACGACATCCGTTGCCCACGACATGCCGCGCCACCGAAGCGCCTGACGAAACCCGGCTGACAAGACGCTCGGTGTTGAGCACCATGGCGCTGGCCGCCGTCGCCGTCGCCTGCGAAAGCCCCGGCGACGCCAGCTCGGGGACGACACTCGTCGACCCCGGTGCCGGCCGCTTCCCCGACGCACTCCCCCTGTACGACGAACCCTCGACTGCGGGAAGAGCAGCCGCAGGCGGCGGCCCGTCGGGAACCACTCCGGCCAAGCAGCCCACCGCCGAGGCCGGATCGACTCCCCGCATCACGCGGCCCGATTCGCCCGGTGCTGCAGGCCCGACCACGACCACCCGCAAGCCCACGACCCTCCCGGCCACGCCCACGACGACCGCGCTCCCGGCCACGGTACCGCCCTCGACGACCGCGCTCCCGGCCACGGTACCGCCCTCGACGACCGCGCCGCCAACGACCGCGCCGCCAACGACCGCGCCGACCGCTCCTCCTACGCCCGGAGCTCCGGTCGCCGCAGTGACCGCCTTGTTGCTGTCGAACCGTGCGACCTTCGGAACGACCAGCCAACTCCAGGCCGAGATCAGTCGCCTCGGGACCGAGGCCTGGATCGATCAGCAACTGGCCCGAAACAGCCCCGAGCCGGCGGTCGAGAGTCAGCTGTCGGGCTACCGAACCTTGAGAGCGAGCCGTCAGGCGGTCTGGGCCATTGCGGCCGAGGACAACGATCCGGTCTTCGAGGAACTGGTCCACGCCACCGTGGTCCGGGCCCGCTACAGCCAGCATCAACTGTTCGAGATGATGGCGCATTTCTGGATGGATCACTTCAACATCAAGATCGACGACGGACCGTGGTTCCATCTGCACACCGACTACCAGGAGAACGTGATTCGCCCTCACGCGCTCGGTCGTTTCGAGGACCTCCTTCGGGCCACCGCCGAGTCTCCGGCCATGCTCCACTATCTGAACAACGCCTACAGCAACGCCAACAGCAGCCGCGGCGTGAACGAGAACTACGGAAGAGAACTCCTCGAGCTCCACACGCTGGGAATCGCACCCGACGGCAGCCATCTTTACACCGAAGCCGACGTTCGGGGCGCGGCGCTGATCATGAGCGGTTGGAGCATCGTGACCGACCGGAACTCGCCCTCCTACAGCGATTTCGTCTTCCGGGACAACTATCACTGGCAGGGGCCGGTCTCGATGCTCGACGGCGCGTTCACCAGCGTTGGCCTGGGGGGAAAGTCGGCGGGAGACGCCCTGCTCCCCTACCTCGCCCATCACCCGACGACGGCCCGCCATCTGGCCCACAAACTGATCCGCCGGTTCGTGACCGACACCCCACCCGAGAGCCTGATCGCCTCGACCGCCGCCGTGTACCTGGCGAACGACACCGACCTTCGCCCCGTGTTGCGCCACATCTTCCTGAGCAGCGAGTTCGCAGCCGCCACCGGTCAGAAGATGCGTCGGCCGTTCGAACTCGTTCTCGCCGCGATGCGCACCCTGGAGACCGACGTGCCGGTCAACCCCCTGGGCCAGGCCGCCCAGACGATTCGTTCTCGGCTGAACGACCTGAACCATGTGCCATGGACGTGGGAACAACCGGACGGTTTCGCCGACGTCGCAGGACCGTGGCTGAGCTCCGACGGTCTGCTGGAACGTTGGGGATTCGTGGCCCGGCTGGCCAACAATTTCCTCACCAATCAGAACAATCCGGACCCCATCGTGAGTGACCTGTCCCGTCTGGTCGGCACCGCCCTGACCGTGGGAGAACTGATGGACGATCTTCGGGTTCGGTTCGGCCTGCCGGGCCTGACGCCCACCCAGCAGGACGCAATGTTGTCCGTGCTGGGACTCACCGAGTCCGACCCGACGAGCGCGCTGGATGCCGCTCGACTGGGTGAACTGGCGAGTTTCCTTCTGTCCCATCCGCAATACCAGGTTCGTTGACCCGGGCCCGTCCGAACGAGATCTCATGATGCTGCAACTCCCGAACCTTCCCGCGGCGACACGCCGCACGGCCAGTCGCCGGTCCTTCCTCGGCTCCGCTGGCGGTGCGGTCGCACTCGGAACCGTCGCCCTCGCCTCCCCCCGACTCGCCCTGGCCGCTCCCGGCAATCCCGGTACCGGAGATGCCTTGGTCGTCGTCTTTCTCCGCGGAGGGGCCGACGGGCTGAGCCTGACACCCCCCTACGGCTACCCCAGCTATCGACAGCTCCGCCCCACCATCGCCATTCCACCACCCGATGACCCGGGTGGGGCGCTCCCGCTCACCTCGGTCGACAACCCGAATGCGGTCTTTCCCTCCGGCATCGACGGTGTCATCGGGTTGCACCCGGCGTTCGCTCCGTTGCATCAGACGCTGTGGCAACAGGGACGATTGGCCATCATCCCTGCCGCCGGCCTCCCGGCATCGGAGAGCAGGACCCGAAGCCATTTCGAAGCCGAGCGCTACTGGGAGCGCGGCTCGGCCAGCGGCTCGATCCGGTCCGGTTGGCTGAACCGCGCGGTGGCGGCCCAGGGGCTGACGTCACCGCTGCCCGTCGTCAACAAGTCGAACCAGAATCAGGACATCTCCGACGGCCCGGCCAAGACCCTGTCGGTGGCCGATCTCCGAAACTTCGGGATCGACGGCTACCGAAGCCGGACCAGGGCCCGGACCGTTCTCGACGCGCTCTACCTCGGCGACAACGGATCGGTGGGCGCCACAGGCACCGACCTGCTGTCGGTGGTCGACCAGCTCGATGCACTGGATGCCACGCCCGATCCGAGCTACCCGAACACCAAGCTGGGTCGTGATCTTCAGCAGGTCGCCATCATGTTGCGATCCGGGCTCGGCCTCCATGCTGCCGCAGTGGAGTTCGGGGGCTGGGATCATCACGATGGCCTCGGCGTTCCCGGCGACACCCAGGGCCGCTTCCATCGGCGGGCAGCCGAACTGGCGGCGAGTCTGCGGGCCTTCACCGACGATCTGGACAGCGATGGCGCCCTCGATGAGACCAGCATCCTGGTGATCACCGAGTTCGGGCGCACCATCAACGAGAACGGATCGGGGGGCACCGACCACGGGCGAGCGACCACGATCATGGCCATGGGTGGCGGTATCCAGGGAGGAGTCTTCGGCGACGACTACTCGTCGGTCATCGCCGACGATCCGACAGAAGGCGACCTCACCGTCCTCACCGACTTCCGCAAAGCAGTGGCCGAGATCCTGGAGCGGCGAGCCGGTATCTCGATCGGCAGCGTCTTTCCGACCTATGCGGCCCCGCCCACCAGGCTGGGCCTCACCCGTTGATCCGCTGCCGGGCCGCCTGGGATTCGAGCAGCCGTTCCCGCAGATTCTCCGGCGGGCGAGGGATCGGAGTCACACCGGGATTCGACCGTCGCCGATCGCCGGTCGACTGTTGATCCCGCAGGAGAGCCCGCGCCTTGTCCAGGTCAGCGGCCCGTCGTCCTTCGCCTGGATTCGACCGCAGCGAGGCCAGCCGAACGACGGTCAATCCGACCACGATGCCGATGAGGATGGATCCGGGGATGACGATCAACGGGTGTCCGACATCGGACCCGGCCGTGATCGCGTGGACGGTCCCGAGGACCGCGACCAGGTAGGCACCGAGATGCACCCCCCGCCACAAGCGGGGCGGCAGATGGTTCTTGACCAGCGATGACATCTCGATGGCCACCAACAACCACGCCGCGACCACCCCCCAGGCCACGGCCAGTGGTCGCCAAGTCGACGCGCCGGGCACCAGCAGCTCGGTCAACCCGAAATGGACGTAGCTGTCGGCCCACAAGGTCACCAGGTGGATGACGAGGAAACAGACCGAGAGCCCGCCCACGAATCGGTGGAGGTCCAGGAGCCACGGCTTGGCCGGAAGACGACGCCACCAGCGGCGGCTCGGGCCGGAGGGGGCGCGAGAGAACGAGAGCATCAGACCGAGCGCGATCGAGGCCATTGCGGTGGCCCACGTCATCAGCCCGGCGGCTCGGGTCGCGTACCACCAGAACTGGTCGTTCACGAGCTCTTCTGTCCATCGGTTCCGGCCGGATCCAGGAACGGTTCGAGTCCGGGGTGGGCGTGTGTCGTGCCGTCGTCGAAGCTGGAGAATCCGGTTGCCTCGAATCGACCGGGTCGGCCGCCGGCCATCATCCACTTGGTGATCACCTCGGCCGCAGTCGCCGTGGATGCGATGGCCGTCACCGACTGCGGGCCTCCCACCCGACTCCGACCGGTGAGCGGATCGATCAGATGATGGGCCGGTCCATCCAGGCTCAGCCAGCGACGCTTGGTCGTCGACGAGGTGCAGACCGCTCCCGCCGAGAGGCGGACCACGACCCCGGCCGGCGCGACCTCGATCCGCCAGACACCGTCGACGGGCCCCGGCCCCGCCACCCGGATGTCTCCTCCGATGTTGACGCAGCAGCTCGATGCCCCGTTCTTCAGCAGTTCGTCGGTGGTGCCGTCGGCCACATGGCCCTTGGCAATGCCCCCGAGATCGAGCACCGTGCCGGGCGCCAGGAGGACCGTGCACGCCCGGCGGTCGAGCACGATCTGATCGGGCCCGGAAAACGAACCCAGCATCGAGCCGAAGGGTTCTGGACGGGCGGCGATGGCGTCGAAATCGTCGTCGTAGCCGGCATGAACCAGCGCTGAACCCACCGTGGGGTCGAAGGATCCGTTGGTCTCCCACCGGGCGGTGAGGGCCAGATCGACCAGGTCGAAGGTCTGCGTCGTCACCACCGTCACCCGGCCGGCCAAACGGTTGATCCGGCTCAGCTCTGAATCGGGGAGAAAGCGGCTCCAACGCTGCTCGGCCACGCGCACGCAGTCCTCGGCCAGATCGAGGAGTTCTGCTCCCGGTCGCCCACCATCGGTTGTCTGCACCACGACATGGACCCTGGTCCCCATGGCGGCAAAGCTCCGCTCGACCCATCGGCGTCCACCCCTGGAATCCCGAATCGAGGGCAGTGACCGGACGTCGTCGATGCTCATCAGCTGGCGCTACTTATCGTGGTCGTCGGTTGCTGAGTCGTCGGGATCGTGGTGGGGACGGTCGGCGGGGTCGTCGTCGGCGGCGCCGCTGCCGTCGTTGCCGGGACCGACGACGATGGTGCGGTTGCCGGGACGGTCGTCGACTCCGGCACGGCGGACGGCACCGTGGTCGATGCCGGTGTTGGAGTCGAGGTCAAGGGAACGCTCGTCGGTGGTGCCGTCGCGGGCACGATCCCCGACGGAATCGTGGTCGACTCGGTGCTCGAAGCGTCGTTGCTCGGCAACGATGCCGTCGTCGTGTCCGACACGTCTGCCGCATTCGGGGCCCGACGCAAGAACTTCGTGACCTCGGGGGGAACAGCGCCACCGGTGAACCGTCCCGAGGCCACGTTCGTACCCGGGGTATCACTCGTCGCGGGGGCGGTCGGCGCCACGATCTGGTCGCTGGTCGGGGTCGAGAAGGCCAGGACCTCCGGCGCCTCGCTCGGCTCGCTTCCAGCCTGGTCCGCCTCGGCTGCGACCGCCAGCCCGATGGAAGCGGTCAGCCCGACATAGGTCGCGCCCGAAACCAGCCCGAACGTTCGACGGGCGCGACGAGCCGGATGCACGGTTCGGTGGCGGGTGGGCATAGCCGACTATCGGCACGACCCCGACCCGAGCTTGAGCAACCGGCAGCGTCGTGGACTCTGAGCTGAGTCCATCGAGTCTGTACCTGGTCCTCGGCGACTTCGTCCGGGCGCCGAGCGCGGCACCATCGGGAATGACAGAATCTGAGGTGTCGGCGAAGGGACCTCGGCGACACCATCACTGGACCAACAACCTGTCCCGCGAAAGGATTTTCCCGTGCAGCGGATGAAGTTCGGAACGTTCCAAGCACCGTTCCATGACCACACCACCAACCCCAACGCCAACCTCCACCGAGATCTCGAACTGGTCCGCCAGTTGGACTATCTCGGTTTCGACGAGGCATGGATCGGCGAACACCACTCGTGCGGGACCGAGATCATCGCGGACCCGATGATCTTCTGTGCCACCGCCCTCGAGCGAACCCGCCACATCAAGCTCGGAACCGGGGTGCTCTCGGTGCCGTACCACAATCCACTGTGGACGGCGGACCGCATCATCCAACTCGATCACCTGAGTCGCGGTCGTTTCATGTTCGGCGCCGGACCGGGCGCGCTTCCGACCGATGCCCACATGATCGGCATCCAGCCGTCCGAACAGCGACGCATGCTGGAGGAAGGGATGGAGGCGATCATGCATCTCCTTCGTTCCGAAGACCCACTGACCATGAAGACCGACTGGTTCGATCTGAACGATGCCAAGTGCCAACTCCCGCCCTACTCCGACATCCAATGCGCGGTGGCTGCCATCGCCTCACCGTCGGGCCCCCGCATTGCCGGCAAACATGGCATCGGTGTGCTCTCCATCGGGGCCACGATGCAGATCGGGGCCGACGTCCTCGCCCTGCACTACGACGTGTGGAACGACATGGCCACCGAACATGGCAACACCGCCGATCGAGCCGACTGGCGCCTGGTCGGCCTCATGCACATCGCCGAAACCAAGGAGCAGGCAATGCGTGACGTCGAGCACGGCATCGAGCACTGGTTCGACTACCTCCAGGGCACCGCAGCCGCGCCGCAGTTCGTCCCCCAGGGTGACACGCTCCAGGAACGCATCGCCTGGGTGAACGAATCCGGTGTGGGCGCCATCGGAACAGCCGAGGACTGCATCAAGCAGATCGAATCGCTGTGGAAGCAGTCCGGAGGGTTCGGCGGCTACCTCTGCATGGACCACGACTTCGCCAATCCACAGGCCAAGTTCCGCAGCTACGAACTGTTGGCCCAACGGGTGATGCCCCACTTCCAGGGGAACACGTTCGCCCGATTGAACGATGCCGTGGTACGGGCGCAGGCCGTCCGGGAGAAGCTGAACGCCGAACAGGCCGACGCGCTCGCAGCCTGGACCGAGAAACACGCCAAGGCGACCGCCTCCTAGATCCGGGGCAGATCGTCCTCGGTCACCTCAGACGAGGACGGCACCGTCGGAGCGACGGGTCCGGGCCGTGCCGACCAGGCCGGCCCGGACCTCGGGCAGCTTCCACCCGAGGTTGCCGTGGCGAAGGACCCCGTGGCGAACCACAGCCTCATCGGCGACGGGGCGAGGTTGCTCGTCGTCGTTCACCCAGATTCGCATCAGCAGTCGTTTGTGATCCTCGTCGTCCTCGAGCGCATGGGCGTCACGCCCATGCAGAACGACGTAGTTGTTCACGAACTGGATGTCACCCTCGACGAAGTCGACATCGAGGCGATTGGCGTGCAGCACTGCATCCAGGGCGTCGAGAGCGGCCCGTTCCTCCGTGCTCCAGCCGCCCCCGCTACGTTTCACCGCTGCCGCCATCCAGAACCGGTTGTAACGACACGACACCAGGCCCTCGGCCGCGCTGAACACCGGCACCCGATACCCGGTCGTCGGCCCGTCATGGGACCCCTCCTCGCCCAAGCGGTCCCACTCGAACCCGCGGTACAGCACCTCGAGAAGTTCGGGCTCGTGCTCGAGCAGATGGTTGTGGGCGAACGTTGCGCTCCCCAGCCAACTCGGCGGGTTGTCCTTGGCCTGACGTACACACAGCAACGACACATAGTCGGCCAGATCGACATGCAGGCCGGACTTCCCTGGATTGCCCACGCCTCGTCCCCCTTGATTCGGTCGCAGCCGACCGTCGGTCACGTAGTGGATCAGGGACGCATCGCTGTTCTGGGTCACCCCGTTGCCGACGTGGGCGAGCAGTCCCCAGTACAGGCGCTCGAGATCGGGGAGGGGCTGATCGACGGGGAACCCCTTGAGCACGGCGAAGCCTCGACCGGCGCGGAGCTGATGGCGGATCGCGTCCAGGGTGGGGGCCAGGTCGTCGATCACGAAGTCCTGGGCCCCGATCTCGACCAGGGGTCGATCGGCCACCGTTCGCAGCGCCCGCTCCAGTGCCGACACCTCGGCATCGGACAGGTGGAACTCCCACGAACGATCGGCGGCAACTTCGTTCCCGGTCCATGCGGTGAGATCGGCGATGACATCGGTGTGCATCGTCGCATCTTGCCATAGCAACGAGGATCTCTCCCGTTCGAACGTGCAGCACTGCGGAGCCATTCGCTCTACAGTCCGGTGATGATCAAGGTGCACGCATCAACCCCCAAACTCGAAGCGGCCATGGCCCGACTGGGCATCAGGAACTCGACGGCCATCCAGGTCGACAACGTCATCTACTTCAGTGGATTGACCGGGCTCGACCTCGAGACCGGCGAGGCCATCGACGGGGGGACCGCCGCGCAGGCTCGACACACCCTGGAGATCTTCGCCGACATCCTTTCCGATCTGGGACTGACCCTGGATCACGTGGTCAAGGTGAATGCCCATCTGGTGAATCTCGAGGACTTCGGGGCCTGGAACGAGGTCTTCCTCGATGTCTTCGACGCCCCCTACCCCTGTCGCACGACGGTCGGCGCTCCGCTCATCGTCGGACTGATCGAACTGGAGATCACGGCCGCCCTCGAACCCCGCCGATGACCCAGACCGGTCGAAGGGTTCCCCGAATCGAGGACAGAGCCCTCCTGCAAGGTCAGGTCGACTTCAC
>ERZ888423.2560-NODE-2560-length-13296-cov-5.591043_pt1 | contig 13296 bp, 9 predicted proteins | sample MGYA00520523_ERZ888423 | MGnify/ENA primary metagenome ERZ888423 (study PRJEB32303, sample SAMEA104408611) | aquatic metagenome | biome: Brackish water; feature: Pelagic; material: water | place: Baltic Sea | collected 2014-06-08T10:24:00 | depth 30,27 m ...
AAACTGCAAAATCTCGGGTGTTTCGGCGCACCATTCCAAACTGGCCAACGTGCCACTCATCCGCAGACGCAGACCACAAGCGCTGCCCGCCATCGCCTGACTGACCAGCAGCGTCCCCGGGACATTATCGCCAAAGCGCAGCATCATGAAGGCGGTATCTTCCAACCTTTTTGGCCCACCTGTCACATGAAATTCAGCACGCAGCGCCGTCAGCGGCAAGCCGCTGACAAACCGTGCCAGATGTTCAGCATGCGTTCCGATATCGCCCACCGTAAAGGTTTCGCCGCCCCGCAAAGGGTCCAACCGCCACGGCCCATCGGCAGCGACCGCACTGTCTTGCAATCCAAGCGCCCAGTCCTGAAAATATTCAACGTGGATTTGGCGGATGTCACCAATCATCCCGCGCGCCACCATTTCACGTGCCTGACGCACCATCACGTGACAGGCGTACACATGGGTCAAGCCAAAGATCACACCACTTTGCTGCTGTTTGGCCAATAAAGCCTTGGCCTCAGCCATGTTCGTGGTCAACGGCTTATCACTGATGATATCAATCCCTGCATCCATAAACGCATGGGCAACCGGGGCATGCAGGTAATTGGGTGTGACAATGGCCACGGCGTCTATGCCATCAGGGCGCGCCGCCTCAGCCCGGGCCATTTCACGAAAATCAGAATAGATCCTGTCATCAGCCAACTGCCACGCCCGGCCTGAGGCCTGCGCCCGATCCGGGTCAGATGACAGCGCACCAGCAACAACATCCCACGCATTGGACAAACGCGCGCCATTGGCATGGGTTTGACCAATGAGCCCCCCACCACCACCGACAAACCCAAGGCGAAGCCGCCGGGCACGTATGATCGGCGCAGGGCTCATGGCTGCAGGTCTGTTTGGGTGGGGCAAATACGATATTCAAACAAACGCTCGTAAAAAGGCAGCGCGGCCTGCAAAAGCGGCTGATATTCTTCCGACAAGACGGGTGGAGCACCCTCGGGTTCAGCAAACCCAGTAGAGTTATGCACCGCGCCATACCAATGCGCCGCCCACACCCCATCTGCCGCATTGCCACCCACAGGCCAATGCAGCATCTGCGGCTGAAACGGCACCTGCAACGCCGTACACAGCGCCAAAAGTGCCGCCGCAGGATCTGCCAAGACATCTGCCGCGTCCAAAACCAAGGGTGGGGCACCCAAATCATCAGCCACTTCATCAAAAAGTGCCGCCTGCTGTACGAAACCGATATCGCTTAACGTCGGCCCTTCGCGTTTGCGGGCATAGCTGGCGATCACCCGCGCCGGGTGCCGAATCAAAAAGACATTCGTACAAGTAGGCATGAAACCCCGTGGAAATTCAGGGATCATATGAAGCGTCATATGCTTTTGATAAAAAAGCGGCTTTTGTTGTGGTGCGGGCCCAGCGCAGGCTGCGGCCACCCGGCCAGCGTCTGCATCATGCGCGGCAATCACCGCATCACACATCGGATGGTCAATGCCCGTCGTTGCCAAATAAGGGCTGTAAAACGGCTCATCCCACACCGCGCAATCGCTGCGTGCGGCGAAAGCATACATCAGCGCCGTAGAAAGATTGCGCGGGCCTGACCACATGGCGATGTTCATGCCAACACCAGCGCCTTGTAGAGATCGCGCAATCTTTGGGTGACAGGCCCCATTTGACCGGTGCCAATCATTCGGCCGTCAATTTCGCCCACAGGCGTTTGTGCGCCAAACGTGCCGGTCAAAAATGCCTCATCCGCGCCATATGTATCAACCAATGAGTAATTTCGTTCAAATATGGGGATATCATTAGCGCGGCAAAGATCGATCACCTTTTGTCTGGTGATGCCGTTCATACAGTAATCACCTGTGCTGGTCCAAACGGCACCCTTGCGTACAATGAAAAAATTGCAGGCATTGGTGGTGTTAACGAACCCATGAAAATCCAACATCAGTGCCTCATCCGCGCCAGCCTTTTCGGCTGCGATACAGGCCAAGATGCAATTCAATTTCGAATGACTGTTCAGTTTTGGGTCTTGTGTCATCGGCAGGCCGCGCAAATGTGGCACAGTTGCAAGCCGGATGGGCCGCGGAATGGACGGGCGGGAATGTTCCATGATGATGACCATGGTCGGCCCTGAACGCGACAAGGCGGGGTGTTGAAAAGGCCGGGTTTTCACCCCCCGCGTTACCATCAGCCGGGCATGGGCGTCGGTCTGCATGTCATTTGCAGTCTGCGTGTCAAAAATCGCACGCGCAATACCAGCCCGATCCAGCGGCAGGTCTAGATCAATCGCCTTGGCCGCTTCAAACAGGCGATCAAGATGGTCATCCATGAACGACCAGCGGCCGTCATAAAGCCGCAGCCCTTCCCAAACGCCATCACCCAGCAAAAACCCCGAGTCATAGACACTGACCATCGCCTGTGATCGCGGCAGCAGCTTGCCATTCACCCAAATCAAAATTTGGTCATTGCGGGCATCTTCTTCGGCGGTATGGGTGCTGACGTCATGGCTCATGTCGCGTCTCCTGTTTGCAGCGTTTTATCAGCACAAACGCCCCGGCCAAGCCAAAATCAGCACAACGCCACACAGCAGGTTTTCCACACCCACCCTTGCAAAGCCGTGCAGTTTCGCGATGAATGCACCAAACCATGCGTCACCGCGCAGAAAAACTCGACAGCAAAGGTCCGACCCTGCCATGACCGCGCCCTTTCTTGACACTTCGCCACCTGTTTCCGATGAAATTCGCAAGACCACATGCTATATGTGCGCCTGTCGCTGCGGCATCGATGTGCATCTAAAAGACGGCAAAGTCGCCTATATTGAGGGCAACCGAGACCATCCTGTGAACAAAGGCGTGCTGTGTGCCAAAGGATCTGCGGGGATCATGCAGGTTAACGCACCGTCGCGGTTGCGCGCGCCGCTTAAACGGGTGGGGCCGCGCGGATCAGGGCAGTTTGAGGAAATCAGTTGGGATGAGGCGCTGCAAACAGCCGTAGACTGGCTGGCCCCCCTGCGTGCCACCGCACCAGAAAAACTGGCCTTTTTCACTGGGCGCGACCAATCGCAAAGCTTCACCAGCCTGTGGGCGCAATCTTATGGCACGCCCAATTATGCTGCCCATGGTGGCTTTTGTTCGGTCAATATGGCGGCGGCCGGCATCTATTCTGTCGGTGGCAGTTTTTGGGAATTTGGCCAACCCGACTGGGATCACACCAAATTTTTCATGCTGTTTGGTGTGGCCGAAGACCATGACAGCAATCCAATCAAAATGGGTATTGGTCGGCTTAAGGAACGGGGTGCCCGTATTGTTGGCGTGAACCCAATCCGGACAGGGTATAACGCGGTTGCGGATGACTGGGTTGAAATCACACCCGGCACCGACGGGTTGTTCATTTTGGCGATGGTGCATGAGTTGCTCCGCGCTGGCCAAATTGATCTGGAGTATCTGGCGCGCTTCACCAATGCGCCTGTTTTGGTCAATGCTGATCCTGCATCAGCGGAATTTGGGCTGTTTTTGCGCAATGACGCGGGAAAACCGTTAGTGATTGACAGCGCATCTGGCACGCCAATGGCCTTTGACAGCCCGGGCATTTTGCCAGACCTAACCGGGACCCTGACGCGCGATGGCATTACGCATCGCGCCGTGATGCATCAGATTGCCACCCGCTATCTGACCAAAGAATATGCGCCCGATACAGTCGCAGACCGCGTTGGCATTTCGGCTGAACGTATACGTGGCATGGCAGCGGAACTGGCCCGCGTGGCCTTTGACGAAGCGATCGAAATTCCCCAACCTTGGACCGACTTTCGCGGCACTCATCACGCCAGTATGACCGGGCGGCCTGTCAGCTTTCACGCCATGCGCGGGATTTCGGCACATTCTAACGGCTTTCAAACCTGCCGAGCACTGCACTTGCTGCAAATGCTGCTTGGGGCCATTGAACGGCCCGGTGGCATGCGGTTCAAACCACCTTATCCCAAACCGTTTGATGCGCACCCCAAGCCGCATTGTCAGGTCACGCCCGGCAAACCTCTGGATGGGCCGCATTTGGGCTATGTCACCGGCCCAGCCGATCTGGCACTGCGCCCCGATGGCACCCCAGCCCGGATCGACAAGGCATTTTCTTGGGAAGCGCCAATGTCAGCCCATGGGCTGATGCATATGGTGATTTCCAATGCACATGCTGGCGATCCCTATAAAATAGACACGCTGATGCTGTATATGGCGAATATGGCGTGGAATTCGTCGATGAACACACGCGGCGTCATTGAGATGCTGACCGACACCGATGAAAGCGGCAACTATGTCATTCCACGCATCATCTATTCCGATGCCTATTCATCGGAAATGGTGGCCTATGCTGATCTGATCTTGCCAGATACCACCTATCTTGAACGCCACGATTGTATCAGCCTGCTAGACCGCCCAATCTGTGAGGCTGATGCCGCGGCCGATGCAATCCGCTGGCCGGTGATTGAACCCGACCGCGATGTGCGCGGATTCCAATCGGTTTTGGTGGATCTGGGCGCACGCCTGGGCTTGCCCGGCTTTGTGACCGAAGACGGTGGTGCGAAATATACTGATTATGCCGATTATATCGTCAACCACGAACGCAGGCCCGGCGTTGGCCCACTGGCTGGGTTTCGTGGCGAAGATGGCTGTGGTCAGGGCCGGGGCGCGCCCAACCCCGACCAATTGAACCGTTATATTGAAAACGGCAGCTTTTGGATGGCGCATGTCCCCGCCGAGGCCGCCTATTTTAAACCTTGGAACACCGCCTATCAGGATTGGGCGGTAAAAATTGGGCTTTATGACAAACCGCTGCCATATCTGTTCAATCTTTATAGCGAACCAATGCGCCGATTTCAGGCGGCAGCAGAGGGCCACGGTGACCGCCAGCCACCCGAGCATCTGCGCGAGCGGCTGAAACAAGCGATGGACCCGCTGCCGATCTGGTATCCTCCGTTTGAAGATGGCGCCGTAGATACAGACGCGTTTCCCCTGCATGCACTAACGCAACGGCCCATGGCGATGTATCATTCTTGGGGGTCACAGAACGCTTGGCTGCGGCAAATTCACGGCCATAACCCGCTCTATCTGCCAAAAAATATCTGGGATGATCACGGCTTTTCCGAGGGGGATTGGGCGCAACTGTCATCAGCGCATGGGGCAATCACAGTGCCCGTTGCGCTGAATGCAGCGCTAAACCCGCATACAGTTTGGACATGGAACGCCATAGGCAAACGCCGCGGCGCGTGGGCCCTGGACAAAGATGCGCCAGAAGCGACCAAGGGGTTTTTGCTAAACCACCTGATTCATGAATTGTTGCCCCCCAAAGGCGACGGGCTGCGTTGGGCCAATTCTGACCCAATCACCGGACAGGCCGCATGGTTTGATTTACGTGTGGCCATTAAAAAAGTTCCCGCCCCTGATGCCGCACAGCCACAATTTGACACGCTGGCCTCACCCGTAGGCCAAGGCCCACAGCTGCTGGAACAGGGAAAAAAAACATGACCACACTGCCCCCCTGCGGCACCAAGAAACTGGGCCTGGTAATTGACCTTGATACCTGTGTTGGCTGCCACGCCTGTGTGGTATCTTGCAAAGGCTGGAACACGGAAAACTATGGTGCGCCCCTGTCGGATGCAGACCCCTATGGCGCAAACCCGCTGGGCACATTTTTGAACCGGGTACATTCCTATGAGGTGCAGCCCGAGTCCGCCCCCACACAGCTGATCCATTTTCCAAAATCCTGCCTGCATTGTGACGATGCGCCCTGCGTTACTGTCTGCCCAACCGGGGCCAGCTATAAACGGGTGGAAGACGGCATTGTGCTGGTAAATGAAGATGCGTGTATCGGTTGCGGGCTGTGTGCATGGGCATGCCCTTATGGGGCGCGCGAAATGGATGCTGCTGCCGGGGTGATGAAAAAATGCACGCTCTGCGTTGATCGCATTTACAATGAAAACTTGCCCGAGATCGACCGCGTGCCCGCCTGTGTGCGCACCTGCCCGTCGGGTGCGCGCCATTTCGGCGATTTGGGCGACCCCACCAGCGCCGTCAGCCAGTTGGTCGCCGATCGGGGCGGCTTTGATCTGATGCCAGAATTGGGAACAAAACCTGTGAACAAATATCTGCCGCCCCGCCTGAAAGATACGCTGGCCAAGGCCCCACCCAAAGCCATGCCTACTGTCAATGTTGATGCGGGCGGCTTTTTGGGGTGGCTTGACCGTGCGCTTGATTCGCTGCCGGGCAAGGGGGAATAAACATGCATCCTGCACCCTCACTGATCATTTTTACCACGCTGTCGGGCTTGGGCTTTGGGCTGCTGTTTTGGTTGGGCCTAGGCTATCCAGACGTCAGCGGCTGGGTTGCTGCCACGTTTTTAGGTTTGGGCTTTGTGCTCGCGGGCATCGGGCTGGGGGCGGCCGCGCTGCATTTGGGCAATCCACAACGCGCTTGGCGTGCCTTTAGTCAATGGCGCAGCAGCTGGCTGTCGCGTGAGGCGGTGATGTCAGTGGCCGCCCTGTCGGTGATGGCACTTTATGGTGCAATTTGGGTGTTTGCCGGTGAACGACTGCCCATTTTAGGTGCCATAGGCGCGGCGCTTTGCGCAGCAACCGTTTTTGCCACTGCGATGATCTATGCCCAACTGAAAACCGTGCCACGCTGGAACAGCTGGACAACTCCGGCCCTCTTTCTGACGATAGCCGCTGCCGGTGGCGCGGCACTGGCAAGTTTGGTCTTTCTGGCAGCTTTTTTAATGCTGCTGGGCGGAATTTTACAAGGTGTGGCGTGGGTCACAGGCGACAACCGGGCCGAAAAGCCACACAGCACTATCGAGAGTGCAACAGGACTTGGCGCGATTGGTAAGGTGCGCGCCTTTGCCGCCCCCCATACTGGCGAGAATTATCTGCTGCGCGAGATGGTGCACCAAATTGGGCGGAAACATATCAAACGGTTACGCGTGATTTCGATGCTGCTGGGCTATACACTGCCGGCAATTGTCATGGCCACGGACCCCGGTCACACCGAGGCTGCTGTGGCGCTGGCCAGTCACGTGGTGGGTGTTTTGGCCGGACGTTGGCTGTTTTTTGCCCAAGCGGAACATGTGATGGGGCTTTATTATGGTAAAGGCCAATCTGACCAATAGGCGGTTACAACCCCAAAACCGCCTCGCGGCCCCGTAAGGCATCGGTGGCCGCGATCAGGGCCGCACTGATCCCTGGCTCTGACAGCGCATGCCCAGCTGCCGGAACCATGCGCAGCACTGACCAGCGCCAGCCTTGGGCCAGACGCCATGCCGCCGTGGGCGGACAGATCATATCCAACCGCCCCTGCACAATCGTGCCCGGCACATCAGCCAAGCGGTGCAGCTGGGCCTCAATCTGGCCATCATGCTCTAAAAAACCACCATTGACGAAATAGTGATTTTCCAACCGGGCAAAGGCGCGAGCGTATTCGGCGGGGCCATCAATCGTTCGGCCATCATGGTCAACCGATGCCAAGGCATTTTCCCAACCGGACCATGCACGGGCAAAGCGGGTTTCCAGCATCATATCGCCCGAAAACAATCGACGGTGATAGGCCGCAATAAGATCACCGCGCTCATCTTCCGGAATAATTTCACAAAACCGCGCCCAAAGGTCAGGCCAAAACCGACCTGCCCCACCACCATAAAACCAATCCAGCTCTGCCTGCGTCATCAAAAACACGCCACGCAGCACCAAGTGGGCAGCGCGCTCTGGGTGCGCTTGGGCATAAAGCAGCGCAAGTGTCGCCCCCCAACTGCCCCCAAACACCAGCCAGCGATCAATGCCCAAGGTACGGCGAATTTGTTCAATATCGCCAATCAGATGTGCGGTTGTGTTGGCAGTAACTGATGCATGCGGGCGCGACCGGCCACACCCACGCTGATCAAACAGCACGATACGGTACACACTGGGGTCAAAATACCGCCGCATCGTTGGGCTGCACCCACCCCCTGGCCCGCCATGAAGCACCACAACAGGCATGCCCTGCGGATGACCACACTGCTCAACATAGATCTTATGTCCATCGCCAACATCCAACATCCGCTGATCAAATGGATCAATCGGGGGATAGAGATGCGACACTGCGCTTTTTTGACCTGCGAACCTGTCCATGAATGTTCTATATAGAGTCCAAGCAGGCCCCGCCACAGGCTTGCAGAAAATTACCGGAGCGCAAAATGCAAAATGATGCCAGAACCACCATCGACCCATCCGAAGTTGCCAAGTTTGAGGCCATGGCCGCTGAATGGTGGGACCCAAACGGTAAATTCAAACCACTTCATATGCTCAACCCCTGCCGATTGGATTATATAACAGCCCAAATCGCCGCAGAATTTGGCCGTGACATGCAGGACCCCTTGCCATTTCAGGGGCTGCGGCTGCTTGACATCGGCTGTGGCGGTGGATTGTTGTCAGAGCCGATGGCGCGCTTGGGCGCCGATGTTACGGGCGCTGATGCCGCCGCGCGCAACATTCCCGTAGCACAGCTGCACGCCGAGCAATCTGGCCTGACGATTGATTATCGCTGCACCACCGCCGAAGATATGGCTGATTCCGGGGCGCAATTCGATGTGGTTCTGAATATGGAAGTGGTCGAGCATGTCGCCAATCCGCTGACCTACCTAACGGCGTGCCAGCGTTTGCTGAAGCCGGGCGGATTGATGATTTGTTCAACAATCAATCGTAACCCCAAAAGCTATCTGATGGCGATCATCGGGGCAGAACACATCATGCGATGGTTGCCCAAAGGCACGCATGATTGGCGAAAATTCATCACCCCTAATGAGCTAGAGACGCTGATTACCCAAGCGGGCCTGACCCCCGTCGACCGACAAGGATTTGTGTTTAATCCTGTTTTGTGGCGTTGGTCGCTGTCAGCGCGCGATCTGTCGGTGAACTATGTCACCGCCAGTACAAAACCTGCATAAATTTTGCCTTTTCCCAACCGGTGCGGCTCACTAGGCTTGGGCCCAGCCATCAGGATAGACCGTGATAGAAACAGACGCCCAAACAACGCCAATGATGGCGCAATATCTGGAAATAAAGGGGCGGCACCCCGATGCGCTTTTGTTTTACCGCATGGGCGATTTCTATGAAATGTTCTTTGATGATGCGCTATCGGCCGCCGCAGCGCTTGACATTGCGCTTACCAAACGCGGCAAACATCTGGGCGAAGACATCGCGATGTGCGGTGTGCCAGTTCATGCAGCAGAGGGCTATTTGCTGACTCTGATCCGCAAAGGCTTTCGCGTGGCCATCGCCGAACAGATGGAAGACCCCGCCGAGGCAAAAAAACGTGGCTATAAGTCAGTGGTGCACCGCGATGTGGTGCGGCTGGTCACCCCCGGAACCCTGACCGAGGAAGGGCTTCTGGAAGCCCGGCGGCACAATTATCTTTGTGCCTACGCCAGTGTGCGTGATGAAGGTGCGCTGGCGTGGGTGGACATTTCAACCGGGGCGCTGCGGGTGATGCCCTGCGCCCTGTCGCGCCTTGGCCCTGAATTGGCACGTTTGGCCCCGCGTGAGGTGGTGATTTGCGAAGGCGCTGACCCAACAATTGACCCCTTGCTGGCTGAAATTCTGCGCGGAAACGGGGCGGCACTTAGCCCGCTGTCACGTGCCAGCTTTGACAGCACATCCGCGCAAAAACGCCTGTGTGCCCTTTGGCAAGTGGCCACACTTGATGCGTTTGGCAGTTTTGGCCGGGCGGAAATATCCGCCTTGGGGGCAATTGTTGATTATCTTGATCTAACACAACGCGGGCGGCTGCCACTGCTGCAACCGCCACTGCGCGAAGATGCCAGCCGCGCCATGCAAATTGATGCAGCCACCCGGCGCAATCTTGAACTGGTGTCAAACTTGTCGGGCGGTCGCGATGGTGCGCTTTTGACCACCATTGATCACACCGTCACCGCCGCAGGTGGGCGGCTGCTTGAAAGCCGTTTGGCTGGACCATCGCGCGACTTGTGGGAAATTCACGCACGCCTGAGTGCCGTCCGCCATATGGTGGGCGCCCAACAACAGCGCCATGCCCTGCGGCAAGCCTTGGCCCGTGTCCCCGATATAGATCGCGCCTTGGCCCGTCTGGCACTTGACCGCGGTGGCCCACGTGATCTGGCCGCCATACGCGCAGGCTTGGAACAGGCCGGGGAAATTGCCACGCTCTTACCCAACCATGATCTGCCCGAACGCCTGTCAGAAGCCTGCACAGCTTTGGTGGGGCATGACGATCTGGCCGAACTTTTGGGCCGGGCGCTGGTTGCAGAACCACCGCTTTTGCTGCGGGATGGTGGCTTTATCGCTGCACAATATGACGCCCATTTGGATGGGCTGCGCCTGCTGCGTGATGAGGGCCGTGAGGTTATCGCCTCACTTCAGGCAGAATATGCCACGCAAACCGGTATCTCCACGCTAAAAATCAAGCACAACAACGTGTTGGGCTATTTTATCGAAACAACCGCCACCCATGCCGACAAAATGATGTCTGCGCCATTGAACGCCACATTCATTCACCGCCAAAGCACCGCAGGCCAACTGCGCTTTGCCACCGTTGAACTAAGCGATCTGCAAACCCGTATCCTAAACGCCGGAAACCAGGCGCAAGAGATAGAGCGGGGGCTGTTTGACAGCCTAAGCCAAACAGTTATCGCACGGTCGGGCGCAATTGCGCACACAGCGCGCGCCTTGGCAGAATTAGATATAACCGCCGCACTCGCTGATCTGGCTGTTCAGGCCGATTGGGTTGAACCCTTGGTCGATGAAAGCCGCGCGTTTTTGATTGAAGGTGGCCGTCACCCAGTTGTCGAACGGGCATTGCGCCGCGACGGGCGCCCTTTCGTAGCCAATGATTGCGACCTTTCGGCCACCAAAGGTGCCGCAATCTGGCTGCTAACAGGCCCAAACATGGCTGGGAAATCAACGTTTTTACGGCAAAATGCACTGATCACCGTGTTGGCCCAAATGGGGTCATTCGTTCCAGCGCAAACGGCGCATATTGGGCTGGTCAGCCAATTATTCAGCCGAGTTGGCGCCTCGGATGATCTGGCGCGGGGCCGATCGACATTTATGGTGGAAATGGTGGAAACGGCCGCCATTTTGAACCAAGCTGATGCGCGCGCACTGGTTATCTTGGATGAAATTGGGCGCGGAACGGCCACCTATGATGGTCTGTCAATTGCTTGGGCGGTGCTAGAGCATTTACACACGGTGAACGGCAGCCGCGCACTTTTTGCAACACATTATCATGAAATGACCACACTTGCAGCCAAACTGGACGGCGTTGAAAACGCCACCGTCGCCGTTCGCGAATGGCAAGGTGATGTGATTTTTCTACATGAAGTTCGCCGGGGTGCGGCGGATCGGTCGTATGGGGTACAGGTAGCCAAATTGGCTGGCCTGCCCGCATCTGTTGTTGAACGCGCACGTGTTGTGCTTGAAGCGTTGGAACGCGGTGAACGTGAGGGCGGCGGCAGACAGCACGCCGTCATCGACGACCTGCCGCTGTTTTCTGCCGCACCATCCCGCATGCCACCGCAACCCGCGGCACAAACAAAATCGCCCTTGGTCGAAAAACTTGCCGAGATCCACCCAGATGCGCTAACCCCAAGAGAGGCGCTTGCGCTGATTTATGAGCTGAAGGATCTCGGCGAGGGTCAATGACCTGCTGGCGTTGATGAAACGCCAACCTGCGCCGGGCGCAACAGGCGGTCATGCAGCATAAAGCCTTCGCCCATCACCTGAATGATGTCACCCGCCTTGGTGCCGGGCACCGGGGCTTCAAACATTGCCTGATGTTGCTGCGGATCAAACGCTGATCCGATCTCGGGCGACACAATCTGAATACTATGTTTGCCAAAGGTGTTGGCCAATTCGCGCAGTGTCAGTTCAACACCTTCTAGAACGGCACCAGCTGCCGCGCGCTGTTCGTCGGTGGCGGCATCAAGCGCACGCTTAAGATTGTCATAGACGGGCAACATATCGCGCGCGAATTTGGCCGCACCATACTGCTCAGCCTCGCGTCGGTCTTTTTCACCACGCTTTCGGGCATTTTCGGCATCTGCCAACGTCCGCATAAAACGGTCGCGCATGTCATCGCGTTCAGCTGTCAGCTGTTCGATCACATCCGCAATCGCATCATCATTTCCCCCAGCATTTTCTTCAAATGCTTGATCTGAGAGAGTTTCATCAGTCTTTTCGTTCATTTTCTACCCCTTGCCGCGATCAGAAATCAGTTTCCCAACCAGCTGCGCCGTGTAATCGACAATCGGCACGATCCGCCCATAATTCAATCGGGTTGGCCCGATCACGCCCACCGCACCTATAATCTTACGGTCAGCGTTCATATAGGGAGAGACGACCAAAGAGGAACCCGAAAGTGAAAAAAGCTTGTTCTCAGAGCCAATAAAAATTCGGACGCCTTCACCCTCATCCGCCAATTCCAGAAATGACGCGATGTCACGCTTGCGCTCAAGATCATCAAACAGCTGGCGCACCCGTTCCAGATCTTCTGTCTGCTCGGTTGTGCCAAGCAAATTGGCGCTGCCCCGCACGATCAACCGCTCTTGTGCGCCGTTCTCATCTTCCCAAAGCGCCAGACCACTTTCAACCATGTTTCGGGCCAAATCGTCCAGTTCCTGACGGCGTGCGACGATCTCTTTGGCGATCCGCTCGCGCAATTCGCTGAGCGTCAAACCTTCTGCCATAGCATTCAGAAAATTCGCAGCCTCGCGCATCGAAGACGGCGTTTGGCCTGCCGGGGGTTTAAACACGCGATTTTCCACCTGACCATCGGCAAAGACCAGCACCACCAACGCCCGATCAGAGGCCAAGCTGACGAATTCAACATGACGGATGGCAGCTTCTTGTTTTGGGGCCAAAACAAGACTTGCACCGCGCGTCAATCCAGACAACGCAAGGCCAACCCTGTCCAGCAAATGGCCCACATCAGGTTCTGGCCCCTGCAACGTGGCATCGATCATTTCCCGATCGGCATCTTGGACGGCCGAAACCTCTAACAGACTGTCGACAAACATCCGCAAGCCAATCTGCGTGGGAATACGCCCAGCTGATACATGCGGGCTGCCCAGAACGCCCAGATATTCCAAATCTTGCATGACGTTGCGAATGGTCGCGGCTGAGAGTTTTTCACTCATGCTGCGGGTCAACGTGCGTGATCCAACAGGATCACCAGTTTCCAGATAGCCCTCAACAACGCGGCGAAACACTTCGCGCGTGCGGTCATTCATATCAGAAATACGGCGGTG
>ERZ888423.2561-NODE-2561-length-13293-cov-6.420154_pt1 | contig 13293 bp, 18 predicted proteins | sample MGYA00520523_ERZ888423 | MGnify/ENA primary metagenome ERZ888423 (study PRJEB32303, sample SAMEA104408611) | aquatic metagenome | biome: Brackish water; feature: Pelagic; material: water | place: Baltic Sea | collected 2014-06-08T10:24:00 | depth 30,27 m ...
GCAGCGTAAGACGGGCAAGCGCGTCACCGTCTACGTGACCAATGATGATGGCGACGTCAGGTCCAACCGCGTCACCATCCAGACGTCCTAGGACGTCTACGCTAGGCAACAGGCAATGACGGGTGGGCCCGGGGCTTCGGCTCCGGGCCCACCTGCTTGTCGTTAGTGAGAGGCAGATGCGACATGGATGATCATTTGCTCACCCCGCGTGAGGTGGCGGCCCTCTTCCGGGTCGACCCCAAGACCGTCACCCGCTGGGCCGATGAGGGACGCCTCTCCAGCATCCGCACCCTCGGTGGGCATCGTCGCTATCGAGCGACGGAGGTCAACGCCCTGTTGGAAAGCACCCGGTCGATGCGTGCTTAGCGGAAGGACCAGGCGAGTGCGACTGCTCCGGCGACGCTGAGCACCAGCACGATCTGCAAGACCGTGACCGACTGGCGCACCGACAGTCCCCGATCCATCAGTACATGCGATAGGTGGTCTCGGCCGGGCGTAAATGGATGGCGGCCACTGATCAGCCGCCGGATGACGACGAAGGTCGTGTCCAGGATCGGCACGAGCATGAGTAGCACCGGGATGAGCGCACTCCACGGCAGGGCGATCCCCACCGGGCGCAGCCGCAGCGTGACGATGGCGAGCAGGAAGCCCAGGAAGTAGGCCCCCGCGTCACCGAGATAGACCGTCGCCGGATGCCAGTTGTGCCACAGGAATCCAGCAGCGGTGCCGGCCAGGGCGAAGGACAGGGCTCCCACGAAGAACTGCCCGTAGATCACGGCCACGAGGCCCGTCCCGAGCGCGGCCACGAGCGTGGTGGAGGCGGCGAGGCCATCGGAGTTGTCGAGCAGGTTCATCGCATTGGTGAGGCCGACGATCCACAGCACGGTGACGGCCGCGTCCAGCCAGTCGATCTGGAAGAAACCGACCTGGGTGCCGGTGAACCACACCAGCAGCGCCAGGAGGCTTTGTGCGATGAGTCGCACCCACGGGTTGAGTGCGCGTACGTCGTCGATGAAGCCCAGGCCCGCCACGATGAGCGCGGGCAGCAGGACGGAGGCGAGCAGTTGGAACGCCGTGATCTCACCGCTGACGCCGACGGCGGTGAGGAAGACGAGGGTGAAGGCGATGGCGACGGCAATGCCGCCGAGCTTGGGGATGGGCCGATCCTGGGTCTTGCGTCCGCCGTCAGGGCCGTCGGTCAGTCCCGACCAGTGCGCGAGCCAAATGGACACCTGCACAAACACCGCGGAGAGAATGCCGGAGCCGACGAAGGCACCGACGTAGAGCCAGAGGCTCATCGTGTGGAGATATCAGCCGCGACGTCGGCGATGATCTGATTGAGGTTGCGCGTCGGCGCCCAACCGATCAGGTCCTTCACGCGAGCGGTGTTGGGCACGCGCCGAGGCATGTCCTCGAAGCCTTCCTCGTAGGCGTCGTCGTAGGACACCTTGACGATGGGGCTGCCCGAGCCCAGCCGTTCGGTGACGCGCACGGCGAGGTCGGCGATGGAGATCTCCTCCTGCGAGCCAACGTTGAAGACCTGACCCTCGGCCTCGCGTGAATCCATGAGTCCGAGCAGTGCCTGCACAACGTCGGCGACGTGACAGAAGCATCGTCGCTGCGTGCCGTCGCCGTAGACCGTGATGGGTTGACCCTTGAGTCCCTGCTCGACAAAGCGCGGGATCACCATGCCGTAGTGGCCGACTTGGCGCGGTCCGACGGTGTTGAAGAGTCGCACGATGACAGCGGGGAGGCCCTTTTCCTTCCAGTAGGAGTAGGCCAGCACCTCCTCGATCGCCTTGGCTTCGCTGTAGGACCAGCGGGTCTTGAGTGGCGAGCCGAGGATGCGGTCGTCTTCTTCACTCAGCAGGTCGGAGTCGTTTTTGCCGTAGATCTCCGACGTCGAAGTGACGAGCACCTTGCGGCCGTACTTGTGGCACTTCTCCAACACGATCTCGGAGCCGCGGATATTGGTGGCCAGGGATTCCAACGGCCGACCGACGATGAGTTCGACGCCGACGGCCGCGGCGAGGTGCAGCACGACATCGACGCGCCGGACGGCATCATCGACGAGGGCCTCGTTGAGGATCGATCCCATGATGAATTCGAAGTTGTGGTCACCGATGTGGTCGCGGATGTTGTCGTGGCGGCCTGTGGAGAGGTCATCGAGGACCACGACCTGGTCGCCCCGAGCTAGCAGGGCATCGGTGAGGTGCGACCCGACAAACCCTGCTCCCCCGGTGATCAGCACGCGCATGGAGACACCCTAGGGGCTGGCAACGGTGCGTCCCCCACACAGGGAGTTGGCGAGCCTGGGTATTTCCCCGGCGGCGCGACCGAACTTTGGGCCAAAAGTGCCCCTGGGCGGCCGGATCTGCCCGAAGTTCGGCCCGGGACCGTCCAGACGATCCGGGTAGGACGAGTGCTCCATATACTTGACCAAGACACCATATGAATGTAGATTTCGTATTATGACAGCCGGAGCCCAGGCAAAGGTGACCAGCAGTGGTCAAATCTCCCTCCCAGCCACGCTGCGCCGTCGATGGGGTGTCACGCGGGTGCTCATCGTCGACCGGGGCGATTACGCCCTCGTGCGCCCGATGCCCGACGACGTCCTTGCCTTCCTGCGCGGCTCGGTGTCAGCATCAGGCCAAAGCCTGGAGGACATCCGCGCGGATGAGCGCGCTGCCGACGCGCAACGTGAGGAGTCCCGATAGTCACCCTCGATGCCTACGCCGTCCTCGCACTTCTACGCGACGAGCCGGCAGCCGGAGACGTCGCCGGGCTGCTCGAGGGCCCCACCGCGCTGAGCGCGGCCAACTACGCCGAGGTTGTGGATCACATGATGCGCCACGGCGGTCTGGGTGCCGACGAGGCCGAGGTGCGCATGCGCCTACTCATCGAGGCCGGGACTCAGGTGATACCCGTCGATGACCGGATCGCCGCCCGTGCCGGTGCTCTGCGTGCCGTGCACTATGCGCGCACATCCTGCGCCGTGAGCCTTGCGGATTGCTGTGCCCTGGCAACGAGCCTGGAGTTGGGCATCCCTCTCGCCACAGCCGACCCCGCCCTGGCGCAGGTGGCTCGGGCGCAGGGGTGTGCGGTGGTTGCCCTGCCGGACTCGCACGGAGTGCGGCCCTAAGCGGTCCGATACGTCTCATACGTCGACCCGATGCCCTCGGCCAGGCCGATCTGCGGCTCCCAGCCCAGGGCCGAGATCCGCGAGACGTCGAGCAATTTGCGCGGTGTCCCATCGGGCTTGGCTGCATCCCACTCGACCTCACCGGAGTAGCCCACGACATCGGCCACCAGGGCGGCGAGCTCCGCGATGGTCACGTCGTCACCGACACCCACGTTGATGTGCTCATCCTCGTCATAGACGTCGAGCAGACGCAGGCAGGCGGCAGCGAGATCATCGACGTGGAGGAATTCCCGTCGCGGGGAGCCCGTCCCCCACAGCGTCACCGACGGTGCACCCGCAAGCGACGCCTCGTGGAAGCGGCGGATGAGAGCGGGCAGCACGTGGGCGGTCTCAAGGTCGAAGGTGTCACCTGGACCGTAGAGGTTGGTCGGCATGGCAGAGATCCAGCGGCGACCGTACTCGCGCCGATAGGACTGTACGCCGATGATCCCGGCGATCTTGGCGATGGCGTAGGCATCGTTGGTCGACTCCAGCGGCCCGGTGAGCAGCGCCGACTCCGGGATCGGCTGCGGCGCCATCCGGGGATAGATGCACGACGAGCCGAGGAAGAGCAGGCGGTCGACATCAGCGGCATGCGCGGCCTCAAAAAGATTGGTCTGGATGCGCAGGTTGTCGGTGAGGAATTCGACCGGGTACGTCGCGTTGGCCATGATGCCACCGACTTTGGCCGCGGCGACCACGACGACATCGGGCCGAGCAGAGAGCACCGCATCCATCGCAGAATCCCGATCGGTGAGGTCCACCTCGGCGGAGGACCAGCCGATGAGATCGGTGAAGCCCGCAGACTCCAGGGCCCGCCACACAGCGGAGCCGACCATGCCGCGATGGCCGGCGACATAGACCCGCGCATCGGGAGAGAGCATGCCCACGGCTCCACCGTAGTGGAGGGGCTTAGAGCCCGGAGGGGATGAGCACGGCGGATTGACCGCGCTCCTGAGCCAGTTGGGCGAGACCGGCGTCGAATGTTGCGACGGATCCGCCCTGGTCGTGCGCGAGCTGGAGCAGATGAGCGTCCGTGACCTGGCGGTAGCCCATCACCCCCTGCATGGACCGCGCGACAGGGACCGCGTCGGTCCAGAATTCCCACGCACCGTGACCCTGCAGAGCCACCAGGAAGTCAGCACTCTCCGCGGGTGTGCGCGCGTCCGCGATGACATGTGCGTTGCTGGACACGCGGATGAATCCGGATTCGGTCACCGGGGTGGTCGCCCACCTGCGTCGGGGCTCAGCGGCAAACCACTCACGGGCGGTGCGGTGATGGATATGTGGGGGCCAGGCGAGGGCCACCAGGACATTGACGTCGAGGAGGAGGGTGCTCACTCATCATCCAGCGCGGCACGCACCATCTCGGGCGTGAGGATGGGTGCGTCCATCGGTACGTCGAAGGCGGGCAGGCCGGTGCTGTCATCCCCGGCGAGGATCGGAGCCTGCATGCCGCGCACGGCGAGCAGGGACACGGCCGCACCGAGGGAGATGCGTCGCTCCTGCGCGATGGCCCGCGCCTGGTCGAGCACCGTGTTGTCGATATCGAGGGTCGTACGCATCACCTCATCATAACATCATGATGCGTCTCGATCTGCTGTCCCTCGGGAGGATGGGCCGCCCCCTAGGCTCGCCCCCATGTCACAGCAGGTCGCGCTCATCACGGGTATCACCGGCCAGGACGGCTCCTATCTGGCCGAGCAGTTGCTCGACAAGGGCTACGTCGTCCACGGCCTGATCCGGCGCTCGTCGACCTTCAACACCGCGCGCATCGATCACCTCTATCTGGATCCGCATGATCCGGATGCGCGACTCTTCCTGCACTACGGCGACCTGACCGATGGCTCGCGCCTGGTGACGTTGTTGGAGCGCGTGGAGCCGACCGAGGTGTATCACCTGGGCGCACAGTCACATGTGCGCGTGAGTTTTGATGAGCCAGAGTTCACCGGTGATGTCACCGGTCTGGGCACGACGCGACTGCTCGAGGCGTTGCGTGTCTCCAAGGTCCCGGCGCGCTTTTATCAGGCGTCGAGCTCGGAAATGTTCGGTGCGACACCACCCCCGCAAAACGAGAATGCCTTCTTCTATCCCCGCAGCCCCTACGCCGCGGCGAAGGTCTACTCCTACTGGATGGTGCGCAACTACCGCGAGGCCTACGGCCTGTTTGCCTGCAATGGCATCCTCTTCAACCACGAGTCACCGCGCCGCGGTGAGACCTTCGTGACGCGCAAGATCACGATGGCGATTGCGCGCATCGCCGCGGGCCTCCAGGACGTGCTCTACCTCGGCAATCTCGAAGCCCGCCGCGACTGGGGATATGCCCCCGAGTACGCCGATGCGATGTGGCGGATGCTCCAGGCGGATGAGCCGGCGGACTACGTCGTCGCCACCGGCACGAGCTATTCGGTCGGGGACTTCGTCCGCATGGCGTTCGAGCACGCGGACCTCGACTGGGAGAAGCACGTGAAGTTCGATCCGCGCTATCTGCGCCCCACCGAGGTTGACGACCTCATCGGTGACGCCACCAAGGCCAAGGATGTGCTGGGCTGGCAGGCGCAGACCTTCACGCCCGAGCTGGTCAAGATCATGGTTGACGCCGACCGGGCCAGGCTGGGCGCCTGAGGGCTGGATACATCAGCTGTCCAACGACGGGGAACGCTTGCCATGCCTGCGTTCCAAGGTGTACCACTGATCATCACAGTGGTACACTCCGGTGATGCCCACCACCCGTCCCCGTCACCAGATTACCGAGACCGAGGACGTCGGCGCGGCCCTGGACCTCGCGGCACAACGCTGGCCTGATGAGGCCCGGAGCGATTTGATGCGACGCCTCATCCTCACCGGTGCTCAAGCGCTCGCGCAGAGCCCCATCGAGCGGACCCTGGCCATCGAAACGGCACTGCAGAGTTTGGCGGGCCTCGCCGACTGCTACCCGCCCGGGTACCTCAATCGTCTTCGCGCAGATTGGGATCGAGTCACCCCGTGACCGCGTCGACCACTCTCGATGCCAGTGTCCTCATCGCACTCATGAATGCCGGCGATGCCCACCATCGTGATGCCGTCACCCTGGTGCGGCGCGCAGCAATCACCGGTGCCTTGATCGCCCATCCGATCACGATCGCGGAGTCGGCGGTGGGTGCTGCCGAGCACGGTCGACTCCAGCAGGTGCGCGACGCCTTTGCCGGGCTCGGTCTGGCGACGGCCCCGGGTGATCCTGATCAGCCGTGGCGCCTGGCCGACCTGCGCGCCAGCACGCGGCTTCCCCTGCCCGACTGCTGTGTCTTAGACGTTGCCGTTGAGTCCCACAGTGTCCTCGCCACCTTCGATATCCGTCTCGCGGCAGCGGCACGCGAACGCGGTGTGCCCGTTGCGTTGCCCTAGCGGCTCGCCACAGCCCTTTCGTACGCAGCGGTGTGCTCAATGAGCATCCGCGCCGGCGAAAACTCCACCAGCGCTCGCTCCCGAGCGGCCGCACCCATCGCGGCCATGGCTGCAGGATCCGCGACGAGTTGCTGCACCCCACGCGCCACCGCCATGGGCGATAGCGGGACAACGAGTCCGGTGACACCGTCGACGACGACCTCCGATGCCGATCCGGCATTCGTCGTCACGGTCGCCAATCCGGCGAGCGCGGCCTCGACGAGGGAGTAGGGCATGGCCTCGTTGTCCGAGGTCAGCACCGCGAGGTCACACGCAGACCAAAAGGTCGCCGGCTCGGCCCAGCCGAGGGTGCGCAGATTGCCCGGCGCGTGCTCATCAAGCCCGGGGCGCAGGGCCCCGTCACCGCCAGCGATGAAGTCCACGCCCGGGGTCACCTTCGCCACCGCGACGAGTCGGTCCGGCCGCTTCACCCGCACCACGCGGGCAAGCCAGCCCGCCACGGGCCGGTCCCCACCAAGATCGGCGATGCCTAACTCGGCGCGCGCGAGCCCAGGATCGATCCGAGTGAAGTCGCGTACGCCGGGCCGCACGACGACGACCTTGTCCGCCGCCACGATCCGCGCGGCCACGAGGTCATCACGCACCTTCTGCCCCGCGGCGAGCACGAGGTCCGATGCGGAGGCCATGAGTTTTTCGGTCATGGAGATACCGCGTACCGTCGTGGCGGAGAAGTAGCCCTTGAGTAGATGGCCGTGGACGGTGTGCACGAGCGCGGGTCGACGGCGCCCCAGTGATAGCGCCGCAGCGCGCCCGACGAGCCCCGCCTTGGCCGTGTGGGTGTTGACGACATCGGGTTGCAGGTCACCGATGAGATCGCGTAGCTCGCGCAGGGCCATGACGTCGTCCAGTGGTGACACGGCCCGCCCGAGACGGTCCAGTCGGACGAGCGGCATCGTGTCGGCGCCCGGGTCCTCGACCTCATCACCTTGCACGTGACCGGTGGCGACGACGACCTCCTGGCCCGCGGCCATCTGCTCGGCGGTGAGGGTCTCCAGCCAGCGTGCGGTGCCGCCCAGGTTGACCCGGGCGATCACGTGGAGGACCTTCACGGGGTCAAGCGTGCCATGCTCTACAGGAGCACAGGCCGTCAGCCGATACCGGCGGACTCCTCAATGACATCCGTGATCTTCAGGTCCTCAATCCCGGTGAAGTCGCGCAAGGCCGCGTGCACCAGGGGAATGAGATCAGCAAGGGAGGCATCGCCGGCAACAAGTTCGGGCACCTGCGGGCACTCAGCACCCCAGTAGCCATCCCGGAGCCGGTAGTACACGGCAACCTCGCGCTCTGCTGTCTTGAGAGTGCGCATCACATGGCCGCCACTCTGAATCCTTGGGGCTCCAGCCCGGTCCCAGCTGCGTCCCAGTCCTGAGTCGCCCCTCCTGCAGCGTGAATGGCGGTCCTGATGGAGTTCAGCGCGTGAGCGACCGTCTCTTCGTAGTCGGTTCCGGCGACGACAAGCCCCACCGTCATGACCTTGGTTCCCGCATCGAGACTCACAGCGCTATCGGCCAGCCGGGGATCAGCTGACTCAAGGTCAAGCAGGCAGGACATCACGCGATCGCCCTTGGCCTGGAGCGCAATGGACGGGTCTGGTCCGGTGACATGGAATTCCCACTCGCACGAGATTGTCATCGTCTCTCCTCCCACGTCGGACATGCGCGCTTGGCCCACTGTAATGCTTCTTGCCCGTAGCGCGGGTTGCTCGGAGTGAGGTGCAGCCACCGGGTGTGCCTCCCGCAGGGGCACCGAAGTCGGTAGTACTTCGGGGTGTCATCGATACGCCAAGCACCGACAATCCGACCGCCTCTGTCCACAGGCAATACCCTCAGCACATGACCCGGCCGATCACCGCGCGACTCATCGGTGGACTGGGCAATCAACTCTTCGGTTACTACGCCGGCGCCGCCCTCGCCGCGCACCATCACACACAGTTGCGACTCGATACGTCGTGGACGCGTCATGGCATCACCGATCACGGCATCGAGATCCTGCGCTTCGACCTGCCGGGTGAGTGGCTCCCCAACAACAGCCTCAAAGCCAAACTCTCCGCACCCGGCACCATCCCGGGCCGCGCTGTCGCCAAGGCACTGCGCGACATCCCCGCGTTGCGCACGCCGCTGCGCATCCACGAGGCACCCGGGGTCGGTCACGACCCAACACTGTTTGCTCAGCCGGCGGGCACACGGCTGCGCGGCTACTTCCAGTCGTGGCGCACCGTGCAGAACGCCGTCGACAGTGGCTATCCGCACCGCCCGCGGTTGAAGGAGCCCAGCGCGTGGCTGGAGTCAATCGCCCCCCGAGCTCGACACGAGCGACCCCTGGCCGTGCACGTCCGGCGGGGTGACTACGCGAAGGTGAGTGAGTTCGGGCTCCTCGGGCCCGCGTACTACGAGCCAGCGATCCAGCGTCTGCGCGACGAAGGCATCGACGGTCCGATCTGGCTGTTCTCTGACGAGCCCGACATCGCGCGCACAGCACTCGGCCGGTACGCCAGCGAAGCCGAGGCGATCACGTCCCCCGACGGCCCCGCGACCGAGATGCTCGCCATGAGCTACGCCGCGGGCAATGTGATCGCGAACTCCACCTTCAGCTGGTGGGGTGCCTGGATGGCCGCCAAGGGCACACCCGTCGTCGCCCCGGATCCGTGGTTCGCGTCTGGACCGACCGTCGATGGACTCATACCGCCGGAGTGGACCAGGCTCAGCGGAGCGTGACGCTCACGCTCCCGGGACGAGCACTTCGCAGGTGACTCCGCTCGCCCGAGCGAGCCGACTGTCCAGTGTCAGGAGGGGTACGTCGAGGGCCTCGGCCAGGGCCACGTAGAAGGCATCTGTCGTACGAACGTTTTCCCGCAACTGCCACACCCGTCCAATGAAGGGTCGATGCGGAAGACGATCCGCCGGCCAATCACGGAGTTGATCGAGCGCCCACTGACTCCGCGTAGCGTCCAGCACCTGGCGCTGGGCATCCCTTCGGATCAGGCCGGTGACCTCCACATCGACGACCTCGGGTGCCACGTGATCCTCGGCTTCTGCGAGTGCGGCTGCCGCTTCGCGGGCGAGGGGTCCGGCCGTGATGACCTCATAGAGCACGGAGGCGTCCACCACGATCAGTCCGGCCACGGGCCTCGTGCCTCGTCCAACAGCGTCACGGCGTCGGATGATCGGGGCGGTCCACCCATCCGCTGAGCGCGGTCCAGCCACTCGCGCGTGGACAGTCGTGAGGCCAACTTCTCGACCTCCTTGCGCAGCAGGTCGGGCACGGAAACGCCGATCTCGGCAGCGCGCTGGACCAGGCGCTGGTAGGTCTCGTCGGGCACGTCCCGAATCTGGATCGTCTTACTCATGGTGCAAGGTTACATCTTGTCATGCACCGGTGCATGTCCAGGAGCCCATTCCACGCCGGCTGGCAGGCCGGCCGCAACCGACACAACTATGGACAAATCAGATTTTCTAAGTATGATATGTCCATGCTTCACCGGGACGCGCACGAGACAGTTGAGCGCCTGGGGCGCGGCTTCCCCATTGTCTGGCTCACCGGCCCACGCCAATCCGGCAAGACCACTCTGGCCCGGGCCACCCGCCCCGACCTTGCCTACGTGAACCTCGAACGCCCCGACGAGCGCGCCTTCGCACAGGAGGACCCACGGGGATTCCTCGCCACCTATCCGGACGGCGCCATCCTCGACGAGGTCCAGCATGTCCCTGACCTTGCGTCGTGGTTGCAGGCCGACGTCGATGTCCGGCGCCAGATGGGGCGGTGGCTGCTGACCGGGTCACAACAGCCTGCGATCGCCCAGGGCGTGAGCCAATCCCTGGCGGGGCGCGTAGGGCGGGTGGAGTTGCTTCCCCTTTCAGGTCGAGAGCTCGCACGTGCGGGATCTCTGCCCACATCGTTGGACACGCTTCTCTTCACGGGTGGATTTCCCGCACTCTTCGATCGAGACGTGTCCGTGCACGATTGGCTGGGCAACTACGTCGCGACGTACGTCGAACGTGACGTGCGCATGCTGACGGCCGTGCGGGATCTCGATACCTTCACGCGATTTGTGAGGCTGTGCGCGGCGCGCTCCGGCCAACTCCTCAACCTTGCTTCGCTCGGCAACGACGCAGGCGTATCAGTGACCGCGGTCAGGGATTGGCTATCGATCCTCCGCGCGACGTACATCGTCGACGTCATCCAGCCCCATTCCCTCAATGTGACCACTCGGCTCGTCAAGACGCCCAAGCTGGTCCTGCAGGATGTCGGGCTCATGGCCTACCTCATCGGCATCAGCGACTCCGCTCAGATTGCCACGCATCCGCTCAGGGGCGCGATCTTCGAGACGTGGGGGATCACAGAGCAGATCAAGGCGTGGCGCAATGCTGGCAGCGCGAGGCAGCCCTACTTCCTGCGCGACAAGCGGGGCACAGAAATCGACCTCGTGGCCCCGACCCCGGACGGGCTAGAAGCAGTCGAGTTCAAGGCCGGCTCAACGTTCGCATCCGATTGGGGCCGCGGCTTCCGCCTCTGGCGCGAGCGGACTCACGATCTGGAGCTGCACTCGACCGTGGTCTTCGGCGGGGACGGCGACACCGTGCGATCCGGTGTTCGCGTGCTCGGCTGGAGGGAATACGCCACCCTGGGTGGCGCGATCGCGTGAACGCCGCGAAAGCGAGTTCCTACCGAGCTCGCACCACGACCGTGTTTGACCGGACATCCCCCGCAGGAGTGGCGACATAGACGGAGACCTGCCTCCCCCCTCGTCGGCTCCACTCGAAGGAACCATCCATGCTCACCAGGATGGTCGCCACACCCTGGGTGAAGGAGCCCTGGCCCGCCAGCCGCAACCACGGCTTCAACTCCCCACCCATGCCGAAGCCTGTCGTGGTGCCGCTCACGGCAATCCGGCCACCGTCGCGTGACCCCGTGATTGTGATCGACGGCCGCACAGGAGCAGCAGGCGTCACCGCATTCGACGGCGCCGAGGCTGCCGACCAGCCAGCACCAGTCAGGGCCCGCACAGTGAAGGTGTACGCCGTGCCATTGGTCAGGCCCGCCACCGTGCAGGACAGCGACGCGGTCAGACAAGTCCGACCACCTGGCGAGGAGACGACCTGATAGTTCGTCACCGGGAACGACCCAGACGATGCGGGTGCCGACCACGACACCGATGCCGAGGCATCACCCGCAACAGCAACCACAGTGCCCGGCGCGCCGGCCGGGGTGGGGGGTGGCGGAGGAGGTGGCACGGCGTAGGTAAAGGCGCCCGCAGAGACTGCCCCGCCGCCATTGAGTGCTACGACGACGGGGACGGCGCCAGCCCCGGCCGGGGCCGTGACCGTGACGGCATCGGAGCCCACGACCCGGGTGAACGGCAAGGTGTCATCACCCCACCAGACGGCCGTGACGGCCGAGTCATCCATGTCCCGGTGAGTCGGCAACCCGATGTCGACACGCACCGATGTGCCCACAAGACCCGAGGCCGCGGCCAGGCTGGCGGACGTCGGCGCGAGGAGAGCGACTCCTGACGTGTCCAGCGCGACATAAGCCACTCCGTCACCTGCTATCTCAATACCGCCCTCAAAAGAGGGCCCAGCGTCGACGCTGACGGTTTGCTGCGCGACCAGAGTCGACACAGGTGCAATCCTGACGGCATCGGCACTCCTGCTCGTGGCAAATGAAGTACTGCCCCACACGGCGACGTCGTCACCTCGATAGCTGGCACTGAAGCTATCGTCCCAGTCACGGGCATTGAGGCTGAGAACGTCTCGTGCCGACATCCCCAGGAGTATGCGGCCGCCACCGACTGCCATGCCGCTGACACCGACCCCCGGTGTGTAGGACTGAGAGTCGTCTGTTGCGAGGGATAGCTGTCCCAGATAGCCATTATTGGTGTTCCACCCACCGGCATAGAGGGTGTCATCTGCAATCACGATCCTGGTGATGCCCGAGGGTGCCCCGACGGAGGAAGCGGGCAGCGTGATCTCGCGGGTCGATCCCAGGTCGGCAGCGAACTCGTCAATGACAGAGCGGTTGTTGTAGTAGCTGACGTAGACAGAGTCATCGGGTCCCGTGACGATCGCCTCTGCTTCCGCAGAGAGCACGGCACTGCTCAGTGGCGACGTGGCTGCATCCACACTCAGTGGCAGGCGTACGAGCGTGTCATCGATGCCTCGGTGCAGGCCCACGTAGAGATCGCTATCACCTACTCCGAGGGAGCGGACCAATCCCGACAGGGTTACCTCCGTCCAGGCGGAGCCGGTCCCGGCAAGCGGCGGATACACATAGAGCTTGTCCGTACCGATAAAGAGCGTGTCATCGCGCGGATCCGCATCGTGAGCATGTGCCAGCGCCATCTCATTAGCGGTGAACTCGGTCGGGATGGTTCCGATCACTGCGTACGCCGTCGCCTGCCCCGCAGGCGCGCTCCTCGGGGTAACCGAAGCAGCGCCGGCCATGGGCGTGGCGACGTTGAGGACAACGATCACGCTCACGAGCGCAGCAATCCCCAACGAGCGAACACGGTCACGTGGCTGCAGGGACCCGATTGGCATCAGGAGCCATGTCTACCAGAGTTCCGGCAAAGGACAAGCCCGCGTGGACGTCAACGATCGACCACCGGAAAGCGCTATAGATGTTCTCTCAATACCGGGTCCCGAACTACCCCGCCTGCTCCTTCTCCAGCG
>ERZ888423.2562-NODE-2562-length-13292-cov-5.513107_pt1 | contig 13292 bp, 14 predicted proteins | sample MGYA00520523_ERZ888423 | MGnify/ENA primary metagenome ERZ888423 (study PRJEB32303, sample SAMEA104408611) | aquatic metagenome | biome: Brackish water; feature: Pelagic; material: water | place: Baltic Sea | collected 2014-06-08T10:24:00 | depth 30,27 m ...
CACCCACAGGCTCTACACGAACTGGGGACATGCAGCAGCTGTTGGAGACACCGTCGCCTGGCTCGATGCGTCGCAGATCCCCTATCGCGACATCTGCTTCCTGGGAGCCAAGCCCGAGGTCGAAGCCGACGTCTATGTCGATGACGCTCCCCACAACATCCTGGCGCTGCGAGCAGCCGGCAACGATGTCGTCGTCTTCGATCAGCCCTACAACACCGATCTCGAGGGACCGCGCGCCTCGAACTGGGTGGAACTCGAGGATCTGGTCATGGCACGAGCGGCTCGCCACGACACGGTGCAACCACAGCTACCCGGCATCGACGCCGGCGCAGATCGACTGGTGCGACGCAGGCAGCGTCGCGATTGAACCGTCGCGATCGATCACCAGCCGAGATCGATCACCAGCCGAGGTCGATCGGCAGGCGAGAAGGCTCACAGACCCAAAGGTTCAGGAGACAGCTTCCGGCTGTGCCGTCTCGCCGAGGCGAGACAACGTCTCGTTCCACCAGGCGCCCTCGACCACCGTCTTTCCGGGGATGTTGGCCAGGAGTTCGTCGACGAGCGAGACGAACGCGGACTGGCCACCAGCAGCCAAGCGCAGATCGAGCAGGTGGTCGAGAACCCGACCACGATCGATCAGCTGTCCGTCGGCAGTGTTCTGGAGTTCTTCGATCATGTTGGCGATCACGTGCTCCATGGTGGCAGCTATCGGACCCAAAAGGGGCACCGGTTGAGGAGAAGATTCACACACATGGCTCGCTGGCCAGGCGCCGAACCTGATTCCGGCCGGCTGGGCGGGCCCGATTCGGTCGGTTCCGCCCAACGAAAACGCCAGTGTTCAAGAGGGTTCTCGGCGTCGGGGTCGACATCGAAGGCCACAGAGCTCGCCCCGTCGACCGACCGAGGACGCCCGTGCGGGGGGACGGAGAGTTTTCCGAACTGTCACACGAACGGGCCGATCAACGGGCGTCGGCGCGCTCGAGCACTCCTTCGAGAACCGGACGGAGGTACTCGAGGAACCGACTCGGGTTCTCGCTCATGGGGAAATGACCGACGTCTTCCATCAACTGCCAGGTCGAGCCGGCGATCGCTTCGTGTGCCTCCCGCCCGGCGTCGGGGGTTGCGCTCCAGTCGTAGGCTCCGCTGAGCAGGTGCACCTCGACCTGAGAGGTGTCGATCTCGGCCGCCTCGGCACGCAAGTCGTGATCCTCGACATAGAAGTAGATGTCGCCCAGGAACGCGGGTGGCCAGCCCTGGGCATACACGAAAGCGGTCTCCTTCTTGAACGCCTCCGGCGACTGCGGCGCCACGAGCCCTTCCATCAGGGTCGCCTTGTAGCCCGAATCGACCCTCGGATGCCACAGATTCTGCATCGCCGCCAACTTGCCTTCCACCTTGAGCGCCGGCTCGACACCGATCACCGCTCGGAACCGGTCCGGATGATGACGAGCCAGATCGAGCGCCAGCAATCCTCCGATCGAACAGCCGATGAACAGCGGGTCCACCAGCGCCATCGCGTCGGCCACGGCGAGCGGTACCGCCATCAGTCGCTCGGTCGTGAGCTGATAGGTCTCGCTCCACCACTCTCGACTTGACGGTGGCAGTGATTTGCCGTGGAACGGGAGGTCGTAGGCAATGAGCTGGAAACGCTCGGTCAACCACCGATCCTCGAACAGATGCCGCCACTGCGACCCGTGGGCGCCTGCAGTGTGTTGCAGGAGCACGGGAATCCCGTGTCCGGCCGTCTCGACGTACAGCCGGTGCGGATGTCCGTCGAGATCGACGGCAAGATATCGGCCGATCGGTGTATCGAAGGTCGGGCCGTCGCCGAGCGGTCGAGGGCCCTCGCTGGGCGATCGGCCATGGGCATCACGGCGCAGCAACTCGACGACACGAACGATGGCCCCGTAGTGCTGCCAGAAGGTCTCCTCGTTGCCCTCGATACGGAGACCCCGGTAGCGGGCCGAAGCCAAGTCGCTGCACTGTGGCGGCGGGACGGCCGCCAGCAACGCGTCCCACACCTCGGTCGGAGCCCGCAAGACGACGGCGCCTGCCCGATCGGGGTCGGGCTCGGGGTCGGCCACCGGGGTGACACGACCGTCCTCGATCACCAGGGTCAGGCCGTCATCGACATCGAGCGACAGCGACCCGGTCCAACACCGGGCAGCCATTGCGAACACACCATCGTCGTTGCACTGCTGGGCCAACTGTTTCGCATCCATGGTCGAACGGTACTTCAGTCGGTGACGGCACTCAGTCGGTGACGGCACTCAGTGTGTGACGACCACCGTCGTTCCGATGTCGGCCCAGGCGTAGAGCGCTTCCGCCATCGAGTCGGCCTGACGAACACACCCCGATGATCGGTACGTGCCCAGTTGGGCCTCGGTCTGCATCGGCCGACCGTCGCCGTAGCGGGGAATCGAATGGAAACCGATGGCCAGATTCCGGCCCCGGGTGAAACGAACCATGTGACGCATGGTGATGCCGTCGTGTCCGGCCCATGCCACCGGCGACTTCGAGAAGACCTGATAGGTACCGGGGGCAGGCGTGTTGCGTCTGCCCGAGACCAGGTAGCTCTGTACGACCCGTTCCCGTTCGTCGACCCACCAGACCCGCTGTTGAGTCCCGGAATACACGACGCGTCGTCCTGCACCAGAGCCGGCAGGAAGCGCCGGAAACGCTGGCAACGGAGGCTCGATCACCGGGGGAGCTTCCGGAGGTGCGGTGCCGGTCCGGACAACGTATTCCGGGGACTCGGAGAACCCGACCAGCATCGCTGAGCGGCCCAGACCGCCAGCGAGACGCCCCAGCCAGTAGGCGCCCCCCTCGGGGTCGGGACCACGACCCAGCACGTTGCCGTACAGCAACTCGACGAATCCGGGATCGTCGACGGCACCGTAGGTGACGACCCATTCGTCGGCTGCCATGAAGGCCTGTGCCATGTGGGTCAGCGTCATGCCGCCCACGTAGCGTTCGACCCAGTAACGGAGTCCCGCGTCATCGGGTGCCCGGTCGAAAACTGCGCCATAGAGACGCACCACCGAGTCTCGGACACCTGGACGGACCTCGGTATCGGGAACGTCGGCCATTGGATGCTCGGCCGCTTCCTGATTGCCGGGCTGCTGGGCCCCGACCGCCGGGGCCAACAAACCGAGCACGAACAACAAGGATGTCCCGACCACCAGCATCGAGACGAACCCCGAACGTCGACCCTTCGAGCCTGTGCCGTTCGAGCCTGTGCCCGTCAGCTGCCTTCGGGGAGCGCCCGTCGAACCCTGTTCCACTGGTCAATCATGCCACTGATCCCGAGCCGACGGACCAACCCCAGCAGGACATCACCAGGACGTCACTTCCGGGCGATGCCGAAGTCGTGGCTGGGTACACCGATTGCCGTGGCGAGCCACCTACGATGCGCCGGTGGGCCGTTGCGAACCAACCCAATCGACGCGACGCGGATCCGCACACGTCTCCTCCCCCAGCCGACGACTCGTTCCGGGGGTGACGCCCTCGAAGTGTTCGCTGGCCCTGTCCGCGACGCTGCTCGTCCTCGGTTTGCTCTTCACCATGGTTGTTCCGGTCGGTCCGGGATCCACCCAGCCGGCAGCCGCGCAAACGGGTACCGCGCAACCGGGTACCGAGTCCGCCAATGCTCGATGGCTGACCGATCTCTACCGGGAGGTCCTCGGTCGCGAGGCCGACGACGGGGGTCTCGACCATTGGCTCGGCCGCCTCGCCGGTGGCGGCGCCGAGAGCCGTGAGCGGGTGGTGCGCACCCTCATGTTCAGCCCCGAGGGCTCTCGGATCGAGGTCCGTCGAGCCTACGCCGAACTCCTCGGTCGCTCGACCGACATCGGCGGCGAGAACTTCTGGACCGACTACCTCCGGAGCCGTCCCGTCACGATCCTTCGATCCAACCTCATCGCCAGCGACGAGTACTACGCCGGTGCCGGCGCGAACGACGCCTTCATCGAGAAGCTCTACCTCGAGGTGCTCGGCCGCTCGGTCGAAGCCGACGGCCTTCGCTACTGGTCGGCCCGCCTGACCGACGGGACACCCCGGTGGCAGCTGGTGCTGGCCGTCTACCTCAGTCCCGAGTCGCTCGGGCGACGGGCGGACGCCTACGCGCTCGAGATCCTCGATCGCACCCTCGACCGCAGCGAGCGTGCCACTGCGATCGCCATCATCCAGTCCGGGGGCGAACGTTCGTTGCGAGCCCACTTCCTGGCCTCCGATGAGGCCTTCTCGTCCTATCTGACCTCGGTCGGGCTGTCGCATCGGGGAGAGCAGCCGTGAGCGGCGTCTTCTCCCTGGCTGCTGCCTGCCTGGCCGCAGTGCTGACCTGGGCCGGCATCGCCAAGGCCCGGCGACCGGTCGAAACAACTCGCGAGTTCCGCCAACTCGGCCTCCCGGCACCGGCGATCCTGGCTCGCGTGGTTCCGATCGTCGAGTTGACTGTTGCCCTGGTGCTCGTGGTCGAGCCCGGGTGGGGCGGTGTCCTCGCCTTCGGACTGCTGGCGGGGTTCACTGCGCTGCTGGTCTCCATCATCCGATCCGGACGAGTGATCTCCTGTGGCTGCTTCGGTTCGACCAGCAACCAGCCCGTGACGTCGACCGAGGTGGCTCGGAACGTCGTGCTCCTGGTCCTGGCTGCTGGTGCAACGACCCTCAGTGCGCTGCACCGGCCTACCTTGCCCGATGTCGTGGCCTTCTCGATCGCCGTCTTGTTGGCTGCCCTCGCCATCGGTGTCCTGGCCTTCCATCGCCTGACCGGAACCCTGTGGCGAACAGAGCTGGCCGGAGAGCTGCATCGATCGGGCAACCGCGACGGGACGGCGGCATGAGCGGTGGCATCTGGATCGCTTCGTACGTTCTGCTGTGGGTCGCCGTCGTCGTGCTCGGCCTCACGGTCATCGCGCTGCTCCGTCAGGTCGGGGTACTCCACACCCGGGTTGCCCCCATGGGTGTCCACTTCGCCGGGGAAGGGCCCGACCTGGACAGTTCGGCCCCCCACGCCGACCGTTTCGGCTACGAGCGTCGTGATCTGACGTTGTTGGCGTTCACGTCACCCACCTGCGAACTGTGCGCCTCGTTGGTCCCCGGCCTTCGGAAGATCGAACAGTCCTACGACGAGCTCCAGTTGCAGACCGTGTCGTCGGCTGATGACAGCGCAGTGTTCGCCGCGTTCAAGGTGAGATCCACGCCGTATCTCGTTGCCATCGACCGCGCCGGCATCGTGCGGTCCCGAGGGGTCGCCAACACACTCGACCAAGCCGAGGAAATGCTGGCCGAAGTGCTGGCCAGCGGAACGACATCACCAACGCCGCCCGGCCGGCGACGGGGAGCAACGGATTCATGAACACGTCACCCAAAGATCTCGACTCGGTCGTCGAACGGGTTTCTCGCTGGACGGCGAGCCGTACGACACGACGATCGTTCCTTCACCGCTTCGGCCAGTTCGCGGTCATGGTCGCGGCCGGACCGACGATCGCCGGCCTCCTCCTCCGACGGGCCGAAGCACGAGTTTGCGGCCAGTCGGGAGTGACCCCGAAGTGTGCAACCTTCGACTGCAACGGGCCAGACGACGTCTGGGGTTGGTGCTGGTACGCGAACGACGGCTGTTGCCGCAACGACGGGCTCAAGAAGATCTGCGATTGTTGTACCGTCGACTACCCGAACGTTCACGGCTACTGCCCGAGCGGAACGAACGTGCGATGCATCGTCGAGAGCTGCGGCACCGACCCCCGGGTCCTCTCGGTCAGCCTCACACCCCTGACCTGGGCCGCCGGTGGCTACACGGCTGCTGCGGTGGAGGTCGCTCACCGATCGGCATCCCGCGTCGTGTTGGCCCCCGAATCGGATCGATGGGCTCAATACGTGGCGGCCCCGTTGGCCGGAACACTCGGGGTACCCCTGCTGACCATCGGCTCGGCCGGTCCGCTCCCTGGCGACCTCGCGCTCCTGGCTCGGCTCGGGGTCTCCAAAGTGCTGGCCGTCGGCGCCGTCGACGGCACTGCGGCCGCCACCTATGCCCGAGCCGGCATCGAGTTCCAGTCGGTGTCCTCGGCCGGAGATCTGTCGACCCTCTGTCTCGACGTCGCGGCCGCCATCGAGTCGGTCAATGACATCAACCGCACCGTCACCATCGCCACCACCGGCCTCTCGGCCGCCGCCGCTCCGATCGCAGCAGCCATGGCGGCGCTCAACGGCTTCCCGCTGATCATCGGCACGGCGACGGCCGCCCTGATCGGCAAACCGACGCTCTACATCGGACCCGAGCCAGCCAATGCCGGCGTCCCGGCCGAACGGACCACCGCGACCAACCTGGTCGACCTCTCCATGGAGCTCGCCACGCTCTCCTCGAGCGCCCCGTTCGTCGATGCCTCCCGGATCGCGCTGGCGCCCGACGGCTCGGCCGACATCATCGACCTGGTGAATCTGGGCGCTCCGATCGTCCTTCATCCTCTGAACCGTCTGGGAGCGGCCGAGCAGTGGCTGCAGACGCATGTCGTTCAGCACGGAGAACTCGACGAGGTCTTCTTCACCCGGGGACCGGGCGAGCTGACGACCGACGAGTACTGGCGCCTCCAGAGCGCAGTGAACGGTTTCCGTGTCGATCAGCTGATGGGCGGGTCGGGCGAAGGGCTACCCGTCATCCGCCAACCTCTGGCCGAACGTCCCATCGGCAAGGCGCGAACCGATGGGGCGCTGCCCGTCGGGGCCGGAGCGCCCAGCTATTGGACCGAACTCGGACAGACCCTTCGCCAGTGACCGCCGAGCTCATCCTCCTGCTCGGCGTCGCCTGCCTGGCCGCGGTGCACACCCTGTGGTCCCCGTGAGGACTGTCGGTCGCCGAGACCGTGGTGCCCTCGGTCCGAGGGCGAGAACGCATTCGCGTCATGGCGGCCCTCGTGGGCAGTGCCGTGGTCACCGGCGCCCTCGCCGGCTTCGGCGCCGGTGTGACCGGGCGCGTGGTGAATCTCGGGCCCGGGCCCCTCGATGCCGGCTCTGCCCTGGTCGTGCTGCTCGTGTCCGGCGTCGCAGCCGAGGGGAGCTGGACCCTCTTCGGCCGACCGCGACCGTGGTCGATCGGTCGTCAGGTGCCTCGCGAATGGAGCTCGATCTTCTCCCCGGTGACCACGGCCATCCTCTACGGTGCCCGACTGGGCGTCGGACCCCTGACGCAGCTCTCGACCTGGATGTGGTGGATTGCGCTGGGGGGCGGGGCGTTGCTCGGCGTCGGACCGAGTGTGCTGATCGGGACGGTCTTCGCCCTGATTCGACTGTTGGTCACCATTGCGGTGTCGCTCTGGGCCGAAGGCCCGCGGCATCAGCAACGCTTCGCCCGCCTGCAACGGGCACAACGGCCCGGTTGGCGCCTGTTGCTCGGCATCGCGCTGGTCGGCGGCTTCGTCATCAGCGGCTGCTCCCCCGATCGGCCCGAGCTCGACACCTCGGGGCCCATGCTCAGCCCTCGTCCGGACGACCGCAACGACCAGGAGGGCACGCCGGTGACGGAACCCGCCCCGACCCGCATCACGACCACGACCGACTCCGAGCCGGCTACGATGCCGACCCCGACCGAGCCGCCGACCGAGTCGGTCCCGACCCCGACCGAGCCGCCGACCGAGTCGGTCCCGACCACCGAGTCGGTCCCAGCCGCCGACCGGGGACTCGATGCCGCCCTCCTCGATGCGATTCCTGCCTTCACCCGCATCGTCGACCCGGCGATCGATCGGCCACTCGACCTGGTGGCCGCCGCCGCCATCCAGCCCGACCCGACCGAAGAGCAGCCCCTCCTGGAGACCCGGGGCTTTCGACAGGGCTGGACCCGGGCCTTCCGTAGCGACCCGAGTGATGTCGGTCTGAGTGATGTCGTGGTGGCAACGGTGTACGAATTCGAGGGCCCGACCGAGGCCGCCTTCTACCTGGAGGACGGGCTCATCACCATCGGTGGCTACGGAGGCCGCTTCTTCGACGTGCCCACGATCGAGGGGGCCCGGGGCTTCGTCCAGGAGTTCGAAGCCGACGGATCACCCGTGGTCTCCATCGGGGTGACCTTCGTGCGCGAGGCCCGCTGGTACCTGCTCTATCTCGTGGGCGATCCGGCCACCGCAAACCCCGAGATCGTCACCGCCGCCGCGCTCCGACAAGCCGAACGGGTCAGTACCGGCGGTTGATGCCAAGATGGAACGATGATCGATCGTCCCTGGGGCTTCCGTACCCGAGCCCTCCATGCCGGTGCTCGTCCCGATCCGACGACCGGTGCCCGCGCTGTCCCCATCTACCAGTCGACCAGCTTCGTGTTCGAGGACACCGCCGATGCCGCCGACCTCTTCGCCCTGCAGAAGTACGGCACCATCTACACCCGCCTCTCCAATCCGACCACGGCGGCGTTCGAGGAACGGATGGCGAGCCTCGAGGGTGCCATCGGCGCAGTCGCCGCCGCCAGTGGTCAGGCTGCGGAGTTCCTGGCCTTGAGCACGCTGGTCGGCTCCGGAGATCACATCGTCGCCGCCGCCAGCATCTACGGAGGCACCTACACCTTGTTGGCGACGACGCTCGGACGCTTCGGTGTCGAGACCAGCTTCGTCGACAACTCCGCCCCCGAAGCGTTCGCTGCCGCCATTCGTCCCCAGACCAAGGCGCTGTACACCGAGATCATCGGGAACCCGACCGGAGCCGTCGCCGATCTCGAGGCGCTGGCCGACGTGGCCCGAGCCCACGACCTGCCGCTGATCGTCGACGCCACCTTTGCCACCCCGTACCTGTGCCGGCCGATGGAGTTCGGTGCCGACATCGTGCTCCACAGCGCAACCAAGTTCATCGGAGGACACGGCACCAGCATCGGCGGCGTGGTCAGCGAAGCCGGCCGCTTCGACTGGGCGTCGGGACGATTCCCTCGCTTCACCGAACCGGTGCCGACGTACAACAACCTCGAGTGGTACGGAAACTTCGGTGAGTACGCCTACTGCACGGCGCTTCGAGCCGAGCAATTGCGAGATGTCGGAGCCTCCATCTCGCCCTTCAACGCATTCCTGCTCCTTCAGGGAATCGAGACACTGCCCCAACGGATGGACGCCCACGTGGCCAATGCTCGGGCCGTTTCGGCCTGGTTGGCCGAGGACCCCCGCGTGAGTTGGGTCGCCCACGCCGATCTGCCCGATTCGCCCTACCGCGACCTCGCGGCCAAGTACCTGCCCCTGGGCGCAGGTGCCATCTTCACCTTCGGTGTCGTCGGAGGTCGGGCTGCGGGCCAGCGATTCATCGAGAATCTCGAACTGGTGAGCCACCTCGCCAATGTCGGCGACGCCCGCACGCTGGTGATCCATCCGGCATCGACCACCCACCAACAGATGAGCGACGAGCAGTTGCAGACCGCCGGGGTCGGCCCGGACATGGTGCGACTCTCCGTCGGACTCGAGGATCTCGACGACATTCTCTGGGACCTCGATCAAGCGCTCGGCAAGGCACAGGAGGCCAACTGATGAGCTCATGGACACCCCCTTCGGCCCGCGATCGCAAGAGCATCCTCGACCGAACCCGCACCATCGCCGTCGTCGGGGCCTCCTCGAACGCGGCGCGGGCGTCGAATTTCGTGATGACCTATCTGCACTCGTCGGTCTGTGACTACGACCTCTATCCGGTCAATCCTCGCGAGACGGAGATCAACGGCATCCCCTGCTATCCCAGCCTGCACGATCTCCCCGTCGTTCCCGACATGGTCGACGTGTTCCGCCGGGCCGAGGATTGCCCCGACATCGCCCGCCAAGCGGTCGAGATCGGCGCCTCGACCCTCTGGCTCCAACTCGGCATCGTCAGCGACGAAGCAGCCGAGGTCGCTCTGGAGGCCGGACTCGACGTGGTGATGGACCGGTGCACCAAGATCGAACACGCCCGCTTCGCCGGTGGGCTGCATCTGGCCGGTTTCGATACCGGCGTCATCTCCAGCAAGCGCCATTAACCTGGACCTATGCGTTTTCTCGGCCCTCGTCGTTCTGCAGCCCTGGTGTCACTCTCGCTGCTCGCCGGTGCCTGCTCCAGCAGTGTCGATCTCGAGGATCTGGGCACGACCCTGCAGGACACTGCCGGTCTCACCGAAGAACAGGCCCAATGTGTGGTCGACGAGATCGAGGCTTCGGCCTCGTACACGGCGGACGAGATCAATGACCTGGCCGACGGTGTCGTCAACGACCTCAACCCGCCCGACCTGACCGAGACCGAGACCGAGGCGGCCCGTCAGGAACTGCTCGACGCCTTCAACTCCGATGTTGCCAACAGCGTCATCAGCTGTGGAGCCGGCGCAGCCGAATAGCGGCACGAACTCGTCGCACGGAGACGGGTAGTTCTCCGCTATCGGAGCAGCGCTGTCGCCAATACGATGATCCGTTGTCTGGAGCACCATCCCCTCGGATGGTCGGCGTGGAGCGCGGCGTGAGCAAGTCGAAAGTCGACACGGTGGCCGAGCACGTGCGGCGGCGCGTGCTGGACGAGCTCGATGAGGCGGCCCTCAGCCTCAGCCTGGTCGATCTCGACCCGGTCCGTTCGGTCCACGAGACGCGCCTGCACATCACGACGGTGCGAGCAGCCCTGCGCCTGCTGAAACAAGCCGATGTCGACCGCTTCCGACGGGAGGATCTCGTTCTGGCCGAGGCCGCTCGACGACTGGGGCCGATTCGTGACCGGCACGTGGCCCAACATCTGGTCACCCGACAAGGCCGATGGCCCGGCGACCTGGTCCCACCCCCGCTCGCGCCTTCGGTTCGAGCTCGGGTCAGCGAGACCGGCATGGCCATCCTCGGTTCCCGAAACCGGGCGACCCGGTGGGATCTCGGCATGCTCGGATCGGCAGACGTCGCAAGGGAGTTGGATCGCAGCTACCGGCAATCTCGACGGCGGTGGTCGAGGAGCATCGATCGACTCGAGACCGACGATCTGCACCAGTGCCGCACATCGGTCAGACGATTGACCTCCCAAGTCGTACTCCTCTCCGATTCCCTGGCAGCATCGAAGAGAATCGCCGATCTGCGTGTCTTGGACGAGAGGCTCGGCCAGCTTCAGGATCTGTCGCTGGTGCCCGATCACGACCGCCACGAGCAGAGCGAGTTGGAATCCCAGATCCTCGATCTCGGCACCGCCGTCTTCGCCCTCTCCCCGAAACAGCAGCGGTCCTGGATCAACGCCGAACTGGGAGCTCGGGGCAACGCATCCAAGTGACGGCGAACCGGTGTCCGACACCGGCCGCCTCGCCGGCCGGACGGGCCGACCACCCTGAATTCGGCCGAGAAGCTCATGGACGGTCGCGCTAGGCCGATGGACCTAGGTGACTGTCGATGAACAACGCCACGATTCGGACGACCACACGACCGACTCCGGCTGTTCCCCAGGTCTGCTGGGGGAATCCGTCTACGCCGTCGACGGCGAGACCGAAGTCGATCGGGACTTCCGGCAAGCGGCGGCCCTCGCCATGTTCGATGCCAAGCTCAAGTCCATGGTCACACAGGAGAACGAGATCCTGGGTCGAAAGAACATGTGGCTGGCCCATCACTGGCCCGCCGACTACCACCAACGTTGCGTTCGACTGGGCTCGCGCCACGTCTGCCGCCGCTGCGCCGCCCTCTATCCGCTCGGCTTCCTGATCGCCGTGCTCGCAGCCAGCGGCCTCACCATCTGGCCCGAGAGCGCCGACCCGGCCGCCATCTGGATCTTGTCCCTTCCGGCCACCATTGCCTACTGCGGTGAAGCCATGGGCTTCTTCGGCTACAACCCGAAGATGCAGGTTGCGACCACTCTGATCGCGGCGTTGGCCTTCGGCCGCGCCCTCGGCTACGAGTTCGTCGAACGCTGGAGCCCGGAATTCTGGGGACCGATCGCCGTGTTCGGCGGCATCTGGTTCGCCGCCACCATGATCGGGGTCACCCGCAGGCGATTCCGACCTCCCGCTCGGACCGAGCTCGTCTGAACGATCCGGGTGCCCCGGTTCAGTAGTCGATGCCTTTCTTGGCAACGATCTTGCGCTCGAAGGCGTGCTTGACCTGACGCATCTCGGTGACGGTGTCGGCAACCTCGATGATCTCGGACTTCATGTCCCGACCGGTCAGGATGACACTGGTGCGTTCGGGCCGCTCCACCAGGGCAGCCACCACCGGCGGCGTCTCGATCCATTCCCACGTCAGGGCATAGCTGATCTCGTCCAACACCACGAGACGATAGTCCCCGCTGCCGATCAGCTCCGCGGCCTTGGCCCACGCCCCCTGGGCCAGGGCCTTGGATTCGTCCAGGTCGTCACTGTTCCAGGTGAATCCGTCACCGGCTGCGAACCAGTCGACGCCGAGTTTGCGCAGGACCTTCTCCTCACCGGTATTCCAGTCACCGCTCTTGAGGAACTGGACGACGGCGACCGGCCAATCCAGGGCCAGACCGCGCAGCACGGTTCCGAACGCGGCAGTCGATTTGCCTTTGCCGTCGCCGGTGTTGACCAGCACCAACGACGATGCGGTCTTCATGCCACCCTGGGCAATGGGGTCCTCCAAGGGAATCTCATTCGACATGTCAGGTCCTTCGGTGCAGTAGTCGATCGGTTGATTGGTTGGTCGGCGTCTCGGCCGATGGTCGGTCGCGAGGCTTCGGGGTACTGCGGTCGGGCACGACGACAAGGCTGCCATCGGATGCGGTGAACAACGAGACACCGGCACCATAGGTGGTGGACAGCAGTGATTCCGTCAGCACGTCCGACGGCAGACCGCTGGCCCGAACCCTTTCCTCGCCGAGCAACACCAGTGCATCACAGAAGCGACCGGCCGCGGTCAGGTCGTGCATTGCCGACATCACGGTCAGGGCCCGTTCCCGGCGCAGTTCGTCGATGAGTTCGAGGACGGCGACCTGATGGCCGAGGTCGAGCGCGCTGGTCGGCTCGTCCAGGAGCAGGACCGGCGTCTCCTGTGTCAGGGCTCGGGCCAGCGCGACCCGCTGGGCCTCGCCCCCTGACAACTCCGTGACCGGACGGGACGCCAATGTCGACAGTTCCAGCCGGTCGATGGCAGCGGCCGCGGCCGATCGATCCGAACCGCTCTCGGAGGACGCCCATGACAGATGAGCGCTGCGGCCGAGGAGCACGTACTCGGCCACCGTCATCCCGACCGGGAAGACCGGCGACTGGGGTAGGTAGGCCACCGTACGGGATCGCGCCGATCCCTTCCGCTGCTCACCATCGAAAGCCACGACCCCCGAGGTGGTGACCAACCCCACCACGGCTTTGAGCAATGACGACTTGCCCGCTCCGTTCGGTCCGATCA
>ERZ888423.2563-NODE-2563-length-13291-cov-12.800091_pt1 | contig 13291 bp, 1 predicted proteins | sample MGYA00520523_ERZ888423 | MGnify/ENA primary metagenome ERZ888423 (study PRJEB32303, sample SAMEA104408611) | aquatic metagenome | biome: Brackish water; feature: Pelagic; material: water | place: Baltic Sea | collected 2014-06-08T10:24:00 | depth 30,27 m ...
TCTATTCTTACAACCGTTGGAGTCATGACAACCGTTGTGACTTAATTTACTAAAGACAACTGATATCTTCACACATGGTATCGTGAGTGAAAAGAGCACACTGATCTAAGATGCAACAACAAGCGACACTACTTACCCCGCAATTGGCGGCGATAGAAAACGATAACACACCTGCAATCAAGGGAGCGCTTGAAGCGCTCTTCGAAGCGCACCTGCCGCCTGCCACGGCTGAGAAATACGCGGAGGCCTTGATTGACAACGGATATGACACAGTCGGTGAGATCCGGCTGATCAACAGCGCTGACCTTGAGGCGGTTGGCATCCTGCGAGGCCATCGGCGGAGAGTCGGCATGGCGATCTTCAATGGACGACCAGCCCCGGATCCCGTTCAAATCCCGCAGTTTCAGCCAGTTGGAGCGCCGGGTGAGCAGGCGGTGGTCCAGCACGTCCAAATGGGAGCGCAACCCAAATGGGAGCGTGACCTGCCGTCAAGCCCCGACCCGATCAAGATGATGGAGGTCGGGCTGGCGCTCAGATCGCACCTGCGCTCAGTCACCACCGAGGCGTACGCGAACCTTGTTTTCGAGAGGTTCACGAATCCGTGGACCGACATCCCTGCGGACTTCGCGCATGGCAACGCCGAGGATAAAGTCTTGGTTGCTCTTCTTCTCAAAAGGGAAATTCCCGATTGGGCCAGAGGGCTGATTCAGACTCAAATCAAGGAAGACCGTGGTTTACAGGCGGTCCAGATCCTGTGCCGTCAAGCTTTTGCGGTGACGGACGTTTCCGACACGGCGATCAAGGCAGCCTCGAGGACTCCTGGGCCGTGCGCCCGTGCGAAGGATGCTGCCTTGGCTTTGGCCAAGTGGGACGGTGATGTCTCCGCATGCCTTTCCCGAGGCTTCGCCCTGGATGACCACGATAAACGGACGGCCCAGTACGGGATTGTGGGCCATCTGAACGAGTTCAAGGCCATCGTGGCTCAGCTCAAGTCGGCTCGCCCAACCCCGACGCCTCAAGTGATAAGGGACACCCTGGGCCTGATTGCGGATGAGCTCGCCTTGCCGAACGTGGCAGCCAGCCCGAAGAAGGCGAAGGCCGCCAAGGTGAAGAAGCAACGGAAGCAGGAAACCGACAAGAAGGTTACCGGACGGCAGAAGCCGACGCTGGCGTCGAAGGCGCAAGCGATGCTTGCTGAGCTTGAGGGCTCGGGCTGGCGCACGGTCCAACGCAAGAAGGGCCCCAAGGCGGCACAAGGCAAGCGGCAGCAAGGAAGAGGGTCAAACTCTTCGGCTGCTGCCCCAGCTGAACGGCAGCCGATCTGCATTTTCTTCCGAGATGGTGGCTGGTGCCGTGAGGGTGACAAGTGCCCATACTCGCACGACCTTGCTTCGGCCTCCGACAAGGACAAGGTCATGGCTGCAGTGGCAAGACTCCTCGACGGTGCCTCGCCCGCAGCGTGGACGTTTCTGTTGACGGTTTTGCCTTTGGTGCAGAGCAAGAAGGTCAAGGCGGCGACACTGCTTCGTCTTCTGGATCTGACACAGAGTAGGGCGAGTGCGAGGCGTGGATTTGGGGGGCCGAATGAAGCGGCGTGTGCTGTGGAGAGGGCTTCCTGTCCGATAGAGGCTGTGCATAATAAAGTTGATACCGGGCGATCATCTCACCAGTTACTTCCCGCCCTCAGAGCCAACGGGGCACTGGTTGACGGGGGTGCAGATGAGAGCTTCATCGGCGCGAATGACGCGGCGGAGGCTGTGGGGGAGCGCCCAGCGGACCCTAGACCGGTCGACACAGCGAGCGGTATGGCAACGGTGGAGGCCAAGGCTGACTTGCCGCGTGCGAGGGGGCTGATGGACTCGGCGTATCTGCTGCCGTGTTCCAAGGACTCGCTGTGTTCGGTCGGCAAGGTGTGCGAGCGCACCGGGGCTGGGTACACAGTGGACCCGGGGAACGCTGGTGCGAGGTTTTGGCACCCGGATCATGATGGGTTTGAGGTGGAATGTGAGCCGGATGGGAGGCTGTTTCGGCTACCGGACGACGTGCCCAACGTTCCGTGGTTGGATGGGTTCAGAGCGATGATGGCAAGCCTCCCTTCTTGGTACCCTGAACACGCTGCTAAGGGCCACCCATACCGCCCGGACTGTGATCATTGCCGCCAGGGCAGAATGCGAAGGCGCATGGCGCGCAGGCTCAAGGCGAAGATGCGCTCGCGCAAGAAAGGATACGTGGCCTCGGCTGACTTCACTGGGCAGCACGCCGAGGACATCGACGGGAATGTGGTGGCCTTGGTTATGTGCGTCTATAGCTTCAAGGACCCCGTTGTGGGGGACGAGGTGGTGGATGAGGAGGCCGAGGCCGCTTTCTGTTTTTCTGCGTTGCTCCCGGACCGCAAGGCTGAGCGGGTTGCCGAGGTCCTTGACCGATTTGATGTTGAGCTCAGGTCGCTTGGACAAGATAAAGATAGGCAGATAATACAGTTTCACACAGACGTGGACAAGTCCTTTATGGGGGCTGTCAAGAAGCTAGCGATACGAAAGGGCTGGTTTGTCACCGACACAGGCGGCTATCGCTCTCAATCTAATTCGATCGCTGAGCGCAGGATTGGAATGATCAAGCAGTCGGTGCGAACGGTGTTGTTGGCAGCCACTGGAGGACTCTACTACGAGCAACTGTGGGGTCCTGCTTTCATGTTCGCGGCTGATGCGACCAACAGAAATGATTGGCGTCAGAGGAAGGCCCCGTACACGCAGCTCACGGGCAAGCCGTACGAATATAGCAAGGACGATCACGCTTTCGGCACGTATTGCACTTGGGGGGTTCCCAGGCAGGTGCGTGACGGAGAGTACCGCCCGGCTGGTGAGAAGGGGATATGGCTGCGGCGCCGAGCTGATGTGCCGCACGGAGACGTTGTGGCGCCGATTGAGTACGACGCGGATACCAAGGCGTGGTTGATTGGGAATTCAACCACAGTGACGGATTGTCACGTTCACGATGGGGTCATGCCCTTGCGGATGAAGCCCGGGAAAGGGGCTGATCCAACAGCCTTCGACTCCTTCATCGATGCTGTCTTCGAACCCTTGCTGGATTCGGCGGCCAAGGAGGAGGAGCGACGGTCGCGAGAGGGAATGGAGGCTGACACGGACTACGCGAGCTCGGACGAAGCAGGCTCGGGCAGTGAGCCACCGGCCGATCTTCCTTCTGAGGGTGAGAGTGAAGCCTTGGGCGCCGAAGGCGTCTATGAGGTGGAGCGCATCCTCAACTCAAGGCTGACCAAGGGCAAGCGATTCTTCTTGGTTAAGTGGAAGGGCTGGGGCCGCAAGGATGCCACTTGGGAGCCAGCGGCGAACCTGCATTGTGACGAGCTTATCGCGGAGTATGAGGGCCGGCTGGAGGACGTTGCGACGGGTGGAGCCAGCGCGGCAGCCAAGCTCTCGCGTGTGAGTTACGAGAGGGACGAGCAGTTGTTGTGGTCGGAGCAGGATGTGTACTTCTCTCATAGAGCGTACTCCGTTGGGCCAGCGGTGCAAGGCCCATTGGAGGCGCCTGGGTTGTTAGACAAAGATGATGCGTTCAAGGCGATCGCGCAGTTGCAGCGGCAGCAGCGGGTGTCTGGGTCGGCGGCTGATTGGCTGCCAGGGTACTTGACGGAGCTCGAGGCTGTTGGCAAGCTACGCCTGCGTGAGCTTCCTCCCGAGCAAGCTGCGGTGGTGCGACGAACGCACTTGGTGCCCAAGTTGCGCATGATATTGGAGGAGAAGCGAGACGGCCGCCGCAAGGGCAGGCTGATTCTGCAAGGCTTTGCCGAGCCTTACGCTTGGGACTGTGGCAGGTCCAATGCCTCGCCGGTTGCATACATGGGGTCGATCAGGGCCTTCTTGGCGACCAGGAGAAAGGGTGATAGGCTCTCGGGCAGAGACGTCTCGGTGGCGTTCCTCCAGAGCGATGCTTACGCAGACGATGAGCAAGATCGATATGTTTCATACAAGGCTCACAAGCGGGCGGTGGAAAGGATATTTAAACTATTGGGACCGCTTTATGGACAGCGTAGTGCTAGCAGACGCTGGTACGAGACCTTGACCAAGTGGCTGCTACGGCAGGGCTTCGAGCAGGGGGTCCACGAGCCGTGCCTCTTCAGGCACCCGGAAACGGGTGTGCAAGTGCTCCTGTATGTCGATGACTTGCTTGTAAAGGGGAGCGACGTTGCGTCTGCCGGGTTCCATGCAGCCCTCGGGAGGAGGTTTGAGTGCAAGGACGAGACCTACCTGACTGTGGACACGCCCCTTGAGTTCTTGGGTTTCCAGATTGAGCTCGAAGTTGTGGAAGGCGAGACGGCCATCTACATGACACAACAAGATGCGATGGTGCAGTTCCTGTCACAATTCGAGCGCAACGAGATCCCTCCCAAGACCAGCCCCATGCCAACCAGGCAGCTCTTCCATTCGAACGGAGTGTTGCTGACAGACAATGCAGCTGCCCTGTACAAGCATGTAGTCAGCGTCCTCAACTACTTCGCACGAGTCACTAGGTTTGACATTGCTTACGCGACCTCGAGACTTTCGACCAAGATGGCATCGCCAGATGAGGGAGCGTGGAAATCATTGAAGCATCTGTTGGGATATTTGGCGAACACTACGTCTTTCCGGATCGGTGGCGTGATTGAGCCAGGAGCTTGTCGTTTTGATTTTTATGTTGATTCAGATCATGCGAGTGACAGACAGACGGACACTAGGAGCCAGACTGGATATTTGCTGTTTCTGAACGACTTTCCAGTGGAGTGGGCGAGCCGGAAGCAACTGGGTACGGCTGTGGCGCCTGCGGAGGCAGAAGTTTATGCGATGCACGACGCCGCGAAAGCAGGGAAGCTTTGCCAGTGGGTGGCAGAGGAAATGGGCTTGCCAGTGAAGTGGCCGTTTGAGCTCAAGACCGACTCCAGCCAGGCTGACAGTTTTCAGCGGATCACCACTCCAAACTCGAAGATGAGGGGATGCTTCGAGTTGAGATATGCTTCCATGGGGGAGCTGCGAGATTGTAATATGCTCAGATCAAAGAAAATACCTCGGGACCTGAACGTTGCTGATTTGCTTACTCATTGTTTGAGTGGGCCTGCATTCAACAAGTGTTTGGGTAGGGCCCAAAATCTTCGTTCCAACGTTTGTAGGGCGGCATGTGTGTTTAAGCATATCTATTCTTACAACCGTTGGAGTCATGACAACCGTTGTGACTTAATTTACTAAAGACAACTGATATCTTCACACATGGTATCGTGAGTGAAAAGAGCACACTGATCTAAGATGCAACAACAAGCGACACTACTTACCCCGCAATTGGCGGCGATAGAAAACGATAACACACCTGCAATCAAGGGAGCGCTTGAAGCGCTCTTCGAAGCGCACCTGCCGCCTGCCACGGCTGAGAAATACGCGGAGGCCTTGATTGACAACGGATATGACACAGTCGGTGAGATCCGGCTGATCAACAGCGCTGACCTTGAGGCGGTTGGCATCCTGCGAGGCCATCGGCGGAGAGTCGGCATGGCGATCTTCAATGGACGACCAGCCCCGGATCCCGTTCAAATCCCGCAGTTTCAGCCAGTTGGAGCGCCGGGTGAGCAGGCGGTGGTCCAGCACGTCCAAATGGGAGCGCAACCCAAATGGGAGCGTGACCTGCCGTCAAGCCCCGACCCGATCAAGATGATGGAGGTCGGGCTGGCGCTCAGATCGCACCTGCGCTCAGTCACCACCGAGGCGTACGCGAACCTTGTTTTCGAGAGGTTCACGAATCCGTGGACCGACATCCCTGCGGACTTCGCGCATGGCAACGCCGAGGATAAAGTCTTGGTTGCTCTTCTTCTCAAAAGGGAAATTCCCGATTGGGCCAGAGGGCTGATTCAGACTCAAATCAAGGAAGACCGTGGTTTACAGGCGGTCCAGATCCTGTGCCGTCAAGCTTTTGCGGTGACGGACGTTTCCGACACGGCGATCAAGGCAGCCTCGAGGACTCCTGGGCCGTGCGCCCGTGCGAAGGATGCTGCCTTGGCTTTGGCCAAGTGGGACGGTGATGTCTCCGCATGCCTTTCCCGAGGCTTCGCCCTGGATGACCACGATAAACGGACGGCCCAGTACGGGATTGTGGGCCATCTGAACGAGTTCAAGGCCATCGTGGCTCAGCTCAAGTCGGCTCGCCCAACCCCGACGCCTCAAGTGATAAGGGACACCCTGGGCCTGATTGCGGATGAGCTCGCCTTGCCGAACGTGGCAGCCAGCCCGAAGAAGGCGAAGGCCGCCAAGGTGAAGAAGCAACGGAAGCAGGAAACCGACAAGAAGGTGGGGGGAATACATTTATTAGAGTCGTGAGTCCAGGGGGCGAAGCCCCCTGCGTGGACTAAACATAACCGAGCGCTTGCTCATCAATTGACTAGTCTCCTGGGTCAAATATCTTGGTTTGTTCACTCGTGTTCCTCTCGATTGACTTTCTTGACGGCTCTTCTGTCGTTGGCGTTTTTCCAGCTTTGCTTGTCTTTTGCTTCTTCCTTGGTGGCTCCTGTGTCCTGCGCTGCGGTGGCCCACGAGGGGGACCCTGTGCGTAGCCTCTCATTTCTTCTCCCGGCTTCCGCTTCCTGTTCGCTCTACCATCGCTGTTTTCATGATCTCTGCCACCAGCTCTTCGGCCACTGAGTTTGTCACCGCTTCCTTCGTGAAGTCCCATCTCCCTGCGTGCTTTTCCCCTTGTTTCGGGCGCCTGTCCTTGGAGTTCGGTACTGTCTGTTCCTCGTGCCGGCCGTCCCCTCTTTCGTTGTGCTCGGTCCCGCCGCACGCTCCCAGTTTGCACTTTCCGTTCCCAGTCCTCCCCTTCGGCGTCCAGTTCTGCAGGTTGGTCAGGATGCTGGTCGGCTTCTGAGATCTCCTCCCGTACGCGCACTGGTCCACCCTGATCAGTTTCCATTCTGGATGTCTCTCCATCGCGTCCCTCACCGGTGTTGCCTTCCAGGTTTGCGACGTGGCTGGGTTCTCTAGTGCAAACCTCAGCTTCGGGTGGGCCTCCAGCGCGTGCATCACGTTGCGCAGCGTTTCCTCCGATTCTCTCAGGTACTCCGTCTCCTGCTGGATTCTCTCCGCCGTTGCATTCACTTTGTTTTTCTCCGTGCTCGCCCATTTTCCATGCGCTGATCCTGTTCCCTGGTTCATTGCATTCGCCACTGACATTGACGAGCACTCCAGGGACATCCATAGCAGTGTCCATTTGCTTGGGCCTGGTCCCACCTTCTTGGCTATCGTGGTGAGCAGGTCCTTCTTCCCTCTCACAGTCAGATCGTGGTGCACTGCTGCTGTGATCACCCCGTGCTTTACTCCAGTGTATGTGTGCCCCCTTCTGTCTATCCCTATGACTTTGACCCCCGGGAGGGCCTGTAGGGCCCTCCTTACGCTTCCCCACCCTTCGCCCATGTCCACCGCAATGTGTTGCTCCCCTCTCTGGTGCTGCTCCCTCATACTTCCCACTGCCTCTCTCATCGCTCCTGCTCCCTCCTCGGATACCCACTTTTGTTCCAGCATCCAGCCTATCATTTCCTCCTTCCATTCCTTCCATCCCCCTCTGTCGCTCCCGTTGTTGCTCTTGTTCGGGGTTTCTGTCAGTCTGATTTTCCCTTCCATCGTGAGTTTCGTCAGTGCTGCGTATATGGCCTTCCTCCCCCCCCTGGGCTTCGCCATCGCCTTCCTCGCCGCCATCATCTGGCTCAGTTTCTGGGGTCTCAGCTCCCACGGCCCTTCCTTCTGCGGTTCCTCGTTCTCCGCGATCCATGTCATGACCGCTCCCGTGACTTCCGCACAGTGTGCTTGGCGTTGCTCCCGTTCTCCCCCGGCCCACGCTGCGTCCTCTCTTGCTGCTAGGATCGCCCTCTCCTCCGCACTCAGCCACTCCTGCTTCCACGTTCCCTTGTCTTTGAGCGCGTGTTCTTCTCTGTCCACCGCTCCCGCTACCCAACCCCAGATCTTGTCCGCACGTTGCTTCCCTATCAGTTTCTGTCGCGCGTTCGAGTTTATCGCCTTCTTCACATGCCACCTCTGTATCTTCATCTTTCCTTTCTTGGTATGGGTTATCCCCCTCAGCACTTCCTGTATCGCTCCGCTTGCTTGCTCTCGTTCCATCCCTCGCGGCTAAGTGCCCGCTGCTGCGTGCCGTTACGTTTATTTTTGGCATAGACTGGATTAGCTGTTCTCTCGACTCCTCCGGGCTGTTCAGCACTCTGGTTCTGTCCTCTTCACCGAGCTCCGCTGTTGCTGCCTCCCACTTCCTGGCTTGTTTGCAGGGCCAGCACTCGCAGTCCTCCTCCTCCCCTTCGTATGGACATTTTAGCCATGGTCTCTCCTGGTAATATTCGTCCTGGTCCTTTGGCTTTTTGTATTCTATAACTTTGCACCCTCTCCATGTTAGATCATTGTGTGCCACTACGCTCCCGTCTTTGTATCTCACCATTATCCCTTGTTCCTCTTCTCCTATTACCGTTCCTTCTGGCCATCCCGCTCCTGTCCATTTGATTCTCATTCTGGTACCTATTCCCATCCACGTCTCTGCTACTTTTGGTAGTGTGGCGTCGTGTGGTATCCCCTTATTATTTCGTGGTTTTTTACTTGGTTTTATTGTTATCCCGAATGTATTAATCCCGTGCCATTCTCTGTGGCCGTCCTCGTACTTGATGATGGCTCCTGGTATGCCCTCTTCCTCCGGCCACTCTAGTCCTATTACTTTCCCTTTCCACCACGTTCCCTTTAGGTTTCCCACCTTTACTCCCTCCTTTCCAGTCCACAGCGCCTCTACGTGTTGTCCTATTTTTGGTGTCCAGTGGAATTTCCTCTTTAATGTCGAGACTGCTGGTTGCGTGTCCTGCATTTTTCCTTTTCCCATTTCCGTAGCCTCCAGGTCCCTCGTCCCTTCCGCCATGTCTGCCCTCATGATCGCCATTTTCTTTTCCCCTTCCGCTTGCCTGCACAGCTTCCTTACCATGTCCTTTTTCATCCTTTCTCTTTCTGCTGGGTGTGCCGGCAGGATCTGGTGCTCCTCGCAGTACTGTAGTATTCCTTCCATCTTCACCTCTACCTCCTCTACTTTCCTCTTCCTCGTCTCTTCCATATGCCCTATGGCCTCCTTTTTGATCCTTTTATATCTGTCTCCTCTCCCTTCGTCTCTTGGATCCTCGCCCTCCAGTTTCTCTTTTTGTGCTCTCTTTTTTGGCTCAGTTCTCCACCCTGTTCTGTCTGCCAACTTCTTCCTCTCTTTGAGTTCAGGGTTGGAGTCTAACCAGTCCTGTGTCTTCTCATTTCTGTCCTCCCATGCTGCATGCGCTGTTTTCAGGATCATTTGTATTGTTTTGTTTATCAGTTTCTCTGCCCCTGGTCCTTGCTCTTGCATCTTCTGTTTTGCTCCTTCCGGTGCCATCCCAGCTACGGTCATTTCTTGTTCCCACCCTGGGTACCTCGCTTCTGCTTCCCCTCGCACCGTCCAGTCCACTCTGTTCCATTGCTCCCCTTCCTCCCTCCACATCTCCTCTATTTTGTGGTTCGCACTCCCCCATCTCATTCTTACCGCTTCGCATTCATATATTGCGTGGAGCGTGGTCTCCTTCTTACACTTACATCTGACACACTCCCCTTCTTCCCCTATCGTGTCTTCGTATACTGTTTTGTATACGTTGTCCTCACTCCCTTTCGCAAACTTGCTCATCTGGGAGTGTGTTGGGAGGCATCTCAGGAACACTCTGCTCCAGAATCTCCACGTCACTGCTCCCTCTTGGCCCAGGGACTTTATCATGGATCTCGTTGCCCTTTTGTCTGCTATCTTCCCCGCTTCCTCTATTCTCTCTCTGGAGGTGCTAGGCGTTTCTCCCGCCTTCTGCCATTGTTTTAGCTCGACCCACTCCTTGTAGCTGCCTTGTGCGCTGTCTGTGTCATTTTCCTTGCTCACAATTATGTATGGGTACTCCCCTGCCCTGACTTCCTCTTTGTCTGGCTTCTGCTTCTTTGCTCCTTCTCCTGCTTCTGAGTCTGCTGCTTCGTTCCCTACGTGGACCCAGTGTCCTTCTTCGTTCGGTTTTGTGCATCCTTCCTGTCCTTCCTCGTTGGTGCCCCCGCATGCGCACGTGTACTTGCCCTTTCCTCCTTTTTTCCTTCGCTTCTCGTCGTCCACGTGTGAGTGGACCCATTCCATCCTTGTTTCTGATCCAACTTCTTCTCTATGCTCTCTTACTGCTTGTATTCTGTTCCACATTGCTTTATTATTTCTTTCTATCCCCATTAGTTTGTGCATTTTCATTGGTTTGTGCCATGTATCTATGCACCCCTGGTTATCGCAGTAGATAGTGAGGTCGTCCTCGGGGTTCGTCTCCAGTAGTCCTTGTAGTATGGCCCTCGTCTCTGACGCGTCGTTCGCTTGTTTCCCTGCTGTTCTTCCGTTCACTGTTTTAGTTTCCTCGTTTTCGCTCATCAGTGATATTCCCCACCCCGATCTTTCTTCTTCTTGCCACGTTGCTCCGTCCCCGAATGAGTGTACCCTTTCCCCTCTCTTCGGGTTGCTCCTCGCTTTTTTGATATCTGTGGCTCGCTGCTCCTCTTTCCCTTGATAGTTACTTTTCGTACTTTTCCTACCCCATGCGTCCGTAGTCACCTCCTTCTCTTCGACGATTTCAGCTCCTAGGTTCTCTATTTCTTCCATGGTGTGTGCTTGTATTGTGTGCTTTTCGAGTTCCTTATTCTTTTCCCACCTTCTTTTTGCCGCTCGCACTATCTGCCCTGTCGTGGATTCTGAGTTCAGCCACTGCATCTGGTCTACTATCCTCCCCTTAGTCATTTCAATTTCAAGTGATTGCAGCCCCATCCCCCCATACTCCTTCTTAATATGTGCTAACCCGCTTGCCAACTTTGGTATATATCCTGCCTTCCTTACTGTTTCTCTGTTCTTGGCGTCCCACTGTTTCAGTGTTGTTTTCGGGATGTGCGCTACTTGAAGTGGGAACTTCATTGCGGCGTTTATCACCGCGTTCACACAGTATGTTGCTTGTTCTCTGTTTGGCTTGGACTTGTTAATTCTGTCATTCAGGTCTTTGAATTTGTTTTGCAGGATCTTCCTCTGGGTTCTCCATCTGTGGTCCATTTCGAACCACACTCCGAGGTATCTGGACGCCTTTCCTTTCCCCCCCCAATGGCCTTTGTTTGTCTCCAGGGCGTTGTGCATCTCTCCGGCCCACTGTGCTGTGTCGTTCATTATGCTTGTCATTTCTGATGCTATGTATATTTCTCCTTTTATTATGTTAATTGTTCTCATCGTTACCACTTTCTTTCTATTGGCTTCCTTTGCCTCTCCTTCGATCACTGCTTCCTCCCACTCTTCTATCGCCTTGTCTATTTGCCCATGCTCCTCGTCAGTGGGGTTCCTCACTGGTATTCCTTCGAATTCAAGGGCTCCCTCCATCAGTTTTCGTATATCTTCTTTTGCTTTCTTGTGCATGTCTTTCTCCTGTTTGGTCTTTCTTGCTTTCCTCATCTTCGGTTCTATCACGTCCCCGTTATTCCATCTGGGTAGGTCGTATTCATTCTTGTTATTCCTCTTCTGATTCGCTACCATGTATTCGCATTTTGCTTTATTGAATTTTATTCCATGGAATTCTGTAAATTCCTCTCCTAGACTTATGAGTAGTTCCATTCCTTCCACGCTCTTTGCTATCCAGTTGCTGTCGTCCACAAATACTTGTCCTAGTGATTCCTTATCTCCAGGTGCTGCTTCTGACATATTATATCCTTCCCCTTCCGCTACTTTGTGGACTAGTTCTAGCCAGAAGTTAATGAATACCACCCATTTAATTGGCCCTCCTATTGATCCTTGTCTTACTCCTCTCCCTGCTTTGAACCAGTCCGATTGCCTGCCTTGTCCTAGTATCACCGATGTTTCTCCTTCTTGGTCCATTTGTACCAGCATTTGTATTAGGTCCGCTGGCATTCCTAGTGCACTCCAGGACATTGCCTGTGACCAGTATTCAATGCTATCAAATGCCTTCGCTATGTCAGCTGAGAATATATGTAGTTCCTGTCCCGTCTGTGCTGCGTCTTCTATTATTTCTGCTAGTGATCTTATTGGTGATTTGGCTGTTCTCCTCGCCAGTCCTCCGTGCTGCTCTTTTCTGAGCATGTTGTGTTCGTCTAGTACTCCTATGATTCGGTCGAAGATTATTTTTTCAATTAGTTTCATTATTGTTTCCATCAGGGCTATCGGTCTAGTTTTCGACAATTCCGCCAGTCCTTGGTCTGTTTTGGGTAGTGGTCTAAGTAGTGCTTTGTTGATTTCGTCTTCCACCTTTCCCGTTACCATAGCCTTGTTTATTATCTTGACCAGTGGCTCCAGGTGTTCATCCTTCATTGCTGCTAGTATGTCGTATGTTAGTGCCGATGGCCCTGGTGCCCTCCCTTTTTTCATCGCCTTTATTGCGTCTCTCAGGTTTTTAAGGTTGATTTGCCTCCTGATGTCATTCCATATCCCTTCTTCCTGTTGCTTTTTGTCATATTTTTCTTTTGATTCTTGGTATGCTTCCTTTATTATTCGTTCGTGCCTTTTGTGCTTCGTTTTTCCCCCTTTACATTCTAGCATCTCTTCCCATGATTCGAACCTCTCCTGGACTCCTACTTTTGATTCTGTCCATTCTTGATAGAATTCCTTTACTACTCTCTGTACTTGCTTTTCGTCATATACCATGTTTCCTCCTTCGTTTACCGCCGTGATCTCCTCGTTGTCCCTGTACCTTCTCATGAGGCTGTTTATTACCATTTTTAGCATCATTTTACCGTCGTCTTTGAATCTGTCATTTCTGAGTTTGATTGATTTCCTTATCTTTGCTGCCCTGGTCAGTCTGCTCTTGTGTAGCAGGTGATGCTCTGCGTATTCTATGGCTTCTGTAATGAGGGGTATCTCCTTGTTATTTTTGTTTTTCTTAATTTGTTTGGTAATTTGTGCTATCTTCTTCTGGTTCATTTCTGTCTCTTTTACTGGTTGTAGTCTCCTCCTCGTTCTCGTCATTACCGTTGTACTGTTCACCCCTTCCTCTATCATTAGCTCTGCGTGCCTTAGGGCCTTTAGGTTAGCTCTCATTTTGTGGTCGTCTGCCGTGTACATTTTTTCTAGTGACACTTTCTTGGGGTATGTTGTGATATTTTCTTTTAATATCGTTCCTTTTGCAGCTTCCATTACCCACTGTATATATTCCATGCCCCCTTTGCCTTGGTATTCCATCCCCGCTAGCTTCTCATTG
>ERZ888423.2565-NODE-2565-length-13288-cov-13.663342_pt1 | contig 13288 bp, 12 predicted proteins | sample MGYA00520523_ERZ888423 | MGnify/ENA primary metagenome ERZ888423 (study PRJEB32303, sample SAMEA104408611) | aquatic metagenome | biome: Brackish water; feature: Pelagic; material: water | place: Baltic Sea | collected 2014-06-08T10:24:00 | depth 30,27 m ...
ATTGAGAAAATTCTACCTTTAACGACCGCTTTTTTCAGGGACGATTAACAAACTATTTAAAGACGAACAATCAAAATTGCACTTCAAACTTGAATCCGCCATCAAAAATATTTTTTATATTCTTTTGATATCCCCACGTCACCTTTAATACTAAATGATAAATTAGATTGATGCTCTATCGAACTAATTTTTGATATTTTCTGAACGATATCGTTCGGGTTATCAATTAGATCTTCATAATTAATTCTGATGGATCTTTGGGGATAGGTGCTTAATATGATATCAGCCATTTGCTTATACCAATTTATATAATTTTTAATCGCCTCTATAGAGAGTGCGTACTCATTACCTTCTTTGTAATTTCTTGTAAAAATTTTAAATATATTATCATTAAGATTTCGACAAATATGAATAAAATAAACATTGTCAAAGTTTTGCATGTAACTGAGTGCACCATAAATTACACTCGGCGTGGCTATGCTAAAACCATTACTACTGCCACATAAAGTTTCAAGGTTTTGATCAATACCAATCTTAAAAGAATCAATCATCTGATTTGTTAGGATTGAAAAAAGATAGTTTTTTTGATATGGAAGGCCAGCATCTTCAACAACGTTTTTAAAAATATCATCGAACAAGGTAGATTCATATCCGGCTTTTAAACTTAAGCTTGTTGAAAGTATCTTTTCTAGTGTTGTTTTACCGGTTCGCGAAGGCCCTGAAATGAAAAAAACAGGTTTATTAAACGATCTTGAAGGCTTGGCTGAATTAAGGTACCTTTTTTGCGCTTGGAGGCAATTTATATTATCTTTCTCCAATTGAATTAATTGATTTCTTTCCTTAGATAGCTTTAGTTCTTTAGCCTTTGCCCACATCGCCCATGCAAGATCATAATTTCCTTTCCTGTGGTGCAAATTGGCAAGAACGTAATGTTCACCATCCACTAAACTTTTATTGGATAAGTGGTGAATGTGTTTGTCGAAATCAATAATTTCACAATCATTCACTTCTGGCCCTATCAGCGCGTCTATAACTTCTATTGTTGCAAAACCGCTGTTGTAGAGTTCGACTAAACATTTGTTAGCTTGCTCAGTTAAGCCTAGATCAGCTAAGCATTTTGCATAATAGAATTTTGTGTCGTACCAGTTAGCGTCATATCGTAAGGAGTTTTCAAATGCAATTTTTGCATCGTCATGTTGTTTTAGTGCGCTATAAATTTTTGCATAAATATTAAAGTATTCAGCACTATGTTCTTTTATACTTGATAAAAAATATTTAGCGACTTGATATTTCCTAGTATCCAGAGATAAAGCAGCAATGGATAACTTTAGGTTATCGTTATCTGAATTAATTAAGAATGCATTTAATAAGGCATGATATGCTTTTTCAGACTCTTTTTCATCAGCATAAATTAAACCAAGCAGCACCAAAGCTGAAAAATAGTTAGGATAAGACTTAATTATATTTACAACTCTTTTTTTTGCTGAGCCGAGTTTACCTGCAATTCTTTCATCCTCTGCTTGCTTTAATTCAAATACGATATTGTTCATAGAATAAAAAAAGGGGGGCAAGCCACCCATTAAGAAGAAAGTAAAGATTAGAATTGATAGGAAAGACCAGCGGTGATGTTAGTGATTCCATTAATCTTCACTTTATTGCTCATAGTATTTGGATTTGCTCGGCCGCCACCAAGATTTTCTACGTTGAAGCTACTACCAAATAAATACTGAGAGACCCCAAGGCGAAGATTAATGCTACTGCTTAATTTATGTTCAAAAGTTGCGCCAATGACAGGAGCAAACTGGGAAAGGCTTTGTGACCCACCCGAAGGGTTGCTCGACGAACTTGCTGTAAATTTTGCTGAGACATGAGCAATACCGGCATTTAGGCTAAATAGGCTGTTACCGCGAGCTATGCCTAATCTTCCGCGTATTGATGAAATTGATGAAACACTTAATTTAGAGGAGCTTGGTATAGCAACCCCCGAAGAATTAGAATTGTCGTAACTTGGGGTGTAGTTGGTCTGTTTTATAAGATTTCCCAGCTTTAGATCAAATTCAATGCCATAGACTGTGCTGTTTTTTTGTAAATTGTATCCGCCAAAAACTCCGAAATTTAAACCTGTATTTCCTAAACTATTATTTGGCGTAGCACAATTGTTAGCACCGAATGCTGGAGCACACCAGCCGTTGTTAACAGTTGTATTCAATAGATCAGCGGAGAGGCCTGCATAACCTCCCTGCCAATTTGATTGGGCACTCACTTCACTAGAAAAGCAAGCGGCAACTGCTAGGCCTATGGCATTTATTTTCATATTGCGCATGTAACTTTTCCTAATCGTGGTTTTTTTCATAGATGGGGAATCTGTAATTTTAGCCTAAAGGATGGCTAAGATCAAAAGCTGCGCGTGCGTCTTACCAATTACCTGCTAGCGCAGAACTGTCCGACGTCAGCGTGTGTGAGGCAAATAGGGGTAGTTGATTAAAGGAGGGTTTTGGTTCATCTTTCAATCCAAGGAGTGAAGATGAAATCGAAATCTAATCAACCCAAGGCTACTGCATAGCAGATTGTCAAAGCAGTTAGCATCTGCACCAAAGAACTTCAAGCCATGGCCTATGACATCGAACAAAACGGCGTCAGCATCAAACTGCCGTCAGATACGGCGCACTGAGTCAAACGGACGCAGGCATGCAAGGTGGCGTAGTGGCAAATTTTGAGGTGCTCGGTATCGTTGCACACCAGGTGCACACACACCCTCGCCTAGCCCATAAATATAACGCTTTCAGCCCCATCGATCATAGGCGCGACACACAGTTGCCAATCATTGGGGTTAATTGATTTCATGACTAGTATTTTAAGAGAACGACGTTCGAAGACAAAAAGCGACTCGATATATCGTGACGAAGGTGATTGGTAGCAGCCAATTCACAAATGATAGTCGACTACAATGAAACAATTGGGTTCTTATCCCTCCAAAGACTCATGGGTTGATTCACAGCAAATGGCTGTTTTTACTTCTGTCAGCGACGACGACGCCAAATGTTTGTTGGCCAGTTACCAAGTGGGTGACTTTGTTGCGCTTAAAGGCATTTCTGCTGGTATCGAAAACACCAATTATTTTTTAAACACATCCCAGGGTGATTATGTCCTCACGCTGTTTGAGGTCTTAACGCATCAACAGCTGCCCTTTTATGTGGAATTGATGCATTGGTTGGCCCAGAAAGGCTTACCCACGCCCCTGCCCCAAACCCGGCTCGATCAGACGCGCATCAGTACCCTGCATCAAAAGCCAACCATCATTGTCAGCAAACTGCCGGGACAGTGGGTCAGCGACCCCTCCTTGGTTCACTGCGAGTTGGCCGCTCAAACCATGGCGCGCTTGCATTTGGCCGCACAGGACTTCCCGATTAAACAGCCCAATCTAAGAGGCATAGACTGGTGGCAAAACACAGCTACTTTGGTCACTGAGTTTTTATCAGATCAACAGAGAGATTTGTTGATGACCGTTTTAAATCAACAGGTTGCCTTAAAAAACACAGGACGTTTGGATAAACTACCGAGTGGGCCCGCCCATTGCGACTATTTTCGAGATAACGTGCTCTTTGCTGGTACGCTCGATCAACCCGTGATGGGTGGGGTCATCGACTTCTACTTTGCGGGTTGTGACCTTTGGTTATTTGATATCGCTGTGGCGGTCAATGACTGGTGCATTGACCGCTCGAGCGGTCAACTTTTGGCAGATAAGACGTTAGCCTGGTTGCGTAGTTACCATGCCATCCGTCCATTAACGCAAGAGGAACTCGAACTTTGGCCGCAAATGTTACAAGCCGCCGCCCTGCGCTTTTGGATCTCTCGGTTATTCGATTTTTATCGACCCAGACCAGCAGAAACCTTAAAACCGCATGACCCGACGCACTTTGAACGGATCCTACGGATGAGAATCAACGAAAGACCACCCACGATTTGGCAGGAAGAACAATGCAAGCCGTAAAACTACCAGCAAGCGCTGGCTGGCAATGGATATTTGCTGGTTGGTATTTGTTTCGACAACAGCCCATGGCGCTATTTAGCTGGGCCATGTTTATTACCCTGCTGCTCATCGTTGGAACAGTTGCGGCACCCATCGGGCCGATCTTATTTATTGCACTGATGCCAAGCATCACCTACGTCACACTCTCAATTTCTCGAGACGTTCACGCTGGGCATACCATTGGACCCAAAAAATGGCTTGAACCCCTACGTCAACCCGGTCTCTTTAAAAAATTATTTTTACTGGGGTTAATTTATGTCGCCATCTGTCTGGGCGTCGGTATTTTGGTCTTTTTACCGTTTGCCGGCGAACTTTCAACAGCCATGCAAACACTGGCTGATTCGCAGGATGTGGCGCCCCTGATTGACGCCGTTCGAAAACCCATGATCATGTTTGCCGTTCTCTACTTTGTCCTTGCGGCACTGTTTTGGTATAGCCCCGTTCTGATTGGCTGGCACAACACGAGCATTGTGCAGTCTTTGTTCTTTAGTGCCATTGCCTGCTGGCGCAACAAATGGGCTTTTTTGGCGTACGGGGTTGCTTGGGCAGCGATCTTCTTTATGGTGGATTTCATCATGGGGGTTTTGGTAAGCCTGGGCGTCTCGATCGATTTGACAGCGACCCTTCAAGTGCCCGTCAATATTGCGATAGGCAGCATTCTCTACGCGAGCTTTTATCCGACATACATCAGTGTTTTTGGACAACCCAGCGAGATCACCGCGTCTTAAGTATTTAAATGTGAGATTGAAATGTGATGCCAAGCTTCGATAATGTCTTGCTCATGCCTCGCTCGCATTTCGATGACAGAACGGGCTTGCCAGCACACGAAGACTCGGCAAGGTCGAGCCGTTGGTACAACATGAACCAATTGCCGCTGACTGTCTAAAAATAAAAGAGACAATGGAACACGCATCCTGATGGTATGCACGGCTGAACAAGGTTTTAGCCACAGCACCTCATCCATGGCGATCTCACGTCGCCCTTGAAAGCCTTTTAATCGACTTAAAAATGTGTCGCAGTACCGCACGCTCAGGCCACCATCTGAGTCTTGGCTTGCAGGATTCACTTAACCCATCCCTTGCAGTGTGTCTGCCAAGTTCACCCACATTGAAAACCCCAAAACCAAGAAAGTGCTAGGAAAAAAACATATCACCAACGGCATCAGCATTTTGACTGGGGCTTGCATGGCTTTGCGTTCAATGGACATCAATCGATCCTGACGCAATTGTTCGGCTTGCCGCATCAAGGGATTGGCCATACCAGCGCCTGCGCGTTCGGCTTGAATCATGACCACGCAAACCCGACGCACTGATGGCGCGCTCACATCGTGCATCAATTGCTCAAATGCTTTCACTCGGCCACTGCCTGAAGAAACAGCCGATAACCAGCGACGCCAATGCATCAAAAGACCGCGATGTGCGCCGATTTGCGTGCGTCCCACCGTGCCCTGACCGTAGAGGTCTAACACCAATGCCACCGCCGTTTGTAAATTCATGCCTGACCCCAAGCAAAGGCACAGTAGATCCAGAAAAGCTGGTAATTCAGCGGTCAATTGTTGTTGGTATTGCAACGCTCGCGATCTAAGCCATAGCCAAACGGCCAGCCAGGCAACAAACGCTGTCATGGCGGCGATCAAAACCGATCCAAGCAAGCAAAGCGATAACAAAAAACCAACACCACTGAGGATGATTCGAAGCATTAAAAGATCGGCGACCACCCAGTGATCCAAACCAGCGTGTCGCAATTGCCTTTGATAACGTTCACGTTGCGTCCAACTCAACAAGCGTTCTAGCTGATGTCGCCATCGGCCAAGCGGTATTTGCAGTGTCATGACGCCAAGCGATAAACCCATGACTGTCAGACCTGACAGCACCAATATCAATAAATGAGCGCGTTGCATCTCGTCTGAATCCATTAAGTGTTTTTTACACTTCGGGCAATGGCTCTAAGCCACCAAAGCCCCAATGACTCAAGGCCAATAATCATGAGAATCACCATGTGTCCCTCCATTGTCGATAACAAAGTCGGTGCAAAAGCCTCGTCCATTGACGACAAAACCAGCATTAATCCAGGCGGCATGGCACCCATGACCCAAGCCTGCATCCAGCCCTGCGCCATTAAAGAGGATAAGCGGAGGGCAATTTGCTGATTGGCTAATAATGTCGTGCCCGTTTGCTCCAGCATTTGCGCCATGGGTCCTCCCGTTCGAATCGCCACGCGAACAGTCGCCGCCAACATACCCAGTGCCTCACCAGGCAGCCGGATGACCAACTCTTGAACCGCATCTTGAGGGGCAACACCCAAACGGATGCGGTCGTTTACCACGGTAAACTCCTGCGACAGTGGTGCAAGCGCGTGTTGGGGCAATGATTGCAGCGCGACAGCAAAGCTCGAGCCTGCACGCATGGCAGAGGACAGTGCAAATAACGCATCTGGCAACTGCCGCTCAAATTGAGCTTTTCGGTGCGCTAGTGCCAAGCGCAAAAGCAGCTTGGGTAAAAATAGACTGCCTACCGCTAAAAATACGGCGAACAAGCCATCAGCGCCCAAAAGCCAAGCGCCAATACCCACCAGACCAGCCCATCCACAGGCACATGGCCACAACATAGCGGCATCGATAAACAAGAACAAATCACGCAAACGATGCGCCGCCTCGTGGGTGTAGGTGGCCTTGTGCTGCTTGATCGCATAAAAAACAGCCCGCTGCACCGACCAAACCAAAAGTGCCGTGCAAAGGCCCGCACCCGCCAAAAGCGTCCACAGCAAAACACCCACGTTCAGGCTGCCCGAGTCGGTGGTTCATTGAACCAATCAGGCGACTCAAAACCATCGGCACGCCATTGCGCCAAAAACGTGGGTGGTAAGGATTGGGTCTGAAAGGCTCGCGTGAGTCGGTTGTATCTCATGAGGGGTTGCAATTGAATTTGCCCTGATTCCATGCCTGTCACCTCATCAATGGCGGTAATCACCCGTCGTCCATCAGCCAGTCGCGTTTGCTGCACAATCAGTTGAATAGCACGCACAATCTGATCGCGAATGGCATTCAGCGGCAAATCCTTTCCAGCCATCAGCACCATGGTTTCCAGTCTTGAGAGCGCATCGCGCGTGCTGTTGGCATGTAAAGTGGTCAGTGAGCCATCGTGGCCCGTGTTCATGGCTGACAACATATCAATCGCCTCAGCGCCTCGACACTCACCCACCACAATGCGATCGGGGCGCATTCGCAATGCATTACGAACCAAATCACGAATGGTGATTTCACCATGGCCTTCCATGTTCTTGGGGCGCGCCTCTAGACTAACCACATGCGGGTGATTGATTTTGAGTTCGGCCGCGTCTTCAATCGTCACGATTCTGTGTTTGGCAGGTACTTGGCTACCCAAGATATTGAGTAACGTTGTTTTGCCTGAGCCAGTGCCGCCGGAAATCAAAATATTCAACCGTTGTGCCACGCAAGTGGCCAAAAACTGTGCCATGGCCTCACTGATCGAACCCAGTCGCACCAAATCCTGAAGGACCAGCCTTTGACGGGGAAACTTTCGAATGGTTAAACAAGCCCCTTTAAGGGCCACGGGTGAAATCACAGCGTTGACACGAGAACCATCAGCCAGACGGGCATCGACCATCGGCGAGGATTCATCAATTCGCCTGCCAAGCGGATAGACAATCCGTTCAATAACTGTGCGAACGGCGCCATCATCGGTAAATCGTGCCGAGTGTTGCCTTAAGGCGCCCTCAGACTCAACATAGATCTGATCGTGATGATTGACCATGATTTCTGAAATCGTGGTGTCCTCCATCAAGGCTTGAAGCACACCCAAACCAGCCACATCATCGATGACCGCAGAACTCAAAACCGCCCTTTGTGACTCAGAAAGCCCACGATCATCTCGCTCAAACATTTCACTGAGTAGCGCCCGAGCGCGTTCTTTAAGCAGCTCATTGGATAAGTTAGACAGGTCGACCTTGCGTAGATCGAACAATTCGATCAGTTCAGCGTGTAAGGCGGTTCGCAAAACAGGATCAATCAAGGGGGCAACAAACTCATCGCGGTCATCATCATCCTGTTTTTGAGTCCTTTCGATGGATGCTGTTAACGACGGATTTGAATGTTTAAAACGCAATCGACACGGCCCAATAATGACCTCATCGGTGGGTAACAATGGGTAGTGATATGACTTGCTCGCGCCATTGATCCGAGTCCCAATAAAAGAACCTAAATCTTGTATTTGCAGAAAATCACCTGTTCGAGTGATCTTTGCATGTGTCTTTCCCACTCGCCAATAATCAATGTGTATCTGGCTCGAGGGATCTTTGCCGATAAGGCTTGGAAGGTCTACAGTAAGCGTTTGTTTGCGCCCATCTTCGAAGATCATATCAACATCTAACAAGCGAATTACTCCTAGTTTGGAAATGGGTTGTGATTTTGATATTGGTGAGATTCAGACCAATCAGTGGTGTTTTGTCGATCCGTGGATTGATTGGTAAGACTGTCCCACTGTGACAGCCCAGGATGGGATGGATGCCACTGGTGATCGTCATGATTGGTTTCGCCCCGGACGGGCACATTTAATGCGGGCGGTTGACCGATGTGCTGATTAGTAATGCCCTGCGCTTTTGCCACGCGGGCCATCATGTCAGGATGATTGGCATCAATCAGAATGGGGGTGACAAACACCGCCATTTCCGTTTGTCTGGTTTGTGCGCTGCTCACGCCGAACAAGCCACCAACCCCGGGGGTTTCAGACACACCAGGCAAGCCCTTAAGATGTGAAGAGGCCTCATGCGACACAAACCCACCAAGCACCAAGGTTTGACCTGATAAAACATTGAACTCAGTGCTGGTTTTACGCACCCGCATGGCTGGACCCGCAGGGGTAGTGATCGTGGGATCAATGGCGCTGACCTCAACATCAACCTTGGCACGGATAACGCCACCCGTATCGACATGCGGGGTGACATTCAATAAGACGCCATACTTTTTAAAAATAGTGCTCGTCTTGCCGTCTTTATCGACTTGTGCGTAGGGTACTTCTCCGCCCGCCAAAAACGAAGCAGCCGAACCGCTTCGCGCCAGTAACTGGGGTTGTGCCAACAAAACAGCCTGCCCGGTTTGGGTCAGCGCATTGATTTGAGAAGATAGGCGCTGGTTCATGCCCATCATCACCCCGCTGGCGGCTGTTGCACCGCCTGAGGCCAGCTCAGGTCCGACCACTGGCCCATCTTGTGCTGATCGCATATCAGCCGATCCCAGCGACCAAGCCACACCGCCAAACCAATCACTGGCTGATTCGCGACGCCAATTGACACCCAAATCTCGTAACGATTGTCGGGGTAGCTCCAGCACTTGTACGTCTAGGTGCACCATTTGATCCCAGGCGACTTGGCTGGTGAGATCGACAATGTCGGGGTAGCGCTGCAACAGGGTTTTAAGGCGGGCTTGATCAGCCGTGGTCAGTTGCTGTCCTTCAATCACAATGTGTCGACCGGATAATCGAGCGCGCACATTGGGTAGCCCCAAAAGAATGTGCTGAACCTCTTGAAGCTGTTGCTCAAGCCCTGCGGCTGTGATGACAACCCGATAGGCATGGTGTTTACCCTGCTTGGTCCACACATCGACAGTGGTCAATCCAGCGCGCTTGGCAAATAGGATGACTTCATCAGCCGACACAGCGGTGGCTTGTATCAACTGGCTATTACCAACCGCCACTTGTTTGGCTGCCTTAACCTTGATGACATGGGCACTACCCATTTCAAGCGTGATTTCGATCTGAGATCGTTCAGACGCTGACCATCCCTTGACGGGTAAAAAAACCGTGGTCAAGCCAATCAGTATCAACACAAACAGGGTTTGGTTTGATAATCGGGTCACAGGCCTTCCTCAGAACCTTGCAATGTCTCACCAAGACTATCCCCGTAAAAAATGGTCGGTTTAGAGCCTTCACCGTGTGATGGTGACAACCCAACAAATCCAGCCAAATGATCAGCCGATAGCGTGTCAGCCGAAAGGGTTGAGGAACCATCATCAACACGAAGAACCGCCGTTAAAACCCCACCAAGTTTGGCAGAAACCAGCTTCAAAGCTTCTTTGGGTGACACATCGAGGGTCACTGAGGTGAGTGATCGTTCTTTAAGACCGAAGCCATCAGCAGAATCAAGGACCAAGGGCTCATCGGTTGCCAAGACTCGAACGGCAGACACCAACAACGTGGTGATGCGTTGACCTTCGTGCGCAAACGTCACAAAAAGATCGATTCGATCGCCGGGTGCCAAACGACCTGACAATGAATTGACATAGTCCACCGGCATGGTAATAGCACGCCGGCCAGGCGCCAGTTGTTCAGTCAGCGCGGGCAGCTGCGGATCACTGAGTGTCAATCGACTGATCGGTTCACCTAGGCGCAGGTCTTTCAACAAAATCTTGCCGATGATCGAATCGGCTTGATCCGGGGCAAAGCTGTCTGGGCCGACCCACTGTCGTGGCAACTCATGTATTGAAAGATCATCATATTGCAGGTGTTGCCCGGCTTTTAGCTCACGTGAGGCCACCACCCGAGCAATCAGTTGCGCTCGAGCGTTTTGATCAAGAGCGACCGAGCGTTGCGTCAGGTAGTAGTCGACGGCCACAACCGTGGCAATGCCTAGCGCAAGAGGCAGCAGCAGAAATTTGACTTTGGCGAGCCAAGGTGGTGGTTTGGAGATCATGAACAATCAACCGTGTGATTAAAAAGAGTCGTCAGATAAAGCCGTGATTCAACGCAACAGGGGCTCAAAGGGGCTGCCGAGCCTGGCCCTCAACCGAGAAACCATGATCCGAATACCTGACGGGTGTGATGCAACAGGGGCGTTCTCTGGGATCCAAAAAAGACTCATAGATGAGTGCTCCTGCTCTGGCCATTGTGCAAAAACCAAACCCTGATTGAGTCGATGAACGATCCATTCTTCGGTACTGCTTGTCATCAACCGATCTAACCAAGCCTCAATGGTTAGATCGCCACAGAGCCATCGCACTTCAGTGCAAACATCACCCAGAAGACGGTTAATTGGTGGTGCATGGCAGGTTTGCATCGCCTGCAGCGCGGGGTGATCGGGCGCGGGCCAAGGCGCGCAGGACGGGTGGCGTGCCACTGCTGATTGCGTGGCCAGACCCAACACGCACAACAATGCTTGCAAACCCAACATCACCAATGGAGAAAACCGTTTCACCATGGCAGGGCCTCATCAATAAATCGGCCGATCAAGCCCTGCTTGTTACCCAAGAGATTCTGTCCTGTTAAATAGTCTGCCGGTGTGCTGCCCTGCCATTTCCCCAACCAGTCCGTCATCGAACCCCTAGAGCGTAAGGCGGCCTCGATGGCTTCAAGTGATGGCTGAACGCGCGTCACGACACGGTGGCTCGCGGCATCGGTTTGCATCCAAAGGGTTGAGGCGCTCGCAAGCCGACTAGTGACATTCGCATCGGTTGATGCTTGGCCGGTACCCACCAAACGCCAAGCGTGCTGCTTGAACCGAGCGTGACGTTGTAAAAAGAGCCATTGGTTTTGGCCCAAAAGAAATTCCTTTTCAGCCAAGCGCCTTGTCCGATCTAAATCTTGCTCGCTCGCGCTCAGATCGCGCCATGGGGCATCCCTCCTTAAAGATGAACGATTGTGATCGAGCGACAAGGCGGTTGCTTGTGTTTGGGTGCTGAGTTGCTGCCCAAGCCACTCAAATTGCCAACGACCAGTCTGGTGAATCGCCGTCAGAATGCACGTCAGGGCACCAAAGACCAATAGGGCTTCACCCATCACATTGCCTTGCTGGCATTGCTTCATGGCACCACCGGCACAGCAGACACGACTGGCACTTGTCGCGCCAACCAAAATGGCTGAAACAAATTATCAAACTCCCCTCGCCCGTCTGCGCGCGCGTCCAATCGGTCAAAGTAAGCTTTGGCTGCTGCTTGCGACGACAAGTGGCGACCCCAGTGGCTGCCAGCCTTCAACATGACGCTCACGCGAAGGCCTAGGTGCAATAAGGGCGAGTTCAGCGAAGCAATGGGCTGTTTGACTGATACGATCGTTGCTTGATCAGCACTACCTGACAAAACATAGGGGCGTGCTGACTGCCGGCTGCGCCAGCGGATTTGACTATTCAAACCCCAATTGTCACCAATCAAATTAGAAAACCCGGTCAACACATGACCAATGACGTGCTTTGAGGTAACCCAACGCAGAAAATTAGTGGCGCCAAATGTCGCTGGCGCTTGCCCAACCGCGCTTAACCACTGGTCTAATTTCGTTTGCTGATTAGCTTCATTGTCTATCGCACGACTCGTGATGTTGGCCCAGCCCATGGGGTATTCACGCCAGTAGCAAAGTTTGGTGATGATCCCCCTGACTTTATGAAAGGACAGTGTGTCAGTTGCCTGCCAAATCCCATCAATAAGCAGCTCGGAATACCCGCGGCGTCTAAGCTGAGGGAACATCAACGGGCACTTGGGATGAACCCAAAAAAGATTGGTCGCTGTTTTGCGGCGCGACTTCAAATAAGGGTGCTGCGAAACCACTTGATCAAACCAATCACGCCACCGCTCTGATGTGGGGTCTTTGACCACAAGCGCCAAGGGTCCCAATGGATTGGTGACTTGAACTTGCAAATCGACATAAGCACCAACGGATTTTCCGAGGTTACGTTCAAGTACCTCACGCACCAGCGACTTGACCTCGCTCTCCGATTGATCGACGAGCGCTTGACGCGCTTGGGCCAGCTTGACGTGCAGCACTTGATCATGGGCTTGGAAGGCACGATGCAATTCTTCGATGGCCTGCTGGGTTTGCCCGGCAGGCCCAAACTTGGCAGCGGCATAAGCGGCGGCATGTTGCTGGCCAAATATTAGGCCAATCAAAAAGACGGGTGGGTTGTTGCGAGTCGCTTGTCGACTCATTTCGATGCGCATTTTTTCAGCAGAGGCAATGGTAATCAAATGAGCCATGGCCACACGGTGCGCCACCATGGTTCGATTTAAAAAAGCATGGGCATTGAGTCTTCGAGCGTGAAACTGCGCTGCCGTCAATACGGCAGCAGCGGTCGCTTGGTTTAACGTTTGTTGAGCCATGAATAACTGAGACAATGACGCGCGCTCACGCCAAGCCAACGCAATTAAGGCCAGCAAGGCAATACCGAGCAACAACGCTGCACCGTGCTGTTTCGCTCGAAAACTCGAACTCACTGGCTGCTCGTGCCATAGTTCTTCAGTGACTTGTTACGCAATTGCGA
>ERZ888423.2566-NODE-2566-length-13282-cov-18.667876_pt1 | contig 13282 bp, 11 predicted proteins | sample MGYA00520523_ERZ888423 | MGnify/ENA primary metagenome ERZ888423 (study PRJEB32303, sample SAMEA104408611) | aquatic metagenome | biome: Brackish water; feature: Pelagic; material: water | place: Baltic Sea | collected 2014-06-08T10:24:00 | depth 30,27 m ...
TGGCATCCTCAGTCGTCATATCGTCATCGTTGACTGCCTTGGGAATGGCGCTGCTGCCGGTTTCTGTGCAACAGGTGGATGAAGGTGCGGCACTCGGTGCCGCCCTGCAAGCGATGTGGATGCATCAGCCTTCGCCTTTGGTCGATCTGGTGGATGAGCATTTACCTCTTGATACCGACCACACACGACAACCGGAGCAAGCAGAGGTAGATTTGTACAACCAACATTATGAGCAGTATCGGCGTCATGTTGGCGCCGTTAGCGCTCTTTACCGTTAATAAGATAAGCAGATTCAAGGGTAGGTGATATGGTACGACCGGTTTTCACAGGCGATAGTGAGTGTTTTTCGGGCACTGGCGCAATCCCCTTTTAAGGTCGGGAATCTGACAATCCGATGGCGTTCAAGTTCTATGACCGAGATAAACGGGTGGCCGGCAAGACCATGGAGGAGCATCTGCGCTTTGCTACTGGCACACGTTCTGCGCGAAGGGCAGTGACCCGTTTGGCGGTGACACACAGGTGTTTCCCTATGATGAGTCGAATGATCCCATGTCGGCAGCCAGGGACAAAATGGATGCCGCTTTCGAATTCTTTACCAAGTTAGGTGTACCCCATTATTGTTTTCACGACCGCTATATGGCACCGGAAGGCGCAGCCTGGCGAGGGAAGTGAAGATGAGTTTTTGCATAAAAACGAAAAAAGTAAGGCAGCCTCAGGGGCTGCGCTATACAAACGCAATGCTGTGACAAAAATAACAATGGGAATGGTCGGAGAAGGCGAGGGAGCCTTTATCGGCGCAGTACATCGTATGGCAGCAGCACTTGGTGGAGAGATAGAGCTGGTCTGTGGAGCCTTCAGCAGCAATGCCGAGCGCGCCGCGCGTTCCGGCGCGGCACTTGCCACCCGAGCGTGTCTATGCCGATTACCAGGCGATGCTGGCAGCGGAGGCAGCGTTGTCCGTTGCCCAGCGGATGCAGTTTGTGCCCATTTTCACACCCAACTACCTGCATTTTCCTTAAGCACAGGCCGCTTTGCGCGCGGGATTTCACGTTGTCAGAGACAAGCCCGCCACCTGTAGCTTGGGTGAAGCGCTGTAACTGCGTCAGCTGGTCGAGCAGACGGGGTTGCTCTGCGGTCTTACGCAGACCTATACCGATTATCCATTGGTCAAAGAGGCCCGCGAATGCATTTCCGCGGGTGCTCTGGACCGGGTGCGAAAGGTCATAATAGAAAATCCTCAGGACTGGCTCGCAGACCGGCAGGAAGATCAGGACAACAAACACGCAGCCTGGCGCCTTGATCCGAAAAAAGCGGGTATTAGCAGCTGTATGCGAAATATTGGCGTACATGCTGCAAACCTGGCCGAGTACTTCAGCGGCCTGAAGATCACCGAGATATGTGCTGACCAAGCGCTGGTCGTCAATGTTTATCTCGCCACAGCGAAATATCTGGAACTTGAACTCGTATAGAGATTTTTGCCGCCTTCGAATGCAGGGCATACATTAACTCGCTTTCTAACAGCCAGGCAAAAGTGCACTAGTGGCTTTGGATTGGTGGTCGCAAGACGACTCATATAGAATGATAAAAAATAGGAGATGTTTGCCCTTGGATAATTACAAACTTTATATCACTATCGTAGAACAGGGCAGCTTCAGCAAGGCCGCTGAGAAGCTCGGCATCACTCAGCCCACGGTAAGTAAGCAGATCGATCGTCTGGAAGACAAACTGGGTTGTCAGTTGTTCAAGCGCAGCACACGCAAGCTCCTACTAACGGCTGCCGGTGAGCGCTATTATGAGCGCGCTATAGAGATCGATGCCCTGGTCATGGCGGCAGAACATGAGATCCGGCATATCTCCAGCCATGAGTCATCTCTCCTGCGTATCGCAACATCTCCAGCGTTGGCAACACACGTACTGCCTTCCGTGTTACAAAAATTACTCCAGCAACATCCCGAGGCGCGATTTCATCTGAAGGTGGAGGACACCACGCCAGCAGGTTACTACCAGCGCCACTTCCAGCTGGAATACGATCTTTTTATCCGTGAGGGTGAGGGCGCGGAGAGCAATATGTCCGCCCGACCGTTGGGCGAGATTCCGCTGGGGTTCTACGCTTCGCCGCATTATCTCAAGAAGCATGGGACGCCGCAGACCCTGGCCGAAATCGGTAAAAAGCACCGCTGCATAGGCACCCGTCTGGATCTGACCAATCCCTGGATTGCGAAAACCGTGGCGGACGTGCCCTTTCAGTCATGGAAATGGGAACTCACCAGTAACGAGGGCATCTGTCTTGTCGCCTTTGCCGAAATGGGTATGGGCATGCTGTTCTTGTCAGATCACTTGGTGCGAACAGCGCTTGAGCGCGGCACCCTGGTCAAAGTGGAGATTGATGAGGGGTTACCCATGCTACCGGTTACGGCATTGTATCGCCGCGAGTACCTCACGCCACTGGCCCGGGAATGTCTCGACCTGTTGATCGAATACATGGATGTGGAATACCCCAGAGATCTGTCATCTCCCGGTTAAGTCGGCCCATTCACAGTCGTTATGACAGCTGGCGATTGAAAGCGGTAAATATATAGCACCGCAGTCATTTATGATGTGTTCCTAAACTGGTGAAATGCGCTCCAGACACACTCATAAAAAGGGGAATGAGCCATGTTTTATGCAAAAATTGGCGCTGATCGTGTCGCGGTAAAAAATAAAGCGGAAGACATTCTTGGGCAGATGACTCTCAAGGAGAAGGCGTTGTTGCTGTCAGGTAACTTCGACATCTTCAAGCACATCTGGCTCAGCAGTGTAAAAAAGGAAGGCAGTATTTATAACCCCAGACCAATCCCGACCTTCGGTTGCAAGCGGCTGGGGGTGCCGCCAGTGGGTTTCTCCGACGGCCCCAGGGGCGTCACTATGGGCTTTGCCACCTGTTTCCCAGTTTCCATGGCGCGGGGCGCAAGTTTTGACCGCGATATAGAGCGAGCTGTCGGAGATGTTATCGGTAAAGAGGTGCGCGCCTTCGAGGGCGGCAACTATTTCGCGGGTATCTGCATCAACCTGTTACGCCATCCTGCCTGGGGGCGCGCGCAGGAAACCTATGGTGAGGATCCCTACCACGTAGGAGAGTTCGGTTTGTCACTCACCGAGCAAGTGCAATCGCATAATGTCATGGGCTGTGTAAAACACTACGCTGTAAATAACATCGAAAATTCCCGTTTTCGCGTCGATATTCGCGCGGATGATCGCACGCTGCACGAGGTGTATCTGCCCCACTTCAAAAAGTGCGTAGTACAGGGTGGCGCGGCTTCCCTGATGGGCGCCTACAACCGATTCGAGGGAGAGCAGGTGTGTGAGAGTAAAAAATTGCTCACTGACATCGCTCGTGAGCAGTGGGGTTTCGAGGGGTTTCATATCTCAGATTTCTTCTTCGGCATTCGCGATGCGGTGAAGGCACTCAATGCGGGCATGGATGTGGAGATGCCCGCGCCGATTCACTATCACAAAAATATTGTGGAGCACGTGGAGCAGCAGTGGGTGCCGACGGTACTATCTACGCATTACAGATTCAGGCTCCGGCCCTGGTGACGATTAGCCCAGAGGGAGACATACGCTGGGAAAGTGATCTGGACGAACTCGCGCGCAAAACCCTGCCGTCTTCCTGGCTCCTGGGCGACCCTATCGCCGTAGGAAATGGCAATCCCACCGTACTAAAGGACAGTGTGGTGGTACCCGTGCTCTACGGCTACGAGATTAGCCTGGGCAAGCCGATACTGCTACCCGTAATATCTACGTTGGTAGCGATCGACTTGGAGACCGGCGAGGGCCTCTACAATGTACTCACTTTAAGGGATGATTCGGCAGGTGTTACCGCGGTTCTTCCCGATGGCACCATTATCAATAGCCTGGCGGCGATGAGTAGTTCAGCAATGAGTGAGTTAGCACCATTTGTCAATTGGTTGCTGCCCGACGACTATCGGCTAATCGCCCCTTTGGGTGGCGTGCAGGTAAGCATGCCCGTTCTGGTATCGGAGTGAGTATCGGCCCAGGTTTGTGGATAATATTCAGCGTGTTCTCCCAGGCCAGGTTGTAGCGCGCGTTACTGTGCTGCCATTTGCCGTGCAAGCCGGTGAAAATGCCTACGAAAGCGGCAACTTCTGGCGTGGTGCCGCCGCACAATGCCAGAGGAATGGCCGCCGTAAATGGATTCAGGAAGACAAAGGGGATATGCATTTTTGGCCTGTCCAGATCAATATTGAAAAGAAGCCATTTAAACGGTGGTAGCACACAGGCCGGGTACGCCAGCCAGGTCAGGGCGGCGCGCAACGTTACATCACCGTAGTCGATGGTCTGCATGATCATCGGCAATTAACAGTATTTTCCCCGTGCTTTTCATCGACACTTCGGTCAACCACCCTCTGCGTACCGTAAACACTTTCTTGCCGATTGAGTCCGTTTGTACCAAGTGATACCCGTCAATATCGTCGATGTCATTCGAGAAGCCTATAGGACCTGAAGATTAATTCTATATATCCGTTCTATCTCACGCTCTATAGTCAGGGGGCATAAGTACATAAATAATTGACGGCGAAGTTGAAACAACAATTGAGCCGACTCCTGACTCGAGGGTGACACCATGCAAAAATTCAAGAAGCGTAAGATTCCTCAGCTACTGGCTTCTAGCCTGGCGCTGATGGCTGTACCAATTCCTGCTGCGTTTGCTGCGCAAAGCGGCGCCCTTGAGGAGGTCGTGGTGACAGCCCGTAAGCGGGCGGAATCAATTCAGGATGCGCCGTTGGCCATTTCGGCTTTCAGCGGCGATGCGCTGTTAGAAGCGGGTGTCTCTAACCTTGCGGACATTACCGAGATGGTGCCGAACTTGCAGATCAATCGGCCTTCCAGGGATGCAACGGTTTATATTCGCGGTGTGGGTCCGACCCGCGGCGCGACCAATGTCACCGAGCTCAGTGTCGGGGTCTATCTCGATGATGTGTTCCTCCTCAAACCCCATGGGCAGTTGCTGGACCTGGCCGAAGTCGAGTCGGTACAGGTGTTGCGCGGGCCGCAGGGTACCTTGTTCGGCAAAAATACCACGGGTGGCGCACTGCTGGTCACTACCGTAAAACCGGCGGAGGAATTCGGTGGCTACGGTCAAGTGAGGGCCGGTAACGAAGGGCAATTCAACGTCCAGGGTTCTGTAGATGTGCCTATTACCGACACGCTGCTGAGCAGCCTCACCGTGACCAGTGTCCAGGCCGATGGCGGTTGGAAGGACCCGAATGACGGCACGGATCTGTCCAATGACGATCGTATAGGGGCATTTGCACAGTTGCGTTGGCTGGCTTCAGACGATGTCACCGTAGATTTGAATTATTTCTACAATCGAATCCGCGAGAATATGTTGGCGGGCGGGGACTGTGTGGTCACCAATCCCGCGGCGCAGATCCAGGACCAGGGGTTAATCGCGCCCTCCACCGGCTTTGCAGGGCTTGCGGATTTTTGCGAGGCCGCCAGCGATTCGGTGGCGCCCTTTTTCCCGCCGCAGCGCGAGTACAAGCTTGATGCCCAGCTGGCCTCGGCGACCGTAAACTGGGACATCGCTGATAATCACAGCTTCCGCAGCATCACTGCCTGGGTCTATCAGGAAACCCCCAGCATTCAATACACCAACACTTACGCCGGCTTCCCCAACGGCCAGAAATCGCTTGAGGATGGCGATTCAACCCAGATCAGCCAGGAGTTCCAGTTTACCGGCGACTTGCTGGACGGTTCACTGCGCTACACGGCCGGCCTGTATTATATGGATGACAGCACCGATACCGGCAATCGCGCTGCATGGAACGGCGATAACGGCGTCTGGGGGGCGTCCAAGGCGGCGGGTCTGCCACCGGGTTTTGTCGCCGCGCTGAGCGGCTACAATGAGGCCGGGCAAAAGAACCAGAACAATTCCTACTCTGCTTATACCCAGTGGAGTTGGGATGCCACCGAGCAGGTGGAGGTGACCGCGGGGCTGCGCTACGGTTACGAGGAGCGGGACATGAAAACCCATCGGCAGACTGCATTGCCGCCTTGGGAGGCCTTTGCCAACGTACCGGGGGCAATAAATATTCCAGGTTCTGTGTCACTCATGCCCGCCGATGTATTCTTCAACAATGCACTCTCAGCCGTTCCTCTGCCGCTGGGTGATATTGAAAGACTTGAGGCCAATGAGAATTACGACAGCCTGACACCCATGATCAGTATTGCGTACAGCTTTCCAGAAGCTATGTTGAATGACAATATCAACGGGCTTTTAACGTATGTCAGTTACACCAAGGGTTATAAGGCTGGTGGCTTCTCCGACTTTGGTGTGGGTGAGTTGCTCCCCTTCGACGAAGAGGATATCTGGAACGCTGAACTGGGTATGAAGCTGGATGCCTGGGACAACCGCTTGCGGGTCAATGCGGCGTTGTTCAACATGGAATACAGCAATATGCAGCTGTTCGTCGCGCGTCCCGACCCCGATCCCAATAATATTAGCTCCCTACAGGGGGTAACGAATGCGGGTAGTTCCACTATCAACGGGGCGGAACTGGAAGTGACGCTCGCACCTGACGAACACTGGCTGTTCAACTTCTCCGCCAGCTACGCGGACGGGGAGTTCAAGGAATTTGAGGACTTTTCTTTCGATTTGGTATCTGGCGAGGTCATCCCCTCAGATCGATCCGATGAGGATCTGCCTTCCCTGCCCGTCAAGACGTTCAACGTGGCGGTTCAGTACGATTGGGATACCAGTATCGGCGCTTTTACAGCGCGCGCCGATGCGTACTACCGGGACGAACTGTATTGGGGCTTTGACGCGGAGAGCTGGAATATTAAGGCAGCCAGAGAGGCAGCCACGACCGACAGTGTTACGCTGTTCAACGCGCGCCTGAGCTGGCAAGCAACTGAAGCCCTGACGGTAACGGCCTGGGGCAAGAACCTCACCGATGAGACCTACTACGACGGCGGTGTAGGGGAAGCACAAAACCTCGGCATTGCAATCAAGGGATTCGCGCCGCCGCGTCTTTATGGGTTGGATGTGCGTTACACTTTTTGAAGCCGGGGTCTTAGCTTCTAATTACAGCCCTGGAGCGATTCAGGGCTTTTTTTACCTGATAGTTCGTTCAGACAGGGGATGAAGGGGAGCAGGAACCAGGATGAAACGATCCAAACCTGTAGCTCAAGTAAAAATGCAATTCTGGTCAAGGGAGGAATCTATGTTAGCCATGTACGCATTGAGGGCCATCCTAAACCGCCAGCCGTGGTCGATGTTGGCGCTATTAGTTGGCCTCACGACAACAACCTTGCCCGTGGTTGCGGCGGTGGACGAAGACGCTCTGAAGTTACATCAGGCGTGGTCTGAATTACTGGGCGACTTGAATGACGCGGAGCAGACCTTGCTGCTCGAGGAGCATTTCCCTCCTGCGCCGAATGAGCGCGTGCTCGCCGATGGCTATCGCTACATGCTCGCTCACCTCAACCGGGAAATCGAAGAGCTGACTATGCGCGCAGACCCACGCTTTCCCGAGTTTTTTCGTTCGGTAGATATGCTGAGAAAATGGACAGCGGAAAACCCCGATGCCATGTACCTCAATGCGCGCATCGACGCATCGGGATACTACGAGGTGACTATTTCTGCCCGCAACACCGAGGAATGGCGTGACGACACAGCGCAAGTCGCCGGTGAAAAAGCGCCCCGGTTGGTGACCTTTCAAACGATTACCGCTGTTCCGGGTTACACAGGCGAACTGCAGGAAATGGCTACCTGTGTCAGCCAGACCCTTGATTTCACCAACAGTTTTACACTGCAGGCCGATAAAGCCGGTGAGTACAAGATTCTGATCGGCGCCGAAAAACCGAAGGGCTTTAACGGCAACTTCTTGTCTTCCAGAAAAGAGCTCGAGTGCCAGGCAACGGGTGTCACCGCGATGGCCGATGCCAGTTTGCTGTCGGTTCGGGAAATATTTTCCGACTGGGAAAATGAAGTGCCGCTTGATATGACGATAACACGACTCGACGCCGTCGGGGCCAATCGTCGGCCGTTGAATGTCGACCAGATGGCGCAAGTTATCGAAACGCTGGGCAAGAATGTCAGAAACCAGATGCGCTTCTGGAACCTGCTCATGGAGTTTCCCCTGGAAATGACCCAGGACCGCAATGGCGATGGCAGGCGTCAACTCCCGGTCAACGGCATCAACCAACCCGCTGTGCCGTTTACCGCAGCCGGTGTGGCGGGCGCTCGGCAATTGTACGCGTCGGGGATCTTTGATTTGGCGGAGGATGAAGCACTGGTTATAAAAATGACGACGCCGGTGGAGCCGTATTACGTGGGCTTTCAGCTCAGTGACCTGTGGATGCAGGGACCGGATCAGCAGAATTTTGTCAGCAGTTTATCCGGTGCCCAGAATCCGCCAGCGGGTGATGCGACACGCTACTACATCATTGCCGCAACAGATCCGGGCGTTCAGGGCTGGGTGGACACCACAGGCCTGCGCCTGGGTAGTCACGCGATGCGGTTCGTGTTTGAGGAAGATCCGACTGAGGCGCAATTGCCTGTGCTGGAGGCTACGCTGGTCAAATTAGATCAACTGGGGGATATGCTGCCCGAGAATTATCCGCTGGTGAGTGAAGTCGAGCGACGACAGCAGATTGCGATCCGGCAGGAGCATATAAAAAGGCGCTGGCGGAACTATTAGTCTGAGAGCGCTCCGGTTACCGACAGGAAAACCTCATTTCGACAGCCGCAAGGAGCTTTTACCATGAACATTTCAGCGCGGGTTTTATTTCTGTGTCTACCTGCGACGATGTGTTTTGGTCAGACGGCGGATCAGCAGTTTATCGCCGACTACGGTGATTTGAAGATCAATGAGATACAGGTCTTGGGTACCCATAATAGTTATACGCAACCTGTGGACCCCAAAGTACTGTCGGCGGGGAGTGCCACTTTCAGCAAAATCTTCGGCAGCTTCGAGCAAAATATGACAGCCGAAGAGAAAGCTACCTTCGAGGAATTTCACCCGAATGGTATGAGCCTGGAGGAGGGCGGCCAATACCAACATCCGCTCTTTCCCGAGCAGTTGGATGCCGGAATGAGAAGTCTCGAAATTGACGTGTATTATGATCCGGAGGGCGACCGATTCAGCGACCCGGCTGCCTACCGTTTTATGAAACAGAAGGGGATAACAGATCTCGCGCCCTTTTCTTCAGAAGGGCTGGATGAGCCAGGGTATAAAGTACTGCATATTCCCGATTTCGATTTCAGGACACATTATCCCACCCTCAAAAAAGCCTTGCTTGCCCTGAAAGCATGGTCCGACAAGAATCCGCAGCACATCCCGATCTACATACTGCTGGAAGCCAAGGACTCCGCGATACCACTCTTTCCTGACGCTACCACCGTCCTCAAATTGGATGATGAGGCCTTTGATGCACTCGATGCTGAAGTAGTCAGTGTTTTGGGCAGGGACAAGATAATTACGCCCGATGATGTGCGCGGCGATCACGCGACGCTGAGAGAGGCCGTAACCAGCAAACAGTGGCCTACTGTGAACGAATCCAGGGGTAAATTTATATTTTTGCTTCTTCCGGGCAGCGGCGGGGCAGTGGCGTCACAGAAATCTCCGTATGTCGCGCATCACCCCTCCCTGCGGGGACGTGTGATGTTCGCTCAATCATCGCCTGACAGTGAGCATGCGGCGTTTTTATTGCTGGATAATGCAATCGTTCGACAGGAAGAAATTCAGCGCTACGTGCAGCAAGGCTATTTGGTGCGTGCCCGAGCGGACATTGAAACCTACGAGGCAAAAGTAAATGACCCTACACGCGCTGACGCAGCGTTTAGCAGCGGGGCACAGGTTGTTTCTACGGATTTTTACCAACCCGGTAACGCGTATGGAACTGATTATTATGTGCAGATGCCCGGTGGTAGTGTGGCGCGGTGTAATCCTGTCAACGGTGCTGACAATTGCAAAGATTCAGAGCAGAGGTTTCAATAAATAAGTGTATTCAAGAACTGATTTCCGCACACTGCTTCCACCGGGAAGATCAGTACGTGAGGGGCCGATAAACGATTAAGCTTATAGCGTAAGCCAGAACTCGGCGGTGGGCGTCTCACTGTCGATGGAAAACGCTCTGAAGTAGACGCCGGACGCCGTGATGTCCAGTTCCATAAATCCCTCTTTGGAGTGGGCAAAGCGGGTATTGTCGTTGTGCCAAACCCCGCTGACCTTATTGCTGTTAGCGGCTCCGCTGACCAGTAGATAGCTCGCACTGGCATCCGCTGTCGGTTGTATCAACTGCAAGCTGTGTTCGTGTCCGGCGGCGTGAATTACCCGGTCGTAACCCGCCATTACCCGATTCTGCGCGCGCACCATCTTTTGGTAGTTGGCGTGGGGAGTATCTTCCGCTGCTGCCTCGGGGAAAATCTGGTACAGGATGTTCATGATCAGCCAGTAGCGAAAGTCACTGAGGTAGCCGCCGTGAGGACCTTCAGTTACAAGTGGGTGATGTTGGACAACGATAACCAGATTGTCGGGGTGGGTTCGTCGAATTCGCGAAAATTCCTTTGCCATTGCGGCTTCGGCCTCGGCTTTGCGCTGGTCGTCGCCCGCCAGCCACCATTCGGAGTCGACAAACACAATACTGGCACCGGCAAAATCTGCAGATTCCGGAAGAGGGGGTTGGTTAATCTCACGCGGTTCAAAAAACACATTGGCTTGATGCTCGCGAGCGTACTGCTGGATATGCAGCGCCTGGCTTTCGACTTCGGTGGCCAGCCAGTCATGATTGCCCGGCACCAGGTACAGGCTCGCGCCGGAAACGTCGGCCACTTTGAGCTGTGCCTCGAGAAAGCTGATCGATTCCTTCTGGTCTTCAGTCCACTCCTGCTGACCCGCTTCCTTTTGTGGATAGCCTGTCATATAGATGTTGTCGCCGAGCGCGACGACAACAGTGCGGTCAGGTAGCAGGCTGGCGCGGGCGGCAACCTGGGCCAGGCTCGGCTGCCACGGGTCGGTGGCAGAGTGACCCGCATCGCCGAATAGCAACACACGCTGCAGTACAGTATCGGCCGCAGGCGCGGGCGCTTGCGACTCCGCGCCCAGACTGAGGTAAGGCTCGGTATGCGAAGGCTTGATCTGTGGGTCGATATAGAACAGGCCACCCAGAATGGCGAGGAATACCAGTACAGACCAGAAAAATTTTCTCATAGGTTTTCCGTCAGTGTGTTGTTGCAATTACCTGCAAGGCTCAATTAGATACAGGAAGCGTCGACCTCAAGACCGTCATCTGCGGCACCGAAATCGATGCGCTATTATGGGCCAAATGAATACAGCGACTCAAGTGCGAGCATAACCATTGCTATTGTTCCAACACCAGCAGCGATACCCCCTGGCGGGGCAGATCCAAGCTTAGCTGTGTGCTCCCCTGCAGGATATCCTGTGTTTCCGAATCACCGGTAATCTGGGTCAGCTCAGACGCTTGCAGCAGACGCGCATACTGCTCACGATCGGGCGCGGGTGGCGACCCCATCCGCAACCAACGCGCATACGCATTTCCATGTTCTTGATCGACGCGGTAATGGCTGAGCTTTGCTTGCGCTCCGAGCGCGGCGGGTAGTCCAGACAGCGTTAGCGTCACGGCCGCGTCTGGCCCCGGAAGGTCGTCGTCGTGATAATGCCAGACCATGACCGCGAGCCGGTTTGATTGTGCGTCGTAGCTTGCGAAGGCAGAAACGTCAGCTTGCTTGCGTACGCCATCCTGCATGATGTCATCCAGCGATACCGAGGCGGTACTTTCGGTTGCCACACGCACACCACTCATCTTCGCAAACATGCGTATGATGTTGAATACCGGCAGTGGCACGCCGTTGCTTGCGAGCTGGCGGAAGCCGGCAAAATAGGGCTGATCCTCGAAGGTGAACGACCAGGAAAGCGCGCCTTCGAGATTGACGCCGTGCCGGTCTGCCAGGTCATGTTTGCGTGCAAAGGATGCCGCTGTGTAACTGGAGTAGACAGTGCCGTTGCGGTAGGAGAATTCCGGCCCCTGGCAAGCGGCGCAGCCCTCCGGGTCGGATTCGCCCAGTACGATGGGTTTGTTTTTCAGTTCCGGGAAGGACGCGATAACATCGAAACCTTCATCGATCGCCCGCAAATGAGCCGCGATACCCATGCGTATATGACCATCCTGGAAGCTCGGCTCGCCCTTGGCGTGAAAGGAGATGAAATCCAGTGGCGTACCGATGCCGCCGGTTGCAAAATTCTTGCCGCGCAGACTGTGCTCCAAAAAATTGCGAAACCAGTCAGTCCACGGCGCTCCGAAACTGATACCCGCCGCATCGGGACCACCGACGCGGGCCGTTGGCAAAGCACGCCGCACACCGGCAATAGCGTAGTCATGCAACTTGTAAAATTCTTCGTCGCTGCCGCTAAAATAGCCGCCCCAGCCCGGTCCGCCCAGGTTGGCCTCGTTCCACGTCTGCCAGTACCAGGTTTGCACTTCCTGCTCGCCGTAGCGTTCCACTGAATGTTTGGTCCACTCGTAGGCCAGGTCACCCCACTTTTGATAACTCTTGGGCGGATGCGCCCAGCCGGTAAATACATCCAGATACGGTAAGCCTGGGCGCCATTCGTGGCGGTAGGGTAGCGGATGTGTCGACAGGGCCTGTGGCATAAAGCCAATCTGGACATAGGGGCGCACGCCACGTTCCAGATACGAATCGAATATCAGGTCCAGTATCCGCCAGTCGTAGATCGGGTTACCCTGCGCGTCCTCTGTGTAGGCATTGGTGGAGCCCCATTTAAATGCCGGAGTACCATCGCCGGAGGTCAGCAGATTGTGAGCGCGAAAATAGACGCCCTTCGGTTGCAACGCGCCCAGTTCCCCCAGCAATCGCTGGCCGTCTTTCATGGTGGCGTAGTTGGGTTCATCTGCGCCAAAGAAGCGCCAGATCGGCTTGAGCTCACCCAGGCTGACATTTGCATCCACGCGAATCTGTACGGGAAACGGCACTTCCTTGGCGGCGAATGCAGCGCCCGGAACAACTAGCAGCAGCACAACGGCAGAGACCGCCGCCAAGCGTGGAAACCAATATCCCCGTGAGTCAGGTTTCATGATGCAGGAATCACAGTACGGTTATTCACGACTACTAGCCCCAACTCAAAATTTCCGCAGCACATTAGCAGCACACTAGAAGCCTTCTACTTTGTGATTTTGCCTCCAGATAAAACCCGGCGCCAGACGACGCACCAGAGGGCCCATTGAAGCACCTTTGCCG
>ERZ888423.2568-NODE-2568-length-13264-cov-23.312438_pt1 | contig 13264 bp, 14 predicted proteins | sample MGYA00520523_ERZ888423 | MGnify/ENA primary metagenome ERZ888423 (study PRJEB32303, sample SAMEA104408611) | aquatic metagenome | biome: Brackish water; feature: Pelagic; material: water | place: Baltic Sea | collected 2014-06-08T10:24:00 | depth 30,27 m ...
TCTGGGCGCGACAACTGTCATACGAAATTGGATGTCAGGGGGCAGTCATTGGCCCTTAACAGCCGGTCGGGTCCCTCCGGCAGAAGCCTGAGTCAACGCCTTTTCGGCGCTAAGGAAACGAACCTGACTGGAGGTCCCCAAGCCAACTAGCCTCGGGTTTTCCGGCGCGGTTCAACGGGCGGAAACCGATGACGTTTGAACGAGAGCTTCGCCAACAATACGCCCCCCAAAAGACTGACACCCGTCAGCAATCGGAGACAAGTTAGCGTTAAACAGACAGCACCGTTCAGCGGGGTGCGGCTTGCAGCAGACGCAGCGCGGTATCGATTGCCTCGAGGCTCTGTCGGCGCGGGAGTTTGCGGCGGCTCGCCACCCGGACGCCTTCATTCACCAGCATGAGGTAGGCGCCATATTCGGCAGCGCGTGCCGGAGAGTAGCCGGCTTCGCACAGGCAATCTTCGAACAGTGCCTGCAATTTCGACAGCCATGCGCTGGCCGCCGCGGCCAGTTCGTCGTCTACGCCTGCGAGTTCGATGACGGTATTGACTGCCATGCACCCGAATCCTGCTTTCGATCCTTCACGATGGTTCAGGCTATGTTGCAGGAAATACCTTATGGCATCCATCGGCGGGTATTTGTCCCGGGTCTTCTGGACAATGGCAAAGGTTCGCTCCACGAAAAGGTTGAGGCACTCGAGGTACAGGCGCCGCTTGTCTCCGAACGCAGCGTAGAAACTGCCGCGGCCAATCTTCATTTCATCCAGGAGATCCGAAAGCGATGACGCCTGGTAGCCGTTGCGCCAGAAGAGCTTCATTGCGCTCTCCCTCGCAGTCATGATGTCGAACTCGATGAGACGCGCCATACATTATTGTTGACCAATTGGTACACAATTGCAATGCTGGAATTTCATAACGGGTTCGATCACGAATTGGATCATCGACTGGCGCTTGGGGGTGAATATGATGATCGCAGTTTTGATCGTGCACGGCCTGCTTGCAGTGACCCTGCTCGGTGCAATCACACACCAGTGTCTATCGGCTCTCCGAGCCAAGCCTGCCCGCACCCTGTCTTTCGTCGACCGCTACACGAGCGTGAACCAGCGGGTGTTCACATGGGCGGTTGTGATGCTGTACGGGACGACGACCCTCTCGGGGGCGATCATCTACCCGTCTTACCGGTTGAATGTGCGCGTCCCATTCGAGGAGATGTCGCTAGGCTGGGCAGTGGGCCTTTTTGAGCTGAAGGAGCATTTCGGCGGCCTTGGGCTATGCCTTCTGCCTCTCTATGTTTGGCTCTGGCAACCGCAACAAACGCAGAGCCACGCCCGCGACCGGCTTGCAATCACCCTGATCCTTGCCTTTATCGTCTGGTGGGACTTCCTAGTTGGCCACGTGCTCAACAATATCCGGGGCCTGCCATGAGATTGCGCTTCTCGCCCATCATCTTCATGCTGGCTTATTGCCTGATCTATATCGCGGCCTTGCTGTGGGACCTGCCTGCCTTCCTCTACTATCCCCTGCACGGCCAACTGAGTTGGGGCCCTGCGGTCGTAAAGGGTCTGGGACCAGCGATGGCTTGGTACGGGATCATGGCCGAAGCCGCGTTGGTTGCGGCTATCCTAGCCGTTATTGTTCCAGATCGCTGGTTTGCCAATCGCATGCAAAACGTCCTTTGGACTGTCCCTGTGGCGGCCATGCTAATCTGCACCTTCCTGATGAGGACCTTCTTTGGATGAGACGACGTGCTATAATGTCCGTTCTCGTGGGCCTCTGCACCCTAGCCTTTGCTGGCGGCGCTTGGGCGCAGTACACCTACAACCCGAACAATCCCGACGAGCAGGGGTCAAACACCCGGTATTTTGGCTCTGTGAAGGACGAGAGCGGCCAGGCCCTAAAAGGCGTCGCCATCTTGGTAAGGCGCGCCTATGTCTTCACAAGCGACGAGGCTGGAAGATATGTCGGCTACGTTCCTGCTGACCCTTCGCCCAAGACGGTCCTGATCGGCTGCGCCAAACCCGGCTACACCCTTGTGCGCATTACCAAGCGCGCAGGCTCAACGAGGCAAAAAACATGGGTCCAAGCCGACTGCATCTTGCGCAAGGCACGTTAGCGGCACTGGCCTTGGGGGCCGCGGTCCTCTTACAGGGCGAGCCACCTGCTGCCAGCCCGAGGTCCAACACTCTGTTAGCGGACAGCGTTGAAAGCCTGCGCCTCGGCGGCGACGTGACAGCGCAAAGGCGACATATGTGGACGGCTTTTGCGGACATGGTCTCTGGCAAGGAACCGGCCTTCGTTCACTGGCAAGGAGAAGGCGGTGTCTTTGGTGCCGAAGCGGCGGCAAAGAGACCCGGAGGCATGCAAGGCTTCTTAAGGCCCAAGAGCATCGGCGGCGACCCGCATTTAATCGGCGCGCCGATAATTGCCTATAACCTTTTCAATCCCGCAGCCTTCGCTCACATCCGCGCGCAGGGCCTCTATCGCAAAGAGACGTTGGATCACCTGCAGCTCACCGGCAAGACCGGATCTGTGCCGCCCTTCCCGGCCTCAGCGATCGTGATCAAGACCGCTTGGTGGCCTGTCGCGCCAGAGGGCCTGACCGCTATGCCCGTCTGGGATCCCGAACTCAACCCGCCGGACCCCAACGGCAATCCCCACCTAGGCTGGGCGCGGGTCGTGGCGGTCGATCCCGCGAACAACTCCCCTGACAAAACTGCGGCTGTCCAATTCATAGGCCGATCCTTTCCCCAAGCGCGGCGTGTCCAGCTTGAGGCGTTCCATCATGTGGCCGTGGATGCGGCAATGGCCAAGCAGCTCGCCCTAGATCCCGAGAGTAACCGCACAGCCATCATTGCGCTAGGTCGCCCCATCGCCGTCAATGACCGACTGGCCCTGGTCGGGATCAATATGATGACCCATGAGCAGCAGGACTGGGTTTGGGCAGCTTTCTGGTGGCATGACCGGCCTGGGGTCGGCCCCTTTGCCGCAGACCGTCCATCCACTCTGCGTGGCCCATGGCGCAACTACCTCATGCAAGTGGCTTTTGACTCCGAGACGCCAAGGGCGTCTGACGGAGGCGCTCATATCTGTTTCAACCCTTGGCTAGAGGCCCGGTTCCCCGACCATGGACAGGGCGGTGGAACGGTCAGCAACTGCCTGTCCTGCCACCAGCGCGCCAGCTATCCAGCCGCGCCCTTCCTGCCCGTCACACGCGGCGCACCCAATCTGAGGGAGGATCCAGCTCTCGCACCTGACCGCCTAAGGACCAGCTTCCTCTGGTCGTTGACCCTACACGCTCAACAGGACTAGACGACGGCTCAGGTGCCATGCGGACCAAAGCACCAGAGCTAGCTATCGCTCCAAAGCCCAGAGCTGTTGAGTCCCCCTGCTCTACCCACTGCCCCGCCAATTGTAGGTTCGGCGTCCATGGTAGCTAGTCTGTTCAGCGGGGTGCGGCTTGCAGCAGACGCAGCGCGGTATCGATTGCCTCGAGGCTCTGTCGGCGCGGGAGTTTGCGGCGGCTCGCCACCCGGACGCCTTCATTCACCAGCATGAGGTAGGCGCCATATTCGGCAGCGCGTGCCGGAGAGTAGCCGGCTTCGCACAGGCAATCTTCGAACAGTGCCTGCAATTTCGACAGCCATGCGCTGGCCGCCGCGGCCAGTTCGTCGTCTACGCCTGCGAGTTCGATGACGGTATTGACTGCCATGCACCCGAATCCTGCTTTCGATCCTTCACGATGGTTCAGGCTATGTTGCAGGAAATACCTTATGGCATCCATCGGCGGGTATTTGTCCCGGGTCTTCTGGACAATGGCAAAGGTTCGCTCCACGAAAAGGTTGAGGCACTCGAGGTACAGGCGCCGCTTGTCTCCGAACGCAGCGTAGAAACTGCCGCGGCCAATCTTCATTTCATCCAGGAGATCCGAAAGCGATGACGCCTGGTAGCCGTTGCGCCAGAAGAGCTTCATTGCGCTCTCCCTCGCAGTCATGATGTCGAACTCGATGAGACGCGCCATAGGTTATTGTTGACCGACTGGTACACAATTGCAATGCTGGAATTTCATAACGGGTTCGATCACGAGGAAAAGCGCATGAAGAGGTTGTCCTTGATTGTTTTCTTGAGCTTGGCGCTCGTAGCCTGTTCGGCAAAGGAGTCCCCCAAAGCTGTGCAGGCTGTGAACCTGGCGCTGTTGACGGGGGTCGTGAAGGACGGTCATAGCAAACCGCTCAACGGTGTCATGGTGAGGGTGAGCAGCGAGGCATCCGGTGTCTCGGAAAGCGTGTTCACCGATGAAAAGGGTCGGTACGAACTGTCGACGCGTTTGACTGGGGATGTCACGGTCAGGTTCCGCCTGCCCTATTACCAGGACGAGACGAACAAGCTGATGCTCGCCGTCGGGAAGTCTGTCGAGCAGCAGGCGGTACTCAAGCCGATGACCAACTTGGCTGAGATTTCCGAAAGCCTGCCATCCGTCTATCACTTCGGGAACCTTGCCTTCGACAAGGACCCGGCGGCGATCTCAAGCCGCCAGAACCTGCAGCGCGATTGCGCGGGCTGCCATGCCTTGGGCAATAGCGTCACGCGTGCACCGCGGCCGCCTGAGCAGTGGGCCGAGGTGACCAAGCGCATGCAGGGTTATCTTGGCAACCCGGATGCCAAGCTGATCGAGAGCCGGGCTGCGCTGCTGTCCGACGGGTTCCGCGGGCAGGCGCCGAACGTGCGGCCGGTGTTTCCAGTCGACGCCGAAACCCAGAAGGCTGTCATCCATGAGTACAGACTCGAAAACACCATCTTCCCTCATGACGCGGACATCAACCCTGCCGACGGCCTGATGTATACCGTCGACCGCACGGCAAGCCAGATGGCGGTGACGGACCTCGATTCCGGAAAGTCTCTCTTTTTCGAACAGCCGCCGTCGATGCGTCCCGCCGTTGGCATAGGGGACAGCTATTCCGGACGCTCCAAAGATCCGGGTCCGCATTCGCTGGCGCTCGGGAAGACCGGCTACTGGTACACGACGAACGCCGGGTCCGACGAGATTGGCGTGTTCGATCCGAAGACACGGACGTGGAAGGATTCGTTCGTGCTGCCAGAGCCTGCACGCTACCCCCATACAATCCGCATTGGCCGCGACGGCATCGTCTGGTTCACGCTGGCGGCCTCGACGCAGGTGGGCCGACTTGATCCGGTCAGCGGTGATATCAAGCTGATCTACCTGCCGAAGCTCAAGCCACTCGGGGGATCCGGTGGCACCGTGCCCTACGGCATCGATATCAGCCCTGTAGATGGGCGCATCTGGTATGCGCGCCTGTGGGGTGACAAGCTTGGCGCCATCGATCCCACGACGTTTGCGGTAACAGAGTTTGACTCGCCGGTCGAAGGGCCGCGTCGCCTGCGCTTCGATGCGAGCGGCGCTCTTTGGGTAACGGGCTACAACGACGGCATGATCGCCAAGGTTGATGCCGAGAGCATGAAGAGCGAGGTCTATCCCATGCCGGAGTTTGCCGCAGGCTATCGCCCGGCCCCCTATGCCCTTGCGATTCACCCCGCCACGCAGGAGGTCTGGATCAACGAGGCCTTGACGGACCGTGTCTATCGTTTCCTGCCCAAGGAGAAGCGGTTTATCGTTTACCCCATGCCACTACGCGGCACCTTCACGCGTGACTTCACCTTCACGGCGTCCGGGTGGGCCTGTACGACCAACAGCCCGATCCTGAATGCGGCACTGGAAGGCAATGAGACAGAAGTGATCTGCATTGATCCAAGCGGAGCAAGGGCGCGCAAGTGACCGTATTGTTCGATCCTTCGCTCTACTCAGGTATTTCGCTGATCGGACTGGCCTGGACCCTGCTGACGCTCTTTCTGATGTTTTCGTCAACAGGGCAAAGGTTGCTGTCTAACCCGCTGGGGATTGTTATCGCCGCAGCCGCGCTGTTCCCCTCGCTCTGGTTGGTGACGTCTCAGATCAGGGTGCTGACGGCGCTGACAGGCGGTATCCCGCCGCTGGACGTGCAATTTGGCTACCACCAGCTCGAAATCGCCCGGTTCGCGGAGGCCCTGAATGAGGGCGGCCGCAAGATGTATGCCCAGTTTCAGCTTGGCGCCGACACGCTGGCCCCTCCCGGCTTCTGCTGTTTCCTGATGAGCGTCTACCGCTCAACGGTCCGTTCACGGGTCGTGCGGACCCTCTGTGATGGAATGGCATTCGTCTATCTCGTGTCGGTGCTCATCGCCAACACCTTGATGCCGGTGATTATCCTCAACCATCCGTCTCAGGACGGGGTCGTGCTGTCGACGCTTTATTGGCTCGTCCCGATCTGTGACACGGTGAAGTACTCCGTGCACGGCCTCGCCTGGCTCATCATCGTGATCGTCTGGCTCGGGCAGCTTGCGAGCACGCTGACGGCCCGGAAGTCGTCGTGACGTTTTTCCCCTGGAGCATTCCATGATTGACAATGACGCCATCTTGTACGCTGTCGACGAAGGCGTGGCCGCGATCACCTTCAATCGGCCGGAGAAGCTGAATGCGCTCACCCCGGCCATGTTGCAGCTCTTCTTCACCGCTGTCCGGCGCGCGGCCGCCGATCCCGAATGCCGGGTGATCGTCATCACAGGCGCGGGGCGCGGGTTCTGCGCAGGCCTTGATTTGGGCGTCATTGGTACGGCCGGGTCCTCCGACGCACTCTCGACAGCAGAGCATACTGCGCCTCCGCAATGGGGAGACGACGTCGGACCGGATCTGTCACGGTTCTTCTCGGGCGGATGGAATGAATTGATCACCTCCCGCAAGCCGACGATCGCCGCCATCAACGGCCCGGCGTTCGGATGGGGCTTCATCCTCGCCCTTCACTGCGACATTCGCTTCGCTGCCCGGTCCGCTGTGATGAATGCCACCTTCGCCCGTCTGGGCGTGCCGGCGGAAAAGGGCTCCGGGTGGCTGCTGGCACGCCTGATCGGCTCCGCCCGGGCGCTTGACCTTCTCTATTCCGCGCGACGCATAGATGGCGTCGAGGCTGAACGGCTTGGCATCGTCAATACCGTCCTGGCGGATGACGCTCTGAGCGAGCACGTGACTGCCTACGCCCGCCAGATTGCATCTCAATCAGCCCCCCGCGCCCTTGCAGCGATGAAGGCGCAGGTCTGGTCAGCCCTGGACGACCCCTATGATGTGGGCTTTGCCGATGCTGATAAGGAACAGGACCTGTGTACCCAGACTGAAGACTTCCGCGAGGGCGTCGCCAGCTACATGGAAAAACGGGCCCCGAATTTTCGCGGTCTATGAAGTTCAGCGAAGACAAGCTCATGGAGATCACATCATGAAGACGCGCATCACGGAGATGTTCGGGGTCGAGACGCCGATCGTCATGGGGGGGATGACTGGGGTCGGCTATGGCGTTCTTGTTTCCCGGATACTCATCCTATGCCTGATGTTGACAGCTTCACTGGCGCACGCCGAAGAAGCAGGCTGGAGCCACTACGGTGGCGACGAAGGCGGTTCGCGCTACAGCGCGGCAAAGCAGATCACGCCAGTCAATGTCGACAATCTGGTTCCTGCCTGGACGTTCTCGACCGGTGACCTGGCGAAGCGCGACCGGAAAACCATGCGCAACAGATCGATGCAAGTCACGCCGATCCTAGTCGACGGCAAGCTTTTGGTTTGCACGCCCTTTAACGAGATAATCGCGCTCGATCCAGCGTCAGGCAAACAGCTCTGGCGTTTCGATCCGAAGATCCCTACCGACGAACCGTACCCGGCTAACAAGTTCAATTGCCGTGGCGTGGCAGCCAGCATCGAACAGCGTCGCGTGTTTGCAGCAACCAATGATGCACGCTTGATCTCACTCGATCTCGATTCGGGTCAGCCCGTTGCCGGCTTCGGGAGCGGGGGCGAGATCAGGGTTGATCCAGGTCTGGATCTCAAATGGCCTGACGAGTTCCAGATCACTTCTGCGCCGGTCGTTCTCGGAAAGACCGTCATCGTGGGATCGTCCATCGCTGACAACCGACGTGTGGACGCTCCGCGCGGAACGGTCCGTGCCTACGACACTGAAACAGGAGCGCTCAAGTGGTCATGGGACCCGATACCGCGCGAAGAAAAGAACTCCGCCAGCAAGAGTCGGGGCGGCGGCAACACGTCTGTTGGCGCTGCCAACGTGTGGGCGCCAATGTCAGTCGACACGAAGCGCGGTCTCGTCTTCCTGCCAACGTCTTCGCCCAGCCCCGACTACTTTGGCGGCTTGAGGCCCGGTGACAACAGGCATGCGAACTCTGTCGTCGCACTGAAGGCCGAGTCAGGCGAGCTCGTCTGGTCCTTCCAGACTGTCCATCATGACGTCTGGGACCGTGACAACCCCGCTCAGCCCACGCTCGTCACACTGAACCTTGAAGATGGCCCGCGCGACGTGGTGATCCAGCCGACCAAGCAGGGCTTCCTCTTCGTGCTCGACCGCGAAACCGGCAAGCCGGTGTTCCCGGTCGAGGAGCGTCCCGTGCCCCAGGGCGGCGTGAAAGGCGAAGTCCTCTCGCCAACACAGCCATTCCCCACTCACGTCCCTGTATTGGTCCCGCAGACACTGAAGCCGGAGGATGCCTTTGGTTTCACGCCCTGGGACAGGGGCGCCTGTCGCGACTTGATCGCCTCCGCTCGCAACGAGGGCCCCTACACGCCACCGAGCGAACAGGGCACGATCTTGTTTCCAATGTCCGCTGGCGGCGCAAACTGGGGTGGCGTGACCTTCGATCCGGTCAACCAGATCCTTTATGTAAACACGACCCGTGGTCTTCACCGGATCACGCTGTTTCCGGCAGAGAAATTTGAGGAACTCGAAGCGAAGAATCCGAAAAAGGGAGTCTCGCAGCAGGAAGGCGCGCCGTGGGGAATAAGCCTCGACGTCATGCTCTCGCCGCTGGGGGCACCCTGCAACAATCCGCCGTGGGGTGCCCTTGCTGCCATCGACTTGAAGGCGGGGAAGATCCTGTGGGAGTCCACGCTCGGCACAACGGAGGAGCTCGCGCCACTCAACCTCGCCTTGCCAACCGGTACACCGACGCTGGGCGGGTCGCTGGTGACGGCATCGGGTCTCGTCTTCATTGGCGGAACACTGGACAAGTATCTGCGCGCCTTTGATGCGAAGTCGGGAAAGGAGATTTGGCAAGGACGTTTGCCAGCTGCCGGTTTCGCGACACCGATGACCTACGTCTATAAGGGCACGCAATACGTCGTGATTGCCGCCGGCGGTCACGGTCGGCTTGATACCGAGCCCGGGGACACTTTCGTGGCGTTCCGGCTTGCCGGGCCTGGCGAAAGTCCGTCATTGCGGTCCCGCACGATCGACCGCCCGGGCGGACGCATGTGGGTCAACCTGGCAATTGTCACGCTGACAATCGTCCTGGCGCTGAGGGGCGTTTGTTGGCTGTTCAGGCGCCGGCGTAGTTTCGGGGAAAAACGGGCCCCGAGTTTTCGCGGTCTATGAAGTTCAACGAAGACAAGCTCAGGGAGATCACATCATGAAGACGCGCATTACGGAGATGTTCGGGGTCGAGACGCCGATCGTCATGGGGGGGATGACTGGGGTGGGCTATGGCGAGCTGGTTGCGGCGGTGGCCAATGCGGGGGCGCTGGGCTTCATCACCGCTCACATGTTCCCGTCGGGCGAGGCCCTGCTGGCGGAAATCGAGAAGACCAAGGCCCTGACCTCCAAGCCCTTCGGCATAAACCTGACGTTGCTGCCGTCGATCAACCCGATCCCTTATGACGACTATCGCGAGGCCATCATCGCGTCCGGCATCAAAATAGTTGAAACGGCGGGACGCGCGCCGGTGGACCATCTGCCCCGCTTCAAGGAGGCGGGAGTGAAGGTGATCCATAAGTGCACCTCCGTCCGGCATTCGGTCTCAGCCGTTCGCCACGGCGTGGACGTGATCAGTATCGACGGTTTCGAATGTGCCGGGCACCCAGGCGAGGACGATATCGGCCTCGTGGTGCTGCTGCCGGCGACTGTGGATGCCGTGGACGTGCCGGTGATCGCGTCCGGTGGCATGGCCGACGGGCGCAGCCTGGTCGCCGCACTCGCTCTTGGCGCCGAAGGCGTTAACATGGGAACCCGCTTCTGTGCGACGGTAGAGGCTCAGATTCACCCGGCAGTGAAGCAGCAGATCGTGGACTTCACCGAGCGGGACACGGTGCTGGTGGGTCGCTCCCTTAAGAACACCGCCCGGGTCGCTCGCAATGCCATCTCGGAGCAGGTGGCGGAGATCCAGAAGGACCCGACCAAGTCCTTCGCCGACGTGAAGGAACTGATGGCGGGCGTCCGGGGCCGCAATAACGTGTTGCGCGATGGTGATCTGAATGGCGGCATCTGGACCACGGGCCAGAGCCAGGCTCTGATTCACGATGTGCCGACCTGCGCCGAGGTTGTCCGCAACATTATGGCCCAGGCCGACGGTATTCTGGCGAAACGCTTCGTGGCCATCGCAGATTGAGGCGCGACCGGGAAAGCGCCTCGACCACCTGTCAACCCATCCCCCCCAGCCGCGGCCGTCGCCGCAGATCATGAGGATACTACAATCGATGCTGAAACTGCATTTTGCGCCAAATTCGCGGGCCGGACGGATTGTCTGGCTGCTCGAGGAGCTTCAACTGCCCTATGAGCTCAACAAGATGGCGTTTCATCCGAAGGACCTTAAGTCCGAAGAGCACCGCGCGCGACACCCGCTCGGGAGAGTGCCGGTCCTCGAAGACGGCGATGTCTCGATCTATGAATCCGGCGCGATCGTCGACTATGTGCTGGAGCGCCACAAGAATGGCGGGCTGAAGCCTGCCGTGAATGACAATCGGTTTCCTGAGTATCTCCAGTGGTTCCATTACTGCGAGGGCATGGTGATGCCCGCCGTCAACACCATTGTGGTCCAGACCATCCTGCTTCCGGAAGCTCGACGCGACGCCACCGTGCTGGGACAGGCGCAACGCCTGCTGTCCAAATCCCTTGAGCCGGTCAACATCGCGCTCGATGGCCGCGACTATCTGATCGGTGATTTCTCCGCGGCCGACATCATGCTGGGTCATGCGTGTTTCATGAGTCATCGACTGGGGTGCGTGCCGGACGAGATGCCGGATCTCAAGGCCTATGTCGCCAAGGTCGCCGCCCGTCCGGCTTTCCAGACCGCGATCACGATGCAGTAGGGCGGCGCCTTCAGATCCCCAGCATTGCCCGCGCCAGAATATTGCGCTGGATCTCGCTGGTTCCCCCGAGGATCGTCACCGCCCGGCCATACAGATTGCGCCCCATGGCCACAGCCGCCTGCCAGCCATGCCCATCAGCCGCGGACATAGGCGCTCGGGTAGATGCCTTTGAAAACCGTGCCGCCCGGGGTCCCAATGAGGATCAAGGTACGCTCAGGTATCCACCGTCCGCGTCGAACGGGAGGCGCGCCGTCGTGTTTCCGAAATCCCAGCTCTGACCGCGCAGCCGTGACGCCTCGATTAGGATCCGGTCAGTGTCCCAGATCCAGAGGCTGACGGATGAGCGCTGGCGCTCCACTCCATTCACGGAGAGCTACCGAACGAGATCGCGGCTGAACGAGCAATCCATTGCTGTATCTGCAGCGAAGCCAATTTCGGTGCAATCGGAATGTCCGCTCTCGGCGAAATCCGGCCTGGTGTCGGTGAGGCCGCGCGACGGCAAGATTAGATTGACCCTGCCGGTGGCCCAAAACGACGATCAGATTCCACGTGGCCCATGGCGCTCATTCTTACGTTACCCGGCAAATGATGCTGCTGGCGGAATACGAGAGTTGTCCGGCAATTGGTGCGGGGTAAGCATTTGAACAGCGCGACAACGGCATGACCGAAAACAACGCCGTTATAGGAGCGGATCATCCGGGATAAAGCGGTCGTCGCGCAAAGGCGGCCTATGGTCCCGCGCCTCTGCGGTCACGAGCCCGCCAATGAAAAACCATGGCCATACAGCCAGCCCGAGATTGGGAAGAAACCAGGCGGGGTCGAACTCTGCGAGCAAAGACCAATAGGCGACGGCCATAAAGCCCGCCACAAACGTCAGACAAAGCGATAGGATCGCGAGTGGACGCCACATCAAGTTCCCGCGCCTCGAAAAATGAACTGCCGCGATGCCGGTTACAGAGAACAGCACGTCAATCGGGAAGAAAGACCAGTTCCATGCAATGACGCGCGGGTCGTCATAGTCCTTGTACATCACGCTGGGGGGCAAGGATACGAGACCGGCGAGATCGAGAAGCATTGCTGTCCAATAGACGAGGAACACAATGTCCGTGAAAAGAAGGAATCCTGCGAGGCGTTTAGTCATCATCCAATCGATCCAGTTCTCAAGCTTCTTTGCTTTTTCAAAGGCGGCGGGCAGCGCGCCTGTTTCAAGCCAGCAGGCTGTCGATTTGTGCCGTCACCATTGTCACCGCCCGGGCCCTTTCCCTCGGAAAGCGTGCCGGCTCTGCAAGTGTGACCCTTATCCCGAGGCCGTCGATGAACACCATCAGATGATCTGCCCGTTCACTTGATTGCTTGGGCTCTTTCTCCAGAGGCGCAAGGAGCGCCCGAAGGAGCTTGCGCCACTCGGCGTAGCGACGCCTGTTTTCTTCCAGAAGGCGCGCGTCTCCGGCAGCGGCGCCCCAGAAGGCGAGCCAGACCTTCCACTCCGTCAGACGATCATGGTCGAGGGGCAAAGCCTCGAAGACCACCGCTGTCAGCCGGTCTTTCGGAGACTGGTCCCGTTCGGCAGCCCGCAGCATCCTTGCCCCGGCCGCAACATGGGCGGCGCGGAGCGTTTCTATCAGAAGCGCATCTCGGTCGCTGAAGTAATGCGTCAGAGCGCCGGTTGTCACACCGGCAACTGAGGCCACGCGGCGCAGCGTCGCTGCGCCCAGCCCTTCCTGCGCTATGACGCTCCAGCTGGCGGCAACAAACGCCGCCCTCTTTTCTTCGGGATCAACTATCTTTGGCAGAGCGCGCGCTTTCTAGGTTTCAATTCTACGAGTGCGCATTACATAACAATTGTTATGTAAAAGCCAAGTTGCTTTTGCGGCCAGCAAGTTCCTTCGCAATACCTTCGATATTTGAGGTGCGCTGCGCTGCACTAGTGTTCGCCTTCGGCGAAGTCCGGCCTGGTTCGCTAGAGGCTCCCGAATGACACGACTGAGGTGACCCTGCCGGATGCCAATCCGCACGATGTGAGCCAAGCTGTTAAGGTTTCCAGGACGCCCGCCCTGCGCAGCCGGCAGCCCCGGGCCCGGTG
>ERZ888423.2569-NODE-2569-length-13262-cov-47.744302_pt1 | contig 13262 bp, 6 predicted proteins | sample MGYA00520523_ERZ888423 | MGnify/ENA primary metagenome ERZ888423 (study PRJEB32303, sample SAMEA104408611) | aquatic metagenome | biome: Brackish water; feature: Pelagic; material: water | place: Baltic Sea | collected 2014-06-08T10:24:00 | depth 30,27 m ...
AAGGTCATCAACTGCCTTGTCTGACGAATCAAGAGGTACCTGTCCTACATTTAATGCACCGAGAAACTTTTATTTTGACTTTAGTAATTCCCATGAGATTGATACCCTTTTTAACATATCCGGCGCTAATTCTAATCCTAATGTGTCTGGAGTAGATGAAATTATTTTTAAACCTATCAAGAGATCATACTCTCTTTAAAAGTAAAATTGGGATCAGGTTCATTAATTAAAGTATATAACAATATACTATAGTAAAAAAAATCTTTTTATGGACTAACCATTTTTTATTTAAAAATTCATCTTTATTATTTTTCATAAAAATTTATAGTGAATGTATTCTTTTGCTGTTTTAAAATCCTGATTCCAACTTTTTTCCATCTTATTTAGTAAAAAAAACTTTAAAATTAAAATTACCAATATTTTTCTCTTAAATCTTTTTAATGATTATTTTTTTTTTTTTGTAGTATAAACCATCTATCCTGACAAGTTGACCAGCCTCAATCCTTCATATTTATTATTTTGTGTAAATAGAATTTTTTATATAAAAAAGAAAATAAAATCCAAAAAATTTAAAAATAAGAAATCCCAAAAAAAGATAAAAAAAACAAAACTTATATTTGCTTCTTGTAAATGTAAGAAAAAAAATCAAATTTTGTATTAATACTCACAAAGATACTTAACCTATAAGTACCTGTAAAAATAAATATGGCATTTTTATTAAATATTATTCTAAGAAACTGAGCTTTAATAGATTACTATATATTCATTCAGATAGATAAATTTTCATAAAAAAATCAATTTATCTAATTAGATTTTGATTGTGCAAATACCAGTTAATAGTTTTAAATAATTTACAATACTTTTCAAGTATGCATTTAACTGTAACATTAAACTTTCTGTTTTAATATTCATTCTGGCAATATTTCCATTCTGATGAAATATCAAAAAAAATTTTAAAAATAAAATATTATGATATACTATTAAGACTTATGATACCATTGATCTCTATGATACTTATTGATCCCAGTGAACTTATGTGATACAAATATTTCTCTAATATAGTCATGAATTTCTATTTTAATTTCTTACTGTTAGTTTTTACACAAAAAAAATTTTTTATATGGCAATAGTAATTTAAACTCTTAATTTCAAAATTGTTTGTTAATTTATACTTGTTTATAAAGTATTACATACCCCCCCAAAAAGGAGAAAAAATTTCACATGTTTTGGTTACAATAGGAAAAAAAAGAGTATATATTTTTAACATGAATATACTTTAATGATTTTTACAAAAATAGTTAGCTACATTAATTATATAGCTTGTTTACAATACACATTATTTACAGACAATTATTTTGAATACACTGTAAAAGGTTTACAAATGCTTGAACTCTCTGTTTTTCGGCCAGATGTAACATTTGACATGTTTCTTTTTCGCGCCAATGCGCAGCTATATGACAAAACTTTTTAGATTTACCTTGCTTCTTCAATTTTATACCATAAAACTTTAAGGTGAAAACCACATTATAATCTGTCATTTCAGCGCATTTTGTTTCAAGAAAAAATAAGCTATTCAAATAATTGGTTTTTATTGTTGGAATGACAGAGAATGATACTAGTTTTGGCGGTCTTAAAGGTCCAACAAATATTACTTTATTCATTTGATTTACTGATTTAATATAGGATTTAAATCTTTGCATTTTATAAAAAATTTCATTTAAATCAAATTTTGCAACGTCATTCAGTAACGCTTGAATAATAACTACTTGATTTACAGTTGTATCAGAATAATAATATTTATAGTTGTCAAAAAGATTATCTAAAGTTCCACCTGCTATAGTGTTAATATCTAGATGGAACTGTGGTTTCACATTTTTATCTAGTATGCACCCATAAAGTGTACTCGTACCGAGAAATATGATTAATTTCTTATCAGTTGTCATTTTATTTGTCTCATGTGATTTTTTACAAACTAAACAGTGCATAATATCGTGTTTCCGCTTATTAGAAACTGTTCGATGATAACCTGTAGAAAAGTGGCGGTGTCTGACCGTCGCAAACGGGATACATATTTTGCACGGTTTAGATTTGTTTTTATGTTCACTTAAATTCAAATCCATATCTAAAGATATGTTCATTTTACATATATATTTAATAAAAATTTTCGTATTTTATAGTTCCATTTTGTGAAAGTTTTTTGATAAATTCAATAGTATAAGAGCATATTTCCCCTAAGATTTTGAACTTAACTTTATAATCCACAAGACTAGAGACTAAAAGTAGAAATATTTTACTAAAATCACTTTGTTTTAATTTGTAATTTGTTATGCGAAAAACAGACAAAAACCCCTCATTAACAGACATATTTTCCATAAAAAAGGTTTTTCTATCATATTTTTCCAGTTAATTACAAATCAAACTAGTGTGGTTACTTTCATTAAACATTTTTCAGACATATTTTCCGCAAATAATATTTATTAGAAAGTTATTAGATTATTTTAAGGGTTCTAACTATAGATAAGTAAATACTAGAGAACATTTTGTCCTAGTATTATGATATTATAATTTTTTATTGATTTGAATGAATAAATATTTTTAAAATAGCCACGCGAAATGTTATATTAACACTTTATTTTAAGTTATTTTCAATCAAACACAAATATTTATTAGAGATATTTTGTATTATGAGATTTTCATAGTACAAAAAATGTATAGTTAATATTTTGGCCTTTTGCCTGAGTAAGAATAATGTGATCTATGAATCATATTCTTGCGTTTCATATATCGTTTCATACTTTCTTTGTAGTTAAACTTACTGTTTTTGTGATCATTATTTGCCTTAACTTTAAATTCATTTCTAAAACTATGCTTATCGATATTTTTCACTGATTTGCCCAAATCATAATCGTCTATTTTCATTAAAGGATTTGTTGAAATGTTACGTGCATGAACTTTCGGTTTTACAGATTTTATGTTTACCAATTTACCCCTTTTTGTAAAAAATACTTTCTTTTCCTCATAGTTTTCCTTACCCTTTTGCATAAATGGTTTTAAACCCTTACCAGTTTTAAAATAATTGCTAAATTGTCTACAAAACGCTGGTACCGAATTCTTATCATGTAACATATCTACTGTTTCTCCTTTATTAAAAAGTCCGATATTCTCTTGTTGATAGTATGGAATAATAGTTTCATAACCAAGGTTAGGATTACGTGTAATGCATAATCTTTTTGTATCTTTCAAAGTTTCTCTTCCACTTAAACCCTTTGTTAATTTCCCATTTGTATCAAGTATTTGCCATGTAGAAACCATTGCCCGAGGCATCATTAGAGTGTGTGAAGTTAAACTAAGACTTATATTTGAATTTTTAGGAGTTTTAGGCATATCAGTGATCAATACAAATTTGCATTGCATACATTTTATTGCTAATTGCATAAACCCAAAATTATTATGCAATTTTCGTGCCACACCGTTATGAACTTTATTAAAAAATGCACGAGTCATGGTAAAAATGGATACGTCGAATCTATCAGAATGTCCTGTAATCCCTATAGCCTCCTTTGTATTACATATAAAGCAAGATACGTGAATTATTGGCATTTCTATATAATTTGATTGTCATTTATCTGTTTTTGATCTTGAACTAGACGAAGATGGTCGGTTTAAAGGGACAGTATCTTTGATTTTAGAAGTAGCTTTATGAATTATTCTAGGATTAGCTCCAATCTGACCCGAAGGTAAATGTAACTTTTCCTTATGCAATAAACCCATTTCTTCAGTCTTATGTTTACTATTCTCTTTATTAACTTTTGAATTGGTATTAACCTGTGTTCTAATTTCATATATTGGGGTATTAGATTTTTTGTTTTTAGATTTTAATTTAAATTTCTTACAATAATATTTTGCTACTATTTTCCTAAAAACCGCTTTTGTTAAACAACATATAAGACTTAGAAATGAGTATATAATGCATATTGCGAGAAACAAAGGTCCATTTGAAATATTGTTGTAAAGTTTTGACATAAAATCAGGTTTTAGGAGAATGTCCAAACCCTTATTAATTATCCTTGAAGGAATAATTTGTGGTTCATTATGATAACATCTCTCCATAGAAAGACCGTCAAGTTCAAGATCAAGGCATCCGTTCATTACCAATAGACTAGGTACAACCTCAATTTTTAACCCTTTATTATCTATGAAATTTTTTAAATCTCCAGTTGGTATTTGATAAATAAAAAGTCCTACGGGTGTAAATTCAAATTCTTTATCAGTTTTTATAAAAGTACAAGATTCAAATATTCTGTCAACATTTTCGTCTTCAAGTGCCTTAGCACAAATATCATTGTCATTAGGTACACAATATTTTTCATTACAAGATATTGAAATTAAGTTTGTTTGGTTGGAAGCAAATTTTTTATTTAGAACGTAGCCAAAATGTGGGATTGATTTTTGTTTATGAAATTGCTGAAATGTTTTCCCATAAGTAACCTGAATGCTAAAGAAAATGTCACAGTTTTCAATTATTAAACCTGTAATATCTGCTTTCATGACAGTATACCTATTAACATTAACCAAGTCGCTCAATATCTCCTCACTTCCTTGGCTAAGTTTAATATGTGTAACGTCTTTTAGCAAATTTACTAGTTCAATTAGTGCTTTATTACTAGACTCTAAACTATAATCTAGCGCTAAAGCTGAATTTAATAAACCTGGATAAAAAGGTGAATCCTCTGTTATGTTTGTCAAGGTTTGTTTTTCTAAAAAATACTCTAATCCTTTAATCTTTTTAAAATCTAAATTACTAAAGTTTCCTTTATCAATTGTGATCGCATTGGTTTTGTTGGTAACGTCCATACCAAATGATTGGTATTCAAGCAAAAGATTTTCAACAATTTGAATATTTGTTTTGCTTATCGATAAATGACGTTTGATAGAAATCCCAATATTCCATAGACTTAGATTGTTATCAAGACTGAGCTTACTAGCATGTGTAAAAGGGGGTAAATCTAGTATTTTTTCTATTTTGTCAAGTGCATTAGATGTACTACTAAAAGAATTTGCCCTAGAACAAGAGAATCCAAATGTGTATTCCATAGTGCTCATAGAAGTAACTAGGTTTACCTGTCCCACTTGTGACAGCAGTCCAAACGTATCCTCTTGGAAACCTTGAGTTTCTTGAAGAAACAGGACTGCAGTAATCCATGTGATCCATAGATGAATCATGTCTTAAAATTTTATAAATAATGCTAAAATTGTATAGTATTGATAACAATTTAACTCTAGTGAAATTTACTACTATTTTTTTTTTTTAAAAATGGAGAAAAATAATTTTTATTTTAATGCTCCCATCCCCCTCGAAAAAAAATTCAAAAAAAATTATGAACAGATGACATATTTCATTGATTTTATATTATTTTGCAATAAATATTGTACACAGATAATAACCATAAATATTTGCTATAGAATGAGACACGCGTTAGGGTCATAAATACCAAAAACCATTTAACCTAGAGTATAAAAGGATAGTTTTAATTAAGTGTTTACAACAAGGTATATAAATGTGGTTTAGCTGAGTTTAGTAAACTTTATGGTGTTGCTTAATTATAACAATAAAACTTTATTATAAAATTTAATCCATTGGATGTATAGAATCATCTGTAAAATCAATTTGGGCAGGAATAGGATCTAAATTCTCTTCTATGTCATCTATAAGAGGTGACATTATAAGGGGATCCGGAATTACGGCCTCATTAGGGATATAAAAATCATCATGATTTATTAAAATTGACATATCTTTATGTGTATATTTACTTGTTGCTTGTGTGATTACACTTTCAACATCTTTAGGTAAATCAGAAAAAAAACTATCCAAGGGATTATATTTCTTTAAAAAATCATAATTAAGTCTTAAAATTTTGCCGTCAGCTAGTCTCATGCATATTGCACAAGTATTTTTAATTTCTAAGATGCTATAAGGAGAATTTACATAATTAGTTTTTAAGGGAAGCGTACTTCCCTGAATGATTTCTTTGTTCTTAATAAAAACAATATCATCAACTGCAAACTTACTATTTTTCCTATTTTTATTAGCTTTTTTAGTAACAATTTCTCTATTTTTATCCAAAAGTTTAGCTGCTGATTTGCAAGCCTCTTTAACCCCTTTAGTTAATTGGTCAACTTCCTCTTGGTTGTTCCTACAAGAGGGGTGGGTTACTACATCCCTATCTAAAGTTGTCCACACACTTTGTGCCATATTTGAATCTTTACCAAAAATCATAGAAAAGGGGGCCAGGTTGTGCCTGGTTTGCTTACTGGTATTATGCATAATAGTTAAAGCAGGGGGAAGGAATAACCAATTATAATTATTAGCGGTGGTAAGCATTTTCTTAAGGACCGACTTTGAATGACCCACTTTTTGCTCTACATTACCCCTTGAGTGGGGTGACATTGAGGCAGTGGGGGTTACACCCACCCCATAAGCCTTTAATAAAGAAGTGGTTTCCTTGGATACAAATGCAGGAGCATTGTCACAGACCAGTTCTCTAGGTCTAAAAGATTGAAATATTCCATATAAAAAGCATTTTAAAAACTCCTCAGGAGTTTTTCTAGTAATAGGATATAAGAAAATTGCTCCTGTAAGTAGATCCAAGAAAACTGCTAAATGACTATTTTGCTTTTGGTTGTTTTTTATAGAAGTATAAGGTAAGCTTTCTATGAAATCAACATGTACAGACTCAAAAGGCGCTTCTGGAGCTGGATAATAATTAAGTTTATATTTATATTTAGGTTGATTAACTAGGGCACAGGGTAAGCATTCCATACAAAACTTTTCAATATATTTTCTCTTTTGGGGGCAATAATAATTATCAGTATTAAGGATAAGTTTATGAAATCCTAAATGTCCTTTTGTCAAATGTTGATGAACAATTAAATATTTTAATAGTGAAGGTGGTAGCATAATTTGAGTTCTATTTTTGTTTTCCCTATATAACATGCTATCCTTAATAAAGAATTTCTCATCATTGCCCTCAAAATTTAAATCTATGGAAGTTAGAACTTGATTATAAAGTTCTTTGAGCTCAATTTTTTGATATTTTACAATATTTTCTGATGTTAAATATTTCTTTAAAGATTCAAAGGGTTCCAACACTGGTTGGGCATTCCTTATACATTCTTTTAAACCGGTATTTATTAAATCTGGATTTTTCATTGCCTGTTTCCTAGTTAATGCTAAAATATGGGCATTACTTTTAATCATGTAAGTTGGTTTTAGCAATTGCTCATATTTTATTAGCCTTAGTTTATGATCTGGAGGTAAAGTTTGAATATGTGACTCAGCTCTATCATTTACCCATTGAGTTAACCCATCCAAGCTAAATACCTTTCCATCAATTTCCTCATAAAATTTATCATTCATAAAAATTGGAAGCTGTAAAGGGGCAGTGTTAAATTCTTTTACATTAAATCTTTTTGATAAAAAGTCACTTAGGTTATTACTGGATGAGCAAAAACCTATTTTTAAGGTAGGATAAGTATCTATAAGTTTTGAATGCCATCTAGATAATTTAGTACTAGCCTCTAAGACTTTGTTATTAAAAAGTTGAACTAACCCTTTACTATCACTTAATAAAAGACATTCTGAGTTACCAATATATTTTCTTACTGCATAAAGTGCTGTCAAAATGGCCCAATTTTCAAGGTCTAATATGTGACACTTCATCACGTCTTGAGGGATTTTCTTATTATAATATGCAATTATTTCTATTTGACCACGATTTTGGCTAAGGGCGTATTGTTCATTTCTATCTAAATAAGCAGGCCTACAATAAATACCGTGTTTACAATCTAAAATTAAAATATGAAAAGTAGGTCGACCTGCTTTAATGTTGTATTCCCTGACCTTTAAATTTGGGTCAGTTTGACGACCATCAATAACTATTATGCCTCGCATTAGGACTTCCGCAAGAATATCAATGATATATAATTCTGAATCAATGGCAAAATACCCTTTACTTAATTCGTACTTATATCTCTCAAAATCATTATTATTATTTTTACAAACAAACTCTTTAATTTCTAGCCTTCTTAAACCCGTAGATATCTTTTTTAGACATTTTTCCCCATAATCAGCTAAGGGTTTTGTCATGCAATGAATTAAAAAGAGAGTTTCTAAGGTCATATTTAAACTGTGGTTAAAGGTATCCTTAGTTAAACCCCTATATTCTGCTGTTAAAAATTCATATTCAGGGGGATAATCAGGATTAACCCTGGAAATATAATTTTTATAAGTTTCATTAGGTTTAGAATAAGAAGTGGGAATACAAAGTATATCCCTTTCAAGTATTATGGAGTGACATGGGTTGTCTAAATCTAAATACCCCGGAGGTGCATTTTTGCGCTCTTTTGCACTAATTACTTGACAGACGACGGCAGAAAAACAACCGTCACTTGCAGAACTTGCGTCAGAAAATACGATTTTTGGAGCAAAAGGGTTAATTATCTTTGAGAAAATAGGTGCAGATGTTAATTTCTTTTTAATATTTGCTAAAGCTTCATGATGTTTATCCAAAATAACCTTTTTAGTCCCACCCTTATCTGAGCAGAACTCCATAAGTACAGTAACTTCTTTTATTACATCGAACCCCAAGGTTAATCTCAAACTATTACAAATTCCCACTAAGCATCTAAACCCTTTAGTTGTTTCTGGCATCTCAAAGTCTAAAACTTTTTGTATCCTAGCTTTGTCAGGAGTTATAAAATTATTTTGAATGTTAAAACCCAAAAAGTTAATTCGAACCTTGAAAAATTGGCTTTTCTTTAAGTTTAATTTTGCACTATGATCATTAAATCTGCTAACTAATTCTTCAAGTATTTCAAAATGGATATCCCTTGATTTATCTATATTACCAGAATATTTAGTTCCCAAAATAACATCATCAAAAAATGCATTTGCACCCTTGATGGGTGCATCATTTAATTGGACTACCCCTGTTTTCTCAAAAATTAATTTTCCCTTTTCATCTCTCCCCACTTTGAAATGCACTATTTTATTCATAGTCCTTTGCAAAACACCTGGACTAGGAGCTGCCCCAGTAGGTAAAGTATTAAAATAATAAATAGAAAATGGGGTGGTAAATGCGGTTAAATATTTTGTTTCCTCTGATATTTCCAAACTACAAAATGCTTGAGAAACATCAATACATGAAAAGAATGCATAATCCCTCATATCATGGAGTAACTGATCCATGTGAGGAATAATTGGGGGTTCTAATAATAAAAGTGGATTTAATAATGAATAATCTATCACAAGTCTCCCTATTTTCTGTTTATTTTTACGAGGAACGACAAAGGACGAACAAGCAAAAGAGTGCAAATCTGTATTTATGTTAGGGGCCTTAGCAATTATATTTTTCTTTAACATTAAATCAAGAATGTCACGCATGTGTGAACTTTCTGAGGGTGCTAAATAATAAACCTTACGAGTTTTGGGCAATTTGGCACCATCCCTCAATTGTAATTTATATCGACCCATTGTAAGACTTAAATTCCCTATGTCCATCTCGTTTGTAGATACAACATTTGGATATTTAATACAAAAAATTTCTCTTACTTTTTCTGAAGTTTTAGGGTCCAATCCTTCAAAATTGATGCATTCCTCGGGAGTGAGGGTTAATGCCTCAGGGACTGTGTACCCTCGTGGTTCAGCAATATAGCTTTTAAAATCTTTATCAGGAATATCCTCCATCCCCAAAAATACACTTTCCTTTTTATCATAAAATTTAGACATTTCCTCATCATTTAATGGTTCATTTAATTTTATAGGATATCTTTCCTCTGTTAAAGATTTATCTAATGAAGCTACATTGTTGTTAATTGCGGTTGGATCTCTATTTAAATCTTGTGTGGGAAAGCTAATCTTATCTATTAAATTCACATGTGTCTTATTAATTGATTCAGTGGTAGAAGTATTCGATTTTGATGATTTGATAAAAGACACTGTACATTTAGAAGATGAGACTAGATCTACCTCACAATTTCCAACTAAATATCCATCATGTTTATAATGTGACCCTGAAGTATCAACGTCACATAAAATTTTATGTTGGCCTATTCTATTAATGGTATCATTATTAAGTGGAATAGTCTCACTGTCTGATAAATTTTCTACTTGAACTGTTATAGGTCCAGAATATGTATTTAAACTGTCATTAAATATTGTCCCGTAACAAAATAGTTTACTAGTTTCTTTACAAAATTCAACATTGCTTTTAGTGGCTAAAATTTTAATACTGGCTGACATTTTGCCAGTGGGCATATTGTCAGAGTTTGAAGTTAGAACTTCACATTCAGCTAATAAATCTGACGCCTTATTTATAAAAAGTTTAATTTTCTCTACTCTACCAGGGGCTACATCCACAAAATTTATAGATGCAGAATTTTTCTCTGTGTCTGTTATATAAAATGATTTTAACCTCCAAATAAAAGTGGGTGATATTACTTTAATGACATTTGGTCTAGTCATTCCACATATTTTATTGAATGACAACTCTAAACCCAACCCCACAAAACTTTTTATTCCCATTATTATTGGACAACTTGTGTCTGCATCCTCTGGTAGTAAGTAGAATTTAATGCGCCTTAGATCTTCAGTTGGACATATTTTAATGAAAAGTTCTATTGAACCAGCTAAAGTTATATTATCATTTGTAAAACTACTGGCAGTAATATCACTAGGTTGAATATGTTCTTCCAAACTATCCCAGTCATCATAAAATATCCTTTTTAAATGACTTAAAGAAAAAATATTTAAATCTGAGCCCGAATCAAATAAGGTTAAAACTGGTTTTAATATCTCTCGGCCCAAATAAAATCTTATATAAACTTTGCGTGTCATGTCAGTTTTAACATTATTACAAAATATTGTGTTTTCTGTTAAATCAGCCCATGAAATTGTCTTTACATTACTTAATTTATTTAGTGAATACTGGCCATTTGGAAATTCATTTACACTAGTAGTGACATTACTGTCAGCATCATGGAGTAGTCAGGGGATAATATTTTTCTTTTTTAGATAATCTGCTATGGGACCTCGAGCAGTAAGTTTACCTGATCTATAAGAAGAGATAAGTTTTTCCCTTAAGGGGCATACTACTTTTTGATGCCTTAATTCTATCCCTAGCTTATCAAAACATTCTGAGCACCTGCCGAAAGCTGGCGTAGGTGCTATTATCCTTTTTAGATTGTCATCTACTAATGCAAAACATCCCCTTTCACCAGTGAGTGTATGATTTGTCATGCCACACCCCGAACAAAACATTTTTCTCCCTGTATTAGAAGAATTATTGTTCCCAGAAAAATTGTTTCTAGGCCTGCTGGGACCGTTATTTGACGTATGAGAATAAGGGGGCTGTGCTTGTGTAGAATTTACCTGTACAGGAAGAGCCTGAGCGGCTCCTATTTGAGTTTGACCTTCAATAGGTTCATTTTGTGCAATAATCTTATTTAAACCCCTGCCCTTAACTTTATTTGCATTCCCTTTATTTTTATGGCCTTCCCCATTATATGACTTCTCTTCCTTAGCATCCTGGTGCTTTTTAGAAGAAGGGTTGTTTTGACCATAATTTTTATGTGGTCCAAATAAGTGTTTGGATGCAGAAGTTTTTAAAGCATTATCTAATAAATCATTTCTTTCCATTAGGGCAGAATAAATATTATGAATCGTAGGACTTTTCCCCTCTTCCCTAACATAATCAAGAGTAATTTCAGATATATAGCGCTTGGCCTCTGCGGGCATGCTACGTAGCAAATGGGTCATGATCAGGGTGTTTTCCTGACCTAACCTCGCCGCAGGGTCAAGCTCTATATAGCTGGCGGTGTGAGCAAGAGCAGTTATCTCACTGACGGCTTGTATAAACGAATAGTTTATAGGTATTTTATAACTAGACAAATCATGAAGGGCCTTAACAGGATCTACATGTCCTTTAAACATATTTACCATTCGTTCATACAAGTCAGCAGCAGTGATGTTTTGCTCACACCATGTGCTAACGTCATTGTACGCCGGGGGATCACATCTAGATTTCAACATCATAAGAAATTCTTTTTCAGAGAGTTTTACCATTGATTGACTATTGGACATATCCCTTAAAAAGCGAATGACAGAATAATCTGTCTTAACGTCGTTTTTAATTATCCCTGAAAACTTTTTGTTTATGTTAGAAGAAAACACCTCTTTGATGTAACGATTTTCTTTGATGTTGGAAAGTGCATGTAAAGGTTTAAAGTCAGCTTCGAAGATAGGGCACTCATACATAGAAGCTAGAATGGACTTATGCTTAGGCTTACTTTTGACATAATCCTTTCTAATATCTGTTACTGCCTGATCAGTGGCATTAACAGAAATATTAGTCTGAGTGATTATGTCTTTAAGCTTATTTATAGTCAATTCCAGCTCCTTTTGTCTGAGCGCCATATCCTCTAATTTGTTATTTATAGGATCTGGTGGATCCTGTCTACTAAAAAATTGATCAAAAGGAATATCCTCATGAGGAGTGTTAGTCTTAGGACGGGCGCCTAGATCTGACACATTAATATTGGGACCAGAGTCATAAAGCGGAGGTGCACTTGGACTTGGCCTATAATTGTTATAGTCATTCTCATGACTTGACATGTTACCTGGCTCCTGTTGTAAAACTAGGCCAGGATTTTCATACGTAAGTTCGTCATCAATTAGACTACCTTGGTTGCTATTAAGATCTTCATTTATAGAAGAAATATTCGACCCCTCATCGGCCCCTCTTCCAATCCCAAATATACGGGCTAGGCTAAAATTTGCCATAATGAAAGTAACCTGTTATTTAACTGCAGTTTTTAAATAAGATGAGTGAATCAAGCACAATTAAATATATGTAATATCTTCTAGTGGTCAAGGGTAATTAGGCCTAATCTTTCACTAGCATTACTATAATTGTACTCAGTTTATTGTCTATCTTTACCCTTTTTATAACTTCTTAATATCTTAAAGTTAATAAAACAAGCCACCTTAGCTCCTTAAAAGGAGAGAAAAGATCTCCCTTAGGGGGAAACAACCTTACTTACTTACTCCAATATTTCGAATGTATGTGTATAAATGTGAAACAAAAAACATATAAAACGAAAAATATATAACTATATATGTAAAATTAACAACCTGCTTAACAGCTGTGCTTCTCCGCAAGGACTCCTTGTGGCACTTCAAAAACAGTTTAATTCCTTGTAAAAAA
>ERZ888423.2571-NODE-2571-length-13258-cov-85.984928_pt1 | contig 13258 bp, 9 predicted proteins | sample MGYA00520523_ERZ888423 | MGnify/ENA primary metagenome ERZ888423 (study PRJEB32303, sample SAMEA104408611) | aquatic metagenome | biome: Brackish water; feature: Pelagic; material: water | place: Baltic Sea | collected 2014-06-08T10:24:00 | depth 30,27 m ...
GCAGGGCGATCGGCCGGGCGCCCATGGTGAAGATGTCGCGCAGGATGCCGCCCACCCCCGTGGCCGCCCCCTGGAACGGCTCCACTGCCGAGGGATGGTTGTGGCTCTCAATCTTGAAGGCCAGCCGCTGACCCTCACCCAAATCCACCACACCGGCATTTTCGCCAGGCCCCACCAGAATGCGTGGACCAGTGGTGGGAAAGCCCTGCAGCAGCGGCCGCGAGTTGCGGTAGCAGCAGTGCTCAGACCACATCACCCCAAACATGCCCAGCTCGGCGCGGTTGGGAGCGCGGCCGAGGCGGCGGCAGATCTCGTCGTAGTCGGCCTGGCTGAGGTTCTCCTTCTTGAGGGCATCGGGAACCGAATAGGCCGGTGCTTCGAAAGAGGCGGCAACCACGTGCAGCTGGGCAAGATCCCTGCAGTCTCGCCGAGCGGGCCTCAGAGCAACCGGAACTGGTCTAGGCGGGGTTCAAATCCAGGGATCTTCCTCTTCAGCAGGAGGCCCAGAACGGCGGCGGCGAGGGGAGGCATCGGTTTCGTAGGGCTGATCTAACCCCTCCGGCTCCTGCCAGGGCGGCTCCTCAAGCCAGCCCTCCAGCCGCTCCTCAAATCGGTTGCCCGCCTCCTGCACCTGATCGCGCCACCGCCTTGAACGACGCAAAAACTCTTGCCGCACACTTGCCCGGGCCAGAGGCAAGTCGTCGATGCTCTCAAGGGCAGTTAGCACCTGGCCTGGCTGCTGATCCAGCAGGCGATCTAAGCTCAATCGCCAACGGCTGCTGCCCGGCAAGCGCGGATCACTGCGACTCACCAGATAGTGACGGATGCGGCCGCTACGCAACTCGATGGCGGCATCAGCCAGGGTGCCAATTGGTTGCTGGCGGCGATCCAGAACGGCAGCATCGATCAGGGTTGGCAGCTTCTCCAGCACAGCGAGCTCCGTCTCTGCTGGTTCGCCCTGCACAAGGGATTCCAGCTCGGCAATGCCCCTCAACTGGTTGAGACGCCACACCACCCGGCGATTACCAAAAGCCGATGGCTTTGAAACCCAACCCAGCACCCGATGCACAGGGGGATGCATCCACACCTGCACGCCCGCACCGTGATCGAGCCCCTGATCGCAGCGGACGCGGCGGCGCAGCAGCTCACTCAGCAGCACCTGCTCAGGAAGGGGCCCCACCTTCAGCTGCGGATCTGAATGGGCATCACCAGGTAGGTGAATTGATCCCCTTCCGCAGGGGTCAAGATCGCCGGCGTAGTAGGGGCGTTGCACTGCAACAGCACCCGATCAGATGCCATAGCTTTAAGTCCATCTAACAAATAGCGCACGTTGAAGGCGATCTGGATTGCTTCTCCCTCAATCGTGGCCGCGAGTCCTTCAGAACCACTGCCCACGTCCTGGGCATCGGCCTGAATCAATATTTGACCGGTGGCGGGTTCGGCGCTGAGCTTGACGACATTGTTGTGCTGATCAGCAAGCACAGCCACCCGCTCAAGGGCCGACACCAAAGCTCGGCGATCGAGGTTGATCGTGCGAGTGAAACTATCTGGAATCAGCTGGCGATAGTTGGGGTAGATGCCATCAATGCTGCGGCTGGTGAGCACCTGATCAGCCCAAAGGAACACCACCTGGCCGCGATCACAGAACAGGCTCAAGGGCTCTTCAGATTGACGTCCTGACAGAAGACGCTCCAGCTCCCGCAGGGAGCGAGCGGGCACGGTGACGGCAAAAGGCTCCTCGGCTTCGCTTTGTCCAGAGGCGTTTGCATGGGCAAGACGGAGCACGGCCAGACGATGGCCATCGGTTGCCGCACATTCCAGCCCGGCCAGATCAAGGCCCAGGTGCACACCAGTGAGCAGTTGCTTGGCCTCATCGCCACTGCTGGCAAAAAGGGTGGCGCGCAGACCCTTAACCAGGGCTTCTGCTTCCAGTCGGATCGGCGTACCGCTTTGAACTAAGGGCAGATCGGGAAAATCATCGGCGGGCATGCCCCGCATCTGGTAGCTGCCCGAAAGGCTGGTGAGCTCCACCTGCTCGGAACCCTCAGCGCAATTCAGGGTGATCGGGCTATCACTCGAGAGGCGCGAAACAATTTCACCAAATAACCGGGCCGGCAGGGTGATAGCGCCGCTGGTCTCAACGCTGGCGCTGAGGCTGGTCTGGATGCCCAGGCTGAGGTCAAAGCCGGTGAGGCTGAGTCGGCCCGTGCCCGCATCAGCGGTAAGCAGCACATTTGCAAGCACCGGATGGGTGGGGCGAGTGGCCACTGCCCGGCTCACCAACTGCAGGCTGGAGCTGAGTTCGGACTGGGAGCAGACCAGCTTCATGGCGTTTGTGCTGGGCAGCCTGACGGCTTGATCAAGGGCTTCCCCACGCTTCCACAGGGCGGCTGATTTAGCAACGCCGGTGATCCGTCTTGCTGCGCGCTTCTAAGGATTTGATTGATCAACTTTAAAAAGAAATTAAAACCGTTGTAGTAGGGCCTGAGGAAAGCGGGGAAAACCGAAAATTTCTCTACCGCAGCTGGTTTTGGTATTGATCAGCCCTGGGGTGTGGCCTGGGCCAGTCGGGGTAAAAATCAGCTTTTCAGCCGTTTCCAGTGGCTGGGGAAAACTTTGAGGCCGAGGAGCTTGTCTAAGGCGAGATCTTTTCCGCGGTTTTTAGCCCCTATTCCCCAGTTGTTCAGCAGACTCTTTGCTGATTGGTTGAAGCATTTGGCCAGGCCTTGGCTTGGGCTAAGCCTGGGCTTGCTTAAAAACCCATCACTTCAGCCACTTTGGCGGTGTCCGCCTCCAGTCCGGTATGGAATCGGGCGTCATTGTTTTCGATGGCGGTGGTTGGATCCTTGAGGCCGTTGCCGGTGAGTACACAAACCACCGTGGCTCCCTGGGGCACCTCCTGGTGGTGCTTGAGCAGGCCTGCAACCGAGGCAGCACTAGCTGGCTCGCAGAACACGCCCTCGCCGCTGCCCAGCAGCTTGTAGGCGTCGATGATTTCAGCGTCGGTTACGGCCATGAAGCTGCCACCGCTTTCGCTGCGCACGTTTAGGGCCTTTTCGCGATTCACCGGGTTGCCGATGCGGATCGCCGTGGCGATGGTGTCTGGCTGCTCAACCGTGTGGCCCAGCACCAAAGGAGCAGAACCCGCCGCTTGAAAGCCCATCATTCGGGGCAGCTTGCGGCAATGGCCCTCTTTTAAGTACTCGTTGAATCCCATCCAGTAGGCGCTGATGTTGCCGGCGTTGCCAACCGGGATGCATAGCCAGTCCGGCGCTTCACCAAGGGCATCCACCACCTCGAAGGCGGCGGTTTTTTGCCCCTGCAATCGGTAGGGGTTCACCGAATTCACCAGGGTGACCGGATATTTGTTGGCAACTTCCTGAACGATCGCCAGGGCTTTGTCGAAGTTGCCCTGGATGGCGATTACCTCGGCGCCGTAGAGCAGGGCTTGGGCCAGTTTTCCCTGGGCGACGTATCCATCTGGGATCAGCACGAAGGCCCGCATACCGCCACGGCGGGCATAGGCGGCCGCAGCAGCAGAGGTGTTGCCCGTGCTGGCGCAGATAACCGCTTCTGAACCTGCTTCCTTGGCCTTGGATATGGCCATGGTCATGCCCCGGTCTTTGAAGGAGCCGGTGGGGTTGAGGCCGTCGTATTTCAAATAAACCTTGACGCCGCGACCGATCCGCTCCGTGATTACGGGGGCAGGAATCAGAGGTGTTGATCCCTCCCTCAGGGTGATGACGGGGGTGCGCTCTGAAACAGGCAGCCAGCGCCGATAGGCCTCGATCAGGCCTGGCCAATCCTGCATGGTGGGACGGGCGGCAAAGGGTCCCTTGCTCAAACGCTGCAGAGAACGGAGCAAGGTCACGCTTTAGACAGAGGCTCCAGTGAATCTACGGCGCAGCAGCAGGCGTATCGCCACGCAACCCATCGAGGGGCGATTCGGAGAAGAAGCGCACCAGCTCTGTGATCGAGCTGGCCTTACTGAGCAGGTTCATCAAGGCAGGGATGCTCACCTCCATCTCCCGAGCGGGATAGGCCCGCAAAAAGGACAGGGCGGAGATCGCACCGTTGCCTTCAACCACCCCCAACACCATGGCGGAGCGCAGGGCGGGGATCCCAGCTTGGGATGCCTTGAGCGGAAACACAATTACAGCTAAACGCTGCAGGATTGCCTCGCCGATTCGGGTGTTGAGCAGCCTGCTTACCAGGGTTACCGGCAGGGTCACCGACTGATTTAGCAGCTTGGCGATCTCCTGGGGATTTTGGCTGCTGAAGCTCAAAACATCGGCTAGTAGGCCCCTTGGCTGTCCGGTTTTAGCCAGGTGCTCTAGGTCGGCAACGGGGATGGAGCGACGAAAGGCGCCGCTTACAAACACGAGATTTTCTGCAGCGCCAGCCTGGCGCTGGCTGGTCGCAGGCCAAGCAGCTACCAGGCTCAGGCCCAGGGCGATGGCTATTAGGGATTGGCGTTTACGGCCCGTTGAGGCTTTTTGCATGGCCAGCAGCCTACGGCGATTACTTTCAAATTCAGGCGGCGACGAGCACATCACGCACAAGGCGCACCATGCTGCGCTCGGCCAGGCCCTTGGCTAGTTGAACGCCCATTTGGCGCAGTTCCGGTTCCCCTATCAGGCGAGGTAGGCGCCTCAGCAGCATCTGGGGTTCGAAGCCAGGTAGGGATTGGAGGATTCCCATCAACTGACGCACCGGTTCAATGTCGAGCAGTGGTTCACCCGCTTCACTGAGCCTGTGACGGCGCAGGCCTGGGGGCTGGAAGCGCTCCGGTAGGCGCTTGCCGATACGCAAGGTGGTTTGCCAGGCCATGGCATCCACGCGACCCACCATGGCATCTACAAGCTGTAGGCGCAGTAGGCCGCCGTTGGCTGAGAAAAGAAAGCTCAGCACCTGATCGAGCAGGCCTTCGAGATCGAGCTGGGCTCCTTGGGAGGCGCTAGCGATCAGGTTGTCGAGCCTTTGCCAGCGGAAGATGTCGCCGTCGAAGAGCATCTCCTTGAGGCTCTGGCGCAGGGTGGGATCGGGGTCTTCCATCAGCCGCCGGGCGAAGTAGGGATAGGCGGCGCCGAGAATTTTGAATTCGGGGTCAACGCTTAGGGCGATGCCCTCCAGGGTTACCAGGGAGCGGATGATCAGGGCGTAGTAGGGCGGCACCTGGAAAGGGAAGCGATACATCACCCCGGAAAGGTCGTCGGTGACTGCCTTGAAATCCATGCGGCTAACCCCTTGTTCGATCGCCTGGCCGAACACGGTTTCAAAGGCTGGCACGATCGGCTCGAGGTTCACGTCTTCTGCCAGGAAGCCCAGGCTGACGAAATCCTTACTGAGTTTGCTGAAACTGCGATTTACCAGGTGGACAACCGCCTGGATCAGTCCGGTGCGCGATTCGCGGCTTACCTCGCTCATCATGCCGAAATCGAGGTAGGCGAGCCGACCATCCGCCAGGGCCAGCAGGTTGCCGGGGTGGGGGTCGGCGTGGAAAAAGCCGTGCTCTAGGAGTTGTTGCAACGAACAGCTCACACCTATCTTGACCATGTCGTCGGGATCGACACCGATGCCCCGCACTGCTTCAAGGTTGGTGAGTTTCACCCCCTCGATCCACTCCATGGTGAGTACTCGGCGGCTGGTGGCCTGGTGATAGATACGAGGTACGGCGATGCGTGGATTATTGGCGTGCAGTTCAGCGAAGCGTTCGGCGTTGGCCGCTTCGTTGAAGTAGTCCATCTCTTCAAACACCCGCTTGCCCAGCTCGTCGATCAGAGCCACCAGGTCGGAGCGGATTAAACCGACGTTCTGGTTCAACCAGGCGGCGATATTGCGCACTATGTAGAGATCGAGCGTGATCTGTTCACGCAGGCCTGGGCGCTGCACCTTGACGGCCACTATCTGGCCTCCCTTGAGCACACCTTTATGAACCTGTCCCAGTGATGCAGCTGAGATCGGCTCTGGGTCTAATTGTTCGAAAATATCTAGTACAGCTGCGCCTAGGTCCTCTTCGATGCAGGCCATCGCTAGGGCGGAGTCGAAGCCAGGCAGTTGGTCCTGCAGTTGGGCCAGTTCTTCCAGTAGCACAGGTGGCACGATGTCGGGCCGAGTGGAGAGGGCCTGGCCGGCTTTGATGAAGGCGGGGCCGAGTGAGGCGACCAGATCAGCTGCCTCCTTAGCTCTGGACCTGGCGACATCCGTATTTTTCACGCGGCCGGTGAGCCAGTCAAAACCAACTCCCAGCAGGTAGAGGCCTATTGGCACCAGGGTTTGCCAGAGGCGTCGGAACAGCCGTTGTGGGTGGCCGGCGTAAATGCGGGTAATGGTGGCCGGGTCGTAGCTCAGTAGGCCGGCAGCCTCCAGAAAGTCTCCCAATTCGGGATGGTTGCTGTCGGGTTCCATAGGAATAAGTCAGGCGAGGCACCGCTAAGGCGCACCACCCCCCTTCTAAACGAAACCCACTGCCGCTACGGTCTGGCCGGTTACCCCAGTCCGGTTAGCGGAGGCCGACGTGCTCACGGGACTGCGCCTCAGCAACATCGCCCTGATCGAGCGGCTGGAGCTCAGCTTCAGCGAGGGCTTCACGGTGCTGACCGGTGAGACGGGAGCAGGTAAATCGATCCTGCTTGATGCCCTCGATGCCCTTTTAGGTGGTGCCCAGGGCAGCGCCGGCGCCCGGCTGCTGCGCCGCGGCGCTGAGCGCGGCACAATCGAAGCCAGCTTCAGCCTCTCTTCTCCACTGCTGGCCTGGTTGCAGCAGCAGGAGCTGGAAGTTGAGGATGACGAACTTTTGCTGTCGCGCGAGTGGCGCCTCACGGAGGAGCGCCTGAGCAGCCGCAATCGTCTTAATGGCGTGGTGGTGAGCCGGGCCCAGATTCAGGAGCTGCGCCCCTTGCTGCTCGATCTCACCGTGCAGGGCCAAACCCAGCAGCTGGCGCGGCCCGGTCAGCAGCGGCGTTGGCTGGACCGCTTTGGCTGCGAAAGCCTTTCGCCTTTGCTGGAGCCGGTGGCCGCGGCCTGGCGCCACTGGAAACAGACGGCGGCAGCGCTGGAGCAGTCCCGCAGCCACTGGGACCAGTTACAGCAGCAGCGCACTGCTCAAGAACAACTGCTGGCCGACCTGGAGGCTGCCCAGCTGGAAGATCCCCAGGAGCGTCAGCAGCTCCAGAACGAGGAAAATCGCCTCGCCCATGGGGTGCGGCTACAGGAAGGGGTTATGGGTTTGCTGGGGCGCTTGGTGGAGGGTGCAGAGCAGGCGCCATCGGTGCTGGACCACTTGGCAGTTTGCGAACAGGAACTACTGCAGATGGAGGCATTAGATGCAAGCGTCGGCGATATGAGCAGCCGCTGCAGTGATGGTTTGGCGGCCTTGCAGGATCTGGCCCGCGATCTGGATCGCTATGGATCTGGTCTCGATAGTGACCCAGAAAGCTTGGCGGCGTTGCAGGAGCGCATAGCCCAGCTCAAGGCCCTGGAGCGGCGCCATGGCCTTGAGCTGGCCGGCTTGATCGCCCTGCGCGATCGCTTGCGGGAGCAGCTGGCATCCGGTGGCGGCGAAGCTTCCCTGGAGGCCCTGGAGCTGGCGGAGCAGCGAGCCCGCCAGCTTCGCGATCAGGCCAATGCCTCGCTCAGCGCCGCCCGCCGCCAGGCCGCCGCTGCCCTGGAGCAGCAACTGATGCAGGCGCTGCGGCCGATGGGATTGGCCAATGTGCGCTTCGCCGTGGCGATTGCACTGGCGCCCGCGGGGGAGGAGGGAGCCGATGCGGTGCAGTTTCAGTTTTCCGCCAACCCGGGTGTGCCCCTGGCGCCCCTGGCTGAGGTGGCCTCAGGCGGTGAGATGTCGCGCTTTCTGCTGGCTCTGAAAACCTGTCTGGCCGCCGCAGACCAGCACGTCACCCTGCTTTTCGATGAGATCGACACCGGCGTGAGTGGCCGGGTGAGTGGCGCCATGGCCGAATTACTGGCCCGGCTGGCCCAGCAGCGCCAGGTGTTTTGCGTTACCCATCAACCCTTGGTGGCTGCGGCGGCAGACCATCACTTCCGCGTCTCCAAGCAGGTGTTGGAGGGGGTAACCCACACGCGAGTGTCCCAACTGCTGGACACTCAGGCTCGTCAGGCGGAGCTGGCTGAACTGGCGGGAGGCGATTCCGGTGAGGCCCGCAGCTATGCAGCCAGCCTGCTCGATCAGCACGGTCATTAGAACTGCTCCAGCACTGGTCTATGCCCATGGCAAGGGGGAGCATCCGTAGACTTGCTAGTTCATGAGCCGTCTGGATGCCCCGCGCCAAGAGCTCTGCAGCCTCTAGCTCTGCCACCAACGGTGCAGCCGCTAGCAGAACCCTCGCCCAGACCGTTCACGAAAAGGCCCTTGACCCGAGCCGTGTGCTCAGCGGCGGCTCTTTTGAGGATGTGATCCGGGTGCGGGGCGCCCGCCAGCACAACCTCAAAAACGTCGACCTCACCATTCCGCGTAATCGCCTGGTGGTGTTCACCGGTGTGAGTGGTAGCGGTAAGAGCTCGCTGGCCTTCGACACGATTTTTGCCGAAGGCCAGCGCCGCTACGTCGAGAGCCTGTCGGCGTACGCGCGCCAATTTTTGGGTCAGGTTGATAAGCCTGATGTGGATGCGATCGAGGGGCTCTCGCCGGCCATTTCGATCGACCAGAAATCCACAAGCCACAATCCCCGCTCCACCGTTGGCACGGTGACGGAGATCCAGGATTATTTGCGCCTGTTGTTCGGCCGGGCTGGGGAACCCCACTGTCCCCAGTGTGATCGCTCGATTCGGCCCCAGACCATCGACGAGATGGTGGACCAGATTTTGGCCTTGCCCGAGGGCACCCGCTACCAATTGCTGGCGCCGGTGGTGCGCGGCAAGAAGGGCAGCCACGTCAAGCTGCTGGGCGGCCTGGTGGCCGAGGGCTTTGCGCGGGTGCGCATCAATGGCGAAGTGCGTGAGCTCGCCGACAACATCGAGCTAGATAAAAACCACGCCCACAACATTGAGGTGGTGGTGGACCGGCTTGTGGCCCGCGAGGGGGTGCAGGAGCGGCTCACCGATTCGTTGCGCACTGCCCTTAAGCGGGGTGACGGCTTGGCCTTGGTCGAGGTGGTGCCCAAGGCTGATGAAGAGCTGCCTGAGGGGGTGGAGCGGGAGCGCCTCTATTCGGAAAACTTCGCCTGCCCGGTGCATGGCGCTGTGATGGAGGAGCTATCGCCACGGCTGTTCTCCTTCAATAGCCCCTATGGGGCCTGTGCCGATTGTCACGGCATCGGTCATCTGCGCAAGTTCACCCCCGAGCGGGTGGTTCCCGATCCCTCCTTGCCCGTTTATGCGGCGATTGCACCTTGGGCCGATAAGGACAACTCCTATTACTTTTCCTTGCTCTATTCGGTGGGTGAGGCGTACAAGTTTGAGATCAAGACGCCTTGGAATCAGCTCAGCGCCGAGCAGCAGGAGGTGCTGCTGCATGGCAGCCAGGAGCCGATCACAATTCAGGCCGACAGCCGCTACCGCAAGAGCGCCGGTTACGAGCGGCCGTTTGAAGGCATCTTGCCCATCCTGGAGCGCCAGCTGAGCGATGCCAACGGTGAATCGGTGCGCCAAAAGCTGGAGAAATTTCTCGAGCTGGTGCCCTGCGCCACCTGTCACGGCCTGCGTTTACGGCCGGAGGCGCTGGCTGTGCGGGTGGGCCCCTATGCCATCCACGAGCTCACGGCGGTGAGTGTCGGCGAAACCCTGCGCCGAATCGAGTCGCTGATGGGGGTGGGCGAGAGCGAGGGTGTTGATCCGTTGCTCAGTCCTCGCCAGATCCAGATCGGTGATCTGGTGTTGCGGGAGATCAGGCTGCGCTTGAAGTTTCTGCTGGATGTGGGGCTCGATTATCTGAGCCTGGATCGGCCCGCCATGACCCTCAGCGGTGGCGAAGCCCAGCGGATTCGGTTGGCGACCCAGATCGGCGCGGGCCTCACCGGAGTGCTCTACGTGCTGGATGAGCCCAGCATCGGTTTGCACCAGCGTGACAACGACCGGCTGCTTAATACCCTGCTGAAGTTGCGGGATCTAGGCAACACCTTGATCGTGGTGGAGCACGACGAAGACACGATTCGTGCGGCCGACTACGTGGTGGATATCGGCCCGGGGGCGGGGGTGCACGGCGGCCACATTGTGGCTGAGGGCAGCTTTGAGGATCTACTGGCTGCAGAGGATTCCCTTACCGGGGCCTACCTAAGTGGCCGCCTCTCGATTCCGACTCCAGCTGAGCGGCGCAGCACCGGAAGCCGCCGGCTCACGATGGTGGACTGCGAGCGCAACAACCTGGCCGGCTTCGATGTGGAGATTCCCCTGGGGCGGCTGGTGTGCGTCACCGGGGTGAGTGGCAGTGGCAAGAGCACCCTGGTGAATGAGCTGCTGCATCCGGCCCTGGAGCACCAGCTGGGCATGAAGGTGCCATTTCCACCTGGCTTAGGGGAGCTGCGCGGTATCAAGGCGATCGACAAGGTGATCGTGATCGATCAATCACCGATCGGTCGTACGCCCCGCTCCAACCCCGCCACCTATACGGGCGCTTTTGACCCGATCCGCCAGGTGTTTGCGGCCACGGTGGAGGCCAAGGCTCGCGGCTATCAGGTGGGTCAGTTCAGTTTCAATGTCAAGGGTGGCCGTTGTGAGGCCTGTAGTGGTCAGGGTGTCAATGTGATCGAGATGAACTTCCTGCCGGATGTGTATGTGCAGTGCGATGTATGTAAGGGCGCTCGCTACAATCGCGAAACGCTTCAGGTTACCTATAAAGGTCATACCATTGCTGATGTGCTGGAGATGACGGTGGAGCAGGCCGCCGATGTGTTCTCAGCCATCCCCCAGGCTGCCGATCGATTGCGCACCTTGGTGGATGTGGGATTGGGCTACGTGAAGCTCGGCCAGCCAGCTCCCACCCTTTCGGGGGGTGAAGCCCAGCGGGTGAAATTAGCCACCGAGCTTTCCAAGCGCGCCACCGGAAAAACGCTCTATTTGATCGACGAACCCACCACCGGCCTCAGCTTCTTTGATGTCCATAAGTTGATGGATGTGATGCAACGACTGGTGGACAAGGGCAACTCGATCCTGGTGATCGAGCACAACCTCGATGTGATCCGCTGTGCCGACTGGATCGTGGATCTCGGCCCGGAAGGGGGAGACAAGGGAGGAGAGATCGTGGCGTGTGGCACCCCGGAAGAGGTTGCCGAGCATCCCACCAGTCATACGGGCAGGTATCTCAAGCAGGTGCTAGAGCAGCATCCTCCTGTGGTTGTAGTTGCTTGAAGCAGCACCGATTTCAGGGCTCGGGCTGTTCGTCGCCAACCCCGGCGTAATGGCTATTACCGTTGGGCATCCAGTAGCTGAGGTCGTTGTGCCAAAACAGGCGGCCCGGAAGTTGCTGGGTGCTCAGTTTGGTGCTGGCCATCGCTGAGATCAGTTGGCCCATCTCCACTGGTGAAAGATCGGTTTTGATGTCTTCGCCGGCGACCTTCAGCAATTCCGGTAGCTGGGCCAGGGTGGAGGGTTTGGCAAGTTTGCGAAAAACCTGGGCCAGCACCAGCTTTTGACGCTCCATGCGACCCAGATCGCCCATCTCGTCATTGCGGAAGCGCAGGAAGCCCTCGAGTTGCTCGCCTTTCAGCACCTGCAGGCCTGGATAAAGATCGATGTAAAGGTTCTGGGCATTGTCGACGTAATACATCCGTTTAGGCACATCAATTTCCACGCCATCAATGGCATCGGCTAAGTGCTCCACAGCGCGCATATTCACCCTCACATAGCGATCTATCGGTGCATTCAGAAGACCGGTGAGCTCTTGCTTTAGGGTACTAATTCCCCCGAAGGCATAGAGGGAATTAGCCTTGATTACGCCAAACTCGCTAGATTCGACGAAGGTGTCGCGCGGTACCTGGGTGAGCTCGGTGACACCGTCCTTGAGTTGCACCGTGAACATTACATCGGTGTTATCGCCCACCTTGTCGGTGCCGATCACAACAATGCGCCGATTGCCGATTCCGAATGGGTTGATCAGGTTGGTGAGCTGGTTTGGTCCTTTCAACATGGCTGCCCAAACCCCTGAGGCCATTTGAGGCAGGGGCCCGGCAAGTCCATAGCCCAGGCCGATACCCAGTAAGAAAGCCAGAACTGGCGGTTTGCGTCGTCGAAGTTTTGGCGCTGCTTGGGCTTTGGTGTCGTTGGCTTGCGCTGCTTGACGCAGCTCGCGCCGGTTGCGCAGGTCGGTGACCACAGCCCCGCGGCTGCTTTCGCGTCGGCTGCGACGCGGGCGGGGCTGGGCCTGGCTCATATCGCCTCCTATTGATCGCACCTTAAGGGCCGGATTCATGCCGCACCAGGGGGTGAGCGCCGCTTGCTCAGCTGGAATCCCGCACCTGGATGCAGGCAGCTGCCCTGTCTGCCTTGCGTCGGGCTTCCTCCTCATTACCGCCGCAGGCCAGGGCTACGCCCATGCGCCGCTGGGGCCGGGCGTGTTGCTTGCCGAAAAGCAGCACCTGGGTATCGGTTTCGCTCAGGGCCTGCGCCACGCCGTCGTAGGAGACCGCGGCTCCCTCGCTGTTGGCCAGAATTACCCGGCTGGCAGCGGCTCCCAGGCTGTGGATCGACGGGATCGGCAGGCCCAGCACCGCCCGCAGGTGCAGTTCGAATTCGCTCAGGTTCTGCCCCACCAGCGTCACCAGGCCGGTGTCATGGGGTCGCGGCGAGAGCTCGGAGAACACCACCTCAAGCTCACCTGGCTTATCGGAGCTGCTGCCGGGCTTCTTGCATAGGAAAAATTCAACGCCAAACAGGCCGGCGCCGCCCAGGTTGTCGGTGAGGCTGCGGGCCATGGCTTCTGCTTCCGCCAGAGCGGCGGCTGGCATCTGGGCTGGCTGCCAGCTGCATTGGTAGTCGCCCCGCTCCTGGATGTGGCCGATCGGCGGGCAGAAGAGTGTTGGACCTTGCCATTGCTTGACGGTGAGCAGGGTGATTTCGAGCTCGAAGTGCAGGAATTCCTCCACGATCACCAGCTCGCCGGCACCTCGGGCACCCGCCAGAGCTGTCTCCCAGGCGGTGGCAATTTCTTCTGGACCCCGCACCACGCTTTGGCCCTTACCAGAGGAGCTCATTACGGGTTTGACCACCACGGGCCAGCCCAGGCCGGCAGCGGCGCTTGCCAGTTCCCTGGCGCTGCTGGCGTAGGCAAAGCGGGCGGTGCGCAGCCCCAGCTCAGTGGCCG
>ERZ888423.2572-NODE-2572-length-13256-cov-6.753882_pt1 | contig 13256 bp, 12 predicted proteins | sample MGYA00520523_ERZ888423 | MGnify/ENA primary metagenome ERZ888423 (study PRJEB32303, sample SAMEA104408611) | aquatic metagenome | biome: Brackish water; feature: Pelagic; material: water | place: Baltic Sea | collected 2014-06-08T10:24:00 | depth 30,27 m ...
ATCACCCCAGATCAACCATCACAACCACCGAAAAACCTCACTTAACTTCGGGCTAGGTATCAAGCAGGCCATCGACGAGGGCGCGATCCAGGGCCCGCGGATTTTTCCGGCGGGCGCCTTCATCTCCCAAACCGGCGGCCACGGCGACTTCCGGCTACCTAACGAAACACCTCGCGGCGTGGCCGGCCACCTGAGCTACGGCGAGATCGTCGGTGCAGCCATTATCGCCGACGGCGAAGCAGAGGTGCTCCGTGGCGCGCGCGAGGTGCTGCGCCGCGGCGCATCGCAGCTGAAACTGATGGCCGGTGGCGGGTGCGCATCGAACTATGATCCGCTCGACGTCACCCAGTACACCGAAGCAGAGATGCGGGCCGCGGTGCAGGTCGCCGAGAACTGGGGCACCTACGTCACCGTGCACGCCTATACGCCCCGTGCCATCCGTATCGCCGTCGCCGCCGGCGTCCGCTGCATCGAGCACGGACAACTGATCGACGAAGAAACCGTCGCACTGCTCGCCGAGAAGGACATCTGGTGGTGCCTGCAGCCGTTCCTTGACGACGAGGATGCAATACCGCTACCTCCAGCGAACCGGGCCAAGTTCTTGCAGATGGTTGCCGGCACCGACACCGCGTACAAGCTGGCGAAAAAGCACAAGGTCAAGCTGGCGTTCGGGACCGACACCCTGTTCGACGCCAAACTCGCCAGCCGGCAGGGCGCCCAACTGGCAAAACTCACCCGCTGGTTCACGCCCGCCGAGGTGCTGCAGCAGGCCACCATCCGCAACGCGGAATTGCTGGCGATGTCCGGACCACGCAACCCCTACCCCGGACGCCTCGGTGTGGTGGCCGAGGGCGCCCTCGCCGACTTGATCCTCATCGACGGCGACCCCATCGCCGATATTTCACTGATAGCCCGGCCCGAGGAGACCTTCGCGGCCATCATCAAAGAAGGTCGTCTCGTCAAGTAGGTCTCGTCAAGTAGTAGGCGCCACTTTTCCTGCGACCCGCCGGCGGCGCCACGACGTGGCCATGCAGCCGATCATCACGATCGTCGTTGCATACACCAGCCACTGGAACGGGGTGTTCCCGTATTGGCTAAACGGAGCGTTGAGCGGTCCGAGGGGTAGGTCGGCAACCAGGAGCGCCTGTCCACCGCCCTCCGCATGGACAGCTGTGCTCGCGATCACTCGGCCGTTCGGAGCAACCAGCACCGAATCCCAGGCGACGTCGGCTTTCACCATCGCGACCCGGTTCTCGATGGCCCGGAAAACCGTCGAGGCTCTGCGAGCGTCGGAGATCGACGCGAAGTCGATACTGGGTGCCAGGATCAGCTGTGCGCCATTGAGCACTTCACGACGGGCCGGCCCGTCCGGGAAATCGATGTCAAAGCAGATGATCATGCCCAGTACGCCCACCGGCGTGCTCACGGTCGGGTAGACCGTGCCCGGAGCAAAGGCTTCCCCTTCAGCCAGCACTCGCTTGGTCTTGAGGTACTGCGCGACGACCTTGCCGCCGGGGCTCCAGAGCAGCGCGGTGTTGGGTGCGGCGCCGTTGGTGGCGTCGGGAGTGAACCCCATGACCAGATGCACACCCGTCTCACGTACGAGCGCAGGAATCCACTCCGTGTGCGTCACCCGCGGGTCGTAGTCGAGCGTCTCCTCCGGCCAGACGACGACCTTCGCGCCTTGCCCCGCGGCCTGACGAGTCATGCTGGTCAGCTGATCGATCTGGTCCTCGACGCGCTGAGCGTCACTGCGCCCGGGCGAGACGTTGCCGGCGGAAATGAGGGTCCCAGGTGTCGCGTTGTCGAGGCCGGGTTGCACCGCTGCGACCCGCACATTGGGTCCCATCCTCGTCGAGACGTCGTTGAAGATGTGCAGGCTGCACGCGATCCAGATTGTCGTCACCGCAACGGGAATAGCTACCGACCACAGCAGCACCCGCCGCGGCACGCCTTCCTCGGCAAGCTCTGGCCAGCGCCGGTCCATGAGGGCTAGAACCACCAGGGCAATCGCCGAGTTGATTACCAGCAGAAGCAGATTCAGCGCCGATGTACCGACAATGCTGACCGGCTGGACGAGCTGCGGCACCCCATCGAGCCGGTAGCCGATCCACGAATTGGTCCCGAGGATCTCGTTGTTCTGGATCAGCAGATCAATCGCGACCCACATCAACGGAAACTGCACGACGAACCATCGGTAGCCGGTCCGCTCGGCGAACGGCCGAAGGAACACGCCGATGGCCAATCCGATGATTCCGAATCCCAATGCGCCCACGAAGATGACACCTGGCGATAACACCGACGCAGTCAGCAACCACAGCGCCAGGTAGTAGCCCGCGAACGCCAGCGCCACCGGAACCGCACTCCAACGCCGCGGTAGGACGCGGTACTGGGCCACATACATGGGAACGAACGCCACGAAGGTCAGCCACCACAGGTTTCCGAACGATTGCCAGATCACAACCAGCAGAAAAGCGCTCAGCAGCGAGAGGGTGAGGCCCCCGACGATGCGCCGGCCGCTGGCACGTTCGGGTCCACGCGCGAAATCGCGCGCATGTTGCTCGGTGGCTCCCGTACTGGCCGCCATGGCGATCAAGCCCCCGTCAGTCGGCGCTGCGATACGAACGGATTGTAGGTTGCGACTTGTAGGTTGCGAAGAGGCAAGTCATCGCTGCCGTCGGCGTGGCTGCGGACGCTCTGCGGACGGTCTACCCGCAAAACGCAATCAGGCCCCCTCGAAAGGGGGCCTGACCTGCGTGGCAGGTACAGGATTCGAACCTGTGTAGGCGTAAGCCGACGGATTTACAGTCCGCTCCCATTGGCCGCTCGGGCAACCTGCCTGGGTGCTGCATCTGCGCTGGAAGAGCGCACAGCAGGATACAACGAGGACCTGCCCCGCGCGCAAACCGGCGGGTCGTGACCCCTCGCCCTGGGGCGGTTTGGCTCTCGTCGCGGCCTGCGGCGAAGATGGAGCCAAGCACGTACACCCCCGAGGGAGGAACGAGTCCAATGGCGGATTCATCGTTTGACGTCGTCAGCAAGGTCGACCGACAGGAGGTCGACAACGCGCTCAACCAGGCCGCCAAGGAGTTGGCCACCCGCTTCGACTTCCGCGGCACCGACACCACGATCGCCTGGCAGGGCGAGGAGGGCATCATCCTGACGTCCTCGACCGAGGAGCGGGCCAAGGCTGCCGTCGAGGTATTCAAGGAGAAACTGATCCGCCGGGACATCTCCATGAAGGCCTTCGACGCGGGCGAGGCCCAGCCATCAGGCAAGACCTACAAGGTGATCGGCAGCATCAAGCAGGGCATCAGCAGCGAGGACGCCAAGAAGGTCACCAAGCTCATCCGAGATGAAGGCCCCAAGGGCGTCAAGGCGCAGATCCAGGGCGAGGAGATCCGCGTCAGCTCCAAGAAGCGCGACGATCTGCAGGCCATTCAGGCACTGCTGCGGGGTGCTGATCTCGAGGTTGCGCTGCAGTTCGTCAACTACCGCTGAGGCCTTCGGGGATTTACGTAACGCCATGGCGATTCGGCGGCCGTCGTTCCGCCACAGCGTTACGCAACTCGGCATGGTCGACCGCCCGATCCGACGTTCGACAGCGCAATGTCAGGAGCCGGCCTGTGCACCGATTGGCAATGCTTGCCAAACCCGCCCTCAGGCCGCGGCCACAGACCTAGGGTGATTGCCATGGCACCTGTGCAACGCGATCCCAAAGTCGTCGTCCTCGGAGGCGGATCGTGGGGAACCACCGTCGCCTCCATCTGCGCCCGCCGCGGGCCGACGCTGCAATGGGTGCGTTCGGAGGAAACCGCTGCCGACATCAATGACCGCCACCGCAACTCCAGGTACCTGGGCGACGAGGTCGAGCTCGCGCACACGTTGAAGGCGACCAACGACTTCTCCGAGGCTGCCGACTGCGCCGACGTCATTGTCATGGGCGTTCCCTCGCACGGTTTCCGCGGGGTGCTCACCGAGCTGGCCAAGGAGCTGCGGCCGTGGGTCCCGGTGGTGTCGCTCGTCAAAGGCCTCGAGCAGGGCACGAACTATCGGATGAGCCAGATCGTCGACGAGATACTGCCCGGCCATCCGGCCGGAATCCTGGCCGGACCCAACATCGCCCGCGAGGTCGCCGAGGGTTACGCCGCCGCCGCGGTACTGGCGATGCCCGACCAGGGGCTGGCGGCCAACCTGGGACAGCTGTTCCGCACCAAGCGGTTCCGGACCTACACCACCGACGACGTAGTGGGCGTCGAGATGGCAGGTGCGCTGAAGAACGTCTACGCGATCGCGGTGGGCATGGGCTATTCACTCGGCATCGGCGAGAACACCCGGGCCATGGTGATGACCCGCGCGGTGGCCGAGATGTCCAAGCTGGGGGTGGCCATGGGCGGCAACCGGGACACCTTCGCGGGCCTGGCCGGCATGGGCGATCTGATCGTCACCTGCACCAGCCAGCGCAGCCGCAATCGTCACGTCGGCGAGCAACTCGGGTCCGGCAAGTCCATCGACGAGATCATCGCGGCCATGAACCAGGTGGCCGAGGGCGTCAAGGCGGCCAGCGTGATCATGGAGTTCGCCGACAAGTTCGGAATCACGATGCCCATCGCCCGCGAGGTCGACGGCGTGGTCAACCACGGGTCAACCGTCGAGCAGGCCTACCACGGACTCGTCGCCGAGAAGCCCGGCCACGAGGTGCACGGATCCGGCTTCTGAGCGACGCGACCTATCCCGCCAGTTGGTGTACGGGTCCCGTCAGTTGGTGTACGGGTCCCGTCAGTTGGTGTACGGGTTGGTGCCCTCAGGCCGCGCGAGCAGCGGGTTGACCTCGTTGAGGATGTAGGAACCCGCGGGGCTGACGACGAACCCCGACAGGTTTCGGCTGTCCACGCACGCCGTCATCGTGCCGTCGCCACCGCAGCTGACAGTGCCGAAGCTCAGGCGGGTGTTGGGCGGCAGCGCGTTGACCGGCCCGCTGTACATGGGGGCGGGCGAAACCCCGAACACCGGCACACCACCTGAGCTGCCGCCGACCAGGTTCGCGCCGTCGGGCCCTCCGGGGATTACGCCATTGCAGCCATAGCCACCGGAGCGCTGCAGCATGCAGGTCAACCCCGATGAGCCGAAGACATACGCAGACCCGTCATACACCGCGTATTCCTGCGGGCTGACCGGCGTCAACGCGTTGATGTCAGGTGGCGGCGGAGGCGGAGGCGGAGGCGGCTGAGCCGCGGCGAGCCCCGGTACGAAAAGACCAGCCGCCGCAACACACGCAGGGCCGACCAGTCTGCCGACAAGAATTTTGCTCAACACCATCACAGCCTAAGTGTCGTTAAAACAGTCAGCATTGTTTCAAAAGGTGAAGCTGCCGCCCGGGCTGAGGACGAATCCGGACTGGTCAACGGTGTTGATACACGAGGTGATAACCCCGTCGGTGCCGCAACTCACGGTCCGGAAGCTCATCCGCGTGTTCAGCGGAAGCGCCAGGGGGTTCTCGACCGCGCCGTACATCGGTCGGTCGGAGTGACTGAAGCCAGGGCTCCCGCCGGCCCAGCCGGTGACCAGGTTGGCACCACTGGGGGCCGCAGGCAATGGGCCGCCGCAACCATAGCCGCCGGTCTGCCGGTCCATCACGCACGTCACTCCGCCAGGCACGCCGAACGAGTACCAGGCGCCGTCCGCGGCGGCGAAATCCATCGGGTTCACCGGCGGCAGCGCATTGACGTCGGGCACTGGAATCGGGTCGGCCGCCGCGATGCCGGCCGCGGCCAGGGCTGCCGCTGCGGCACCGGCCACGCCTGTCAGGAGTCTGGTCAGCACGTGCCCCACACTAGGCGGTGCCGGTCGGGCGCGCACTCCCGCCGAGACGACGGGGATCAGTAGCGGCCGGGGCCCCATCAATACAGGCCGGGGCCCTATCAATAGAGGCCGGGGCCCTATCAATAGAGGCCGGGGCCGCGGCCCGCCATCTCCTCAAGTCGGGCGATGCGCTCGGCCATCGGCGGATGCGTGGAGAACAGCTTGCCGATCTTCTCGCCGGCGCGGAACGGGTTGGCGATCATCAGATGCGCCTGGTCGGCCAGTTGCGGCTCCGGCGGCAGCGGCGCCTGCTGAACCCCGTCGCTGATCTTGCGCAACGCGCTGGCCAACGCCAGCGGGTCACCGGTCAGCTCCGCCCCGGACTGATCGGCCTGATACTCGCGCGATCGCGACACCGCGAGCCGGATGACCGTCGCCGCAATCGGTCCCAGCAGCGAAACCAGAAGAATCGCAAGAGGATTGGTACCGCCGTTGCGGTTTCCACCAAACATGTTCGCGAAGAACGCCAGGTTGGCCAGCGCGGTAATCACCGAGGCCATCGCGCCGGCAACACACGAGATCAGAATGTCGCGGTTGTACACGTGGGACAGCTCATGACCGAGCACGGCCCGAAGCTCACGATCGTTGAGGATTCCCAGGATGCCCGTCGTGCAGCACACGGCGGCGTTGCGCGGGTTGCGGCCAGTGGCGAACGCGTTCGGCGCTGCAGTATCGCTGATGTAAAGCCGTGGCATGGGTTGACGTGCCGTCGTGGCGAGCTCGCGAACGATCTTGTACATCAGCGGCGCCTGCATCTCGGTGACGGGCTGGGCGTGCATCGCCCGCAGCGCCATCTTGTCGCTGTTGAAGTACACATAGGCGTTCATGCCCACGGCGAACAGCACCGCCAGGAACATGATGTTGCGCCCGAACATGGCGCCGACACCGACGATCAAACCCGAGAAGACCACCAGTAGCAGGAACGTCTTGGCCCTGTTGGCATGCGGATGCCAAGTCATCGTGGCTTACCCCCTTGAAAAACTACCGACTTGAAAAGACTGCCGACTCGGAAAAACGTGCCGACTCGGAATCCTGAAAGCGTCATCGCTGTGGTCAACGTCCAGTCCGCCCGCCCAGGTTCCTGGAGCCCGGCAATATTCAGCCGTGCCGGGTGATGGTGTAGTTCACCAACGTGGCCAAAGCCTGACGTCCAGGCCCGTCGGGCAGCTGGGCCAGTTCCTGTTCTGCCTGCTTGGCGTACCCGGCCACCGTTTCCTTGGCCTTCGCGATGCCGCGCGAGGCGCGCAGCAGCCCCAAGGCCTCGGCCAGGTCGTCGTCGTCGTTCACCGGCCCGGCCAACAGCTCGCGTAACCGGTCAGCGTCCGGACCGGTCTCACGCAGCGCAAACAGCACCGGCAGCGTATGCACACCTTCGCGCAGATCAGTCCCGGGCACCTTGCCCGACTCATCGGCAGCGCTATCGATGTCGATGATGTCGTCAGAGATCTGGAAGGCCGTTCCGACGATGCCGCCCAGCCGGGCCAACCGCTCGATCTGCTCGTCATCCGCGCCCGAGAACGTCGCACCGAAACGGCCTGAGGCAGCGATCAGACAGGCTGTCTTCTCGTAGACGACCTTGAGGTAGTGGTCCACCGAATCGACCTGGTCGGCCGCGCCGCGCGTCTCCCGCATCTGGCCGGTCACCAGCAGCGCAAACGTGTCGGCGATGATCCGCACCGCTTCGGGGCCCAGACTCGAGACCAACCGCGACGCCGTCGCGAACAGGTAGTCGCCTGCCAGGATCGCGATGTTGTTGCCCCAGCGTGCGTTGGCGCTGGGAGCACCGCGGCGCATCTGAGCTTCGTCCATCACATCGTCGTGGTAGAGCGTCGCCAGGTGCACCAGCTCGATCACCGAGCCCGCGACGGCCACCTGCCACGCGTCAGGCTCGGGTCCCAGCTGGGCGGCCAGAACCGTGAACAGCGGCCGGAACCGCTTTCCGCCCGCCTGAAACAGATGCTGGACCGCTTCGGCCATCAAGGAGTCGGCCCGACCCAGCTCCTCGGATATCAGTGCCTCGATGCGGGCCACTTCATCCCGGACATGCTCGGCGAATTCGGCGTCCCCGAAGTCCACTCCCGCCACCACGTTCGCCGGTGTCCTCACACTGCCAACATACTGGGAGACATGGATGGTTCGGGGAGAGGTGGGTCCACGCCCGAAGGGCAGGGCTCCAACAGCGCTGACGTCGTGGTCGTCGGGGCCGGGCCCGCCGGATCGTCGGCGGCAGCATGGGCGGCGCGCTCCGGGAGAGACGTGCTGGTCATCGACTCCGCCCAGTTCCCCCGCGACAAGGCATGCGGCGACGGGCTCACACCGCGCGCGGTCGCCGAGCTGAACCACCTCGGGCTCGGGCCCTGGCTTGAGGGCCGGGTCACCCACCGTGGGTTGCGGATGTCGGGGTTCGGCGCTGACGTCGAGGTGGCCTGGCCGGGGCCTTCGTTCCCGCCGTCGAGTAGCGCAGTGCCGCGCACCGAACTCGACGAACGTATCCGGCTGGTTGCTGTCGATGATGGCGTGAAAATGAAGCTCGGCACCAAAGCAGTTGATGTACAGCATGATTCGTCGGGTCGAGTCTCGGCGGTGGTCCTCAAATCCGGCGAGGTTATTCGGTGCCAGACCCTGATCGTCGCCGACGGCGTGCGCTCGACGCTCGGGCGCACGCTGGGGCGCCAATGGCACCGGGAGACCGTCTACGGGGTGGCCATCCGCGGCTACATCGCCACCCCGCGCAGCAGCGAACCGTGGATCACCTCGCACCTGGAACTGCGCTCACCGGAGGGTGCGGTGCTGCCGGGGTACGGCTGGATCTTCCCGCTGGGCAACGGCGAGGTGAACATCGGCGTCGGTGCGCTGGCGACCGATAAACGGCCCACCGCCGCTGCGCTCCGTCCGCTGATGAGCCACTACACTGCGCTGCGCCGCGACGAGTGGGGCTTCGACGGTGAACCGCGGGCCGGGCTTTCGGCGCTGCTCCCCATGGGCGGGGCCGTATCCGGGGTGGCCGGCCCCAACTGGATGCTGATCGGCGATGCCGCGGCATGCGTGAATCCGCTGAACGGCGAGGGCATCGACTACGGACTGGAAACCGGCAGGCTGGCCGCCGAACTGCTGGGGCTCGGCGACTACTCGGACGCGTGGCCGGCTGTGCTCCACGAGCACTACGCCCGCGGATTTTCGGTGGCACGCCGGTTGGCGCTGTTGCTGACGTTCCCGCGGTTCCTTCCGTCGACCGGACCATTGGCGATGCGTTCGACTGCGTTGATGAGGGTGGCGGTGCGGGTGATGGGCAACTTCGTCACCGATGAGGATGAGGACATGGTGGCGCGGGCGTGGCGCGTCGCGGGCCGGCTGTCCCGCCGCATTGACCAACGCCGCCCCTTCTCGTAAGCGGTGCCGCGCCTCCTCCCCGCGAGCGCGCGTGTCTGTGCGGTGCCGCGCCGCATTTGGTGTGCATATGCGCGCGTTGGCCAGCGGCCAGAGCGACGACCAAGTACGCGATCAGCTCAGCTCAGCGAGTGGGCGAACCCGCTGACATCGCGAACGCTGGCACCGAACACCTCCGGCATCGCGCTGCCGAAAAGTAGATCCCCGCCATGGCACGTGCCGGCCACCACTCGGCCTAAAGCGGGCACTCCCGCACGCATCAGCCTGCGGAAATACTGCAGACCCTCGTCCCGCAAAGGATCTAGCTCATTGACCGAAATTACATGCGGCGGAAGGCCACACAGTTCCTCATCGGTGGCCATCGCGGCCCAGCAGGTCGCATCCTCAGCGTGCGCATTGTCGGGGTCATAGAGCGAGCCGAGTAACGCTGCCTGTTCCCGGCTGATGAAGTATCCGTCGTTCTCCTCGAGCGAGGGCAGGTCATCGCAGTCCTGGAGCCACCGATTGGAGATGAACGGGCACTGCGCGTAGAACCCGGCGATCTCGTCGATCCATCCTTCCCGTTTCGCCTTGTGGGCCAATGTCAATGTCAGATTTCCGCCGCCGGATTCCCCGGACACGATGAGGTGGGTGACACCAAGCTCGTCACGGTTGGCGCTGACCCAACGGGTAGCCGACGCGCAGTCATTGAGCCCGGCCGGATATGGGTGCGGGCCCAATTTGGCACTGGAGTTACGGAATTCGACCCCGACGACGACGAGACCTGTCGCCGCGAGATACTCGCGCAGCCGGACGTAGCAGAGGTCAGCTGCGGTGTTAATCGCCATCCCGCCACCATGCAGGTGCACCACCGCGGGCATCGGTTCGCTGGCGCCGGTGGGTCGGGTGATATGAAGCGTGACATCGTTGCCATCGATGCCGGCGATGGTCGTCATGGCCGTCGCCACCCCGGCAGGCTCGGCGACCTCGCCGACCAGTGTGTCGAAGATCGCGCCGATCCCATTTTCGCTCATAGCTGCGAATGCGTGCCGCTCCGCCAGCGGCGAGTCGACCCTCAACCCGCTCGAAGGCATCCGGCCTTCAAGTCCGAACCGGGAGAAAGCCTCGACCATCCGTGGGTCTGACCGCGGGTCGGTACCCAGCGTCGAATCGGGATCAGCGTGACGTCCGTAGCCCATGGTTGTGACCGTAGCGCCCCTCCGTGTACAGAAATGCTGCTTTCACGCACCGTGAATGCGCGCAAATGTACGCCGTTTGCGGCGCGCCAGTGTTCAGACACGCGCGCTCGCGGGGCTGGTTGGTGGCGCGCTCGCGGGGCTGGTTGGTGGCGCGCTCGCGGGCAATTATTTGGTGGCGGCGTGCAGCGCAACGATGCCGCCGCTGAGGTTGCGCCATCGCACCTGCGACCAGCCGGCCGCCCCGATACGGCGCGCCAGGTTCGCCTGATCAGGCCAGGCCCGGATCGACTCCGCCAGGTACGCATACGCGTCCGGGTTGGACGACACCGTCCGAGCGATCCGCGGGAGCGCCTTCATCAGGTACTCCTTGTAAGCAGTGGCAAACAGCGTGTTGGTCGGCGTCGAGAACTCACACACCACCAGCCGTCCACCCGAGCGCGTCACCCGTGCCATCTCACGCAGACCCGCGCTGTGGTCGACCACGTTGCGCAGCCCGAAGCTAATGGTCACCGCATCGAAGACGCCATCGGCGAACGGCAGCCGCGTCGCGTCACCCGCCACCTTCGGCACCTCGCGGCCAGCCCCCGCGGTCAGCATGCCGACCGAAAAGTCCGCAGCCACACACCACGCCCCGGAAGCAGACAGTTCCTCGGTCGACACCGCGGTACCGGCGGCCAGGTCGAGCACCTTATCGGCGGGCCCGATCCGCAGCGCCTCGCGCGTGGCCCGCCGCCAGAAACGGTCCTGGCCGAGCGAGAGCACAGTATTGGTCAAGTCGTAGCGGCGCGCGACGCCATCGAACATCGACGCCACCTCATGGGGATTCTTCTCCAGCGACGCGCGATTCACGCAGCCGAACGTATCAGGACGCGCGTCAGGCGGCCCGGAGTCGGCGAATACCGACGACAGCCTGGTAGTGGCCGAGGAGTTCATCGCAGATCACCGGCCAGGTTCGGCCCAGCACGGCGCGCCGGGCCGCCACCGAATAGCGACGGCGTTCGTCCACCAGGTGATCAACCGATTCCGGAAGCCGGCGTTCGAACTCATCGACGGGCAGCAGCAGCCCGGTGCGGTAGGGCGCGACCAGGTCGCGCGGGCCGCCCGCATCGGGCGCGACGACCGGGAGCCCCGAGGCCATCGCCTCCTGCACCGCCTGACAGAACGTCTCATGCTCGCCGGGGTGAACGAAGACGTCCATGCTGGCGTACGCGGCCGACAGCGCTGCCCCATACCGGGCTCCGGTGAAAACCGCTCGCGGAATAGCTGATTCGAGTTTTGATCGGTCGACACCGTCGCCGACGATGACCAGTTGCAGATCATCGCGGCTGCCGAGCGCGGCGAGTCGTTCCACATGTTTTTCCGGGGCAAGCCGCCCGACGAACCCCACGATAGGCTTGCCGTCCGGGGACCACGTCCGGCGCAACTGTTCGTCGCGGGCCGACGGCGCGAAACCCGTTAGGTCCACACCCCGCGCCCATTTGTGAACTCGTGGGATTCCATGCGTAACAAGGTTTTCCATCGCCGATTGAGAGGGTGCCAGGGTTCGGTCGACGCGCTTGTGCAGATGACGGGTCCACCCCCACGCCGCCCGTGATGCCGATCCCATGCCATAGCTGATCGCGAAGCCTGCAAGATCGGTCTGAAAAACCGCGATCGTCGGAACATTCAGGTGCCGCGCGGCGTGCAGACCTCCATAGCCGAGAAGCGCCGGCGAAGCCAGATGGATCACGTCGGGCTCGAACCCGCGCAGCACGCCGACCATCCGCGGACGCGGCACACCCAGCGGCAACGACGTCACCTTCGGGAACATCCTCGACGGCACCCGGTGCACGCGGATTCCCTCGTACACCTTGTCGGCGGCGGGCTGCCCGCGCGGCGTATCCGGGGCGATCACCAACACTTCATGTCCAGCGCCGCGCGTATGCTCGATCACCCGGAGGACAGAGTTGGTGACGCCGTTGACATTCGGGAGGAATGATTCTGCGACAATCGCGATCCGCACACCGTGACGGTGACATCGCGAACTTTCAGCGAGGTTGCCAGCAGGGATATGTCGCACGAATTTCCGGGTAGCCGAGGGCTACTCTCTCGACATGCGGATTTCCAAGACGGCGCTGCTCATCGGGCTCCTGGGACTGCTCCTGGCGACCGTCGGTTGCTCTCAAACGACTATCGGCACCCCGCTACCCGACGCCGCCCGAGCGCCCCTGGTGCTGGCCGAGGACGGCTACGGAATAGTCGCGGGCTTCGACGACGCTCCGATCCAGATCGAGATCTTCACCGAACCGCAGTGCACGCATTGCCGCGACCTGCAACACGACTTCGGTGACCAACTGGCGTACTACATCACCGTCGGCAGGCTCCAGGTCACCTACCGTCCGGTGATATTCATGGACGACGACTACGACGGATACTCATCGAAGGTCGCCAACGCACTGTTCCTGGCTGCCGAACCGGCCGGCGGCGCTACCGCGACCGGCCCGCAGTTCCAGCGCCTCGTCGAGGACCTTTGGGTCAACCAGCAGATCGGTGGACCTGCCTTCACCGCAGAAGAACTGCGCGACATGGCGATCAGCGCCGGAATGCCCGACTCCGTTGCCGACAACATCGCACGCCAGGGCGAAGCCGTCGACGTCGCTGACATGGAGGAAGTCAACTTCGAACTGCTCTTCGACATCGGCTCCGGGCAGACCGGCACCCCAACGGTTTACGACCTGGATGCCGGCGAGAAACTCGACATCCACGGCGACAACTGGCTCGACGAGCTCGCCCAGCGCTGAATCACGACACCGTGGCGCGCTGATCGAGGCGACGCTCGACCCACCCGGA
>ERZ888423.2574-NODE-2574-length-13246-cov-11.595558_pt1 | contig 13246 bp, 13 predicted proteins | sample MGYA00520523_ERZ888423 | MGnify/ENA primary metagenome ERZ888423 (study PRJEB32303, sample SAMEA104408611) | aquatic metagenome | biome: Brackish water; feature: Pelagic; material: water | place: Baltic Sea | collected 2014-06-08T10:24:00 | depth 30,27 m ...
TGGTTAATCCTCTAAAGATGTCTAATGAGAGTAAACGTTTGTTTTCCATGATAAAATTAATTTAGTTGAATGCTATTCCCGCCTCTTCCTTGAGAATCAAATACGTAGAACCCCAAATAACGTAAATTGCAATAAATGCTAAAATGATGAGTAGTTTTGAGTTTTTCAGTGATAGATTTTGTAGGTGTAAAAATAGCTTTTTAATTTTTTTTATAGATGGCTTTAAAAAAATACTTTTAAAATGAAACTACTTTTCTCTCCCCATTAAAACTTCTACAACATCATCCAATTTAAAGCTTTTTGCTTGCAATAAAATCAAATAATGAAACAATAAATCAGCACTTTCATTCAAAAAAAGGTCGTCATTACTATCTTTTGATTCAATTACCATTTCTATGGCCTCCTCTCCTACTTTCTGAGCAATTTTATTGATTCCTTTTGCAAATAATGACGCAACATAGCTTTTTTGATCATCTGCATTTTGAATTCTATCAGTGATGGTATTTTCTAAATGCGTTAAAAATCCGAAGTTTTGCGTATTACTTTCAGCCCAACAAGTATCCGTTCCTTTATGACAGGTTGGTCCTTTCGGATTTACTTGAATCAATAAAGTATCATGATCGCAATCTAGTTTAATATCTACTAAATTTAACACATTACCACTTTCTTCTCCTTTTGTCCAAAGGCGGTTTTTAGTTCGTGAAAAAAACGTAACCAACTTTGTATCAATCGTTTTTTGGTACGCTTCTTCGTTCATATAGCCCAACATCAAAACCTTTTTTGTAGTAGCATCTTGAGTAATTGCTGGGACTAAAGCCCCTTTTAATTTCCCCAAAGGGGAAAAAAGCAGGCTCTTTTCAATATCTATAAAATTCATATTTTCTATTTTTATTACTTAGAAATAATATTTACATAAAATTTATTCCACTTTTTCCCCTTTGGGGAAAGGGAGCTTTTTTATATCCTTACAGGAATATGATTCCTTTTTAATTCTTGTTTTAAATCCAAAATCGGAATTTCTCCAAAGTGAAAAACGCTTGCTGCCAAAGCTGCATCTGCTTTTCCTTCTTTGAAAGTATCCACAAAATGTTGCATAGTTCCTGCGCCACCAGAAGCAATAATAGGAATATTTACCAAATTGGACAAAGTTGCCAAGGCTTCATTTGCAAATCCGTTTTTAGTGCCATCATGATTCATGGAGGTAAACAAAATTTCGCCTGCACCACGTTTCTCAACCTCTTTTGCCCAATCAAAAAGCTTGATTTCTGTTGGGATTGTACCTCCTGCCAAATGCATAAACCATTCACCCTCAATTTGTTTGGCATCAATAGCAACAACCACACATTGACTCCCAAATTTGTCAGCTAATTCATTGATTAAATCAGGTCTTTTTACGGCAGAAGAATTGATAGAAACCTTGTCTGCACCCCATTTCAAGAGTTCATTGACGTTTTCTACGGATGAAATTCCACCTCCCACAGTAAATGGAATATTTACTTGTTCTGCTACTTGTTGCACCATTTCAATCATGGTTTTTCTGCCTTCTAAAGTTGCAGAAATGTCTAAAAAAACCAATTCATCAGCACCTAAATCAGCATATTGTTTTGCCAAAACCACAGGATCTCCAGCATCAATCAAATTCACAAAATTAACACCTTTTACAGTACGTCCGTTTTTAATATCCAAACATGGAATGATTCTCTTTGTTAACATTTGTTTTTAGCGTTTGGTTTTTGGCTATTGGCTATTAGATTTTTACTAACGGCTAATTGCTAAATGCTACTATTTTAATATAAAATTCTCTAATTGTTTCAAACTGATTTTATTTTCATAAATCGCTTTTCCAATAATCACTCCTTCACAACCTATTGAAGCTAGTTTTGGGATTTCATCAAAAGTTGAAATTCCTCCTGAAGCAATGAGTTTTAGGTTTGTTGTTTCGGATAAAATCTCACTATAAATATCAAAACTGGGTCCTTGCAACATGCCGTCTTTTGAAATATCTGTGCAAATTAAATAGTGAATTCCTTTTTTTTGATAAGATTGTATAAACGGAATCAATACCAATTCACTTTTTTCTTGCCAACCATTGGTGGCAATTTTTCCACCTTTTGTATCAGGATAAAAATCCGCACCTAAAATGATTTTCTCTGCACCAAATTTGGCAATCCAACTTTCAAAAATTATTGGATTTTTCACTGCAATACTGCCTCCAGTAATTTGATTTGCACCAGAATTAAAAGCAATTTCCAAATCTTTATCAGACTTTAATCCGCCACCAAAATCAATTTTCAAATTGGTTTTTGAGGCAATTTGCTCCAATGTTTTATGGTTGATAATTTTGTTCGCTTTTGCACCATCCAAATCAACTATATGTAAATATTGAATTCCTGCAGCTTCAAATTCTTTGGCAACTTCCAATGGATTTTCGTTGTAAATCTTCTTTGTATTGTAATCGCCTTTTGTCAAACGAACACACTTTCCTTCAATAATATCTATGGCTGGGATGATTCTCAAAATAGTTGTTAGATTTTAGTTGTTAGTTTTTAGTTCCAAAAAATTCTTCAGAATTTTTTCTCCTTCTACTCCACTCTTCTCTGGATGAAACTGTACTCCATAAAAATTGTCTTTTTGCAAGGCTGATGCATATTCAATTTCATAATCTGTGGTTGCAATGGCTTCATCACAACTTTCTGCATAAAAACTATGCACCAAATACATGAACTCATTTTCTTTAATTCCTTTAAACAAATCAGAATGTAAATTTTTAATCACATTCCAACCCATTTGTGGCACTTTTACGTTGTTTGAAAATCGTTTGACAGTGACATCAAAAATCCCTAAACCTTTGGTGCTTCCTTCTTCCGTAAAATTACACATCAATTGCATTCCCAAACATATTCCCAAAACGGGTTGTTTTAAAGTGGGAATTACTTCATGCAATCCACTTTCAATAAGCATTTTCATTGCTGAACTTGCCTCTCCAACTCCAGGAAAAATAACTTTATCAGCCGATTTTATGGCATCAATATCATTGGTTAAAATCGCTTCAATTCCCAATCTTTTAGACGCAAATTGAATGCTTTTGATATTTCCTGCTCCGTAATCTATAATTACAAGGCCTCCTCCAACTCCTCCAAAGGAGGAGAGTTGCTCACTATTGTAGATTTTACTTTCTTTTTTATTGTTCATTATTTGTTTTCAATATTGGTACTCCTCCCCTTTGGGAAGGTTGGGATGGGCTCTTTCTATAACATTCCTTTCGTGCTCGGCAAAATCATTTTCTCCACATCTCTTTTTACTGCCATTTTGATGGATTTTGCAAAAGCTTTGAAAATTGCTTCGATTTTGTGGTGTTCGTTTGTACCTTCTGCTTTGATATTTAAATTGCATTTTGCACCATCAGTAAAGGATTTAAAGAAATGAAAAAACATTTCTGTGGGCATTTGACCAATCTTTTCTCGTTTGAAATCTGCTTCCCAAACCAACCAATTTCGTCCGCCAAAATCAATAGCTGCTTGCGCAAAACAATCGTCCATTGGCAACGAAAATCCATAACGTTCTATGCCCAATTTATTTCCCAAAGTCACTACAAACAATTCGCCCAAAGCAATGGCAGTGTCTTCAATCGTGTGATGTTCGTCTACTTCCAAGTCGCCATCCACTTTGATGTTCAAATCCAATTGTCCATGACGTGCAATTTGATCCAACATGTGATCAAAAAAAGCAATTCCTGTATGAATGTTGCTTTTTCCTGTGCCATCTAAATTGATGTCAATCGCAATTTTTGTTTCATTGGTATTTCTGATGATGCTTCCTGTGCGTTGTTTGGCTTTTAAAAACTCATAAATAGTTTTCCAACTGCTCGTTTTTAAAATTTGCGTGTCGTTTTTGTAATTTAAATTTTCATCATTACTGATGAAGATTCCTCTAGCATTTAAGTTTTCTGCCAATTCAATATCTGTTAAACGATCTCCAATGACATACGAATTTTTCAAATCATAGTCATCAGAAAAATACTTGGTCAGCAATCCAGTTCTTGGTTTTCTAGTAGGCGCATTTTCATGAGGAAATGATTTGTCAATCAACACTTCTGTAAAAACAATTCCCTCATTTTCAAAAGCTTTCATCATTTTAGTGTGCGCAGGCCAAAAAGTTTTTTCAGGAAAAGAAGTGGTTCCCAATCCATCTTGATTGGTTACCATCACCAATTCGTAGTTCAATTCTTCTGCGATTTTACCTAACCAACGAAAAACACCTGGATAAAACTCCAATTTTTCTAAACTATCTAATTGATAATCAATAGGTGGCTCTAATACTAATGTGCCATCTCTGTCTATGAATAAAATTTTTTTCATATTTAACTTATTAATCTTTTTTTCATACCTCACAGGTTTTTAAAACCTGTGAGGTCTTTTAATACTTCGTTTTTCCTGCAAGGTTTCAAAAACCTTGTGGGTATTTCCTATTTTTTTAGACTTTAAGGTTTTTGAAACCTTGCAGGTCAGTAAGTTAATAACCTTGTAGGTCTTTTAATCCTTTCATTAATTTCTCATTCTCTTCTTTAATTCCTACTGTCAAACGCAGCGTGTTTTCACACAAAGGTTGGTTAGTTCTATTTCGAATCACAATGCCATTTGCAATCAATTGATTATATCTTTTAGTGGCATCATCTACTTTTATCAAAATAAAATTGGCATCTGATGCATAGATTTTTTCGATAAATGAAATCTCTTCCAAGGCAATTGACAAGTGATTTCTTTCGGATAAAATAGATGCAATTTCTTGGGCAACTCTTTCCCTATCTTGCAAACGTTCCAACGCTTTTTGCTGAGTTAATTCATTTACGTTATAAGGTGGTTTTATTTTATTCAAAATTTGGATGATTTCTTCGGATGCATAGCAAATTCCCAAACGGATTCCTGCCATTCCATAAGCTTTTGAAAGTGTTTGTGTGATGACTAAATTTGGATAAATTCTCAATTGATTCGCCCAACTTTCTTGTTTCGAAAAATCAATATATGCCTCGTCAATCAATACCAAACCTGGGAAACGTTGCAACAAAGTCTCAACTTTTTCTGTAGAAAAACTATTGCCTGTTGGATTGTTTGGTGAACATAAAAATAACACTTTTGTGTTTTTATCAACTGAGGATAAAATTTGTTCCACTTTTGGCTGAAAATCAGTCGACAACATCACTTTTCGATCTTCAATTCCGTTGATATTTGCCAATACAGAATACATTCCATAGGTTGGTGGCAATGTAATAATATTATCTTTGTTAGGTTCACAGAAAGCCCTAAAAATCAAGTCCAATACTTCATCACTTCCATTTCCTAAAAGGATATTTTTTCGATGAATTCCGTTGTTTTTTGACAACGCTTGTTTCACTTTAATTTGTTGTGGATCTGGATAACGATTCACCCCATTTTCGAACGGATTTTCATTGGCATCTAAGAAAATCATCTCTTCAATTAACACTTCTTTATATTCATCTCTTGCTGATGAATAGGGCTTCAAGACTTTGATACAGTCTCTTACCAAATCTTTAATTGGCTTCATATCAAGTCTTTTAATCTTATAGTAACTGCGTTTTTGTGTGCTTGCAAACCTTCTGCTTCAGCCATGATTTCAATAGATTTTCCGAGTCTTTTGATTCCTTCTTTCGAAATTTCTTGAAAAGTAATACTTTTCAAAAAACTATCTAAATTTACACCAGAATATGATTTGCTAAATCCGTTTGTCGGCAATGTATGATTGGTTCCTGATGCATAATCTCCTGCACTTTCTGGGGTATAATTTCCTATAAAAACAGAACCTGCATTTTCGATGTTGTCCAAATAAAAATCATTGTTTTTTGTAGCAACTATAAAATGTTCAGGGCCATATTCATTGATCAAATCTAAACACAACTGATCGTTTTCTAGGTAAATAGATTTCGAGTTTTCGATTGCTTTTGTGGCAATTGCTACTCTTGGCAATACAGCCAATTGTTTTGAAATTTCAGCAGAAACTTCTTCAATCAACACTTTAGATGTAGAGACTAAAACTACTTGACTATCAGCACCATGCTCTGCTTGACTCAATAAATCTGCGGCTACATAACTTGCATTGGCTGAATCATCTGCAACTACTAATAATTCGCTAGGGCCTGCAGGCATGTCAATAGCAACTCCGTATTTGGTGGCTAATTGTTTGGCAACCGTTACAAACTGATTTCCTGGTCCAAATATTTTATACACTTGTGGAATGCTTTCTGTCCCAAAAGTCAATGCTGCAATAGCTTGAATACCTCCCACTTTGATGATTTTTGAAACACCACATAAGTGCGCTGCATACAAAATAGCAGGATGAATTTTCCCTTCTTTGTTTGGTGGTGAACACAAAACAATTTCTTTGCATTCTGCAATTTCCGCAGGAATTGCCAACATCAATACTGTTGAGAATAATGGTGCTGTGCCACCAGGAATATACAATCCTACTTTTTGAATTGGTCTTTTTTCTTGCCAACAAAATACACCTCTGTATGTCTCTTTGCTTACTTTTTTGGTTTTTTGGGCTTTGTGAAAGATGGTAATATTTTGATGAGCAACTCGAATTGCATCTTTCAATTCCGAATCAATCAATGAAATGGCTTCCGTAATTTCATCCGAAGAAACAAATTTATTGTCGATGGAAACTCCATCAAACAATTGTGTGTACTTTTCAACGGCAAAATCTCCGTTTTTTTGAACGTCATCAAAAATCTGTAAAACAGTCTTTTCGATATCATCAAATGTTTTGGTGGGTCTTTCTAAGATTTTTTTCCAATCTTTTTGATTGGGATTGAGTATTGTTTTCATAAATTATAAAACCATTTTTTCAATTGGACATACCAAAATTCCTTCTGCACCTTTGCTTTTTAGTTCATCAATAATTTCCCAAAATGTATTTTTAGAAATCACTGTGTGCACTGAACTCCAACCTTTTTCTGCCAATGGCATCACAGTTGGACTTCTCATTCCCGGTAACAATTTGATAATTTCGGGTAATTTGTCATTGGGCGCATTCAATAAAATATATTTTGATTCACGTCCTTTTAATACAGACTTAATTCTAAATTGAATTTTCTCTAAAATGGCTTTGCGTTCTGCATTCATTTTTGGAGAAACTGCCAACACAGCCTCTGATTTTAGCAACACTTCAATCTCTTTTAAACCGTTTTTGAAAAGCGTACTTCCGCTAGAAACGATGTCGCAAATGCCATCTGCCAAACCAATATTGGGAGCAATTTCTACTGAACCATTGATAATGTGCAATTTGGCAGTAATACCTTGTGCATCTAAAAAACGTTTTACAGTTTCGGGATAGGAAGTGGCGATTTCTTTTCCTGCCAAATCTTTCAAACAAGCAGCGTCTGATTCTTTTGGGACTGCAATAGAAACTTTACATTTTGAAAACCCCAAACGCTCTACAAAAGGCAAATCACTTCCTTTTTCAATCAAAATATTTTCGCCAATAATAGCAGCATCTACGACTCCATCTCTCAAATATTGGGGAATATCTCCATTCCGTAAATAAAAAACTTCTACAGGAAAATCTCTAGCTGCGGCTTTGAGTTGGTCTTTTCCATTATCAATAGAAATACCAATGTCTTTCAGGATTTCCATGGATTCGTCATGTAATCTTCCCGCTTTCTGAATTGCAATTCGTAAGTTACTCATTTTTTTTATGATTAGATGTTTGAGCAAAATGGATTCAACTAAAAACCCGTTTGATTTGCTCAAACGGGTTTATAAATATCTTGAAATTATTCAATACATTTTTAAATCGCTTGAAAGCAATTGTAAAAATGATGATGTTGTTTTTGATTAAATATCATGTTTTTTTTAATGATGTGCAAATATCTAAATTTTATTTTTAAATAACCAAGAGAAAATTAGAAAAAGTGAACTTATTTTAGATAGTTTTAGTAAAATGAGTATTTTAGTTCAAAATTGTAGAATTAAAATTTAAAGAAAAATTATAAGATTGCTCTTTTATTTGATATTAGTGCTTATAGGCATGAATAAATAGAAAAAAATAATATGAAAGCAAACGAAAGGAAAGTAGAAAACTTTTTATCTTAAAATAAGACACAATTTGTGATTTCTGTTCACCAAAGAAATTATGATTGGTCGACAAGTCTATGCAAACAATTTTTAGACAACACTTTGGAAGTTGGGACAAGTACCAAAATGAATGCCTTTTCATTGTTAGTGTTATTTAAGTTCAAGATGATGTTTATACATCGTCAAGAATCAAAGAACTAACAGTAATTGATGGTCAGCAAAGATTGACCACATTGGCTTCTATGAACTAATTATAAAATTAACAGACAGTTATTTACGTGCCCGTCTGCGATTTGGCAATGAGGGAGTTACAAGTTGTGCTTTATGTGTTTGGAAACGATCGATTTTCTATGGTAAACGACAATTTATATTATAAACCTCTAACCACTAAAAACCAACCACCAAACTTACAACAAATTTGCCATGGCAGTTTTAATAATTTGGACGTTTTTATCTCTGTTAGATTTGTTTCCTTTTTCTTGCTCTTGAATCATAGTGCGCATCAAATTGATGACTACTTTGTCAAAATTGAATTGCTTAAACTGCTTTGCTTTCTCAACCATATCATCCACAACATTCTGAATTGCTTCCGAATTATTACTTTCAGAAACCTGTTTAAAAGCTTTTTGAAACAAGACTTTTGTGGCGTCATCACCTGTTAAAAACATACCCGATAAAACATTTTTCGCTACAAAAGGCAATTCTGATTCGTCATTTTCTTCGATGAAAATTCTTGTGAGAGGCGTTGCTAAAATCTGACGCACTTCATCTGGCAATTGTTTTGATTTTGCAACGGCTGCTAGTTTGTCAATATAATACAATGAAACCAATGCTTTTCCCAGCACAGAATAAGAATTGCTTTCTAATGCTTTCAAGAAAATGGTTTTCAATTCAGGGTCTGTTAATTTTCCCAATGTGTGAATCGCTTCTGCTTGCACCCTTGTTTTTGGATCGTTATTTGCCATTTTCATGATTTTTTGAATCGCATCTTTCTTGGCAAACTTGTTAATCAAATCGATTTGTTGCAATGTCAAAATCTTGATTTTGAATGATTCATCATCCAATGCATTGACCATTGCTGCAAAAGCATCTTTGTCTTCTTGCTTTTTGGCAACTTCAAGTAATGCTTCTCTTCTATGTTCATAATTGTCAGCGTTTTTCAACTGAAAGATGTATTCTCTTAATATTTTATTTTCACTAATATCGCATAATAAAACACCATCTGCATTTACCTGAATCAGATTGGGTTGCGTGGAATAAGGAAACGAAAACGAAGCGTCTTTTCCTTCCACAAAAACTTTGTGTCTTTTTCGTTTGCCGTTTTCAAAAATATCAATCGCTAATGGAAATTGAAAAGGAGTTGTTTGCAATTGACCTACATTTACAGTGACCGTTTTTCTCAAGGTGTTGTAGTCATAAGAAATTTCGATGTTTGGATGACCTGCTCCAAAATACCATTGATTGAAAAACCAATTCAAGTCTTTTCCTGTAATTTTTTCGAACACCAATCGCAATTGATGCACTTCAGCAGCTTGGAATTTAAATTCGTTTAAATAGGTTTTCAGACCCAAGAAAAAAGCGTCATCGCCCAAATATTTTCGCAACATGTGAAGAATAGCTCCACCTTTGTTATAACTCACCACATCAAACATTTCTTCTTTGTCAGTATAGTTGAAGCGCACTAGATTTTTATCTTCACTTTGACCTTCTTTGTATGCCAGCACTTGTTCATAATGGTGCATTTCTGCATCCGTTTTTCCGTATTTATATTCGCGCCACAAATATTCGCTGTAGTTTGCAAATGATTCATTGAGCGTCAAATTACTCCAACTTTCAGAGGTCACTAAATTCCCAAACCAATGATGAAACAATTCGTGAGCAATCGTATTTTCATGCACATTTTCGTCAATCAACTCACCAGGTTTTTGATACGCTTGATCGCCATGCACTACAGCAGTTGTGTTTTCCATAGCGCCAGAAACATAGTCTCTCACCACCATTTGACTGTATTTATTCCAAGGATATTCAACACCAAGTTTCGATTCGAAAAAGCCTATCATTTCTGGAGTCATCCCAAAAATAGCTTTTGCATAAGGCGCATATTCTTTTTCTACATAATAATCAACTGACATGTTTTTGTAAGAATCTTTGATAATTTCAAATTCTCCAATTCCCATAAAAAAAAGGTATGGTGCATGTTTTTGATCCATTTTCCAATAATCAGTTCGTTCATTTCCTTTTTTAATTTGGTTGATGAGTTTTCCGTTTGAAAGTGTCACAAATTTGTCAGGAACAGTGATATAAATTTCTTGGGTTGTTTTTTGGTTTGGCGCATCAATTGTAGGAAACCAACAACTACTTGATTCTGTTTCACCTTGCGTCCAGATTTGGGTTGGTTTGTTTTTGTCCAGTCCATTAGCATTGATAAAATACAATCCTTTGGCATCCGTAATTGCAGTACTTCCTTTTTGATATACTTTTTCTGGTTGCGAAGTGTAGCTTATATACACTGTAAATTCCTCGTTTTTTTGGTAGCTTTTTGGCAACTGAATTCGTAAGAATTCGCTGTTGTCATAGCTAAAAGGAATTAGTATTTCGTTGATAGAAACCTTGTGAATAATCATTGCTTTGGCATCTAAAGTCAAAGAGTTTGTGCTATAAAAATGCGGTTTGGCAGTAATCCAAGCTTCACCATTCATGGTTTTCTGGGCAAAATTAAAATCCACTTTTAGTTTGGTATGCACCAAATTGTGGGTTTTTTCTCTTTCAGGTTTATAACTAGATTGTTGTGCATTGATAAGAAAACTCATCAATAAAATAATAATCAAGAGGCTTTTTTGAAACTTCATATTTTTATAATTCTTGGTTCAAAAATAACAAAATACATGCAAGTTGCTGTTAATGCGCCGTTAAATTCGTATATATCGTGTATTGACATAAAAAACCACATATTTATTATAAATATGCGGTTCTATAAAAGTGGAAAATCATATCAATCTTTAAATATATTCCCCATATTTTTAATATTTCCTTCATCAACATTTATGGCATTAAGCATTTCAAACATCTTTGCAGGATTCATATTTTCACCCAAAATTCGTGCAACTCCTACTCCAACCTCATTACTATATCCAAATGCAATAATCTCCTCAATAGCGTCAGTTTCTCCAGTAAAATAAACAGTTACGTTCATGCCTTTCATTTTCATTTTACCCAAACTTTTATAATCTTTGTTGGTGAAAATGGTTTTCAACGTGTTTTTCTCAGTTTCGTATACAGTTTCATTCTCAACAGTTTTTTTTAGAAAAGCCACATTGATTTTTTGCACACTTTTGATGGTTTCTTTGATTTCGTCAGAAACAGCTGCCTTTGCAGAAGTTAAAGAGCTTACAGGAATATCACCTGTCATAAATCCTTGTTTTCCGCTCGTTTCTACCAAATATTTTTGTAGCGATTTTTCGTCTGTGCAAGAGTTTGCCAAATGAACGAAAAGAATCATTGCTAATAGGGTGCTTGTGTTTTTCATAGTGTTGATTAATTGGTTTAATAAAACTAGCTGACTTTAACTAAGTCAGCTAGTTTAAGGAATTATTTTTTCTTTTTGTCGTTCAAAAACGCATCTGCTAAATCAGACATTTTGTTAATATCGATGTTTCCTATTAAAGACACAATGACTGAATCAGATTTTTTATTGGTTTCATTGCTAATACCTTTGATAAACATCAACACTTCGCTAACAAAATCTTTATTGCTAGATGCTTTTACGTAGATTTTAACACGATTGTCATTTTCTTTGATACGCATCAATTCACTTAAATTTTGTTTTTTGATAGCAGCTTGCATCATACTTTCCATTTTGTCGGCAATTGCACCATTGCTGGTTGAAAACATTTTGAATTCTCTCAAATCTTGAATCATCTTGAAGACTTTCATCCCTTCGTTATCATCAACTTTCACATTTTTGAACTTCGAAATCAATTCGAAAGCATCTTTGGTTACGACAACCATATCAACGCCATCCATGTCTTCTAAAGAATCAAAGAATGATTGTGCTTGGTTTGCAAGCGGCATTATAGCTAATGCAATGAATAAAATTATTTTTTTCATGGTTTCAATATTTACTTGGTTTATTTTACGATTTTGTTTACGGTATTTTCTAGTGTGTAGAGGCTTGCAACTGCTTGTTCTCCTTTTTGAAGATTGGTTGAAATCAATTTTAATCCTTTAGACAATTCTGCGAACAAACGTTCGGCTTCTTGTTTTTGTTGATATTCTTCATATTGCTGTTTGCCAACAAACACACCCACCAACAATGCTATTGAAGCTACTATTGACAACCATAGATAGTTTCTCTTGGATTTTTTAAGAGGAGATAACTCAATGGTTTTTAAATAACTTTCTTCTTTGGCCGTCACGAAATACGTGAAAAGCGTTTGGTATTCTTGCAAATGAGGCGCAACAATGCCTTTGGTGAAATAGTTTTTCAAGGTGGTTTCCTCTTGCAAACTGGTGTTTCCTTCAAGGTATTTTTTGATTAATTTTTCTATGTTAGCTGATTCCATAGTTGTGTTTTTTAATGAGTTCTTCACGTATTGTTTTTCTTGCTCTTGACAACGCCACTCTTACTGCAGTGGGTTTCATATCAACCATTTTTCCAATTTCTTCGAGGTCATATTCTTCAATATCTCTCAATTGAATGATTATCTTTTGCTGATCTGGCAACTTTTCAATTAATTGATGCACTATGCTTAAACTGTCTTGATATTCTACTTTTTTGTAAAGTGCTGTATCTTTTTCTAAATAATTGCTGTGCACCAATGTTAGGTTACTTGCCTGTTTTGATTTTAATCTATCATAACAATAATTTTTAGTCATTGTCATGGCAAACGCTTCAACATTTTTATACTCAACGATTTTATCTTTACTTTTCCAAAGTTTAAAATACAGTTCTTGTATAGCATCTTCAGCTTCTTCAGTTGAAACAAGCAAACGTTTTGCCAAACGAAAAACTTTATCTTTAAACGGTAAAACAACTTTTAAAAAGTCTGATTGATTCATTTTGGTTATTTTGTTACTGATATTTTTTTATCTCTTATATCAGGTTTAAATTCTTACGACGAGGTAGTATTTGTTTTGTTACAATTAATGTTTTAATT
>ERZ888423.2577-NODE-2577-length-13239-cov-19.377579_pt1 | contig 13239 bp, 11 predicted proteins | sample MGYA00520523_ERZ888423 | MGnify/ENA primary metagenome ERZ888423 (study PRJEB32303, sample SAMEA104408611) | aquatic metagenome | biome: Brackish water; feature: Pelagic; material: water | place: Baltic Sea | collected 2014-06-08T10:24:00 | depth 30,27 m ...
TGGACAAAGAACACAGAAAACCAAAAGCAACCACCATTCGGGATGTCGCGCACGCGGCGAATGTTTCGCCTGCGGCGGTGTCTCGCTACCTCAGCAATCAGCTGCAACTGCCAGTTCCGACAAAGAGCCGCATCGATGCGGCGATCGAGGCGCTAAACTACGTCCCCAATGCGATGGCGCGGCGCTTGAGCCTGAATTCGAGCGAGACGATCGGCTTCATCACCTCCGACATCGTCAACTCGTTTTTCGCATTGATCGCGAGTGCCGCCGAAGAGGCCGCTAGCCGCGCTGGGTATTCCCTGACGATCCTCAACAGCCGAAACGACATCGATCGCGAATTGCAGTTTCTGTCGCGCATCGACGACCGGCAGTTTGACGGCGTACTCTTGTTGACCAACCATGTCGACGATGGCCGTTTGCGCACCAAGATAAACGCCAACCGGCGGGTGGTGCTGCTCGACGAAGATGTTCCAGGCGCCGTCGCCCCGCGTCTGTTTGCCGAAAACCAAACTGGCGCCGATCTGGCAACGGCGCATCTGATCGAGCACGGGCACAAGAGGATCGCATATGTCGGCGGACCGCGCGGTTTGCTGAGCGGCGAAGAGCGTTTGAAGGGCTTTCGCCAAGCCCATGCCAAAGCCTTGCTGGATGTTGACGAACGTCTTGTTTTCTCAGGGCCTTACGATGAAAGGGTTGCTTATGATTCCTTTCGTCAGCTTTGGGCTGGTGGCGAGCCGCCGACCGCGATCTTTTCCGGTGGTGATCTCCTGGCGCTGGGGATCATGCAGGCTGCCCGGGATATGCATCTGCGCATCCCGAGGGACTTCTCGCTTGTCAGTTTCGATGACATTCCGCACGCCGCGCTGTTCGATCCCCCACTGACCACCGTCCGGCAGTCGACGCAGGATTTCGGACAAAGAGGCGTGGGGCTGTTGCTCGATCTCATCAACCACGAAGTGCACGCGCCCGACACGCTGCGTATTCCGGTATCGCTCATGGTACGCGGTTCCGTGGCGGCCCCGCCCCGTTCCCATCGCACGGTCCATGATGGCGGCGCGGGCAAAGCACAGCACATTGGCGCGCAAAAGGTGGAGGGGGTCTGATGACAATGGCGATCCCTCAGGGTAGGGCGGGCCAAACCGATGCGTGGGCTGTTTCGATCCACCCCATCTGCGGGACACGCCGTGTGCGGCGGATGATCACCTTCAGCCTTGCGGCGTGGACGCCGGTTCACCGCGCAGTCCTTGGCTCGGGATGGATGAGCCGGGCGTTTTCGTCTGCACCTGCAATCCCGAGGGGTCGTCATCATGAAGGTTGATCTTCGAAAAGTGGACCTGCCGGAGTTCGGCTTGCCCAAAGCCTGTCCCGGTCTGGATCACGACATGCATCGCGCGCGACTGGGAAGGTTGCGCGACCGCATGCGCCAACAGGGCCTGACGGTCTTTGTCATTTACGCCGATCGCGAGCATTTCGCCAACATGGCCTATCTTGCCGGCGTCGATCCGCGCTTCGAGGAAAGCCTGCTGATCATCCGCGAAGGGGGCGATCCGGTCATCATTACAGGCCCTGAAAATCAGGGCCCTGCCCGGAAATCAGCCATCGATGCGGATGTTGTCCTTTACCCGCCGTTCGGGCTTTTGGGTCAGGATCGTTCGCAAACGCGCCCATTGAAAGACATCTTGCGCGAGGCAGGGATCGGCCCGACCGATCGGGTGGGCGTGGCCGGATGGAAGTATTTCACCAGCGCCGAGTTTCCGGAACCGGAATTCGTGCTGGAAATTCCGTCCTTTATCGCCGAGGCGCTGCGCGACATCGCGGGATCAGCGAATGTGGTGAATGCAACCGCAGTCCTGATGCACTGTCGCGACGGGTTGCGCGCCTCCAACGAGATCGATCAACTTGCGCAATTCGAGTTTGCGGCCAGCCATTCCTCTCAGGCGATCCGTCGTGTCCTGTTCGGCTTGAAGGCGGGGATGACCGAATTCGAAGCGGCCGCGCTGATGGCAAGCATACAGTATCCACTCAATTGCCATCCGATGCTGTCGTCGGGTGCCCGCGCCTATCTGGGTCTGGGAAGTCCTTCGGGGCGTCGCCTTGCGCTTGGCGATCCCTTTACATGCGCGCTGGGTCTGTGGGGATCGTTGACCTGTCGCGCGGGCTGGCTGGCGCGCTCGGCCGACGATCTGCCGGACGGTACAAAAGACTATGTCGAAAGGCTGGCCGCGCCATTTTATCTGACCGCGCTGGATTGGTATGAGGCGATGGGTATCGGGGTGTCCGGCGGCACCATCGATGCGCTTGTGCGAAAGCGTTTGGGGGATCCGTTCTTCAACCTCGTCCTCAATCCCGGGCACCTCATTCATTATGACGAATGGCTCGATACGCCGGTTTACCCGGGCGGGCAGATTGCGTTCACGTCCCATCAGGCGATCCAGCTCGATATCATCCCGGCGACCGGCACCGCCTATTTCACCTCCAACATGGAAGAAGGCATTGCCCTGCTGGATGCCGAAGGGCGGCGGGCCTTTGCAGACCGACACCCGGAGGCCTGGGCGCGCGTGCAGCATCGACGTGCCTTCATGTCCGACGTGCTGGGCATCCGGCTGCGCCCCGAGGTACTGCCCTTCAGCAACCTGTGCGGCTACCTTGCACCCTTCTTCTTGGCACCCGAAGTGGCGCTGGTCCGATGTTGAGAATGCACCACCCGCCTCGCGGTGGGCGCTTGAACGATTGCCGTGGCATAAAACAGGAATAGAAAGGAAAACAGGAGGATGACCAAGGTTCGTGTGCTGCTTGCCGGTGAAACCTGGACGAGTACGACCTTTCACGTGAAGGGTTTCGATCTCTTCTCGAGCAGCGATCGACAAAGCGGACTGCGCCCGCTTCTGAACGCGCTGCACGGCAGCGACATCGAGATCGATCACCTGGCCGGCGAACATGTTCCTGGAGAATTTCCCGCTACGTCCGATGCCTTGAACGCCTATGATGTCGTTGTGCTGAGCGACGTGGGTGCAAATTCCATTCTCCTGCATCCCGATACGTTCCTGCGAGGGCAAAGGACACCCAATCGTCTGGCCGTGCTGGCAGATTGGGTGGCGGGTGGCGGCGGCTTCATGATGGTCGGGGGATATCTGACCTTTCAGGGGATCAACGGTGCAGGGCGCTACAAGGGAACGCCTGCGGAAGCCATCTTGCCTGTCGAAATGCTCGTCCATGACGATCGGGTCGAAATTCCCGAAGGATTTCATCCGCATGTGATCTCGTCACGGCATCCGACCATCGCGGGCATCGATGGTGGCTGGCCCTATCTGTTGGGTCTGAACGAGGTCAGACCGAAACAGGAAGGCGAGGTGATCCTTACAACCGGTGCCGGGGCAGGAAACCATCCGCTTCTGGTTGCGGGTCGCCATGGCAAGGGCCGCACGCTGGCCTGGATGTCTGATATCGGCCCGCATTGGTTGCCAACGCCGTTTTCGGATTGGCAAGGTTACGCACAGCTTTGGAAACAGAGTTTCCGCTGGCTGGCCAGACGCAGTTGAAAAGCGGTTCATGACATGACCAGACGCAAGGCACCACAACGAGCCGCTAACACGCAAGACGCGTGCGGTTGTGGTGTGCCCATGATCGAATTGGTGCCCACAAGGAATGAGCCAAAAATCAATCGTCTTTCGCCTCTGCGGGCAAGGTGTGGACAAAATCTGAAACACGGGAGAGGAAAATGAAAAAATCGAGATCCTTCATTGGGGCAGCCTGTCTTGCTGCCTTGGCTGGAGCACCGTTCAGCGCGGTGGCAGATGCCGAGTTTACGTTACGCGTCACAAACACGGATGCTCCTTTCGTGCAGATCGGAGACATGAAGTACCCCTATTACGTCTATGGCATGATGACGTCCTTTGCCGAAACCGTAGAAGGGATGAGCGGCGGTCGCATTGCAGCCGAAGTGTTCCACAGCGGCACGCTTGGCGACCTGCGTGAGAATCTCGAAAGCGTCCGAATGGGTGTTCTTGAAGCCACGACGCCCTCCGAAGGGCCGGTGTCGATCTGGTATCCCGAGATTCAGGTGATCACGATCCCCTATGTCTTTCAGAATTCGGCCGTTGCATGGGAAGTCATGGATGGCCCGTTCGGCGACGCGCTTTTCGAGGGGATGATCGAGCAGGGGTTCCGGGCGGTTGCCCTTGGCGAGAACGGCGGTTTTCGCATCTGGGGCAACAACGTGCGGCCGATCCAGACCCCTTCGGACATGAGCGGTCTCAAGATTCGCACGATGGAGATCCCATCACACCAGGAAATGGTGCGCTCGCTTGGCGCATCGCCGACGGTTGTACCCTGGCTCGAGGTGTATTCGGCACTTCAGACCGGCGTCGTTGACGGCGCGGAACTGCCCACGGTCGGCACGCTTCAGCAAAACCTCCATGAGGTGCTCAAGTACATCACCGTCGACAACCACGTGTATAGCCTGTCGTTCATAATCGTCAGCGAACGCTGGTTTCAGACGCTGCCGGCCGATCTGCAGCAGGCGGTCCTGACGGCAGGCCGGATTGCAACGGTCACGAGCCGTGGGTTGACCCAGGTCGCCGTGAATGACGTGCTTGCGTATTTCGCCGATAACGGGGTCGAAGTGACCTACGTTGCCGGTGAAGCACAGCAAGCCTTCCGCGAAGTGGCGCAGCCCGGTGTCTTGAAGTGGATGGAAGATACGCTGTCGCCCGAGATTGTGGCGCAATTCATTGACGCCGTCCGCAATGCAGAGAGCAAGCTTGGCATGACGCCGAGCCTTTAGGCCAGCACGACCCGAGGGCAGATACAATCTGCCCTCGGCCCCTCTTTCCAGTGATGCCAGATGCTGAACAGGGATGGCCATGCTCAGACGCTTTTGTGACATGCTCGCGCGCATTACGGGCGCGATTAGTATTGCCGGATTGGCGATCATGACAGTGGCGATCATCGTCAACGTGTTTTTCCGCTTTGTAATGAACAGCCCTCTGGCATGGCCGCCCGAGCTTGCCCGGTTCCTGATGGTGGCGATCACCATGTTCGCGTCCGGGCTTGCGTTGCGGCGGGGCGCGCATGTCGGCGTGACCGTATTGGTTTCACTGCTTCCGGTTCGGCTGCAATTGGTCATCTTTACGATCAACAGTGTCTTGATTGCGGGCTTTCTTGGCATCCTTTTGTGGCAGGGCTACATCCTCGCCTTCAACGAAGGGCCACGACAAATGGCGCCCTCACTTGGCATATCCATGATGTTTGCGTTCATTCCGCTGCCCTTGGGTGCGGCCTTGATGCTGGTCTACCTCGCCGAGACAACGGTTGAAGCTTGGCAAAAGGCGCGGGGCGGCCGATCGCCCTTTGATCCAATTCAGGGATTGGAGGCGGAACTGGATGAAAATGGTTCCGTTCCACCGCCACAGATGAAAACCGGAGGGTGACACATGGCGCGGACAATCCATTTTCCGATGCCCCGATCTTGCATCTCACCGCGCCTGTCCAACCGCAAAACGGGTAGCAGCGCATGGATATGATCTCGATCGTCATTGGCGCCTTCTTTGTCTTCCTGGTGATGGGGATACCGATCACCTTTGTGCTGGGCCTGACGGCCACGCTGGCGTTCTTGATCCGGCAGGACCTTATCTTTTTGTCCCTGATCCCACAGCGCATGTTTTCCGGGCTCAGCATCTTCACAATCATGGCCATTCCCTTCTTTTTCCTGGCTGCAGAACTCATGTCAAAATCACGGATCACGGATGATCTTGTGCGGTTTGCAGATGCTCTAGTCGGCCGGCTCAAGGGGGGACTGGCGCAGGTGAACATTCTTGCCAGCGCTTTTTTCGCGGGCATTTCGGGGTCCGCGATCGCAGATGTGGCCGGGCTCGGATCAATCGAAATCAAGGCAATGACCAAGGCTGGTTATCCCAAGCCGTTTTCGGCGGCCTTGACCGTGGCATCCTCGTTGATCGGGCCGATGATACCGCCCAGCATCATCATGGTCCTCTACGGCTCGATCATGCAGGTGTCGATTGCGGCCATGTTCCTGGGTGGGCTTCTGCCTGGACTGCTGTTGGCGTTGATGCTGATGGCGATGGTGCATTTCATGGCGGATCGCCATGGCTTTCCGCGGCGCGAGGAAAAACTGTCACGGCAAGAATTCATGCAGGCAACGCGCAATGCGTTGCTCGCTCTTTTCATGCCCGGCATCATTCTTGGGGGTATTCTTGGCGGCATTTTCACGCCGACCGAAGCCGCCGCAGTCGCAGTTCTATACGCCTTTCTGATCGGAACCTTCGTCAAGCGCACCTTGCGCCTTGCCGATCTGGCGCCGATCTTGCTCAAGGTTGCGGTGATGACCTCTGTGGTGTTCATGGTGCTGGCCACGGCCAATATCTTGGCGTGGATCATCGGGCTTGAGCGGCTTCCCGAAGCGATCGCCAAGGGGCTGCTCCACATCACCGAAAACCCGTATCTCCTGTTGCTTCTGGTCAATGGGCTGCTGATCCTGGTCGGCATGTTCATGGACATCGGTGCCGCTGTCATCGTTCTGGCGCCCATCCTTGGGCCGGTGATGGTTTCCCAAGGTGTCGATCCGGTTCATTTTGGCATCGTCATGTCCTTAAACCTTGTGATCGGCCTGTCGACCCCTCCGGTCGGCCCTTGCCTGTTCGTGGCCGCCAGCATCACCGGCTTGCGCATCGAAACGATCTCGCGCGCGATGCTGCCCTTTTACAGTCTGCAGGTCGCATTTCTGCTGGTCGTCACCTATTTCCCGGCGCTGACACTTTGGTTGCCGCGCCTGTTTGGCTACATATAGGATGCTGCAGACGCCGCCCAGCCGGTCTTGCCGCCGCCGCCTTGCCGCTGTGCGCGCGATGGCGGCATCTTGCAGGCGGCCGGCCAGGCGGGGTTGCGTGACCAAAGGCAACGGCGGGCGGTCGGGTTCGGGACAATCCAGCAAAGGGGTGGATGCATGAGGTTCAGGAATTGGCTTTTCGGCGCGCTGTTGGCGGCGACGCAAGCGAGCATAGCCCTGCCGTTATTGGCCGGCCCGAGGCAACTGGAAACGCGCCCGTCAGATCCCGTGGGCTTTGCGCAAGTCGAGATGTTCAGCACCCTTGCCGATCAGGTCGGCTGGGGCACGCTGCGTGAGACTGAGCACATGCGTCTGGCCCATACCGTATATGGCGCCGATGCGCTTATGGCGGTGACGGGTGTTCCCTATTTTCCGCTCACCTTCTATCTGCAAAGCCGGGATTGGGCGTTTCAACGGCTGCTGGGGCTCGACGAAGCCGATGCCCATCTGGAAGAGATCTATGTCGATCCTGCCAAAGCCATGCAGGTCGATCTCCTTCTGATTGCCGATGACGAAAGCATCTTGTCTGAGGCTGTGCCGCGCGTGTCGCTGGTGGTGGAAGACGGCCGCAGCGGCCCCCCGACGATCGTCGATCTGACGATTTCTGCGGAACCGGCGCTGGGCGGCTTTCTTTATGCCGGCCGCGCAACGGTGCAGGTTGCGTTTCCTCCGGAATTCTCCTGGGAAGAAACGGGCGGCTTTTCGCTCTTAGTTGAGCTGGGTGATCTGCGCCGCGTCCTGACCTGGCAATTTGCCGGGTAGGCCGTGGTCTGTCATCACCCTTCGGGCGTTCCGCGCATCAGATCCGGCAACAACTTTCCGGGGTTCATCAGACCAGCCGGGTCAAGCACCGACTTGATGGCGTGCATGACATGGACCGCCTCGCCATGTTCGACCTTCATGTAGCGGGTCTTGTGCAAGCCGACACCATGTTCGCCCGAACATGTGCCACCAAACCCGATCGCGCGCAGGCTGACGCGTTCTGCAAGCGCCTCGGCCTTGGCCCGTTCCACTGGATCGGTGGGGTCAAACAGGATCCCGAGGTGAAAATTGCCGTCTCCGACATGGCCCACGATCGGCGCGACAAGCCCCGATGCGCGCACGTCGGCCTGTGTGTCCAGAATGCATTCGGCGAGGTGTTCCAACGGCACGCAGGCATCCGTACCCATGTTCTTCTTGCCAGGCGCCAGCGCCATCGTCGCCTGATAGCACTCATGGCGTGCGGCCCACAGCGTCTTGCGATCTTCGGGTGTTTCGGCGTCTTTCCAGGCCGTGCTGCCCTGTTCGAGGGCAAGCTCGCGGAAAAGGTCGGCCTGTTCCCGAACAAAGTTCGCCGTGCCGTGGAACTCGACAAAGATGGTCGGCTGGGGCGCCATGTCCTTCAGATTCGACCACCGAATGCAGGCATCCATCTGAACCGCGTCCAGCAGCTCCAGCCGCACCATCCGCAGACCCAGCAAGAGCGCGGCAGAGGCGGTTGCGATCGCCGACGGCAGGTCGGGAAACTGGCAGGTGGAGGTGAAGATGCTTTCGGGCTGGCCCACCAGCCGCAACTGAAGCTCGGTGATGATGCCCAGCGTGCCTTCGGATCCGATGTAGAGCCGCGTCAGATCATATCCGGTCGAAGATTTCTTGGCGCGGCTTCCCGTCCGGATGATGCGCCCATCCGGCGTCACGACAGTCAGCCCAAGCACCATGTCCCGCATGGTGCCGTATCCAACCGCATTCGTGCCCGAACAGCGTGTGGCGGCCATGCCACCCAGCGATGCGTCCGCTCCGGGATCAAGCGGAAAGAACATGCCCGTATCGCGCAGATGCCGGTTCAGGGCGATGCGCCTGACACCGGCCTGAACGCGACAATCCATCGACAAGGTCGACTGGCTCAGCACCCGGTCCATACGCAAAAGATCGATGCTGACGCCACCGGCCAGCGCCGCAACCTGCCCTTCCAGCGACGACCCCGCGCCAAAGGGCACCATGGGCACCTGATATGCGCTGCAGGCGCGCGCAATTTCGGCCACCTCCTCATTTGTTTCCGGAAACACGACAAGGTCTGGCATCCCGGCGTCGGGAAGCCCTTCGCCATGGCTGTGCTGGGCCAGCAGGGCCTTCTGGTCGCTCAGGCGATCTTGCAGAACCGGTCTGAGCCGGGCCGTGAGCTCGGCAATGGCATCTGCCGCAGGGCGGGTGTAATGACCGTCGGCCATGATGTCTTTCAGCCTCTGCTGACGCGCAGGGATCCCGGCGCGCGGCGTTTCGCGGATCATGGGCCTTCTGGCCGGATCATCCTCAGGCGGCGGTGGCAGTGGCGTATGGGTCGTATTTCAGCACCTGCTGAAGCTGTGCCTGGATGCGCGTGGCCTGTTCTGCCGACGTGGCCGGCATCGGCGCACGCGGCAAGCCGGAGGCAACACCCTGAAGATGCAGCGCATGTTTGACATTCGCCGGAAGATTGTCGGCCGAGATGGTATTCCAGAACCGCAGAAGCGCCACATGGATCTCAGTGGCAAGCTGGTGGTTTCCGGCCTGCATAGCATCCCACAAGGCGACGCAGACCCCCGGCAATGCCGCCGGGTTGGCGGCGATGGTTCCATGCGCGCCCAGGGCAAAGGATGGATAGAGCAGCGCATCCACCGCCGACAGGACGATGGCATCTTGCGGCGCGCTCACCAGAAGGTCGGCCATCAGCTTGAGGTCACCCGCGCTTTGCTTGACGCCTTTGACATTGGGAATGTCGTGCATCATGCGCACCAGAAGGGCCGGGCTGATGTAATTCCACGCAATCACGTTGTAGATGAGGATGGGCAGATCGGTCGCGTCACCGAGCGTTGCGAAATGACTGTAGGTCGCGTTCTCATCGGGTTTGAACAGGTAATGCACCGGCGTGATCTGAAGCGCATCCACGCCGCAGGCCGCCATCCGCTTGGCCTTTTGTGCAGCGTCACGGGTCGAGTTGGTGATGATCCCCGCCACGACCGGCACACGCCCGCCGGCTTCCTCGACACATATTTCGGCGATCTGCACCAGCTCATCTGACGTCAGCGTATGACCTTCACCGGTGCTTCCGCCAAAGCACACGCCATGCACGCCGCGCGACAGCTGAAAGCGGATGTTTTCGCGGAGCATCCTTTCATCAACCACGCCATCCGCGTCAAACGGTGTCACGATCGGCGGTATGATCCCCTTGATCCGTGTCTTCATCTCCGCGCTCCCATCCCGGAATTTGATATGCCACTGTCTTGCCGCACGAAGATCGGCGTCAACAGATTTCTGCTGCCAAGCGCCTTTTCTGCATTAAATCTTTATAAATGCGAGAGATTTTCTGGCCATCGAACGGCGAGGATCTGACGCAAGCATCGCCCCACGAAACCACGCGTTCCACAATGCGGATCAATATCCCATATTGCGGGATGAGCGAGTCGCGGTCAGGATTGCGCGCGATGGAAGTTGATCGCAGGGGATGGCAATGGTTGAAACAAAAAGCATCAAGACATTGGGCAAGCTCATCGATGTGCTGGACTGTTTTTCAACCACCGACCGATCCTTGAGCGTTTCGGACATCGCGCGGCGTTCCAGCCTGCCGCGCTCGACCGCCCATCGGGCCATCATGGCCCTGAAGGAGGTTGGTTTTCTCGAACAGGACCGTGCGCGCGAAGAATACCGTCTAGGTCTTCGCCTGTTTCAACTTGGCACAACCGTTCTAAACAGCATGGATCTGCAACGCGTGGCACGCCCGTTCGTCGAGGCGCTGAGCACATTGGCGCGTGCCAGCGTTCACCTGTGTGTCTTTGACGGCGAACGCATGGTGTTTGTGGAACGATCCCTTGGTGATCCGTCCGGCCCGTCGAACGACACCATCACCATGGAAATCTCACCGTGCTTTTGCACCAGCGTCGGCAAGGCGGCCCTGGCGTTCCAACCGGACGCGATCATCGAAAAGGTGATTGCATCGGGTCTGATTGCCTACACCCCGTCCACCATGACCCGCCCCGATCAGTTGCGCGCGGAACTCGGGGCCATCCGTGCCCGCGGATATGCGCTTGATCGCGAAGAACACAGGATCAACATCCGTTGCGTTGGGGCACCAATATCAAACAGCGCGGGCCGCGTATTCGCCGCCGTGTCTGCAAGCGGCCCCGCACATCGCATGACCGAAGAGATGCAGCATATGCTGGCACCTTATGTGGTTGGTCATGCAGACGCGATCTCGCGTCGTTTGGGATCGGTCGCCGGTTGGCCCCAGCATGCCGGGCCGAACTGATGCTGCCACTGACTGCGTCAAGGCAAGTTCAGGCGCAGCAGCCCGAGAAAAGCGGGGGTGACACTCCCCCTTACGCGGGACTGACCAGACATCCGCAAACAAGGCTGGGTCAGATCTCAATGCAAGATCCGGAGCAAGATTCGGGACCAGTTTCAGGAGGCGTCGCTACGCCATGCCGGCACACACTTAGTCGTTGACGTTGTCCAGACCTATGCTCAGGGAAACCGCCGCCAACGCGGCGATTGCTAGGACAATTTGAACGCCCGACACGGCTGCGACAAGGGGCGAGCTGGTATATTGCACCAGTGCCAGAAGTTCCACGGGAAGCGGGCGGTCACGGAAGCCATGGGTGAAGATGGCCACCGACAGGTTGTCGAAACCCTCCACGAAGGTGAACACTGCACCGGCCAGGATGGCGGGCATCAGGAGCGGGAAGGTTACGGTTCGCAGGCTCTGAAACGGTGTCGCGCGCAGATTGGCCGCCGCCTCCTCCAGTGCGGGGTCGAGCCGCACGAGGCGGCTCTGCACGGTGCGCACCATCACCGCCAGGATGAACACGCTGATCGCAACCGATTGAAGCCAGATCGAGGGCGACACCCCAACCAGCGCGCCGGCAAACAGCACCGCAACCCCCAGCACGATCCCGGGCACCATATGCGGCACCAGCACGAAGACCGACAGCGCGGTGGTGCCGCGGAAGCGTCCGCGCGCACAGGCCAGCGCTGTTGGAACCCCGAGGAGGACACAGAGCAGCGTGACGGTCAGTCCGACCTGCAGGCTGTTGAGCATGGCGTCGACCAGTTCGCCTTGCTCGAAGACTTTGGCATACCAGCGAAAGGTGAAGCCCTCAGGCGGGAAGCTGACAAAGGCGCGCGTGTCGAAGGAGATCATCACCACAATGATCGACGGGGCCACCAGCAACAGGAGGGACAACACCGCCACGCATAGGATCAGCCCGATGCCGAGCGCATCGGTGAGCGAAAGATGTCGCAACGGCCTCATGCGTCGCGCCCCTTTGTCCAGCGGGTGAAATGGTTGGTCACCAGCGCGATCGCCACCAGCACGACAAGACAGGTGACCATCAGGATCATGGAGCTGACCGAGCCCTTGCTCCACTCGAGCGAGTAGACGACCTGTTCGTAGATCATTGTCGCGGCGTTCAGGTAGTTGCCGCCACCAAGAAGCTGCGGAACCACAAAGGTGGTGTAGCTGAGCGTGAAGACGAGCGACGCGCCGGTGCCAATTCCGGGCACACTCAGGGGAAGGATCACGCTGCGCAATGTCCCGAGCCGGGAGGCGCCGAGATTGGCCGAGGCTTCGACCAGGCGGCTGTCATGGCGGCTCATCACCGCGATGAGCGGCAAGATCATCACCGGCAGATGGATCTGCACCATCCCGATGAGCACGGCCCAGTGCGTGTTCATGATCCGGAGCGGCTGATCGATCAGCCCGAGGTTCATCAGGGTCGAATTCACCACCCCGCGGCCGCCGAGGATCACCAGCCAGGCATAGGTCCGCACGATGCCGCTGGTCAGAAGCGGTGCGATGGTCAGCACCAGGATCAGCCGCCGGGTCCAGCGCCCACCGATCAGGAACAGGTAGGCCACCGGATAGCCAAAGAAGACGCAGAGCGTCATCGTGGTCAGGGCAAGCGTCATCGAACGCTGGAAGGTCGTCCAGTACAGCGGATCGGTCAGAGCGTTGATGAGGTGTTCCAGCGAAAAGGTCTGCGAGACGATGTCTCCGCGCGACACTTCCATGTCCGAGAAGCCGAGCGACAGGAGAATGATGAAGGGAATCACCGCCACGATCGTCAGCACGATGATGGCGGGCACTGCGGGCCAGATGCCACGGCCCGACAAAAGGGCATCGGCGACTCGCTCGCCAAGGCTGCGGGTCGCCAGCGACGGGGGAGCGGACGCCTCGGCCATCACTCGGGATAGACCGCGCAGAGCTCCGGATCGACGATGCGGAGGCTGACGGCTGCGCCATCGGCAAGGGCATGGTCCTGCGCACGGCGCATGGCGACCACCTTCACGACAGCACCATCCTCAGTCTCGACATGCGTCTCGATCAGCGGCCCGACCGGCCGCTGAAAGGCGATCCTGCCCTGCCAGGGTCCCGCCGCAGCGGG
>ERZ888423.2580-NODE-2580-length-13236-cov-5.018663_pt1 | contig 13236 bp, 15 predicted proteins | sample MGYA00520523_ERZ888423 | MGnify/ENA primary metagenome ERZ888423 (study PRJEB32303, sample SAMEA104408611) | aquatic metagenome | biome: Brackish water; feature: Pelagic; material: water | place: Baltic Sea | collected 2014-06-08T10:24:00 | depth 30,27 m ...
CCGCAAATGCAGCGCCACCATCTGCTGCCCACCCGATAGCTGCCACCCTGGCACAATCTGCGCTGAAATCAGCGCATCAGGCAGGCCTTGGGCCCGCACCAGACGCCCGGCGGGCAATAAGGCCAATCCAAGCCCCAACATCAAAGCAAAAACATATCTCATAACGTCGATATTAGGCACATAGACGCAATTTGGAAATCACATTCCAGACACAATAACAATCAAACCGCACCCGCCCCCTTGCCCTTGCGCGATAATCCCGCGACGGTGGCAATGGTGGTGGCTAAAGCAACAATGGGGGCAAAGGCCTGCGATGGATCTTTGTGGCAAAATTTTGATTGCCATGCCAGGCATGGGCGATGGTGGCTTTGGCCACAGCATCGTTTTTTTGTGCGCCCATTCTGATGAGGGCGCGATGGGGCTAATTGTCAACAAACCTGCAAAAGATCTGACGTTTAAGAAATTGGTTGGCCAACTTGATATCGCATTCGACGAATCAGCGCTGTATGGCCAACAGATACCACCGGTCTATTTCGGCGGCCCCGTGGAACGCGGCCGGGGCTTTGTGTTGCATTCTCCCGAATATGGAACCAACCCAGCCACGCTGCGGGTAAACGGTGATTTTGCCATGACCGCAACGCTTGATGTGTTGGAAGATATCGCCCGCGGTCAAGGGCCACAGGCCTGTCTGTTGGCTTTGGGCTATGCGGGTTGGGCGCCGGGCCAATTAGAAGATGAGATTGCACAAAATGGCTGGCTGACATGTGACGGCCACCGCGATTTGGTTTTTCAAGCGCCCGACACCACAAAATGGTCGCGCGCGCTGAAATCACTGGGTGTCGATGCGCTCAGCCTGTCGGCTGCCGCTGGCCGGGCATAGGGCCAAAGACTACACCGGCCAGCCTGCATCGTCATGCTCGCCCAGCTTGGGCGAGGCTCGGCCCAGTGTCAGTTCTGCCCGCGAAAACACAAAGGGCGCCCGCACCCCCGGCACACCCTCTGGCGCGATTTGCAAACCACGATGGATCACCTGCGGATCGGCAAAAACCTCGGCTAAATCATTAATTTGGTCAGCTGGCACGCCATGGGTTTCACAAGCGGCCAAAAGATCAACCTTGGTAAAACGCAATGTCTGTTGCGTCAGACGGCGTGTCAGTTCGGCGCGATTGGCAACCCGGTCGGCGTTGGTGAAAAATTCTGGCATCTGCGCCATGTCAGGCACGCCCAAAAGCTGACACAGCCGGTGAAATTGCCCATCATTGCCAATTGCCAAAATCACCCACCCATCCGCACAAGTATAAACCGCATAGGGGGCAAGGTTTGGGTGGTCATTGCCCAGACGGATCGGTGCATGCCCCGTCGTCAGGTAATTCATTGCTTGGTTGGCCATTACGGCCGTTGCAACATCCAACAGCGCCATGTCAATATGCTGGCCCAGCCCCGTCAAAGCGCGCTGATGCACCGCAGCCAGAATGGCAGTGCAGGCATAGATGCCAGTCAGAATATCTGTGACAGCCACACCCACCTTTTGCGGCTGCCCGTCGGGTGTGCCGGTCACTGACATCAAGCCAGACATGCCCTGAATGATAAAATCATACCCCGCCCGATGGGCATAGGGGCCAGTTTGGCCAAACCCCGTGATCGAACAATAGATCAGCCGCGGATTGATCTCTGCCAAACTTGGATAGTCCAAGCCATATTTGGCCAACCCACCGACCTTGAAATTTTCAATCACTACATCAGCACTGCGCACCAAATCTTGCACCCGCGCGCGCCCCTGTGGGGTACGAAAATCAGCCGCAACAGACCGCTTGCCACGATTGGCACCATGAAAATAGGCCGCCGACTGGTCATCACCCCGGTCGACAAAAGGCGGGCCCCAACGACGGGTATCATCGCCCTCGGGGGCCTCAATCTTGATGACATCGGCACCCAAATCAGCCAGGGTCTGACCAGCCCAAGGGCCCGCCAGAATGCGCGCCAACTCAACGACCCGCAGGCCCGCAAGCGGTGCTGTCATCGGCTATTTCGCCGCCAATTTTGCATCAAGCAACGTGGCAAAGGCTTTATAGGCCATGTTGGAGTGCCGCTCACCATCGATAATGAAACTGGGCGTGCCCTCAATTCCGTCTGCTGCGCTATTCTTTTGGTAAGCGGCCACCAGCGCCTCGGCCAAAGGTTTGTTTTGCAAACAGGCCTCAATGCTATCATTGCTCATGCCCGACACCCGGCCAATTCGGCGCAGGTTATCAGCAATGACAGCCGGATCCCGGTCTGACAGCCAAGAGTCACGCGCAGAATAATAGGTATCTACAAACCCAAAATACCGCTCAGGCCCCGCACAGCGCGCCAGCATGGCCGCCCAAAGACCAATGCCGTCAAAATACACTTCGCGATAGGTGAAAAAAACCTTGCCGGTGTCAATGTAGTTAGCCTTGAGTTCTTTAAAGACGTCAGTGTGAAAATCGGCGCAATGCGGGCAGGTAAAGGATGCGTATTCCGTCACTTTGATCGGGGCATCTGGATCCCCCATGGTAAAGTCTTGCAACAACTCCGGCGCCAAATCCGCCGTTTCGCCAGCAGCTGTTTGCGCCCAAACTGGGCGCATTCCACCCACCATACCCGACAAACCACCAGCGGCCATCAGGCCCAGTGCAATTCTTCTGTCCATGGAAAACCTTTCTATCTATCGCTGCGAGATAAGATGTTTTGCCCCAATGCTTCAAGGGCTGCGCGCAGGCTTTCATCGCCGACCGCTTGCGACAAATTGCGCGCCCGGGCACAGACCTCGGGGTTCGGGGGTTTGGGCGCTTTTGGGGCGGTGGCAAAGACTGCCTGTCCCTCGGCAAACCCAATTGGTGCCGTTTGGGTAATATGGATGCGCGCCACCGCGTTATAGCCGTAACAGGCGTTTACTTTGGCGCGAATAGTGGGCTTTTCCATTTGCAACAGCGGTGCAGTCGCACCTGTTGTCAGCAGCGTCAGCGTGGCCCCTAACCCATCGCGACCATATCCCATTTTCACGGGCCGGGCCATGCGCGCCACATCCTCACCGACGATCTCAGCCCACTGGGTCAAAAGCCGTGTGATGGCAAAGCCACGCGTCTCACCAGCCAGCCGGATCGGTTCGCGCAAAAGTCCCGCGGCGGGCTCAAACCCGCGCATGCGGCGCTGCCCCCCAAGCGGGGGTTTTGATATGCCCTTTGATCCAGATTTTGACACGGCTTTTCATTCCCCTCTTCTTCCCTATTCTAAGCACCAACCGGCCAAAGACCAGCCCATAGGCCTGACAAAGGACATAAAGATTGCGTGACACCCCCAGCCAGACGCAGCCCGCCACGCCCGACGCTGCAACCCAGATCAGCGGGGCGCTTTTGGCGTGGTATGACCGCCATGCCCGCATCATGCCGTGGCGTGTCAGCCCTGCAGCCCGCCAGCAGGGCCAAACCCCCGACCCGTATCGTATTTGGCTGTCTGAAGTCATGCTGCAACAAACCACGGTGGCAGCGGTGAAAAGCTATTTCCTGCGCTTTACCCAGCGCTGGCCAAACGTGGGTGATCTGGCAGCCGCCCAAGATGGCGATGTGATGGCCGAATGGGCGGGTCTGGGCTATTATGCCCGTGCCCGTAATCTGCTGCGCTGCGCGAGGGCGGTGGTGCAAAATCACGGCGGCGTCTTTCCCGCCGATCACGCAGCCCTTCTGCGGCTGCCGGGGGTTGGCCCCTATACTGCCGCTGCGGTTGGGGCGATTGCCTTTGATATTCCAGCAACCGTTGTTGACGGCAATGTTGAGCGCGTGATGGCCCGGCTTTTTGATGTGCAAACACCGCTGCCACGCGCCAAACCAGAATTGACAGCACATGCAGCCCGGCTGACGCCTCAGCTTAGACCCGGCGATTATGCACAGGCCGTGATGGACCTGGGCGCCACAATCTGTACACCCAGAAAACCCGCCTGTGGCATCTGCCCGCTGATGGATGCCTGTCAGGCCCGCCATGCAGGCAGCGCCGAAACCCTGCCCCGAAAACTGGCCAAAACCACAAAGCCCACACGATTTGGCACAGTGTTCATCGCCCGGCGCAGCGATGGTGCGTGGCTGCTGGAACGCAGGCCCGGCCATGGGCTGTTGGGCGGCATGCTGGGCTGGCCCGGTGACGCTTGGGCCACAGATAGCACCCCATATGCCACCACAGCTGCACCGCCAGCCCCTGTCGTTGCCAATTGGCAAAGCCTGAACACACAGGTGCGCCACACCTTTACACATTTTCATCTGGTGCTCAGCGTTCAGGTGGCCCATGTCAGCCCAGAGGCCACGCCAAAGATCGGATATTTTTTGCCCGCCACAGAGTTTCGCGCAAAAGATCTGCCCACAGTTATGCGCAAAGCCCATGCTTTGGCCGCAACCATATTGCAGCCATAAAAAGACCCCGCCATTGCAGAAATGGCGGGGCGCAGTGGTGCAGCCCGATCAAATCGGGCGCACGGGCGGTAAACTGTGAAAAATTGATCAGTTCGGGCGCACGGCCGGCACAATATCCATTTCGGCGCGGATTTGCTGACGCAGCAGATCAATCGGGATCATCTTGCCCTCGCGCTTGTAATGCCAATAGGTCCAGCCATTACAACTTGGCGCACCCTCAAGCGTGGCGCCAACCTGATGGATTGAGCCCTTGGTTTCATGCGCGATCAACGTACCATCGGCCCGCACCTTGGCCCGGAAACGGCCATTTTGCGACATAAGCTCTTCACCGGGGCGCAGCATCCCACGCTCAACCACCTGGCCAAATGGCACACGCGGCTCAGCCCGGCGGGACGTTGTGACCTCAAGGGCAGATTTGTCAAACCGGCGCACCCGATCCAACCGCGCGGTGGCAACAGTGCGATACGCCTCTTCACGCTCAATCCCAATAAAATCACGACCCAGCATTTTGGCCACGGCCCCCGTGGTTCCGGTGCCAAAAAACGGGTCTAACACGACATCGCCGGGGTTGGTGGTGCCGAGGATGATGCGATGTAAAAGGCTTTCTGGCTTTTGGGTGGGATGGGCCTTCTGGCCCTCGGCGTCTTTCAGCCGTTCATGCCCCGTGCAAAGCGGCAGCGACCAGTCAGACCGCATCTGCACCCCATCGTTCAGCGCTTTCAGCGCCTCATAGTTGAACGTGTATCGGCTGGCCTCAGATTTTGAGGCCCAGATCAGCGTCTCATGCGCGTTCGTCAACCGTTTGCCACGGAAATTCGGCATCGGGTTGACCTTGCGCCAGACAACATCGTTCAAAATCCAGTATCCCGCGTTTTGCAGTTCGGCCCCAACGCGGAAAATATTATGATAGCTGCCAATCACCCAAATCGCGCCATTGGGCTTCAACAATCGACGCGCCGCCGCCAGCCAATCGCGGGTGAACCGGTCATAGCTTTCAAAGCTGGCGAATTGGTCCCAAGCATCATCCACCGCATCAACGCGGGAATTATCGGGCCGGTGCAGGTCGCCGCGTAATTGTAGATTATAGGGTGGATCCGCAAAAATCAGATCAACCGAGCCTTCGGGCAAGCGGTTCATTTGCTCAATACAATCCCCCGAAAGGATTTGATTGAGTGGCAAAGTCATCGGCACAGCCATGTTTGGCCCAGCCCCCGAGCGGCTTTTCGTTTTGGTCATCATTACTGCCTCGATACCGCGCATTGTCGCGCTGTTGTTAAGCCTTAAGATGAGTCATTATCGATTCGCCGTCAAATTCTTTTTGAATCAAGGATTTACATTATTTTCTTGATACAAGATATTGTGTACGGGTTTAAACGAACGCCTATGATGTGGGGTCACACCAAGGGCTTTAAGCGCCTGCAGATGCGCCGCAGTGGGGTAGCCGGCATTTTTGGCCCAGCCATACCCCGGAAAGTGTTGCGCTAAATCCACCATGATATCGTCACGCACCACCTTGGCCAGGATCGACGCCGCCGCAATTGACAGGCTGCGGGCATCGCCCTTGACCACCGCTTGGGCCGAAATATCCAAACCACGCGGCAACAAATTGCCATCAATCAACACATGATCAGGCGCCCGCGGCAGCGCAGCAATTGCGCGCAACATCGCCAAATGACTGGCGCGCAGAATATTCAAATCATCAATTTCAGCAACACTGGCGTGGGCCACAGCAACCTGTGCTGTCGCCCGAATTTCATCTGCCAGTGCCCGGCGACGACTGTCAGACAGCTGTTTTGAATCACGCAAGCCATGCGGCACATTATCAGGGTTCAACCGCACCGCAGCCGCAGTAACAGGCCCCGCCAAAGGGCCCCGCCCAACCTCATCCACACCCACAACCCACTGCGCCCCATTGGCAAAAGCAGCCAGTTCAAAACTGAAATCTGGCATCCCCTGGCCCTAGCGGCTGAGCCCACCGGGCAAGGTCGGCATATCCAACGCAGCAAAACCATAGTGTTTCAACCAACGCAGATCCGATTCAAAAAAGGCGCGCAGATCTGGAATGCCATATTTCAGCATCGCAATACGGTCGATGCCCAACCCAAAAGCAAAGCCCTGCCATTTATCGGGGTCAACCCCGGCGGCTGCCAGCACCTTGGGGTGCACCATGCCGCTGCCCAAAATCTCCATCCAGCTGTCACCCTCACCGATTTTCAACTGGCCACCCTGCCATGAACAGCGGATATCCACCTCGGCCGAGGGTTCGGTAAATGGAAAATGCGATGCGCGAAAGCGCAGTTCAACATGATCTACCTCAAAAAATGCGCGGCAGAATTCTTCAAGCACCCATTTCAGATTGGCCATCGATAGATCGCGATCAATCGCCAGCCCTTCAACCTGATGAAACATGGGCGTGTGGGTCTGATCCATATCCATGCGATACACGCGGCCCGGCGCAATCACACGGATCGGCGCACCCTGCGCTTGCATCGCACGGATCTGCACTGGGCTGGTGTGGGTGCGCAACACATGCGGTGGCCGCGGATCAGCGGCATCACGGTGCAAAAAGAACGTATCATGTTCTTGCCGGGCTGGATGTTCAGCAGGAATATTCAACGCATCAAAGTTGAACCAATCGCTTTCCACCTGTGGGCCTTCGGCCACTGCAAAGCCCATATCGGCGAAAATCGCAGTCAGCTCATCCATAACCTGGCTGACCGGGTGGATCGTGCCCATCCGCCGAGGCCGACCAGGCAGCGATACATCCAACCACTCCGCCTGCAGCCGTTCATGCAACGCTGCATCGGCCATCGCGGCCTTGCGCGCCCGCAGTGCAGCATCCAGTTCATCTTTCAACGCGTTAAGCGCCGGGCCCGCTGTCTGACGCTCTTCTGGTGCCATGCGGCCCAACTCGCGCATCATCAGGCTTACCTCGCCCTTTTTGCCAAGAGCGGCCAGCCGGATTTCCTCCAACGCGGCCTCATCTGCCGCCGAAGCCACAGCCCCGATAAACCGAAGCCTCAGATCATCCAAACCCTGCATATCCGCCACCTGTTGCAATTGGGTCAGGGGGCTATCACAAGAGCCTGTGTTGTCAAGCAGCAGCACCGCCCCCATCGGCGCGTCAGGCATCAGAAAGTCACGAGCAAGACAGTCGGGCATCAAAAAATTGATTTGCGTCCACGCACCGTCAACATTTTGCGCGATTCCTGCACCACGCCGTTTTTTGATGAAATTGTCTTGGGCGGATCTTTCAGATGCTTTTCAACCACAACCATAGAATCATAGAATTTCACCGACTCAACCTGACGGGCTGCCGGATGCAGCGGAAAGATCTCATCTTGGTCGGTATACCAGCTGTGCATCCGGTCAATCAGATCTTTGGCAATTTCAATAAAGCTGCCACGCTGACGAAACCCACCACCAAATCCCGGCCAATAGCTGGTATGGGTGTCCTCCACCACATAAAGACCACGGTTTTTTACTGTGGGCCAAAGATGGCGCAAGCTTGTGGCCTGTTGATCCATTTTATGCCCACCATCATCCACGATGATATCAAACGGCCCATATTTTTCGGCAACAGACTTCAGAAAAACCGGATCAGCCTGATCGCCAATCTCAACATGCACCCCTGGCCCAGCAAAGGCTTGGCACGCAGGATCGATATCCAAAAAAACCAAAGTGGAACCTGGGCCAAAAAACCCCTTCCACAAATCGATCGATCCACCTTTGAAAATGCCAATTTCCATAAAGGTCACATCGCGGCCCTGCCAGTCACGCAAAAGATCGTGATAAACATCTAGATAATGATCCAGCTTCAACAGCATCCGATCATCTGTGCGTGTCAAATATGTCCGAAAATAATTGGGCCGTGCGGCGGCGTCAACAATCGCGGCTTGGGCAAGGGCGGGTTTTGCAGCGGGCGCAGGCGCAGGGCTGGATGCGGCGGACGGGTCTGACAAAGCGGCCTCCTGATCAAACAAAAGCCCACGCCTGCAAATGCAAGGCGCGGGCTTTCAAAGATCTAACACCCTAGGGTTGATCAGGCAACAGCAGCTTTCGCCTGTGCCACAATCGCACCAAAGGCCTCGGGCTCATTCACGGCCAGATCGGCCAGAACCTTGCGGTCAACCTCAATCCCGGCCTGCGCCAGCGCGTTGATAAAACGCGAATAGGTCATCGCTGCATCAATTTCACGCACAGCAGCGTTGATCCGCTGGATCCACAGCGCGCGGAAATTACGCTTGCGCACCTTGCGGTCGCGCGTGGCGTATTGGTTGGCTTTGTCCACAGCCTGCGTCGCAGTGCGGAAATTGGTGCTGCGCGCGGCATAATAGCCAGCGGCGGCTTTGATCACCTTGCGGTGGCGAGCATGGGTAACGACCCCGGATTTAACGCGTGACATTGTCGTGCCTCCTTAACGGTCGTAGGGCATGTATTTTTTGACGATCTTGGCATCCTGATCTGACAAGATCATCATGCCACGCGCGTCGCGAATGAATTTCGGCGTGCGCTTGATCATTCCGTGCCGCTTGCCCGCAGGGCCGGACTTTACAAGCCCTGACGCTGTCATGGAAAAGCGCTTTTTGGCGCTTGATTTGGTCTTCATCTTGGGCATTTCCATCTCCTCTTACGAGTGGTTGACGCGCGACTCGGCATGCCACTATAGGCCGGCCACGCGGTAAGAAAGCGCCGTATAGGGCTCTGGGCCCCGCCTGACAAGCGAAAAAGCGCGCTCTATTCCGGCTCGCTGCGGAAAATAAGCCGTTCCTGACAGGGCGCCACACGCAGAATATTTGTGGTGCCAGGCACGTTAAAGGGCACACCAGCTGTCACAACAATCTGATCAGTTTCTTGGGCAAAGCCATAGGTCAAAGCCGCACGCACCGCACCCACCACGGCAGATTTAAACCGCCCAACCTCATCACCCACCACACAGTGCAGCCCCCAAGTCAGCGACAGGCGCCGGGCAGTCTGGTTGATTGGGGTTAAGGCCAGAATAGGCACGCGTGGCCGCTCACGCGCCACCAAACTGGCTGTTGTGCCAGATTGGGTATAGCAACAAATTGCCTTAATATCAGTTGTCTCTGCAATTTCCCGCGCCGCAGCAACAATCCCATCGGCCACCGAACGCCGCACAGCCTTGCGTGAACTTTCGATCACCTCACGATAGGTGGGATCATGCTCAACCGAGATTGCAACGTTGTTCATCGTCTGCACGGCTTCGACGGGGTAAGATCCTGCCGCAGATTCTGCCGACAACATCACCGCATCGGCACCTTCATAAATCGCCGTCGCAACATCTGATACCTCAGCCCGGGTTGGGATGGGCGATTCAATCATGCTTTCCAACATTTGCGTGGCCACAATAACCGGCTTGGCCGCAGCCCTACAGGCACGCACCAAACGCTTTTGAATGGGCGGCACCGCATGAACCGGCAATTCGACACCCAAGTCTCCACGCGCCACCATAATCCCATCCGAGGCTTCAAGGATTTCGGCAAAAGCAGTTACAGCGGCAGGTTTTTCAATTTTTGACATGATCGCAGCGCGCCCCTGCACCAAGGCACGCGCCTCGGTAACATCCTCGGCCCGCTGCACAAAAGAAAGCGCCAACCAATCAACGCCCAACTGACAGGCAAATTCCAGATCGCTCAGATCCTTTTCGGACAGCGCCGCCAAAGGCAGCACAACGTCGGGCACGTTCACACCCTTACGGTTGGAAATGGTGCCCCCCACCTCAACCCGGCAATTGGCAAAATCAGGGCCACAAGTCTCAACCCGCAGGCGGATCTTGCCATCATTCACCAAAAGTGAGGCCCCCGGCACAAGCGCTGCAAAAATTTCAGGGTGGGGCAAGCGCACACGTGTCGCATCCCCCTCAGCCGCATCCAAATCTAAGCGAAAGGTCTGGCCCTCGCTCAGTTCTTGGGCGCCCTCGGCAAATACACCCACCCGCAACTTTGGCCCCTGCAAATCGGCCAAAATACAGATCGGCCGCCCCAAATCGGCTTCAACCTGGCGGATCTGGCCATGGCGGCGGGCAATATCATCTTGCGTGCCATGGCTCATATTTAAGCGAAACACATCCGCACCAGCCTCAAACAAAGCACGGATCATTTCATAACTGTCTGAAGCCGGGCCAAGCGTGGCCACGATTTTCACATTGCGCAGGCGTCTCATCTTGCGTTTCATCCTCGCTGATGTACGTGTCTATATAATCTCTGGCCTTGTATGGCCGAAAATATGCCTTTGGGCAACATCCACCCGTTAGCGATAACAAAAAACTAGCAAAGCCATGTGACACCACCATGACCCATCCCGCATATGAAATCATTGGGGCCAACCGCCCTGGCCGTTGGCTGATCACCTGCGACCATGCCAGCAACCATATTCCAAACTCGGTGGGTCTGGGCAGTCTTGGCATCAGCGCAGCCGACATGTCACGCCACATTGCATATGACCCAGGCGCTGCAGGCCTTGCCACAGCGCTCAGCGAACAGCTCAACAGCCCCGCCATTCTCAGCCAGTTCTCACGCCTGGTGATTGACCCAAACAGGGGCGAGGATGATCCAACCCTGATCATGCAGCTTTATGATGGCACCATCATACCCGCAAACCGCAATATTGACCCAACAGAAACCCAACGACGGCTCAACACCTTTCACCGCCCCTATCATGCTGCCTTGGCCCAGCTTGCCGCCCGCAGATCAGATACCGTCATCTTGGCCATTCACAGCTTCACACCCTGCCTGCGCGGCCGCGCCCCACGCCCTTGGCATTTGGGAATTCTTTATGGAACCGACGCGCGCCTATCATGCGCATTGCTCGACGTGCTACAAAATGAACCCGATCTTTGTACGGGCGACAATGAGCCCTATCGCGGCCAATTACCCAATGATGCCATCGACCGACACGCCATCAGCGCCAACCGCCACAACACACTCATTGAACTGCGCAATGATCTGATCACAACACCCACAGATCAAACCCTCTGGGCCACCCGCTTGGCCCCCCTGCTCACCCAAGCCCTTCACCAAGCCGAGCATTCACAACAGGAGCCCTGATATGGATGACACCACCCGCACCGAAATCGAAGCCGCAACCTTTCGCGCGCTCATGCATCACCTGCTCGAAAAACGCCCCGATGTCCAAAACATCGACCTGATGACCCTCGCAGGCTTTTGCCGAAACTGCCTGTCGCGCTGGTATCAGGAAGCCGCAGAAACACGCGGCATCACCCTTTCCAAAGACGAAGCCCGCGAAATCGTCTACGCCATGCCCTTTGCCGATTGGACAGAAAAACACCAACGCCCCGCAAGCGCTGACCAACAATCGGCTTTTGCAGCCGCTTTCAAAGAAAATGTTGGCAAGCCGACCTGAGTCCCAGCGCCTCTTTCGTTCTTAAATATCCCCGCCGGAGGCCCTGCCGCGCAGCATTCCCTGCCACAGGGCCTCTCAACCCACAAAAGATCGGCTAAACAGCCTGCTTGCGCATTTCCTCAAGATAAACACGCCGCAGCTGCGTGGCCACAGGCCCGGGCTTACCCAACTGCGCCCCATCACCCAACTTCACCCCGTCAATCTGCACAACCGGCATGACAAACGCACTGGCCGAGGTCATGAACGCCTCATCCGCGCTCTGCGCCTCAGCGATGTCAAAGGCGCGCTCTTCCACGATTAATTGGCACATTTCGGCCACCCGCAGCACGGCCTTGCGGGTGATCCCCGCCAGAATGTCATGGCCCAATTGCCGGGTGATAATCCGGCCATTCGCGACGATATAGGCATTGTTTGATGTGCCTTCGGTCACAAAACCGTCTTGCACCATCCAAGCATCATCCGCCCCAGCCTTGCGTGCCATCATCTTTCCCATTGATGGGTAAAGCAGCTGCACGGTCTTGATATCGCGGCGCGCCCAGCGTTGGTCTTCAATCGAAATCACGCTGATCCCAATATCCGCCTGCGGGCTTTGCGCCATTCCTGGCTTTGATTGCGTGAAAGCCACAATGGTCGAGGGCACCTCGGCCGGGTCTGGAAAGACGAAATCGCGGTCGCCAGGGGCGCCACGGGTGATTTGCAGATAGATCATTCCATCCACCAAACCATTGCGCGCCACCAATTCGCGGTGCATCACCAAAATTTCATCCGCAGTCATCGGCGCGGCCATATCCAACTCGGCCAGCGACCGTGCCAGCCGCGTCATATGCCCGTCAAAGTCGATCAGCTTGCCATCAAGCACGCTGGTCACCTCATAAACGGCATCAGCCATCAAAAATCCACGATCAAACACCGACACCTTGGCGTCAGCTTCTGGGGTATAGGCGCCATTCACAAAAACAGTCCGGGTCATCCAAAGCGTCCTTAAATCCAAATATCACAGGGGAATGTGGCCATCTTCGGCCAATTTTTGCAGCATCGGCGCCAGATCAGCCTCATAGCGTTGCCAGCTTTTGACAGAGCCAGACGACATTGGCTGGCGCACTTGATAAAGGCTCAACGTGTCAACCTTGCGGTTATTTTGATGAAAATTCAAACAGCTATCCTGCCATTCCAGCCCACAAGCCGCGATCAATCGGCGGGTCTGCACCTCGGGGTCGGCCACCAGATCCTCATATTGCACCTCATAAAACCACTCAGGCACTTCACGGCGCCAAAAATCAATCATGCTCACGAATGTAGTGTAATAGGTCGCAAGTTCGCGCTGGTCATAGGCATAAAGATGCGTGCCGTCTGGGAACTTATTTTTGTACATAGACAGCAAATTATCGCGCGGATCCCGGCGCACCACAATAAAGCGCGCATTCGGCAGGGC
>ERZ888423.2583-NODE-2583-length-13226-cov-26.526308_pt1 | contig 13226 bp, 13 predicted proteins | sample MGYA00520523_ERZ888423 | MGnify/ENA primary metagenome ERZ888423 (study PRJEB32303, sample SAMEA104408611) | aquatic metagenome | biome: Brackish water; feature: Pelagic; material: water | place: Baltic Sea | collected 2014-06-08T10:24:00 | depth 30,27 m ...
TCGATGAGGGCACCCTGCTGAAAACCCGCAGCCGCAAGGTCTGCATGACCTGCCAGCTGCACCAAGGGCTGATCGCCCACGGCGAGCACCTGGTGTCTCGCTGCCAGGGCTGGAATGCCGACATGACCCGCCAACGGGGTTGGGCGCCGGAGGTGGGCTGAGCAGGGCTCAATGAACGTCGTCGACCCGCCCGGCCGCCCGCCGCTCTCGCCTCAGGAGGGCTGGATCAGTGACGGTCGCCAGGTGCTGCACTTCCAGCCCTGCCGCTACGACCGTTGGAGTCAGGTGCTGGAGGTGACGCTGGGAGAAGTGATGCCTAGTGGTGAGCCACCGCTGCTCAAGCACCGCAAGCAGCTGAGCCGCGAGCAGGCCATCAAGCTCTGGGCCGAGAAGCGGAAGGCTGGCTGGCAGACCTGCCCTCCTCAGTGGACACCACCCCCTCCGCTGTGAACCGGCTGATTCCCGCCGGGTCCATGAGCAGGGCCAATGTCCGCTGGGCCACAGCAGCCTCGATGCCAGCTCTGATGGCGGGCCTTGCATGCTCGATCAGCTGTCCTCTCCAGAAGCCGAGCCAGCCTGCAGCAAGTCCATCAATGGCCTGGCGCTGGAGCAGTTAGTGGATCAGCTCCCCGCCGCCCAGGCCACGGCGCTCCGGCTCACAGTTCTGGAGGGCCTGTCGCTGCGGGCTGCAGCCGAGCGTCTGGAGATCAGCGTCATGTCGGTGCAGCGGGCCCAGAAGAAGGCCATCGCCGCCCTGCGCCAGCAGCTTCAGCCCTGAGGGGATCTGCGATGCGGCTGTTGACTATCTCCTGCAAAAGCCGCCAAGCAATAAACAAACCGGGCCGCGTCATCGACGGGATTCTCTGCGAAAACCCTTGCTTTAAAGGCCAATCATGCAGGATTCGCATACTTGTTGCGCAGCGTGTTGCGGTTCTCTTGTCTTCCACCGGAGGGGATGACCGGGGGCCGCTCAAGGGGCATCATGAGGCTCGACACCTTCGAGCACCCTGGCTCGCCAGGGCCGCCAGCCCTCTTCATGAGCCCCCCCACCATCTACGAGCTCTGCCGGCCCCGGGCCGACGTGCTGGAGGGGCGGATCCGGGAGGAAGACTTTGCGGCGGACCTCAGCCAGGTGCTCAAGGGCACGGCACCAGATCTCTACAAGAACCCGGCGCTGTTCTTCGCCAACACCCACCCCACAAGGGGCCTCAGGGATCTGATCAAGGCCGTCGCAGGCCGGCTCACCGGAGCTGACAGCCAGCTGGGCAGCATCCTGCGGCTCGATACCAGCTACGGAGGGGGCAAGACCCATGCGCTGATCGGCCTGAACCACATCCTGACGGCCGCGGATCAGATCCCCAACCTGGCGGAGTTCATCGATCCAGCCCGCCTGCCCAGCCAGAAGGTCACCGTGGCGGCCTTCGACGGGGAGAACGCCGACCCGATGAACGGCCGGCGGATGGCAGGCGACATCTTGGCCTTCACCCCCTGGGGTGAGCTGGCGGTGCAGCTGGCCGGGCCTGCGGGCTACGAGCGCATCCGCAACAGCGACCGACTTGGTGCCGCACCTCCGGGAGCGGAAACGCTGCGGGAGCTGATCGGCGAGCGGCCGGTGCTGATCCTGATCGATGAGCTCTCGATCTACCTGCGCAAGATCAAGGGCCCAGCGGCTGGTCAGGCGGCTGAGCAGCTCACCCCTTTCCTCACCGATCTGATCAAGGCGGTGAACTCCTCACCCCAGGCGGTGTTGGTGTTCACGCTGGCTCTGGGCAAGGGCGGGCAGTCGGTGGACGCCTATGGAGAGGAAAACCAGCGGATCGATCGGATTTTTGCCGAACTGCAGTCGGTCACGGGCCGGCAGATCACGGCACTCACACCCACCAGCGAAGACGAAACGGTGCAGGTGCTGACACGGCGCCTCTTCGAATCGATCGACCGCAGCCGGGTGGAGGAGGTGGTGCAGTCCTACCAGGAGATCTGGAGCCGCACCGCCGAGGCCCTACCGCCGGTGGGGCAGAGCGATGACCGCGCTGTCAATTTGCGCAAGGCTATCCGCTGCATTCGGAGCTGATCGACACCTTGATGCAGAAGACCTCCACCCTGGAGAACTTCCAGCGGGTGCGGGGCATGCTGCGGCTACTGGCCCAGACGGTTGGCCAGCTCTGGCGTGAGCAGCCACGGGGCGTCACGGCCGTCCATCTCCACCACATCGATCCGGGCAACGAGCGGATTCGGCTGGAGCTCTCAACCAAGCTGGGCTTGCAGGCCTTCATCCCGGCGATCCGGGCGGATGTGTCCACCACACCGGAAGAAGGAGGCAAGGCCCTGTCCCAGAGGCTGGATGCCCAGGAGTTCACAGGGATGGAGCCCTATGGCTCCATGGCAGCGCGCACAGTGCTGTTCCACTCCCTGGCCTTCAACGAACCGCTGAAGGGCCTCAGCCGCCTGGAGCTGAACTACAGCCTGTATGCCCCGGCTGTGGATCCGGCCTTTGTCGACAAGGCGGTGCGCCTCTTGCAGGAGGAGTCGGAGTATCTCGACGACAGCGGCACCAGCTAGCTGCGCTTCCTGACCGACGCCAACCTCAACCAGATGGTGAGGAAGCGAGAGGGGCAGTTCGATCTGGAGAGCGTGCGTGAGGAGCTGAACCGGCGCATCGGCACGATCTTCGCCAAGCAACGGCTAGAGCCTGTGTTGTTCCCCTCCAGCCCGGCTGATATTCCCGACGACACCGATGGCCCCTATCTGGCGGTGATCCACTGGGAAGGCCACACCGTGGAGCAGGCGAACATCCACCTACCGGAGCTGGTGGTGCGGCTGTTCAAGGAGAAGGGCGACAACGCCAATGTGCGCCTGAACCGCAACAACCTGGTGTTCGTCTGCGCCGATGCCCTGCAGGTGGACGACATGCTGCGCAAGGCCCGCACCTACGTGGCGCTGCAGCAGATGCAGCAGGGGGATCTGTTCGCCAGCCTGCAGTCGCACCAGCAGGATCAGGTCAAGGAGCGCTATGGCCAGGCGCAGCAGGGCTTCGCTCTGGCGGTGCAGCAGTGCTACCGGCATGTGTTCTATCCCGAGCGGGGCCAGTGGCCCAAGGTGCCCCTCACCCATGCGGCCATCACAGTCACCAGCGCCAGCAGTGAGCCTGGGGTGGGCCAGAAGCAGGTGGAGCGGGTGCTGCGCGAAGCCCGCGAGCTGGTGTTGGCAGAAGATGCGCCGCCGGCCCCGAACTACATGGCCGACAAGACACCCCTGAAGCGCGTGGGGGTGATGAGCACGCGGGATCTGCGCAACGAGTACTACCGCGATCCGGCCCTGCCGCCTGGAACGCTCTCCATCAGTGAGGACGCAAAGATCTTCACGATGGACAAGGCGCTGGAGTTGAGCGTCTGGCCGCCGAAGACTTCAGACCCAGACGCTGAAACTGGCGTGGATCAGCCAACCGTGTTTGGCGGTGACGCTGGAACAACTCCGGTGGACAAAGGGGGAGAGACGGGAACCACTATTCAGGTGGGGCTGGGTTCTACCAGCACCGGCAGCGGCGGAGCAGGCGTTGCGGCACCTGTAGAGCCTGGGGTGATCAAGCGCACCGACAATGTGAAGACAGCCCTGACCCAGCTGGCCCAGCAGGTGAGCAGCTCGGGCAAGGCGATCAAGAGCCTTACCTGGCGGATGAACAGTGGCGATGGCTTCCTGCCGATGGCCCTGCTCAAGGCCGAGCCTGGCGCCACGGTGCGCGTCGAAATGATGGAGGGCGGCTGGAGCAGCGGCGACGGCAGCGCCGAATGGAGCTTCACCTTCAACGGCACGCCTGAGGAGGCCACCCACCTGCGGGGCTTCATCGAGGGCCAAGGGCGCCGAGGCGGCGAGAAAGATCTGGACATCAAATACCAGCTCGAGTACGACCCTCCCCTGCGCTGGGATGACGGCGGTGAGGCCTGGATCGGCCGCCTCACTAGAGCCGGCCTGGGCACCCAGACCGCCACGATCCACCTGGAGCTGAGCACAGCTACCGAGGGTCAGCCATGACCCAGGCCATCACCTCAGGCCGGCCGGCCTACGAACTGCGCAGCAAGCAGCACGGCCCCAGTGATCTGGAGCTGGAGGTGTGGCAGGTGCCCAGCACCGCCACCCCCGAATTGAAGGAGCCCCGTCGGGTGGCGGGCCTTGGCGGCCACAAGTTGCTGCTGGTGGAGGGCGCAGTGCTTCGGCGCCTCAAGGCCGAGAAGGTGAGCCTGGCCAAGCTCAAGAAGGGCGAGGCCAGGCGGGATCCCCTCTCGGAAGATCTCGCCCTGGCGATGGGGCTGCTGTTCAAGCTGCTGGCCCCGATGCGCAACGTGGCGGGAATCGAGAACTGTGCGCGTGGCATCGATGCCATGGCCCGCGAGGAGGCGGCCTGCTGGCTGGGGATGGCGATGCACCGCAAGAACCCCCGCCGAGTGCTGGCGGCACTGCGCCTGTTGCTGAGTGCGAACCAATGACCAGGCCAGAATGCTGTCGATGACACCTCTCACCGCCACCGCTCATCACCCCAGCTGGCGCGAGATCCGAGCTGGCTTCCTGTCCGATGCTGAGGTGCAGCAGGCCTACCAAGGGCTGGAGCCCCGCTTCGATATGCAGCGCAAGCTGATTGAGCTGCACCAGAAGCAGGCGCGAAGCAGTGACCAGAGTTGACAATAAGCCGTCTATGGGTTGACAATAAAGTCAGCTTGCTGGAGGTGGGGTGCCGGCGATTCGTGATCGGGGAGCAGCCATACGCACGTTCATCGTGGCGAACGTGGAGAAGCATCCCGCCGACATCGTCCGGCGGGCCTCGGAGAAGTTTGCCTGCTCTCGCCAGGCCATCCACAAGCACATCCATCGCCTGGTGGAAGAAGGAGCTTTGGTTGAGAGCGGGCAGACGCGCAGCAAAACCTATGCCCTGGCCGAGCTTCTGTCCTGGGAGAAGAACTATGCCGACTTCGCCGCCCTCGATGAGAGCCGCGCCTGGCTGGAGGATGTGCGCGGGCAGCTGGAACCGCTAGCCAGCAATGTGATGGGGATCTGGCAGTACGGCTTCACGGAGATGTTCAACAATGCGCTGGATCACGCCGGCGCCACCTACATCCATGTGACCGTGAAGAAAACAGCCGCTGCCAGCCAGGTGGTGATCTCTGACGATGGAGTGGGCATCTTCCGCAAGATCAAGCAGGCCATGGGGCTTATCGACGAACGCCATGCCGTGCTGGAGTTGGCCAAGGGCAAGTTCACCACCGATCCTTCGCGCCATTCTGGCGAGGGAATCTTCTTCAGTTCCAGGATGTTTGACGATTTTTCGATCATCTCTGGCAATGTCTTTTTCTCCCATCTGGCCCAGGCACCGGAAGACTGGATCCTCGAAACCAGCAACGCTCCCGGCACAGTTGTGACCATGGAACTGAACAACCACACGTCGCGTTCAGCGAACACCGTGTTCAAGAAGTTCACCAGCGGTGACAGCGCGGGATTCACCAAAACCGTGGTGCCCGTGCGGCTGGCCCAGTATGGCGACGACAATCTGGTATCGCGGTCCCAGGCAAGGCGCTTGATCACACGCTTTGAACGCTTCAAGACGGTGGTACTGGATTTCAAAGGCGTGAAGATGATCGGGCAGGCCTTTGCCGACGAAGTCTTCCGAGTGTTCCGACTAGCCCACCCGGAAGTTGAGCTGATTGCCTTGAATCCCACCATGGAGGTGCAAGGAATGATCGCTCATGTGATGCAAAGCTCATGACAAAATGCCTGATCGAAGAGTGGCTGCCGATCGCCGAGATCGGTATCGAGAGTGTGCGCGAGCGCCGCTTGATGACGGCCCTGCCGCCGATCTACTACCTGCATGTGTGGTGGGCGCGGCGGCCTCTGGTGGCCTCGCGGGCGGCTGTGCTGGCCTCGCTGCTGCCGGCCGATGCCGATCGCACTATTTTCCGGCATGTGCTGGGGATTCATGGGGATCCGGTGGCGGCGAAGAAGGCCATGGACAAGGCCAAGCGCACCGGCATCCGGATCGACAACCCCTACGGCTACGACCGTGCCTTCCAGTACAGCCCCAGCGAGAAAGAAGAGTTCTGGCTCTTGGAGGAAACTCAGAAGCTCGGCATCGACCAGCCCACTGTTCTCGACCCAACGGCTGGGGGAGGCGCCATTCCGTTCGAGGCCCTGAGGCTCGGATGCCACACCCTGGCCAACGACATCAACCCGGTGGCCGTGTTGGTACAGAAGGGCACCTATGAGTGGCCATCAACATTCGGGCGAGCGGTTGTCGGGGAACACGAGCGGATCGCGGCAGTGTTTCGCCATCGCCTGGAGGAGCGGCTTTCGGTGCACTTCCCCCAGCACCAGGCGCCCGACCAGCTCGACTGCACCTACCTCTGGGCTCGCACCACTCACTGCCCTTACTACGCCGGAAAGGTGCCGCTGTCACCGAACTGGAAGCTGGCACCCGATGGCACCGGTGTGCGTGTACTTCCGCAGCTGGGCACTGGCCCGGGCGATGAAAGCCGCCATTGCCGCTTCGAGATCGTGGCCAGCGCGAAGGAGCAAAGTGAGGGCACGGTTAAGGGCGGCGATGCCACCTGCCCCTATCAGGACTGCGGCCGCGTGATCGACGGCGACAACGTGAAGCAGCAGGCCCAGGCCGACGGCATGGGCGAGCAGCTCTTCGCAGTGATGTTCAAGCACCGTCTGGCTACCGCCTACACCAAGACCGGGAAACAGAAGAAAGACAAGTGGGAGAGGGGCTACCGGGCTCCGCGGCCGGAGGACGACAACAACACCCAGATTGCCGCGGCTCTGGCCGAGAAACTGCCGGAGTGGGAGGCGCTTGACCTGGTGCCGAATGAGGAACTTCCGTTCGGGTATGAAACCAACATCCGCTGGCCTCTCCATCTCTATGGCATCAAGCGCTGGACGCAGTTCTTCTCGCCCCGCCAACTCCTTTGCCATGGCACCAGTGCGGAGATCTTCCGAGAGTTGTTGACCGAGGAATCGGCCAAACCCGAGGGTTTGAGTGAGCTGACCCGGGCGGCACTGGGTTATCTCTGCATCGGCCTCGACAAGATGCTCAACTACAACTCTCGGATGTCTGTGTGGATGCCAACGCGCGAAGTGGTGGCCAACACTTTCAACCGCCATGACTTCGCTTTCTGTTGCTCCCACGCCGAGATGGCGCCTTTGATTGTTGGACTTGGATACGACTGGGCCTTTGGGCAAGTAGCAAAGTGCATCGACGAACTGATTCATCTTGTCGAACCAGGTAGTGACGATGCCACCGATGCGGGCCCCTTGTTCGCCGCCACGTCTGTTACAGCCGCAAACGCACAAGTGCCTCTGTATATTTCTTGCGGATCCGGCGATTCTCTCCCCCACATTGATTCCTCAAGTGTGGATGCCGTGGTGATGGATCCTCCGTACTACAACAATGTGATGTACGCGGAGCTTTCTGACTATTTTTATGTGTGGCTGAAGCGCACGGCTGGTCTTCTCTATCCTGATTTATTCATGGCGTCCTTCACCAACAAGGAAGACGAAGCCGTCGCTAACCCGGCACGCCACCCTGGAGACAAAGCTGCCAAGGCCAAAGCTGGGAAGGACTATCGGGAAAAAATGGCCAAGATATTCCTCGAGTGCCGCCGGGTCTTGAAAGACGACGGCGTGATGACGCTGATGTTCACCCACAAGGCCACGGGCGCCTGGGATGCCCTCACCAAGGGGCTGATCGATGCAGGCTTCATGATCACCGCCTCCTGGCCGATCAACACAGAAGCCGAAGGTTCCCTGCACATCAAGGACAAGGCCGCGGCCAACAGCACCATCTTCCTGGTCTGCCGGCCACGCCCAGAGCGAGATCCTGCTGAGGCGGTGCAGTACTGGGAAGACCTTGAACCCCGCTTGGCCGCGGCCGTACGCGAGCGCATCGCCGACTTCCAGGAGGGTGGCATTCGCGGTGAGGACCTCTACCTCTCCTGCTACGGCCCCGCCCTGGAGGAGTTTTCGCGCCACTGGCCAATCAAGCGCGGACAGCCCAAGCCGATCGAGGAGAAAACCAAAAAGCGGGGCCGTTCCCAGCTCACCTTGGAGGAGCTGCTCGGGGAAGACGATCCCTACGCGGTGAGCCCAGAAGATGCCCTCGATGCCGCCCGCCGTGAAGTAAAGGCCTGGCGCATGGAGAAGCTCACATCGGGATCGCGTCGCGCCCAGCTCGATCCCCTCACCGAATGGTTCGTGCTCGCTTGGGATGCCTTTCAGGCACCGCAGTTCCCGTACGACGAAGCACTGCGACTCGCCCGCGTTGTCGGTCTCGACCTCGACAAGGACGTGGTGGGCGTACTGGCCGAGAAGAAGGCCAGTGATCTGATCCTTTGGGACAGCTCCACCCGCGCCACCAAGGGCAAGCTCGGCGCCCCCGATGGCACCAAATCCTGGATCGATGCCATCCACCACTGCGCCCACCGTGCCCGCAGCATTGACCTCAACGCCGCCAAGCAGCTGCTCGATGACAACGGGCTGGCCAACAGCCCCGTCTTCCTTACCGCCCTGGAGGCCGTGCTCGAAGTGCTGCCCCTCTCCGCCCGCTACACCGGCTTCGATCCGGTGAAGGCTGCTGCGCCTGCGGCCTCCGATTTCGAGGCGCTGGAAAACCTGCGACGCCTCGCCCTGGCCGAGCAGGTGCCCGCGCCCAAGCAGCTGGAGTTGGTGCTGGCTGAGCTGGCCGAGGCATCCTGAAGATGGGAGAGCAGCCATGACCACAACCCCCAGAGCCACCGTCAGCGAAGCCCAGCTGCGGCAGATGGCTGCAGAGATCCATGCGGAGATCCCGGATGCCGAGGTGCGCCTGTTCGGCTCCCATGCGCGCGGCGACGCCAGGCCCAGTTCCGATGTGGACCTGATGATTACCGTCAGCGACGACTGGTACGCCACTCACAACTGGTTTGAGGTGCTCGGGCAGCTTTGGAACAAGCTCGCCCACCATCGTGTTCCGGTGGACCTGCTCCTGTATCCCCGCAGCAAGGTGGAGGAGCGGCGCCTCTGGCTCAGCCATGTGATCGCTCAAGCCCATCGGGAAGGAAGGGTGCTGGATGGCCCGCACTGAAGCTCAGGCCATGCTTCGCGTCGCCAGGCGCGATCTCAGGGCAGCACGGCTGCTGGCGGTGGACGAGGCCGATGAAGCCAGCTGGGGCTTCCAGATGCAGCAGGCGATTGAGAAAGCCTTCAAGGCCTGGATTCTCAGCCGCGATCTCAAAGCCCCATTCACCCACGACATCGCCGAACTTCTGCAGATTCTGAGCGAACAAGGCATCGAGATCAGTCCCTACCTGCAGTTCTCGCAATTCACCCTGTTCGCTGTTCAACTCCGCTACGACGATGAACCGGAGTCTCTGGATCTCGATCGCCAGCACTGGCTGACGGTGGTGCAGGCCCTGCTGGATGAGGTGGATCTGCGGATTGAAGGGCGCGCGCCATGACACGGCTACGCGATCACGACTGGCAGTACAGCTTCACCAGCTCCCAGGACAACCTGCTGGAGGGCTTCTACCGGCCTGCTCTGCAGGAAGCCATCCGCTACTGGCGGATCACTGGCTATTTCTCCAGCCGTTCGTTGTTGCAGGTTCTCGATGGCATTGAGCACCTGGTACTGGCGGCAGAAGATGGCCAGGGCCATGGCCAGATCCGACTGATCACGGGCTTCTTCATGAGCCAGGCTGATCTCCAGGCACTCGCCAGCGGCCTTACCGCTGAGCAGCTGCTCGAACGCCAGCTGGTCGCCCAGTTCCCCTTCCGCGGTGCGCAGCCCGGGGATGGCAGCGCTGCGGATCTGGCCGCTGAGCTGCTGGCGTGGCTGGTGCAGCAGGGCCACATGGAGCTCAAGGTGGGATTGCCGTTACGCAACGGCCAGATCAGCAACGATGGCGGCATCTTCCACGCCAAAGACGGCGTCATCGAAGACCGCCATGGCGATCGCCTCGCCTTCCGGGGCAGCATCAACGAAACCCCCAATGGCTGGAGCACCAACTACGAGGTGTTCGAGCTGTTCTGCAGCTGACGCGGTGAGGAACACCGCGTCGACGACAAGGAGCGCCATTTCCTGCGCCTCTGGCAGAACGATGACCCTGGCGTCCGCACCTTTTCGCTGCCGGAAGCCTTCCGCCAGGAGTTGGCGATCTACGCCCCCGCAGAAGGCCTGCTGCCCCGTCGCCTTCCAGACGACGTTCGGGATCGACTGCTTGGCAGCAGAGATTCCTCAGAGGCAGACTCCACTGCCGCCCCCCCGCCAGGTCTCGATCTCGACGAACGGCGCCGCATCGTCTGGAGCTACGTCCTCAAGGCCGCCGCCAGCGATCGCCCCGGATGTGAGCGGGTGGGCGAGGCCACCAGTGCGGTCACCCCCTGGCCCCACCAGCAGCGTGCTTTTCAGCGTCTGTGGCGGCAGTGGCCGCCCAGGCTGCTGATCGCTGATGAGGTGGGCCTCGGCAAAACGGCGCAGGCGGGCTTGCTGCTGCGCCAGGCCTGGTTGAGCGGCCGGGCCCGCCGCATGCTGGTGATGGCACCCGCCTCAGTCCTCAAGCAGTGGCAGCGGGAACTGCGCGAGAAGTTCGGCCTTGACTGGCCGATCTACACGGGCAAGGTCCTCGAATGGCAGGCCACCTGCCTGCGGCCCAACGGGGAAAACCGGCCCGTGGGCCGCGACAGCTGGACTGCCGAGCCCTTCGTGCTGGTCTCGAGCCACCTGATGCGTCGTCATGATCGTCAGCACGAGTTACTTGAGGCCGAGCCCTACGACCTGGTGGTGCTCGATGAAGCCCACCACGCCCGCACACGACGGGAGAACAACAGCAGTGGTGGTGAGCGCCTCCGAGCCAACACCCTGATGCAGCTGATGCAGCAGCTGCGCCAGCGCACCAACGGTCTGCTGCTGCTCACCGCCACACCGATGCAGGTGAGTGAGCTGGAGGTATGGGACCTGCTCGCCCTGCTGGGCATGCCCCCCGAGTGGACCGAAGACGCCTTCGAGAAGTTCTTCGAGTGGGTGGAGAAGGAAAACCCAGACGAAGCCACCTTGTCCTACCTGGCTGGTCTATGGCGCAGCAGTGTGACGGCGTTTGGTGAGGCGCCTGGCAATGCCATGCCGGAAGCTCTGCGGAAGTCGCCGTTGCGCAAGCGCAAGGCCTTGCGGGCCCTCAACGACACCGACTCCCTCTCCAGGCGCAATCTCAGCATCGAGATCCGCCAGGCCTCGCTGGCCCTGGCCAAACGCTGGACCCCGGTGCAGGGGCTGATCTCGCGTCACAGCCGCAACCTGTTGCGGGCCTACAAGCAGCAGGGATCGATGGATCTGGCCATCGGCACCCGCCATGTAGACGACCGCTTCCTGGAGAGCACCCCGCAAGAGAGGGCGCTTTACGACGCCGTGGAGGACTTCATCTCCACCCAGTACGCCCAGGCAACCGGCCAGAAGAAATCGGCGGTGGGCTTCGTGATGACGATCTACCGCCGGAGGCTGGCCAGCAGCGTGGCTGCCCTGGTCTCCACCCTGGAGAAACGGATGGCCGGCCAGCAGCAACAGCTGGAGGAAGACGCCGCCGCCAGCGAAGACGACGACATCACCGGTGAGCTCACCCTTGATCTGGAGGGGATCCAAAGCGCCTTCCAGGAGGTTTCCGTCCAAGACGAGCTCGTTGGCATTGACGTGTTGCTGGATCAGGCCCGCCCTCTGGTGGGCCATGACAGCAAAGGGGCCGAGTTCCTCAAGGCCATCGATGAGCTACACGCCCAGGGCTACAAGCAGGTGATCGTCTTCTCCCAGTACACCGACACGGTCGATGCCCTCAAGGCGTTGTTGGTCAGTGCCGGCCGCACCCGCTTGATGACGTTCACCGGCCGTGGTGGTGAACTGCTGCAGAAGGGCGGCGAATGGAAGGCCCTGAACCGCGAAGCCACCAAACGGGGCTTCAAGGAAGGCAAGGCCGAGATCCTGCTCTGCACTGATGCGGCAGCCGAAGGCCTGAACTTCCAATTCTGCGGCGCCTTGATCAACTACGACATGCCCTGGAACCCGATGCGCGTGGAGCAGCGCATCGGCCGCATCGACCGCATCGGCCAGACCCACGAGCAGATGCAGATCATCAACCTGCACCTCGATGGAACCGTGGAGGCCGATGTGTACCGGGCGCTGAAGGGCCGGATCGCGATGTTCGAGCAGGTGGTGGGCAAGCTCCAACCGATCCTGGCCAAAGCGTCAAGCTCAATCTCTCAGGCCACCTTCGCAAGCCGTGAACAGCGGGAGAAGGCACGGGCATCCGCTGTAGCAGCTGTGGAGCAGGAGCCCGAGATCAAGGGTCTGGACCTTGATGACGTCCTCCAGGACCTCGATGCCATCCGCAATGTGGTGAACAGCCTGCATCCCTCACCGCTCAACCTCGCTGATCTGGAGGCCATTCTCAGACAACCAGAGTTACTGCCACCCGGCTGCAGTGCTCGGCCGATTGGCACCTATGACTTCGCCTGGACTCAACCCGGTCTCGACAAGGAAATGCGCGTCACTTGCAATGCCTGCTACTACGAGGACAACAGCGATAGCTGTGAGCTGTGGGTGCCGGGGAGTCCGTTGTTTCCTTGCTGGAATGACAACGAAGAGCACCTAGTGTTTCCCAAAAGGGATGACTTTGCTGCTGCTATTGACATTTAGACCGCATCATACTTGCTTGAAGTTCCGCTCAATGTAAATTCCCTGTCAATATCCATACTCGAAAATATAGATTTTTGAAGACATGAGTTGAACATGCTTCCTGCGCCACATCAAGAGCATTTGTCGAACCCATCTGGCGCTCAAGGGCACCTCGAAAAATCAACAAGGCACTTGATTGTGGCATGATTTTGATTATCATCGATTGAGCAATCTTCACGACAACTGCGGGTCAGAGAGGCTTCTGGGACGAGCAGCAAAGAGTCACAAAGCTCCAGGACAAAAAGCCTGTTCTCAGGCGACTGACAAGTTCGATTCCATGGGAATCATTCCGTCCGCTGCTTGAAAAGGGCTACACGCACGAGCGGAAGAGCAACGCAGGACGCAAACGGATTGATCCGCTGATCCTTTTCAAGATGCTCGTTCTCCAGCAGCTTTTCAACCTCAGCGATGAAGAGCTTGAATTTCAGGTGAATGACAGGCGCTCCTTTGAGGAGTTTGTCGGGCTTGGTGTGATGAACAGCATTCC
>ERZ888423.2585-NODE-2585-length-13205-cov-6.488669_pt1 | contig 13205 bp, 11 predicted proteins | sample MGYA00520523_ERZ888423 | MGnify/ENA primary metagenome ERZ888423 (study PRJEB32303, sample SAMEA104408611) | aquatic metagenome | biome: Brackish water; feature: Pelagic; material: water | place: Baltic Sea | collected 2014-06-08T10:24:00 | depth 30,27 m ...
TAGGTATTTCAACACGATTTTTACCACTTGGGCGCATTGACGGTTACCCCTTATTTCGAAATATCATACCGATTCCAACTGAAATCAAAAGTGATCTTTCTGGCTTCGACTTTTCAGATCAATCGGCATCAAATTCAGATCGGCCAATCGATTTAGTCTGGATTGGCTCAAACTCAAAACGTCGGCAGGCTTTTCTAGACATTGCTCAGCCGACCTTTGATGAATTTAAATCGTTTATTCGACTCGTGAATGTAAGAGGTGCGCTAAGCAGCACGCATAATGGAGCAGTCTCGGCTTTAAGCTATGCGGCGTTAGGGCAAAGAGCAAAAATTTTATTGAACATTCATCATTTCGGTATACCGTATTTTGAATGGCAAAGACTCATGCATTTCGGGTTTATGCAGGGCGCATGTGTTGTGACCGAAACGGCTAGCGCCGTTCCACACCTCATACCGGGTGAGCATTACCTACAGACAGACCTTAACCATATACCCGAACTGGTTAAATGGCTTTTACAAGACGCGGAAGGCCGTCAAACCCTTGAGTCTGTTGGAGCAAAGGGCTATGAAACTGCTATGCAAAAGTTTAATTTAAGTTTCACGCTCGAAAAGCTTTTTATGTGAGATAGATTACAAATTTTAGGATTTACTTTTAATCATTTTTGCATAGCGCCTTAGCTGCTGTTTGGGCGACCTTGCAAACCTTGCCAACTCACGCAGCGGCATAGTTAGCCTCCAAGAATTGCTACTCAAGATTGTCATTAATCTTGACCGCTCTACAGCTAGTTCAGTATTTAGCTGTGATTCCCGTTCACCAAGACGAATGGTTTCATTTGTAAGGCTACTGAAATGTTGATGACATTCACTTAACAACTTATCAGCACGCGTCATATAATTAAGTGCAGGCGATAACGTTTGCAATTGAGTGCTAACTTGCTCAAACTTTTGCTTGACCTCTGGTGAGTTTATATCGACTTCATCGCGAGCCAATCGATTAAGTAACCTATATGTGTCAGTAACACCTTCAGGCACATTCGGCGCAACATGCAAGTCTTCTAATTTAAACTGCGTGTGTCGTAATTCTTTATCAAGAAAATCGCCTATATATTTTTTAACCCCTATTGAGTCGATTTCAAAAGGTAAGTCTAACGATTTTGCTACTCTTTGTATTTGTGCCTGCGGATTAGCCAAGAGTAGATCAAAATCAACAACCACTCTTTTGGACCCTTCGGTTTCAAGAATCACAGGTAAAACATGTTCTAGCCAGAGATAATAACTTTTTTCATCATCAAAACCATCTCTTGCCTTAAGAGAACACATCACACTAGTTGGATGACGCGTAGCGATCACATATGAGGGTGTTAAATTTAAATGTTTAAAAACACCCTGCCAGAATGGCAATAATCGATTGATTCTTGGGTCTTTTAAACCAAAAGGTTTATCACTCTTTTTTAAACGTAAAAGATCAATCGCACGCAACTTTAAAGATGCAATATTATCTTGCTCAAACGCAAATGCGGGTAAAAAAGTTAAATCATCCCAATCTCTGTTTAAAGCAGTTAACAGATCAACATTAAGCTTATTGATCTCGACATCTTCAAAGAAACCTTTCTTGTTAACCATTGGTTGAGGTTCAATGAAGTCATGGCCTAAATCAACACCCATTTCCTGCAAACTGCGAGTCAGTACGCTTGTTCCACTTCGATGCATACCTAGAACTACGATGACACGGTTATTGTTTTCTAGATTCATTTTTTGGGTTGATCTCTGACTCAGCATGATAACAACATGAAATTCTTTTAATCTAATTCAAGGTAACAATCAGGCAGCAGGCCCAAAATAAGCATCACACACCTCACTCGAAGTGGCGTCCATTTTAATTTTACCGTGCTCAAGCCATAAAGCTCTTGTGCAAGTTTTTAACGCCAGTTCTCGTGAGTGGGTAGCGATGACCAAGATATTGGTCGATTGCACCACGTCGTTCATACGTGCCTCGGCTTTGTGTTTAAAACCTTCGTCACCAACTGAAAGCCATTCGTCCATCAGTAATATTTGAGGGCGTAACGTGGTCGAAATGGTGAACGCCAAACGCATGTGCATACCGGTTGAATAGGTGCGCACTGGCATTTCAATGAAATCACCGAGTTCAGAGTATTCAACGATTTCTGGGGTTTTAGCTTTGATTTCAGCGGCGCTCATGCCCAACAATCGACCACGTATATAAATGTTGTCTAAGCCAGAGGCCTCAGGGTCGATGCCCAGCGATATATCAATAAGCGAGCCTAAAACGCCCTGAATAATAGCGTTGCCAGAAGTGGGGGCATAGACGCCACTCAATACTCGAAGCAAGGTGGTTTTACCCGCCCCATTGTGGCCTAACAACGCGACGCGCTCACCGTCTTCAAACTTAAAGGTTAAGTTTTCTAAGGCACGAATCACCACTACACCTGTGGCATCTTCGCTCAGTTGACCGCCCGTGGCCACACTCATGAGTCGCTTTTTTAGAGAACGGCCAGTCGAGTTAAAGACGGGGAAGTCAACACACACCCCTTGAAAATCAATGATTGCCATATATATTTAAAGCCACGTTATTGATGGCACCCATGCTAATTGAAACCACCGTAAAATTAAGCCGCTGTTAAGTTAAGCCGCTGTTGTTTAAAGCCAGTAAGAAATACGATTTTTATACTTGCCATACACCCAAAGGGTAAACAACCAACCCAATACCGCCATAGCCAACGACACCACCCAATTTGTTAATGTTGGGGCGGCACCTAACAAAGGGGCTCGAATCACTTCAATAAGATGGTAGAACGGGTTGAGGTTTAAAAAAGCAAAACCTGGCCGCCCCGCAAGCATATTGGGCATCCAAATAATTGGAGTGAGATAAAACGCAACGGGTAACACGCTAATCACGATTTGCGACAGGTCACGGTAACGAGTACAAAATATAGCTGATAAAAATGCCACCCAAGATAAAACCATGGTGCTGATGATGATGCCGGGTATGAACAAGAACGCAACCCAACCCATAGGTTTTAGAAAAATCAAAAAGATAATGGGCACAATCACAATATTGTGAGCCAAAATAATGGCGTTTCGCCAAATCACTCGCATGATATGCGTAAACAAAGGTATGGGCAGTTGCTTAATAATGGCTTCCGCACTGACAAAAGCGGTACAGCCCTCAATGATGACTGTAGAAATGAATGTCCAGAGAATGATGCCTAACGCTAAAAAAGGCAACAACTCTCGCATGGGGGTATTAAAAACGCCACCAAAAACCAACCCCAAAGCACCAATCAGCACAGCCATGCTAATGGTTAACCAAAACGCACCCATTTTTGAACGGCGATAACGCTGCTTAATGTCTTGCCAACCTAGCGTGCCGGCTAAACTATATTGGCTCAATGCTCTGTTTATGTCGCTCAAAGCACTGGTATGACTCGCCTGGGTCATGCTTATTTATTCACCATAATATTGTGTGTACAACGTCATATTTTAGCCATTCACTCAAAAACACTTCGTCTGGGCGACACGCTCCCAACCATACCGCACTCACAATAAGTGGTGCGTAAGCTGACAAAACTCATTCTAACGCCCATTGAGGTCAGGCCATACAGGCCCAAATAAGAAGCGCCAACCACATTAAGTTAATAATGATCACGAACATTGCAATTGTACAATGCCTAAACAACCGCCATTGGGCTTGGGTGTCTCATGACTAGGGCGGTGTTGGGGCGCAAAAGTCGACAGCTTAACCCCATGATTGATCAAGACTTGTCGCTGGAAAGCCAGTGATTGTGACTCATGTTAAAGACGCTGATATCAATTAAGACTGCCAGGACAGGTGCACCTTAATCTGAATTATTCAGACCACACTAACATGAAAAGGTTATGATTATCTTTTTATACTTGGTTTTTTGGCAACAAAATGAATGTACTACTTACAGGCGGCATAGGTTACATCGGAAGTCACACGGCCGTCGCCCTAGCTGAAAGTTTAGGCGCCCTGATCAGCGAAAAGACTCATCACATTGTTTTATTAGACAACCTGTGTAACAGCGAAATTGCGACGGTAGACCGAATTAAAACCATTATGGGTGCAAACTCAGCATGTGTCTTAACCTTTATTCAAGGCGACATTCGCGACACCACCCTTTTAACGCAGGTTTTAAGCAACCAACAAATAGATGCTGTGATTCACTTTGCAGGCCTCAAAGCGGTAGGTGAATCAGTTGCCCAGCCCGTTGAGTACTACGCCAATAACGTTCAAGGCACCATTAGCCTGTTGCAGGCCATGCAGGCTTGCAACGTTAAAAAAATGGTGTTTAGTAGCAGCGCCACCGTCTATGGTGAGCCACAGCAATTACCTTTAACCGAAACCCACCCTACTCGCGCCACAAACCCGTATGGGCGCAGCAAGCTGCATATTGAAGAAATCTTACATGATGTTTGCTTAAGTAACCCTGAGTGGTCTGTGGTGTGCTTGCGCTACTTCAACCCGGTTGGGGCTCATAAAAGTAGCTTAATTGGCGAGCGCCCCAGTGGTACGCCCAATAACCTGATGCCTTACATCTCTCAAGTTGCAGTAGGTCAACGTAGCCATTTGAATGTATTTGGCAATGATTACCCCACCCCAGACGGCACGGGCGTGAGAGATTACATACATGTGGTTGATTTAGCAGAGGGCCATGCGGCGGCGCTTGGCTATGCGACTAAATATGCGGGCTGGCAAGCCATAAACTTAGGCACGGGCAAGGGCTGTAGCGTGTTAGAGCTTGTTCATACGTTTGAAACTGTCAATAATGTCACGGTGCCCGTACAGTTTGTTGACCGCCGAGCCGGTGATATTGCCGTTTGCTACGCCAATACCCAAAAAGCGCTCAACACTTTAAACTGGTCTGCCACCAAAAATCTGACCGATATGTGTCAAAGTGCATGGCAGTTTGAGCAAAGCATTACATGAAAGCACTGATCTAAACACGCATAGCTATTTGCAATTAAATAAATGCACTCAACTGTAAACACAATTTTGTAACGACAACTTAAATATGACGCGCACTAATCAAACCAGCCTAAAACCAAACCTCACCCCCATTATCACGCCGATTATTTTGTGCGGTGGGTCGGGCACCCGACTGTGGCCATTGTCGCGTCAAAGTTTTCCGAAACAGTTTGTACCCCTTATTGGTAACAAAAGCTTATTGCAACTCACGCTTGAACGCACGCAATTGTTTGGGACAGCACCTCTGTTAATAGGGGCAGAGGCCCATCGATTTATGATGCTTGATGTTTTAGAGGCTACGCGTAAAAATAAAAACAATGCGCATCATGCACATTTAGCGCTTCAACTCACCAGCACCCTCATTCTTGAACCCATTGCGCGCAATACGGCAGCTGCTATGGCTTTAGGGGCTTTACAGGTTTTAAAAGCGCAGACTGATACGGCAACCGTAACCCCACTGCTACTTTTTTGCCCTGCAGATCATCATATACCCGACTTGCAACAGTTTCACGACACCATTATGCAAGGTACACAAGCCGCTTTAGAGGGTGAAATCGTGACCTTTGGGGTGATGCCAACTTACCCCAGCACCGCATATGGCTACATAGAAACGTCAGCACATTCAACGCCAGTTAACGATGGTGCGGCACTTAACGAAGATGAAGACAGAAACGCAGCGACCAATGCAGGCGCCCAAACAGAACCACCTAGTCATATTTTTACAGTTGAGCGCTTTATAGAAAAGCCCCAAGCTGCCAAAGCGCAAGCGCTAATATTACAAGGCAATGTCTGCTGGAATGCTGGTATCTTTCTTTGTACGCCAGAGGTTTTACTCAAAGCCTTAAAAGAGCACGCACCTGACATCTTAGCGAGGTGCGAAGCAGCCATGGCAGAAGCAACTGAAACCATCACGAGCCAAGGCGAACGCCTTGTTCAACCGAATCTCAATGAGTTAAAACATTGCCGCTCTGAAAGCATTGATTATGCGGTGATGGAGCACGCTTCAAATATTGCCCTGGTAAAATTTACTGGCCAATGGAGCGATGTAGGCAGTTGGAATGCAGTGGCTAACTTAACCCCAGCCGATGAATCAGGCAATCGTATTGAAGGTCATGGGGTGGCACACTTAAGCCAAAACACCTTCATTCACGCCCCCACTCGGCCAGTTGTGGCCCTAGGCACTCAAGATTTATTGATTATAGATACCCCTGATGCAATCTTGGTGTTGGCACAAAGCCATGCTGAGCAAGTCAAAGAAGTGGTGGCGCAACTGCAAACACAAAATAAATCACAAGCCATCACGCACCGCAAGGTTGCCCGCCCCTGGGGTTGGTACGACAGCATTGATATGGGTGAACGGTTTCAGGTTAAACGCATTGGCGTTAAACCCGGTGCTGCACTGAGCTTACAAAAACACCATCATCGTGCTGAACACTGGGTGGTGGTGCGCGGTACCGCAGAAGTAACACGGGGTGAAGAAACCTTTATGCTTTGCGAGAATCAGTCAACCTATATTCCAATCGGTGAAATACATCGCCTTAAGAACCCTGGTGTGGTTGAATTGGAAATGATTGAAATTCAATCGGGTAGCTATTTAGGTGAAGACGATATTGTTCGATTTGAAGATGTGTATGGGCGAGTGGTAACACTTTGATCATCAGCCCTCTAAAAGTTAATGAAAGTTAATTTATGCGTTTAAGCCATATTGGGTGGAATCTTGCAGGCTTATCGCTGCCATTACTGATTGCAGTCGTCACCGTACCGCAACTCATCAGCAGACTTGGCAACGAGCGTTTTGGTTTGCTTGCTCTAGCTTGGGGGTTAATTGGGTATGCGGGCGCGCTAGACTTAGGCATTGGTCGAGCGCTCACACAGTGGGTGGCGCGACTTCGGGGCGAGGGCAATCTATTACCGATTAGCGGTATTTTAGCAACCGCTAATCGCATCACACTTCTCGCAGGCTTGTTGGGCGGTGCGTTAATTGCAATTGCTGCGTTAGCTGGTTTAGGGTCATGGGTCAAAGCAGCAACCATTGCACCCATCGAAATCACACAAGCTATGCTTTTGTTGGCAATTGCTTTGCCCGCTCAGGCTATAAGTGCCACTTACCGAGGTGTCAATGAAGCCTTCATGAACTTTAAAGGCGTGAGCCTTTTACGTGTTGCCCTTGGCATTGTTGGCTTTGGTGGCCCCTACCTGGTGACTCTCTACACTTTAGAACTACCATGGTTAGTCGTTACTTTGGTCGCTAGCCGTCTACTGGCGTTGTTCGTGTATCGCTGGCTTGCTCATTCTTGTCTTGAAAAAAGCGGTGTCATCATCGCTGAGGCTAAGTACTCAAGCAGCACAGCAAGATCACTTTTTTCTTTTGGGGGGTGGGTCGCTGTTAGCAACGTTGTTAGCCCCGTTATGATGCAGGCCGACCGGTTTATGATCGGCGCTGTTTTATCGGCCGCTGCGGTCACCTTTTATGTGTTGCCTTATGAAGTTGTTGTACAAAGTTTAATTCTAGTTGGGGCTATTTCATCTGTCATTTTCCCAAATTTAAGCAAACTCATACATGAGCAACCCGATCAATGGCAACCCTATTTTCGGCGCTGGCTCTATATCGTTGCAGGCATGATGCTCGTGGTTTGTAGTACGCTGGCTATATTGTTACCTACTTTACTCAGCATGTGGCTTAAAACTGAACTTCAGCCCATTAGCATCATGGTTGGACAAATTCTTTGCTTGGGTGTTTTTGCAAACTCGATTGCCTCTATGTATTACGCCCTTCTTCATGCCAAAGGCAGGGCTGACATAACCGCTAAGCTTCATATTATTGAGCTACCACTTTTTTTAGCGGCACTTTTTTTTCTTTTACATAAATATGGCATTACTGGTGCGGCTTGGGCTTGGGTTGGGCGCATGGTATTTGATGCCGTAGCTTTGGCGTGGTGCTCAAAAGTTACACGCTCTTAATTGTTTAATGAATATTCTTTCTTTAGTTTTACGTAAATCACGATGCAAATATTGATACAAATATATTACCCCTATTTACTGATAACTTTAATCGTTTTATTTTTCCTCGCATTAAATTTTTATGCATATAAAAATTCTATTAAGTTACCTATATATTTTGAATTGATGCTCGCCTTGGCACTTATCATTTTTGCTGGCCTACGTAGCACTGACGTTGACTATATGGGTTACATAGATATTTTTAATAAAGTAGATGCTGCAGCACATAAATCGCTATTGCATCAAGCCTTACAAGCAAGAGACCTTCTTTTTGGGTTCATGGTCATCATTAAATCATCACTTAATTTAAATGTAACCACATTTTTATTGGTTTCAGCCGCATTAAGTATCGGCATTAAATTTGCGGTTTTTCGTTATGCTTTTGGAAGTGCCATATTAGGGCTAGGCCTATATTTTTTTACGTATTACTTCATGCACGACTTTACACAAATTCGTATAGCGATTGCTTTAGCTTGCTGCTTTTTAGCGTTAGTCTTGTTGCTAAAAGAACATCGAGTTTGGTATGTTTTTTTCTGTGTTGTGGCGGTAGGCTTTCATGCTCAAACTGCTTTCTTTGTTGTTGCCACACTACCGCTATTGACCCAATTAAAATATAAATTCTTTCTAATTTTAATATTGATCGTCATTTCAGGATTACTATTTGCCGGTTTTGATTTCTTATTAAATATAACTTCATCTAGAACAAGTGTTCACCTTGGGACAACAGATTTAAAGCTAACTGCTATAACAGCGCTTACTGTAAATGCCGTTTTAATTATTACGACCTACATAAGTATAATTCATCAGTTAAAACAGCCATTTGAACAAGAGCTCGCCAAAGCATCTATGCTGCTCTACATCGGTGGGTTTATTTTCTTTTTTATAATGCTTAACACCTCAGAAGTTTTTGCTTGGCGAATTTATGAAATGTTTAGCGCATTCAGTATTTTTATTATTTTGACAGGCCTTCGCGCTAAGCCAAAAAAATTAACTGTCATAGCCAGCATCACTTATATTATTTTTAATACTGTAATTATTATTCGATCTGGGCTTCTTGTACCGTATTCTATTCATAGCAGCTTTACTGAGGCTTTGCATGGTTTTTATTAAAAGCGTAGATATTATCGTTGTGAACTGGAATTCAGGTCATCAACTGCTTGAGTGCATTGATTCCGTTCAACAACACGGTATGCTAAGCGTCAACCGTACGATTGTTGTTGATAACGGGTCAACAGATGGCTCTGCAATAACAGTTAAAAATCTTCCTCGTGTTGAAGTGATCAACACAGGAAAAAATCTGGGTTTTGGTAAAGCTTGCAACTTAGGTGCGAAACACGCTAAAAGCGATTACCTGTTGTTCCTCAACCCAGATGCCACGCTTTATCCTCATACGTTAAGTAAAGCCATGGCATTTATGCAAGACCCTAACAACGCTCATGTGGGCATTTGTGGTGTTCAGTTGTTAGATGAAAGTAACCACATATCAAGAAGTTGCACGCGTTTTCCGTCTGCTAAAGGTTTTGTTTTACACGCCATAGGTTTAGATCGTTTTCTGCCAAAACTTGGCCACTTTATGAGCGAATGGGATCATAGCCAAACGAGACAGGTAGACCATGTAATAGGTGCTTTTTTTCTAGTGCGACGTGCCGTTTTTGAATCATTAAACGGTTTTGATGAACGTTATTTTGTTTATTTAGAAGACCTAGACTTTTCACTTCGGGCTAATAAGGCGGGTTGGAAAAGTTTTTATTTAGCTCATGTGCAAGCATTTCATGCCGGCGGGGGAACCTCAAATCAAGTCAAGGCGCGCCGACTTTTTTATTTATTACGAAGCCGCATACTTTATGCTTTCAAACATTTCAGTTTGTTAGGGGCCTCGATGGTGTTGTTATCAACTTTATTCATTGAACCTTTGTCGCGTTCGGTTCTTGCTCTATCGCGCCGTTCTTGGTCCACCTTTAAAGAAACGTGGTCTTGCTATGCAATGCTATGGCAGTGGTTGCCCAGCTGGGTTTTAAAAGGGTGCACGCGTTGAAACCCATACGTGTTTTAGCTTTACCTAAATATGGCCCACTTGGTTCGGCAAGTCGGTTACGTTTTTTACAATACTTCGCCCCATTGCAGGCGGTTGGGCTAGTTATCGAGCAAAGTTCTTTGCTAAGTGACGATGCCCTACGATCACGTTACAAGACGGGTGATTATTCACACCTTCAGCTCATACAAAGCTATGCTTCACGCATTAAAGTGTTGTTAATGAAAGGGCGTTTCGATCTACTCTGGATTGAAAAAGAAGCCCTGCCTTGGTTTCCGCTTTGGTTAGAAATTGCCATGCTAAGTGGGGTACCTTTTATCATTGATTACGATGATGCAGTCTTTCACAATTATGATCATCACGCTTCAAAATGGGTACGTCAGCTGTACGGGCAACGCATTGACGGCTTAATGGCCAAATCTGCCTTGGTGGTTGGTGGTAACGCATACTTATGTAATCGAGCTCAAAATGCAGGTGCGCCTTGGGTTGAGTTGTTACCCACTGTGATCGATTTAGAACGCTACCCAGTCACATCCTCACCAAAAGCATTATCTACCGATAGCCTACCGCGTATCGTATGGATCGGTTCGCCTTATACGATTCGTTATTTAAAATTACTGCAAGAGCCGTTAAAACAATTGGCTCAACGCGTTCCGTTTATATTGCGGGTGATTGGCGGGCAAATTATTATGCCAGGCGTAAACGTTGAAACCATAGACTGGGCAGAAGACAGCGAAGTGGCGTCTATCGCATCTGCCCATGTCGGTGTCATGCCTCTGTCTGACTCACTTTGGGAAAGGGGCAAATGTGGCTACAAGTTGATTCAATATATGGCTTGCAGTTTGCCTGTTGTTGCTAGCCCAATAGGGGTTAATACCGAAATTGTGCAAGAAGGTATCAATGGCTTCTTGGCCAATGACTCAACCACTTGGATCAATACGTTAGAGCAACTCTTGACTCAACCTGAACGAGCGATAAAAATGGGTCAAGCGGGTAGAAAACGAGTTGAAAGCGAATATTGCTTGCAAGTGACCGCACCAAAATTAGAAAAATTAATGCGACAAGTCGTGACTCAATCACACACAACAATGAGCAATGTTTAATCACTGCATGCAAATGGTCTATTCAAAACGCAAACTACTCATCGCCACAACGGTACCCGAGACCCTTGCAACCATTTTGCAAGGGCAGCCTCAATATTTATCAACGTATTTTGAAACGGCGGTGGTTACCAGTGCAGGTGAGCCAACGCTTGATATGCCAGAGGATGCAAGGTTTACCGTCAACATGCAGCGAGGTATTAGCCCCCTAGCTGATTTAAAGTCAATCATCGCCATGGTCAAGGTTATACGTGCATATAAACCTGACATCATTCATTCATTCACACCTAAAGCCGGGTTGGTGTGTATGGTGGCGGGTTTTTTATGCCGAGTGAGTGTGCGCATACACACCTTTACAGGATTAATCTTTCCCACTACCAGCAACAAAATAAAACATTTTGTTTTAAAACAAGTAGACGCCTTAATCTGTGCTTGTGCAACCACCGTGGTGGCTGAGGGTGCAGGCGTCAAACGTGACCTATCGCGGTTTAAGGTCACAAGCAAACCAATTCACATCATTGGCCACGGTAACATTGCTGGGCTTGATTCAACTTACTTTGACCCGAACTTACCCGCGGTCAAACAAGCGGTGACAGATCTTAATAAAAATCTAAAATCACATCTAGAAACGCATGCATCACTTATCGAATCAACTGATGCTTTTGTATTTTTATTTATTGGTCGTTTAAACCGCGACAAGGGTTTAAAAGAACTTGCCCAAGCCTTTACCGAGCTTGATAAGCGAGCCGTATTGTTGCTAGTCGGTAGCTTAGACCCAACCGCCCCCCCAGACGCCAACACGCTTGACACCATACAAAAACACCCATGTATCAAACAAGTGGGGTTTTTACATGACGTGCGAGGTGTATTGGCTCAGTGTGATGTTCTGGTGTTACCCAGCTATCGTGAGGGTTTTCCGAATGTGTTGCTGCAAGCTGGGGCCATGCAAAAGCCAGTGATTGCCACCAATATTAATGGTAGTAATGAAATTGTTTTACCCGGTGAAACAGGTTGGTTGGTGCCTGCCAAAAATGTTGCGGCACTTAAGCAAGCCATGTTGCAGGCCTTGCAAAAACCTGCAGACCAAAGACAATCAATGGGCTTCGCCGCCCGTCAACGCATTCAAAATCTCTACGAGCGCAAAGTTTACCTTAACTTGTTGTTGAGCTTTTACCAATCACTCTTGAACCAAACTACACTAACTGGCTCTACTCAACCTCGCAAGCCAAGCAAACCCAAAACATGAAACGTTTATTTGATATCTTGGTTTCGCTTATATCGCTCGTGTTGCTCGCCATTCCGCTCGCTGCCTTGGCCTTTTTGGTGCACAAAAAACTCGGTTCGCCAGTTTTATTTACCCAAGTACGCCCGGGTTTAGACGGCAAACCTTTTAAGATGTATAAGTTTCGCACCATGACGGATGCTCGTGGCGGTGATGGCAAACTACTCGATGACACCCAACGGCTAACCGCTTTTGGCAAGCGACTGCGCAGCACAAGCCTTGATGAACTACCTGAATTATGGAATGTTTTAAAAGGCGATATGAGTTTAGTGGGCCCACGCCCATTATTAATGCAATACTTACCACTTTACAGCCCCCACCAAGCTCGCCGACACGAGGTTAAGCCTGGCATTACGGGTTGGGCACAAGTAAATGGCCGCAACGCCATCAGCTGGGAACAGAAATTTAACTTAGATATTTGGTACGTTGAGCAAACTCAACGTCGTGGGGCTCTATCGTCGATGTGGCTAGATATCAAAATTTTATGGTTAACGGTTGAAAAGGTATTCAAAAAAGAGGGTATTAGCGCAGGCCAAGATGTAACCATGCCCCCCTTTACAGGCTCAAAATAGGTTCACATAAGAAGGCCTCAAGTGCAGCACAGATTCACATCTGTTTCACCTCACTATTGCTCACTTCCCCCTCATTTACATTTAAACTGATTACTGTTTTGTATGATCTACGCTGTAAAGAGGTTCGTAGCGTTAATATCATCATTGTTGATTTAGAGTTTTCATTTTTTTAGTTCTTTTATTTATGTTAAATACCCCTTTTGCCCCTTGGC
>ERZ888423.2586-NODE-2586-length-13201-cov-94.623231_pt1 | contig 13201 bp, 14 predicted proteins | sample MGYA00520523_ERZ888423 | MGnify/ENA primary metagenome ERZ888423 (study PRJEB32303, sample SAMEA104408611) | aquatic metagenome | biome: Brackish water; feature: Pelagic; material: water | place: Baltic Sea | collected 2014-06-08T10:24:00 | depth 30,27 m ...
TTCGTGCCTCGTCGCAATTGGCGCCTTCGCCCATGGCCTCATCGCTTGCCGCACTGGTTCTGCTCAAGCTCTTGCTGGTGCTGGCCCTGCTGCTGGGCCTCACCCTGGTAGTGCTGGAGCTTCGCCATCGCCTGCGCCCCGCCTCGCCGCTGCGGCTGCGCGCTGAAGACTTCCGCGTCGAAGCCGGCAGCGCTGGCCTCAGCGTCTCCGGCATGGTGACGATCCACAACCCCCACCACCGCATGGAGGTGATGGTGCCGGAGATCGAGCTGAGGCCCACCTTGCTGGGTCGGGGCGACCTGGCAGGCGTCAAGGTGTCGAGTCGGATCGAGGCGCTGCATCCGGATGAGGAAGCCCGCCCGGATGGCTACTGGGCCGCCTACATAGTCAAGGGGCGCAAGAGCACCAGCGCCCGCATCCAGATCAGCCTGAGCGGCGCCCCGGGCCAGTCCCTAGACCAGCTGCTCGACACCCTCTGGCTGGAAATTCTCTGGGTCAACTACGGCCCCTTCGGCCGCCTCCATCGCCGCGATGGCGTGTTGGTACCGCTGCAGCAACCCACGCCCCTGACCGCCGAAGACGCCCACTGGCGCGACGGCGAGCGCTGCCGTGTGCTGCCGGTTGGCACCCACCTGCTCGGCGTGCTCGACGACCCAGAAGCCGTGCTGCACCGCTACGCCGGCGAGCTGATCCAGCCCGGCGATGTGCTCACCATCGGCGAAACACCCCTGGCGGTGATGCAGGGTCGCTATCACCACCCGGTCTCCGTTCAACCCAGCGCCCTGGCCCGGCTGCTCTGTCGTGGCTTCCACCCCACAAGCTCCCTGGCAACGGCCTGCGGCCTGCAGTCCTTGATCGATGTGGTCGGTCCAGCCCGGGTGCTGGGCGCCTGGTTGATTGGCCTGTCCCTGAAACTCGTAGGCAGCAAGGGTTGGTTTTATCGCCTTGCCGGCGACCAGGCCCGCCTGATCGACGACATCACCGGCACCACGCCCCCCTACGACCAAACGATTGTGCTCGGGCCCCAACAGCCCGCCGCCTTTTGCGCCGCCATGGCCCGCTCCTTGGGCGTGGCCGTGGCGGTAGTAGACGTTAACGATTTGGGCCGGGTCAAGGTGTTGGCCTCCAGCCCGGGCTGTGATGAAGCCCTGCTGGAGCGGGCCCTCAGGCCAAACCCGGCCGGTAATGCCAACGAGCGCACCCCTTTGGTGCTGGTGCGGCCCGCCTGAGCCCCGGGGCACCTAAGTCGCAAGCAAGTCTGGCGCCGATACAGTTGGATCAACCCCGGCTGTCTCATCACGCCCCCATGCTCGGGATCCTGCAGCCACCCTCTGCCATTCCGGCACCACCCGAGCATCCGGAGCCAGATAGCTGGCGGCTCGAAGCCCTAGCAGGCTGGCACCTGCCCCTACTCACCGATCACACCTTTCTGCCCCTGCAGCCGGTGCTGCAGCGGGCCGTGCTCCTGGGCTTGCCGGAACGGTTATTGCAGGCGCTTTTGGCACGTCCCTCCCTCGCACCTCAGGTGCTGGTGGCTCTCAGCGGACAGAAACCGCTTGGGCTGATCGTCTGCCGCCGGCTCAACCGCAGTGGCAGTTGCTGGCAGATGCAGCACTTGCGGCTGGCCCCAGGCGCCGCCCGCCACGAACTTGCCAGCACCCTGCTGCGGGCCGCAATCCAGCGGGCCCGGGGCGCGGCCAGCTGGATTGCAGCAGCATCCACCCTGGATGACACGCGCCTAGCGCTGCTGCGCGAGCAGGGCTTTCAGCCGCTACGCACCGACCGACTGTGGTGCTGGCCTGGCGGCCCTGCCACCGGCAGCCCTATTTCGGCCAGCAGCCCTGCACCGGCGGACCTACAGCTGACGCCCCTCAACCGCCGCAGCGCTGCCCTGCTCTGGCACCTGGAGCAGGCCGCCTGCCCGGCCCAGTTGCGCCAGCTGCTGGATCGCCGCGTCGAAGATCTGCTCGACCAGAGCCACGGCCGGGGCTGGATGCTGGTGGATCCCAGTCGGGAGCAGGCGGTAGCCGCCGTGCGCTGGATCGGCGAGCACCCCGGCGGTGGCCACGATGTCGAGCTGAGCGTCCATCCCGGCTGGGAGCACCTAGTGGGCAGCCCTACCGAGCTACTGCTACACCAGGCCCAGGCCGGTCTGGGCGCCGGCGAACCCCTCTGGCTGCGCTGTGATCTCCGCGACGGGACACGCCAGCTATGGCTGGCTGGCCTGGGGGCAAAGGAGCGGGGCGAGCGGGTGCTGATGGCGCGCAGCGTCTGGAGGCGTCAGGGGCTGCATGCCCCGGTCCGGGCCGCCCAGCGCATCGATGCCTTGCTGGAGCAGTGGCAACCCCGTCGCCGGCCCCTGCCCACGCCTACCCCCCTGGCCCCACATTTGTGAGCGCGCCACGATCCAGAGGCACCCCGCACCCCCGCTCGGCCCTGGCCCTTGATGTTGGGCGGCGGCGCATCGGCCTGGCGGGCTGTGACCCTCTCGGCCTCACCGTAACCCCCCTGCGGGCCCTGGCCCGGGGCTCCTTCGCCAGCGACCTAGAGCACCTGAACTCCCTGGTGCAGCAGCGGCGGGTGCTGGCCCTGGTGGTGGGCCTGCCGCTCGATGCGGCTGGACAGCCCACCGCCCAGGCCCTGCACTGCCAGCGCTACGGCGAGCGCCTGGCCCGCCGGCTGCAGCTGCCCCTGGCCTGGGTAAACGAGCACGCCAGCACCTGGGCAGCAGGCGAGCGCCATGGTCTCCATGGCGACCGCAGCGGTGCCCTTGACAGCGCCGCCGCCGCTCTGCTGCTCGAGCAATGGCTGCAGGACGGCCCAGATCCGGTGCTCCCGGCGGCCATTGAGCGCGACTGGAGGGCCAACGCTGCAGCATTCTAGAGAGATCCAATTCCAGCCCATGAGTTCCGAACCCCCGTCCCAGTCCATTTCGGAGACCCCCGCTGATGTGCCCACCGTTTTGGTGCACGACAGCCGCGGCCGCCAGCTGCTCTGCTTCCTCGAGCAGCTGATACCCCTAGATGGCCACGACTACGTGCTGCTCACGCCGGTCGACACCCCGGTCTGCTTGTTCCGCCTCGACGGCGAAGAGGATCCGGAACTAATCGACACCATCGATGCCACCGAGCCAATTTTGTCAGTAGCAGATGTAGTGCTGCAGGAGCATGACCTCACCCTGGTGCGCTCTGCAGTCACCCTCACCGTCAGCGGCGAACTCGACGAACCTGAACCCGATGAGCTCGACGACGATGACGACGACGATGACGACTCCGAGACCTACGAGTTGCTGGTGAGTTTCCTGGTAGACGATCTGGAATACGGGCTTTATATCCCTCTGGACCCTTTCTTCGTAGTGGCCCGCATGAATGGCGACGGCGCCTTGCTGGTGGAAGGCGAGGAATTTGAGCGGGTGCAGCCCCGGATTGAGGCCGAATTGGAGGAGCGAGAGGGCGACGATTGATGCTGCGCCAGCTGCTGCGCCCCAACTGGCTGCTGGAGTGCACCCTGGCCGAGCTGCCCCTGCAGGAGCTGCTCGGCCAGCCGATCCGGGCCCTAGTGCTCGATGTTGATCGCACCATGCTGCCCCGCCGCCAGGCGGAGCTGCCCGACAGCGCTCTGCGCTGGCTGCAGCAGGCGCGGCAGCAGGTGCCGATCCACCTGTTCAGCAACAATCCCTCCCGCCAGCGGATCGGAGCAGTGGCTGCCCAGTTAGACCTTCCATACACAATTTCCGCCGGCAAACCACGCCGCAGCGCCCTGCGTCGGGTGCTGGCCGAGCTCAAGCTGCCCCACCAGGAGGTCGCCCTGATCGGTGACCGCCTGTTTACGGATGTGATCGCCGGCAACCGGCTTGGCTTATTCACCGTGCTGGTGAAACCGATCGATCCCCAAGGCCACCCCTGCAAGCAGGATCGGCTCCAAAAACTGGAGCTGCGCCTGGCCAACTGGGTGGGCACCAGCCTGGGCTGATGACATCCCCATCCCACTCCATGCGCCGGGTGATCAAGGTGGGCACAAGCCTGCTGCGGGGTAGCGCCGAGCGCCCCACCGCAGCGGTGATCGCCGATCTGGCTGCCAGTCTCAGCCGCCAACGACGCCAGGGCGAGACCATCGCCCTGGTTACCAGTGGGGCCGTGGGGCTGGGCTGCGAAGCCCTTGGCCTGGGGCAGCGCCCCAGCGAAGTGGTGGCGCTCCAGGCCGCCGCCGCCGTGGGCCAGGGCCGGCTGATGGCCCTCTACCAAGACGCCTTCGCCGTTCGTGGGCTGGCGGTAGCCCAGGTGCTGCTGACCCGCGGCGATCTGGCCTCCCGCCGCCGCTACCAGAACGCCTGCCGCACCCTCGAGCAGCTGCTTGCCTGGGGAGTGGTGCCGGTGGTCAACGAAAACGACACCCTGGCCACCGACGAACTGCGCTTCGGCGACAACGACACCCTCTCCGCCCTGGTGGCGGTGGCAATAGGCGCCGATGAGCTGGTGCTGCTCACCGACGTGGACAGCCTTTATTCAGGCGACCCCCGCAGCGATGCCGAGGCCCGGCCGATCGAGGAGGTGGCCAGCCTGGCCGAGCTCGACAGCCTGCAATCGGTGGCCACCGGCGGAGGTCAGTGGGGCACTGGCGGCATGACCACCAAACTCACCGCAGCCCGCATCGCCACCTCCAGCGGCATTCGGGTGCGCCTTGCCGACGGCCGCGACATCGCCGTGCTCGATGCCCTGCTGGCCGGCGACCGGGTCGGCACCCTGTTCCAGCCCAGCCCCACCCCCCTTCCCGACCGCAAGGGCTGGCTTGCCCATGCGCTCCTGCCGAAGGGCAGCCTGCAGCTCGACGCCGGTGCCGAACGGGCCCTGTTCCAGCAGGGGGCCTCCCTGCTGGCCGTGGGGGTGCACGCGGTGGAGGGCGACTTCGAGCGCCGCGAAGCGGTGCGGCTACTGGCCAGTGACGGGCGGGAGCTAGGCCGGGGCCTGACCAGCCTCAGCAGCACGGAGCTGCGAGAGCTGATGGGCAGTTCCGGCGTTGAGGTGATCCACCGCGACCAGCTGGTGCTCACCAGCAGTTGAGGACGGACCTACGATCCGGCCTGGCCGGCTTCCTTGGAATGCGCTTCAGCGAACTGCTCAGCCATCTGAGCGACGTGACTGATGCAAGCCCGCGCCACCTTGGCGGCGACCCCGAAATCTGCGGTGCCGCCGCCCTCGACCAGGCTGGGACCGGCCAGCTGAGTTTTCTTGAATCGGGCCATGCCCTGGCGGCCGCCCTGGTCGGCAGCAACGCCGCAGCCATCCTGCTGCCGGCGCGGGGCGAGGAGGCCCCAGCCCTGCAGCAGCAGGCCCAGGAGCAGGGCCTGGCCTGGATCGCCATAAAGGATCCCCGCCTGGCCTTTGCCGAGGCTCTCGAAGCACTCCACCCGCGACGCCAGCCCGCCACCGGCATCCACCCCAGTGCCGTGGTCGACCCGAGCGCCGTCGTTGGAATGGGATCCCATGTCGGCGCCCTGGTGGTGATCGGCGCCGACGTGCAGATCGGCGCCGGTTGCATACTTCACCCCCATGTGGTGCTCTACGAAGACGTACACATCGGTGCTGGCTGTGAGCTGCATGCTGGGGCCGTGCTGCACTCCGGCAGCCGCTTGGGCCCTTGCTGCGTCGTGCACTCCAATGCTGTGGTGGGCAGCGAGGGCTTCGGCTTCGTGCCCACTGCCACTGGTTGGCGCAAGATGCCTCAGACAGGGCAAGTAATTCTTGAGGAGGGCGTTGAGGTGGGCTGCGGCAGCACCATCGACCGACCCTCGGTTGGCGAAACCCGCATCGGCACCGGCACCAAGATCGACAACCTGGTTCACATCGGCCATGGCGTCAGCACCGGCAAGGGCTGCGCTCTGGCAGCACAAGTAGGCATCGCCGGCGGGGCCCGCCTCGGCAATGGCGTGATTTTGGCGGGCCAGGTGGGCCTGGCAAACAAGGCGGTAATGGGAGACCGGGCCATCGCTAGTTCGAAATCCGGTGTGCATGGCGAAATCGCCGCTGGCGAGGTAGTGAGCGGCTATCCGGCCATCCCCAACCGCCTCTGGCTGCGCAGCTCGGCAGTGTTCAACAAATTGCCTGAGCTGGCTAAAGCCCTGCGGCAGCTGGAGAAGCAGATCAAGCCCTAGCCTCGCGCCCAACACCTCAAGGGCCATGACGTCGTGCTACCGGATCACCCTGCTCCCCGGCGACGGCATCGGCCCGGAAATCACGGCGGTGGCCCGCCAGCTACTTGACGCCGTGAGCGCCAGCCATGGCTTCAGCCTCACTTACGACGAACAGCCCATGGGCGGCGTGGCCATCGATGCCACCGGCGAGCCCCTGCCCAACAGCACCCTCGAGGCCTGCAAGGCCGCCGATGCCGTGCTGCTGGCTGCCATCGGCTCCCCCCAATACGACAACCTGCCGCGAGAGCAGCGCCCCGAAACGGGTCTGCTGCAGCTGAGATCTGGCCTGGACCTGTTCGCCAACCTGCGGCCGGTAAAGATCATTCCGGCTCTGATCGACGCCTCCAGCCTCAAACGCGAGGTGATCGAAGGGGTTGACCTGCTGGTGGTCAGGGAACTCATCGGCGGCGTCTATTTCGGCACCCCCAAGGGCCGGGTTGAAGCCGATGGCCGCATCCGGGCCTTCAACACCATGGCCTACTTCGACGACGAGATCGACCGCATCGCCAAGGTGGGCTTCGAGCTAGCCGTGCAGCGCGGTGGCCGGCTTTGCAGTGTTGATAAGGCCAATGTGCTGGATGTGAGCCAGCTCTGGCGAGACCGGGTCAATGCCATGGCTGCTGACTACCCCGGTGTCGAGCTCAGCCATATGTATGTCGACAACGCCGCCATGCAGCTGGTGCGCAATCCCCGTCAATTCGACGTGCTGCTCACCAGCAACCTCTTCGGCGACATCCTCAGCGATGAGGCCGCCATGCTGAGCGGCTCGATCGGCATGCTGCCATCCGCCTCCCTGGGCTCAAGCGGGCCAGGCCTGTTTGAGCCGATCCACGGCTCCGCCCCCGACATCGCCCGCCAGGACAAGGCAAACCCGATGGCGATGGTGCTCAGCGCCGCCATGATGCTACGGGTCGGCCTGCAGCAAGACGCCGCTGCCACCGCCCTAGAAACCGCCGTCGACCGGGTGCTGGCCGCTGGCTACCGCACCGGCGACCTGATGAGCGAGGGCTGCACCCAGCTGGGCTGCCAGGCCATGGGCGAGCAGCTGCTAGCGGCCCTGGCGGGGTAGGCGCCGGCGACCTGCCAAACTTTCGGTCAGTTTCGTTGATTCCTGCGCATGTCGAAGCGTCATCCGGTTGTTTCTGTCACCGGTTCCTCCGGCGCAGGCACCAGCACTGTCAAGCGCGCCTTCGAGCACATTTTTAAGCGCGAAGGCATCACACCTGCAGTGGTGGAGGGCGACAGCTACCACCGCTACGAGCGAGGCCCGATGAAGGAAGCCATGGCCACCGCCTTGGCCAATGGTGAAAACTTCTCCCACTTCGGCCCCGAAGCAAACCTGTTTGACAAGCTCGAAGAGTTGTTCAAGGCCTACGGCGAAACCGGCAGTGGCCAGAAGCGTTACTACTTGCACTCCGTTGAAGAGGCTGCAGATCACAACGCCCGCCTCGGCACCAACCTGGATCCTGGCCAGTTCACCCCTTGGGAAGCCATCCCCACCGGCACCGACCTGTTGTTTTACGAAGGTCTGCACGGTGGCGTTCAGGGTGAGGGTTACGACGTAGCCGGCCTGGCAGACCTTCTAGTGGGTGTGGTGCCGGTTGTGAACTTGGAGTGGATCCAGAAAATCGCCCGCGACAACAAGGAGCGTGGCTATTCGGCTGAGGCCACAGTTGACACAATCCTGCGCCGTATGCCGGATTACATCAACCACATCTGCCCCCAGTTCAGCCTCACTGATATCAACTTCCAGCGTGTCTCCACAGTGGACACCTCCAACCCCTTCATGATCCGGGAGATCCCCACGCCGGATGAATCCTTTGTGATCATTCACTTCCGCAAAGGTGCCCGCGAAAAGTGGGGAATCGACTTCGCCTACCTGCTCGACATGATCCATGACTCGTTCATGTCCAGCCCTACCTCGATCGTTGTAGACGGCGGCAAAATGGGCTTCGCCATGGAGCTGATCCTCACGCCGATCATCCATCGCATGATCGAAGAGAAGAAGAAACTGGCTTGATTGCAGTTGCAGCCCCTATTCTGGGGTTGCAATTCGTTCTGGTGAGGCCGATCTCCTTCGCCACACCCACGAAGAATCCTTCCCCGTCGTTTCTGATTCCGGGAGCTGCCAAAAACAGGGCGGCTGCTTCTTTGCGACTCGACCTAATCAACAGCAGCCTGGTGATCCAGGCCGCTCGCCGCGTTTTGTTTCAGGCCCTTGATCTCGGCGGCTCAGCCAATGAACCCTCAGGAGTGGTGCTTAATGGCTGCCAGATCCAGGGCACTGGTCAGGATCTGGGCAAAGGCCAACATTTTGGGCAGGGACGCATCGTTTTCGATCAGCCGGTGCTGCTACCCGATGAGCACTTTGTGCCGATTGAATTGATTCGGGGCCGAGTGGGCCGCAGCGGTACTGCCCGGCTGCGACTACCCCGCAAACCTTCCGCCCCCCCTCTCTCCTGAGGCCCATTTGAGCGCCCTTGCTCCGCTTCTTGCCAGCGCTCCAGCCGTGCCAGTTGTGGTGGCCCTACTTGGGGCCTGCTTTGGCAGCTTTTTCAATGTAGTGGCACGGCGCCTGCCTCTGGAGGAATCGATCGTGCTGCCACCCAGCCACTGCCCCCGTTGCGGCAGCCGGCTGCGCTGGTTTGAAAATGTGCCCCTACTGAGTTGGTTGCTATTGCGTGCCCGCTGCGCCCACTGCGGTGCTCCGATCTCCTGCCGCTACCCCTTGGTGGAGCTGCTTAGCGCCGGTCTCTGGGTAGCGGCCCTGCTGGCCCAGCCCAGTGCCATGGGCCCTAATCCCCAGCCCTGGCTCCTGGCAGCTGCGGGCTGGCTGCTGTTGAGCTGGCTGCTGCCGCTAGTGCTGATCGATCTCGATCGCCTCTGGTTGCCCGAACCCCTCTGCCGAATTGGCCTCTTATTAGGCCTGGCGGTGACCGCTGTGATCGGCTTCGAGCAGGGCTCCGATACGGGCCGGGAGCTTCTGTTTCACCATCTGGTGGCAGCCGGCGTTGCCCTGGTTGGCTTTGAGTCGGTCAGTGCTTTGGCCCACAAGGCAATCGGCCGGCCGGCCCTCGGCCTGGGAGACGCCAAGCTGGCTGCCCTACTAGGGGCTTGGCTTGGACTTACCGGCCTGGGCCTCACTGTGATTCTGGCGGTTTTTGCTGGGGCAGTGCTGGGCAGCGTCGGCCGGCTCAGCGGCCTGCTGGGCAAGCACCAGCCCTTTCCCTTTGGCCCCTTTCTTGCAGCTGGCGGAGCCGCCGTGTGGCTCCTCGGCAACGACCTATGGCTGGCCGTGCTGGGCCTGGTGTGGTGAAGCGCCTTAAATAGGCTGAGCTGTTGGTGTCCGCCACATGTCGCTGTTCGACTGGTTTGCTGACCGCCAAAAAAATGCCCCGACCGTGCGGGTCACCCAGGAGCCAGAGGAGGGAGATGGTCTCTGGAGCAAGTGCCCGGAATGCGGATTGGTGGTGTATCGCAAAGACCTGGTGGCTAATGCCAGCGTTTGCAAAGGATGTGGCCACCACAACCGTATTGATAGTGCCGAGCGCATCGCCCTGATCGCCGATCCGGGCAGCTTCGAGCCCATGGATACCGGCCTCTCACCCACCGACCCACTCGACTTTAAGGACCGGCGCAGCTACGCCGATCGCATCCGCGACAGCCAACAGAGCACGGGCCTGCGCGACGCCGTGGTTACCGGCATCTGCCGCACCAGTGGCCTGCCCCTGGCCCTAGGGGTAATGGATTTCCGCTTCATGGGCGGCTCGATGGGTTCGGTGGTGGGCGAGAAGCTCACCCGCCTGATCGAAACCGCCACCGCCCGGCGCATACCGGTGCTGATTGTGTGCGCCTCCGGTGGTGCCCGCATGCAGGAGGGCATGCTGAGCTTGATGCAGATGGCCAAGATATCCGGCGCCCTGGAGCGGCACCGCCAGGCAGAGCTGCTTTACCTGCCCCTACTCACCTACCCCACCACAGGGGGCGTAACTGCCAGCTTCGCCATGTTGGGCGACTTGATCCTGGCCGAGCCCAAGGCCCTGATCGGCTTCGCCGGCCGCCGAGTGATCGAGCAGACCCTGCGCGAAAAGCTGCCCGAGGGCTTCCAGACCGCCGAATACCTGCGCGACCACGGCTTCGTTGACGCGATTGTGGACCGCACAAAATTCAAGGTAACCCTGGCAAGCCTGCTGACCATGCACGGCTGCCGTGAAACGGTGCCGGCATGAGCGGCCTGCGCCGGGCAGCCCGCTCCCTGCTGCTGCTGTTGCTGGTCGTGGGGATCCTGGCCGCCACGCCTGGAAGGGCCCTAGCTGGCCCGGTCGACTGGCATGAGGTGGCCAGCACCAGCGAGGGGCGCCAGTGGTGGGATGGCGGCAGCCTGCGCACCAGCCGCGGCGGCAATATTTCGGTGCTGACACGCTTCCAAAAACCCGTCAGCGAGGAGCAACCCAGGCCCCTATCCGATCTCTACGTGATGGAAATTGACTGCGGCCAGGAGCTGTTCCGCGACACCTCGATCAACGGCCTGCCCCAGTTCAGAGCTGAATGGCAGCCGGCATCGGGAGACAACCTGATCAGCAGCGTGATCGGCGAAGTTTGTGCCACCGCAGCCGAGGGCCTCTCATGAGCGCTCCCCCGCTGAAGGTGGCCATTGCTGGCCTGGGCTTTGGCGAGGCCGTGCACCTACCCGCATTGCGCGCCTGCCCCGGCACCGAGCCGGTGGCCCTCTGGCACCCGCGCCCCGAGCGCCTGGAAGCCGCCTGCCGCAGCGCCGAACTGCCTGGCCACAGCGACTTCGATGGGCTGCTGGCCAATCCGGCCGTCGAGGCGATCGTGATCGCCACCCCGCCGGGGCCCCGTTTTGATCTAGCCAGGCGCGCCCTGGAAGCGGGCAAGCACCTGCTGCTGGAGAAGCCCGTGGCCCTCAACGCCGAGCAGATCGAGAGCCTGCAACGGCTGGCCCTGCAGCGGGGGCTAACCGTGGCGGTCGACTTTGAATACCGGGCCGTTCCCCTGTTCCAGCAGCTCGCCGACCTGCTGGCCAGCGGCGTCCTCGGTGAATTGGTGCTGGTGAAATACGACTGGCTGATGGGCAGTCGAGCTGACGCCTCGCGCCCCTGGAGCTGGTATTCCCAGGCAGCCGAAGGGGGCGGGGTGCTGGGAGCGCTGGGCACCCACGCCTTTGACACCCTGCACTGGCTGGTGGGTCCAAGCCGCTCCCTTAGGGCTCAATTGAGCACGGCGATTACCCAGCGTCCCCTGGCAGATGGCAGTGGTCGCCTGGCCAGGGTGGATGCCGAAGACATCGCCTTGGTGCAGCTGGAGCTGGAAACACCCCTGGGGCAGACGGTGCCGGCCCAGCTCAACCTGGCCTCCGTGGCCCGCAGGGGCCGGGGCTGCTGGCTGGAGCTGTACGGCCGCGACGGCACCGCCGTGCTGGGCTCCGACAACCAGGCCGACTACGTGCATGGCTTTGGGCTGTGGCACTCCCAGGCGGGGGAGCCCTTGCGGCCGGTGGAGGCTGATGAGCGCTGGAGCTTTGCTCGCACCTGGGCCGATGGCCGGATTGCGCCGGTGCAGCGCATCCACAGCTGGTGGAGTGGGGCGGTGCGCGAAGGCCGGCCGATGCTGCCTGGCTTGGGCGAGGCGGTGCTGAGCCAGCGCTGCTGCGACTGGGCGCGCCTGGGAACAGCCCAGGGCGCGCCAAGGGGCATCGCCTAGACTCTCCCCCAGTTCAACTCCCGACCCCGAGAGGTTTTCCCATGGCGCTCGTTCCGCTTCGGCTGCTGCTCGACCATGCCGCTGAGAACGGCTATGGCATCCCTGCCTTCAACGTAAACAACCTGGAGCAGGTGCAGTCGATCATGGAGGCGGCCAGTGAGACCGACTCTCCGGTGATTCTGCAGGCCTCCCGCGGTGCCCGCCAGTACGCCGGTGAAAATTTCCTGCGCCACCTGATCCTGGCCGCAGTCGAAACCTATCCCGACATCCCGGTGGTGATGCACCAGGACCACGGCAATAGTCCTGCCACCTGTTTTGGTGCTGCCGCCAACGGTTTCACCTCGGTGATGATGGATGGCTCGCTGATGGCTGACGCCAAGAGCCCCGCCAGCTACGAGTACAACGTGGCTGTCACCAAAGAGGTGGTGGACGTGGCCCACGCCATTGGCGTGAGTGTGGAAGGCGAGCTGGGTTGCCTGGGTTCCCTGGAAACCGGCATGGGTGAGGCCGAGGACGGCCATGGCTTTGAGGGCAAGCTCGACCACAGCCAGCTGCTCACCGATCCCGCCGAAGCAGCCGATTTCGTCGCCAAAACCAAAGTTGATGCCCTGGCTATCGCCATCGGCACCAGCCACGGCGCTTATAAGTTCACCCGCAAGCCCACCGGTGAAGTGCTAGCCATCAGCCGCATCGCGGAGATCCACAAAGCCATCCCCAACACCCACCTGGTGATGCACGGCTCATCATCGGTGCCCCAGGAGTGGCTGGACATGATCAATAAGTTTGGAGGCGCTATCCCCGAGACCTACGGCGTGCCCGTGGAAGAGATTCAGGAGGGCATCCGCAACGGCGTGCGCAAGGTGAACATCGACACCGATAACCGCCTGGCCTTCACCGCAGCTGTTCGGGAAGCGGCCTTCAAGGATCCCGCCAACTTCGATCCCCGCCACTTCAACAAGCCTGCCCGCCAGTACATGAAGCAGGTGTGCCTGGATCGCTATCAGCAGTTCTGGTGTGCCGGCAACGCCAGCAAGATCAAGCAACGTGACATCAACTACTACGCCGGTCTCTACGCCAAGGGCTCCCTCGACCCCAAGGCTGCTGTCGCCGCCTGATCTGGCCGTACCCCATTAGTGCTCCTGTCATGGAGATCATCGGCCCCGAAAGGGGCCTTATTTATGGCCCCGAAAGGGGCCTTATTTATCGCCCTGATTGATTGGGCCGGCCAGGATCCAACAGGGAGGCAATCGCCCGATCCAGGGTGGTTTCCATCGCCACCCTGGTGCC
>ERZ888423.2588-NODE-2588-length-13196-cov-6.212465_pt1 | contig 13196 bp, 8 predicted proteins | sample MGYA00520523_ERZ888423 | MGnify/ENA primary metagenome ERZ888423 (study PRJEB32303, sample SAMEA104408611) | aquatic metagenome | biome: Brackish water; feature: Pelagic; material: water | place: Baltic Sea | collected 2014-06-08T10:24:00 | depth 30,27 m ...
CTTGAATAATATACAATGGTTGAGAAATCTGCCCGTATTTCTTAATCTGGTATTCACACCATTTATTACCAAAGTTCTTCATTTTACCATTCAATACTTTAGAGAATACACGTTCTGATTCTGGCAATAATTTTTTATCATCACAATAAAGAGAAATTATAACCATCTCTTCTTGTAGTATCGATCTAACTTTATCATTGGTCCAAACCATGTTTTCTGTTTTTCGACAGTTCGCGCATGAATATCCAGTGAAGTCAATAAGTACAGGTTTTTTAGCTAATCTCGCATATTCTCTTCCTTTATCTAAATCATGGAAAACTAATATTGAACCATCACCTACTTCGTGCATCTCATTTTTAAAGCGAGCAAACAAGGTATCACCTTCCACTTCTGGATTACCTTTTACAAATCTAAAATTATCTTCAGAGTGCGTTCTTGGAGGTGCAATTCCATCAATCATATACAGTGGTGCGCCCCACATACCCGGTAATAAATAAATCGCAAAAACAATTGACGATAATGCAAACATAAACCTTGGCACTCCAATAGTTTCGAGCGGTGAATCATGTGAGAATCTCAATTTACCCAACAAGTACATACCCATTATACCAAAGACAGCAATCCAAACAGCAACAAAAATTTCACGCGTTAAGAAATCCCAATGGTAAGCCAAATCAACCATGCTTAAGAATTTCAATGACATTGCTATTTCCAATAATCCGAAGACAACTTTTACACTATTCAACCAACCACCCGATTGTGGCAGTGAATTCATAGCACTTGGGAAAATAGCGAACAACGTAAATGGCAATGCCAATCCTGCAGCAAATCCACCCATAACTATCGCTGGTGCTAAAATTGACCCTGAAGATATCGCTTGAACTAAGGCAGTACCTACAATAGGTCCAGTACATGAAAAAGACACTAAAACCAAGGTAAATGCCATGAAAAATATTCCTATAAATCCGCCTTTATCAGCCTTCGCATCCGCTTTATTCACCCATGATGATGGCATTCTTATTTCAAATGCTCCTAAGAATGAAAAAGCAAACAGGATGAAAATGGCAAAGAAGATTAAATTTAAAGTTGCACTAGTTGAGATTTCATATACTGTTGCGGCACTGCCGGTGAATAAGTTAACCAGTACACCAACAGCGACATAAATAAAGATGATGGATGCACCGTAAAAGAAGGCATTAATAATTCCCTTTCTTCTGCTACCTGATTGTTTCGTAAAAAAGGTAACTGTCATAGGAATCATTGGGAATACACACGGTGTAAAGAGCGCGGCAAATCCCCATGCAAAACCTGTGAAAAAGATAATCCACAAATTAATATCTGGCTTACTTTTATTGGTGTCTGATGGAAATACTTCTTCTACTTCTTCTGTTGGCGTATCAACATTTTTTGAAACTGTGTCAACACCTGATGGCTCTGGTGTATCATTTCCAGTATTGTTCTCAACATCAATAACCGCAGCGCCTGCAGCTGGCTTAAAACCCGCTACCTTTAATTTCGTTTCTTGATCAGGTGGGAAAATACAACCGTTTTCATCACAAATCTGGAAAGAATATTCAAAGATTAAATCAAATGCTTTGTCCGTCAGTATTTCAATTTTTTGCTTGAAAACTCCTTTTCCTTCAAAATAAAGCGAAGTACCTAACTCATCAACATGGGTTGTTGCTTTAGTCCCATCCATCAATTTTCCAATCAACTTGTAGTTTGTTGATTTTGGGAAAATAAATGTAGTTGGAACACCTGTAAAATCGGCTTTTGACGGGTCATGATTCACTGAAAAAACATGCCATCCATTAATCAATTTTGCCGTTGCGACTATCGTCGCATGTGAATCATCAACTTTTTCTAGTTTAAACGACCAAGAAATCTTGTCTTGCCAATTTTGTCCAAATGAAAATGACGTAAATACTACAGTCAATAAAAGGAAAGTAACCTTTGTTAAAAGTGAGAAAATTTTCATACTTAATCGTTGTTCGGATTTATTTCAATTGAGAATTTTACGTCGGTTGGTGGGAGACACATCGTATCATTGCATACCATAAATGTAACCGTACCATTTACAGTGGTTTTTTTCTTAGTAGATACGCGCTGCTGAAATGTGACTTTTTCTTCAAAAAAATCGAGCATTGCTTCAAATGTTTCATCGTATTTTTGAATGGGAGCAGGTTCATTTACTTTGCCTACAAATTTAAGATCTTTGTTTTCTTCAAATGTAAATAAAGTAGGAACTGGACCTACATCATTCGCCACATGCTGACTATACAAATGCCAACCTGCTGAAATTTCGGCGTTTATCTCTATTGCTTTTGTTTCTTGATTGTAAGTTGTGCTCCACGCCACTTTCGACTGTCCGAAAACAGCGGGTAAACAAAACAAAACAAATACAGCTAAAAATAATTTCATATGATAGATTGAACTTCTCAAAGTTAATGAAACAATGAAATAAATTTATTGAATCTATCAATTATCCTTGAATTCCCAAATTAAATCCCAGTGAGATAAAACCAGAATAAGTTATTTAAATAAGAACTTCTACAATTCTATTGATTGGAATCCAAACTGCTCCTTTCAAACAAATAAACTTAGTTCCAACAGCCCAAATGGTTGTGTCAACACGCTTTAGACCTTTATCATCCCTAAAAATGATTGATACTTTCGTATGGGAAGAATTTCCGAGCATCGTAGCATCATCTATTTGTTTTTTTAAATTAGGATGCTGTTCTAGCTTAACCTCATTTCTGAAAGTCATGTTGGGAATCGATTCTTTTTCGATTAATTCTGGTTTAACAATTGTTTGCATGGCGGAGTAGTTTGATAAAAAAAAGGTAATTTTTTATTTTCAACAAACAACAAGAAATGAATATGTATAGAATTTCAATGAAAATTCATATCAATCCATAGAAAATAGACTAATATTTAGATAGCCAATCGCGCCATTGGAACGATTGTTTGATCAGCAAAAAGTCCTTTCTCAAACATAAACTTACCTGTAATCGCAATCATCGCTGCATTATCTGTGCAATATTCAAATTTCGGAATGAAAACGCGCCATCCAAGTTCACTTCCAACTTTCGCCAAATCATTTCTTAAACCACTATTTGCTGAAACTCCACCTGCAATTGCTATGTCCTTAATTCCTAAATCTTTAGCCGCTAATGTAAGCTTGGTGAACAAAATATCTAAAATTGTGCGCTGAATCGATGCGCACAAATCATTTCTATTTTCCTCAATGAAGTTAGGGTTTAGCTTTACTTGTTTCTCGATGAAATATAAAATAGAAGTCTTCAAACCACTAAAACTAAAATTATATCCATCTATTCGTGGTTTTGCAAATTGAAAAGCAGTTGGGTTCCCTAATTTAGCATGCTTGTCTATTAATGGTCCACCCGGATAAGGAAAACCCAACATTTTAGCAGACTTGTCAAAGGCTTCACCAGCCGCATCATCAATTGTTGATCCCAGTACTTTCATGGTTAAATGATCTTCCACTAACACAACTTGGGTATGTCCACCTGAAACAGTTAAACACAAAAATGGAAAAGATGGTTTTTCTTTCCCCTCGTCATCAATGAAATGAGCAAGAACATGCCCCACCATGTGATTAACATCTATCATCGGAATATCCATACCTAGTGCAAAAGCTTTTGCAAATGAATTTCCAACAATAAGTGATCCCATTAATCCTGGACCTCGTGTAAAAGCAATAGCGTCGATATCCTCTTTTTTAATACCTGCTTTTTTAATTGCTGCATCGACGACAGGAATGATGTTTTGCTGATGCGCACGACTTGCTAATTCAGGCACTACTCCACCGTAAAGTTCATGCACTGCTTGTCGCGCAATTTCATTCGAAAGAATGGTGCTATTTTTGAGTATTGCAGCCGACGTATCGTCACAAGAGGACTCTATACCTAGTATAATTATATCTTTTTGACTCAACTTTATGTAAGTTTGTATTGCGAATGGCAAAAATACTGAAAATATTAGGCAGAATTGTGGGAATCTCAATTGAATGGATTCTCATTTTTGTTACTGTCCTTGCATTTGCCATACGAACAAGTCCTGTTCAAACGTATTTAGCCAAAATTGCCACTGATTATTTATCGAAAGAATTAAAAACAACGATGCGAATTGATCGTGTTTCTATCGTTTTCATCGATCGCGTTGCCTTGGATGGGGTTTTTATTTTAGACCAACAACAAGATACACTTGCGTCAATTGGTCGCATTTACGCACAATTAAACGAACTTGATTTAAATAAAAACATCATTGGAATCGAAAAGGTTGAGCTTGAAAAGGGAAATATCCACTTAAGTCGAGCAAAGGAAGACGGTGCTTACAATTATTGGTTTATAACTGATTATTTTGCATCCAGTAAAAAGTCGACCAAAAAGAAACCTTTTGCTGTAACACTCGAAACTATTGAATTAAGCGATGTCAACTTTCATTACGATGATTACCGAAAGAGCTATTCTAACTATGGTGTAGATTTCGATCACATTTCTCTCAAACATTTCAATCTTAAAGCGAACAACTTTAACACGACTGATGGTGTTGTCAAATTTGACTTATTATCACTTAATGGCCTCGAGCAAAGTGGCTTCAAAATTGACAATTTATCTTCCAATGCTCGTATTAGCAAGAATGGAATTTTATTATCCAATCTCAAAATAAAAACCCCACTCTCAACCATTGATGCTCCAAAGCTCAATTTGCTAATGTCTAGTTTTGAGGATTTTCAAACCTTTGAAGACAGTGTTTCTTTTGATGCGCAGCTTAACCAAAGCCTTGTTTCAATGCGCGATATCTCCATGTTTGCGTCCCAATTAAAAGGGATGGATCAAATGGTAAATATAAAGGGCAAAGTCACTGAAAAAGTGAAAAACTTAAAATTGCGTGAACTTGAACTTTCTACTGGTAAAAAGACAAAAATTAGGGGTGATTTAAATTTACCTGACTTTAGAAACTTAAAAGCAGCATTCTTCTCTGAAAATCTTGACTATGCATATATCGATCTAAATGATTTGGGCAAAATCAAGCTACCCGATTCCAATTCCGACAAATACTTAACGTTTGATAAATACCTCCATCGCTTGGTTTATTTTGAAGCATCAAATGTAAAGCTAGATGGCTTCTACAGTCAATTTGTCCTTGCCGCAGATAAAATCAAAACATCACTTGGTCAGGTAAAAATGGATAATGGAATGTTGTTTACTGTCAATCCATCAAATGAATCCTTATTTTTTGAACGATCCCAAGATTCCGACTACGATGTGAAAATTGAAGAATTTAACTTGGGTAAATTCCTTGGGAATAATGAACTTGGTATTGTAGATGGAACAGTTTTTCTTTCTGGTGAAGCATTTTCAACTGCTCACATTGATTTTAATTTGATTGAAGGACATATCAATCGTTTTGATTATTTAAATTACAGCTACAATCAAATTGATGTCAGCGAAGGTAAATTTAAAGACAATATTTTCACAGCAAAGATCGATGTTAAGGATGATAACCTAGATCTTACCTACAATGGTTACATTGATTTTAATGGTGGACAACACATGCGATTCACTATTGATCTAAAAGAAGCATTGCTCGATAGGTTAAACATTGGATCTAAAAAGAATGCTTCTTTAACCTCTAATTTTACTGTAAATATTTTCGGCAAAACAGCCAATACGATGTATGGAAGTATAAGCATGGATGGCATGCTATATACGCAAGGTGATAGAGAGATAAGGGTCCCTGAATTATTAATTAATGTGAAACGAGGTCCAACTGAAGATGAATTCAAAATAACAAGTGGTCTAGGTAATTTCAATATGGCAGGAAAAATCGATTTTACAACGCTTGTTGAAGACTTTTTACTTCAGTTTGAGAAGGTTTTCCCAGGATTAATAGAGCAACCAATTGCAAAACAAAAAAAGAAGAGAGCGCCAAGTCATTTTCGCTACGATTTTTTAACGAACGATTTAGATAACTTCTTGGCGATTTTCGTTCCTGATCTTAAAATCAGTCCAAAAACATCCTTAAAGGGAACATATGATGGTGCGAATGAAGATTTTACAATGAAATTAAATTCTGGTGAAATCAGTTATCAGGATATGAAATTTACAGGAGTTAAGGTAGATCAAACCCTAACTGCAGAGTCAATTATTGCAGATTACAAACTTGAGCGGTTCAGTTATGGTGATTCTATCAAACTGGACAATGTAATTTTCATAACAACTGGAATGGATAATATTCTTGAGTCAGAAGTTACCTGGAATCCAGAAACAACCAATTCCTCAGATATTAAATGGCAAACGACGATTTACGACAACACACATCTAAAATTCTTGCTGAAACCATCTTATTTTAGTATCAACGAACAACGTTGGGAAATTGAAAATCAATCAGATATTGAACTACAAAAAGCCAATATAAAAATTGAAAACTTCAAACTCAAAAGAGATCGTCAATACATTTCGCTAGATGGAAACATAGCAAGAAATGATTCCGATAGATTGAACTTCAGAGTAAATGATTTGGACCTAGCTGAATTAGGAGCGTTTATTGGTTCTAAAGTTGAAATGAAAGGTTTAGTAAATGGTTGGGGATATATTTCAAACCCTTACGAAAACCTGAATTATGTTGGTGATGCATCGATACAAGGATTGTACATTAATCAAGAAGAAGTTGGGGATGTATTTGTTCAATCACAATGGAACAAAGGAAGCGAAAGTATCGGAATGACGGGAGATTTAATGTATCGAGGAAATCAAACATTTGAGTTTCAAGGAAGTTACTTCACCGAACGAGAAGAGAATAATTTAGACTTCAATTTAATTTTTGATGAAACAGATATTCAATTCACAAGTGCCTTTTTGGACCCAGACCTTGTAACCAACGTAAAAGGCTTATTAAACGGGAGTTTGAAAGTAACTGGATCGCCTGAAAATCCAAAATTGGACGGTCGTGTAAATCTTCAAGGTGGAAATGGTAAGTTAGCATTGCTTGGCGTGAACTTCGGTTTTAACGGCGAAATCATTGCTGATGAATATGGATTCTACATCAACAACATGCCCGTAACGGATGAGGAAGGAAACACGGGCGGTTTAATCGGGTCAGTTTATCATACAAACTATAAAAATTGGAACTTTGATTTGCAGTTTAACTTAGAAGGTGAGAAAACAATGGAAGATGAAAACATTTTCTCTTGGTCACCAACATCTAAATTACCTGAACGCTTCTTGTTAATGAATACAGATTACAAAGAAGGTGAATATTATTATGGAAAAGCATACGGAACCGGGTTTGCTAACATCTACGGATATAGCGATAATATTGAGATTACGGTCGACATGAAAACGAGTCGTGGTACAAAAATCAATTTCCCGATGTATGGTGTTACTGATATCAGTGAAGAAGAAAGTTTTATTCGTTTTGTAGATAAAGACACGACAATCGTACTCGATCAACCGAAATTTGACTTTACTGGAGTTGATCTTAATCTGAACTTCAGCGTTACGCCTGATGCCAAATTGAAAATTATCTTCAATGAACAAACGGGCGATGAAATCACAGCAACTGGGAAAGGTGACATCAACATGAAATTGGACAATTTGGGTGATTTAACTTTAGATGGTACCTATCGAATTAAAGAAGGGCTGTATAACTTCGCTATGGGTCCAATCAAACAACCTTTCTACATTCAGGAAGGTGGAACAATTGCTTGGACAGGTGATCCTTACAATGCTAATATTGATTTGAAAACGTATTATAAAGTGAACGCAAGTTTATCTGAAATTTCACCGGATGAATTGCAAGGAACCGCGAATATGAGTACGCAAGAAATCTTGTGTTACCTTGATTTAACAGAATCATTGCTCAAACCAAATATTGGCTTCGATATCAAAGCTCCAAAAGCGAATGAAACAGGTAAAGCATTGCTTTCGAGAATTACAAGTGATCCGGATGAGTTGAATCGTCAATTTTTCTCCTTGTTGTTATGGAAACGCTTTCAACCGCTGAAAGGTTCAACTGCCGCTGGTGGTTCAGCAGCCTTAGACCTTGTTGCAAATCAGATTAATTCAATGCTTGCATTGGTGTCCAAAGAATATAAAATGAACGTCAATATTGGCGCAGACAACTTAACAGGTGAAAACTCGCTCGAATTTGGAGTCACGAAAGGATTCTTAGATGACCGATTGATTTTTACTGGAAGTTTTGGGGTTGAGAATAATATCCCAACAGGAAGCCAAAACCAAAGTATGTTGATTGGAGATGTGAGCGTCGAATACCTCTTGAATGAAAGTGGAACCTTCCGCGTCAATATCTTCAATGAATCGAATGACTATTCTATTATTCAGGATAAGAATCTTGGATTATTCACACAAGGGGCTGGTATAAATTACCAAGAAGATTTTGACAATGTAGACAACTTCATGCTCGTTCAGTATTTCCTAGATGTTTTCAGAAAAAAGGAAAAGAAACGTATCACTGTCAAACGTAAAAAACAGCAAACTCCTATTCCAAAAGCTGAATCTCCGCCCGTGAGTGTTTTGAATGAGGAAGACTAAATGATTGCAGATTACAGATTGCAAATTTCAAATTAATTGAAAATTTGCCCGCCTCAATCTGCAATTTGTAATCTTCAATCTGCAATTTCCAATTTCCAATCTGAAATCAACATACACTTTTCGGAATTCTTGATTACTTTTAGCATCTCAAAATAACACAAGGCTCGATGAAGAAAGTATTGATAGCAAATCGCGGTGAAATTGCACGACGTGTCATACGTACATTGAAAAAAATGGGAATTGCTACTGTAGCTGTATATTCTGACGCAGACAGACATGCTCCCCATGTTATAGAAGCGGATGAAGCCGTTTATTTAGGTGCTAGTCCTTCCTCTGAAAGTTATTTAAAACAAGATTTAATCCTCGATTATTGCAAGCAACTGAATGTTGATGGAATCCATCCTGGTTATGGTTTCCTTTCCGAAAACGCTCATTTTGCACGTAAGGTAAAAGACGCTGGAATCAAATTAATTGGTCCATCACCTGAATCGATGGATATCATGGGGGACAAATTAAGTGCGAAACAAGCCGTTAAATCATATCATGTTCCTTTGGTTCCCGGTGTTGATGAAGCAATTACAAATATTGATGAAGCAATCAAAATTGCGGAATCGATTGGGTACCCAGTTCTTATAAAAGCATCTGCAGGTGGCGGTGGAAAAGGAATGCGTTTAGTTGAAAATTCAGCTGAATTTACAGAACAAATGAGAATGGCGCAAAATGAAGCGCGTTCTTCTTTTGGAGATGATGCCGTTTTCATTGAGAAGTTCGTCACCAAACCGCGTCACATCGAAATTCAAGTATTTGCCGATCAATTAGGGAATGCTGTTTATTTATTTGAGCGTGAATGTTCTATTCAGCGTCGTCACCAAAAAGTAATCGAAGAAGCACCAAGTTCAATCGTATCTCCAGAATTGCGCAAAAGAATGGGAGAAGCAGCTGTAGCAGTTTGCCAAGCATGTAATTATGAAGGTGCCGGAACAGTTGAATTTTTATTGGATGCCAATTTAGATTTCTTCTTTTTGGAAATGAATACACGTTTGCAAGTTGAGCATCCCGTAACTGAAGAAATAACAGGACAAGATTTAGTAGAATGGCAGGTTCGCGTTGCAAGGGGTGAACGTTTACCAAAATTACAAGACGAATTATCGATTAATGGTCATGCAATTGAGGTACGTGTTTATGCAGAAGATACCTTGAACGGATTTATTCCGGACATAGGAAATTTACTTCGCTACCGTGTTCCTTCAGGAAGAAGTGTGCGCGTAGATGATGCATTTGAAGAAGGAATGGATATTCCAATTTATTACGATCCAATGATTGCAAAATTGGTTGTTTGGGGAGAAACACGCGCGAAAGCAATTCGTCGAACAATTCAAGCAATTGATAATTATCAGATTTCAGGTGTTAAAACAACGCTTGACTTTGGTAAATACGTTTTGAAACATGAAGCGTTTAGAAGTGGGCACTTTGACACTAACTTTGTTAAACACTATTTTCAAGACCCAACGATCATGTATGAATCAATGGAGGAAGAAAAAGATGCGTTACAGCATGGAATCAATCAGATTTGGGATGACATCAAGGCTCGCAACAAATCTGAATATGCTTCAAATGACATAAAAAGCTCTTGGCACAACGCTCGAACATAATTCACAAAATTATGTCCTAAATAGTCTTGAAATATTACACAATTAATTCTACTTTTACATTCAAAATACGAAAAAATGAACTTACACGAATATCAAGGTAAATCAATTCTTAAGAGTTACGGAGTTGCCATTCAGGAAGGAGTTGTTGTTGACAAGGCAGAAGATGCAGTTGCAGCAGCAAAAAAATTGACTGAATCAACAGGAACTGAGTGGTACGTAGTTAAAGCACAAATCCACGCAGGTGGACGTGGTAAAGGAGTTGTTGCAGAAACAGGTTCTCATGGTGTTGTTTTAGCGAAAGGTATTGATCACGTTGAAGAAAAAGTGAAAGGAATTTTAGGTGGACACTTAGAAACTGCTCAAACAAATGGAAAGGGTAAACTAGTGAGCAAAGTATTGATTGCGCAAGACGTTTACTATCCTGGAGAATCTGCAACAGCAGAATTTTACATGTCCGTTTTGTTAGACAGAGAGCAAGGCAAAAATGTAATCGTTTATTCAACGGAAGGTGGAATGGACATTGAGCATGTTGCTGAGCACACTCCTGAATTAATTTATAAAGAGTTTATCGACCCACGCGTTGGAATCCAAGGTTTTCAAGCAAGAAAAATTGCTTTCAACTTAGGTTTATCTGGTGAGGCTTTCAAGCAAATGACAAAATTCGTTGTTTCATTGTATAATGCATATGATGGAATTGATGCTGCCATGTTTGAAATCAACCCAGTATTAAAAACATCTGACAATAATATTATCGCAGTTGATGCGAAAGTAACATTAGATGGTAATGGATTATTCCGTCACCCTGATTACGCTGCATTACGCGATTTAACTGAAGAAGATCCAACAGAAGTTGAAGCAGATGCTGCAGGTCTTAATTTCGTGAAATTAGACGGAAATGTTGGCTGTATGGTTAACGGTGCAGGATTAGCAATGGCGACAATGGATATCATTAAATTATCTGGTGGTAATCCAGCGAATTTCTTGGATGTAGGAGGTACAGCAAATGCTGAGCGAGTTGAGAAAGCATTCCACATCATTTTAAAAGATCCAAATGTTAAGGCAATTTTGATCAATATCTTTGGTGGTATCGTTCGTTGTGACCGTGTTGCTCAAGGAGTTGTTGATGCTTACAAAAACATCGGTACCTTCCCAGTTCCGTTAATTGTGCGTTTACAAGGAACAAATGCTGAAGAAGCGAAGAAATTAATTGATGATTCAGGTTTAGATGTTTCTTCAGTTGTTTTATTGCAAGAAGCGGCAGATAAAGTAAGAGAAGTATTGGCTTAATTAAAAGGCCAAACAAAATAATTAAAGGCTTCTCATTTTTGGGGAGCCTTTTTTAATACCGTTTTTGGAATTTAAGATTCTAAATCCTTTGTATCTTTGTAATCAATGAACATCTTCAATAGAAATATGATAATTTATAAAACAGCAGCTGAAATCGAAATTATGCGCGAAGCTGCTCAAGTTGTTAGTCGCACACTTGGAAAGGTTGCAGAAGAAATTGCCATCGGAGTAACTCCTAAATACTTGGATAAAATGGCAGAGGAATACATACGTTCTCAAAAGGCTATTCCAGGATTCCTAGGACTTTATGGCTGTCCAAGCACCTTATTAATTTCAGTGAACGAGCAAGTTGTTCATGGGCTTCCAACTGATCGACCTTTTGAAGATGGTGATATTGTATCAGTAGATTGCGGTTCAGTTTTCGAAGGATTTTATGGTGATCATGCTTACACATTTGAAATTGGAAACGTAAAGCCAGAGGTAAAAAAATTATTAGAAGTTACAAAAGAATGTTTGTACTTAGGTATTGAGCAATGCACAACCTCAAACCGCATTGAAGATATTGGCTGGGCAATTCAGCAGCATGCCGAAAAACATGGATATGGTGTCGTTCGCGACCTTGTTGGACATGGTTTAGGAAGAACATTGCATGAAGATCCACAAGTTCCGAATTATGGGCGCAGAGGTCGCGGAAAGAAAATCCAAAATGGATTAACGATTGCCATCGAACCGATGATTAATATGGGGACTGAAAAAGTCATCCAATTAGATGATAATTGGACGATTGTCACAGAAGACGGCATGCCAAGTGCGCATTTTGAGCACGACATAGCTATTGTTGATGGGAAAGCAGTTATTTTGTCAACATTCGACTATATTGAAGCTGCTTTAGCTAAGAAAAAATGACAAGAGAAGAAAGAACCGTCTTTTTAGCCGTTCTCGTTCCCATTGTATTTGGAGGAATCATGCTCTTTGAAAAGGGAGCATTTATCCTACCCTTTCCTTTAAATGAATTTATCTTTTTACTTGTCAGCATTTTATTTGCCATTCGTGTAGGGAAACATTTTCGAATGCTTAGTATTTTTTCAACGGCATATGCAGTTTTCAACTTACTTTCTACCGAATTTTTCTGGTCGTTTTTCTTAACAGAAGTAAATCTCTATGAATTAATTGAAGGCGGCACCTTAGATTTGATAAAATTATTGAGTGCTGTTTTACTCACAATTTGGGCTGGAATCACATTAATTAAGGTGAAAGATTATTTTAGCTCAGCGTTATTTGTTTTGTTTTTTGCGCTGTATTCGAGTGCTATGATTTTCCAACTACCACCATTAGAAGTACTTGCTTCACTTATACCTTTCGCGAGCTATCTAAAATACAAAGATCATTTCCCTTATCATTTGCTTTGGCTCCTGTTATCAATCCTGACGATGATGAAGTTAGTAATGTTGTCTTTTTCAGTTTAATAATTCTTTTTTGAAGTTTTTTTGCAGGAATCCTTTGAATTAATGCAGCTTTTCTTAATTTTGTCGCCTTAGTTCTTTGATTATACGGAGGGATGGGTGAGTGGCTGAAACCACCAGTTTGCTAAACTGACGTACGGGTAACTGTACCGCGGGTTCGAATCCCGCTCTCTCCGCTGTGTTATTTTAAAAATGAAACGTTATCGGGATGAGAA
>ERZ888423.2589-NODE-2589-length-13184-cov-9.280219_pt1 | contig 13184 bp, 14 predicted proteins | sample MGYA00520523_ERZ888423 | MGnify/ENA primary metagenome ERZ888423 (study PRJEB32303, sample SAMEA104408611) | aquatic metagenome | biome: Brackish water; feature: Pelagic; material: water | place: Baltic Sea | collected 2014-06-08T10:24:00 | depth 30,27 m ...
ATCTTTATCATCCATTTATTAACGAAATCTTTGTTTCAAAAAGCAAAGCACAAAATTACATTAAAAACTTAGTTTTATAATACGAATGATATATTTTTGTAAATTCAAAAAAGTCTATCAAAATCAAAAATAATAAAGACAAGAAAAAATTGTTAAAAAAACCACTTAAAATTGTGTTAATTGGAGGGCCTGCAACTGGAAAAACAACAGTTTTAGAGGCTTTAAAAGCGGAAAATTTCCACTGTTTTGAAGAAATATCAAGAGAAGTTACTTTGAAATCTCAAAAAAAAGGTATTGAACAACTTTTTTTATCAGAGCCTTTGCTTTTTAGTGAAATGCTTCTTGAGGGGAGAGAAAAACAATATTTAGAAGCAGAAAAGTCTTTAAACCGTTTTGTTTTTTTTGACAGAGGAATACCAGATGTAAAAGCATATTTAGACTATTTTAAGTTAAATTATCCAAAGACTTTTTTAAAAAAGTGCCAATTCTATTCTTATGACTATATTTTTCATTTTTCTCCTTGGGAAAAAATTCATATGAATGATAATGAACGATATGAATCATTTGAAGAATCTATTATAATTGATCAATATATCAAAAAAACCTACACAGATTTAGGCTATAAAATAATCAATGTTCCTTTTGGAAAATTGGAAGAGCGTTGTCAGTTTATTTTAAATTTTTTGTCCTCAAATTATGAGTGATGCAACTAAAACTTTAAAAAAATATTGGAATTTCTCGACATTTATTGAGCCACAAGGAGAAATCATACAAGCTGTTTTAGACAAAAAAGATGTGATTGCACTTTTGCCAACTGGAGGTGGAAAATCTATCTGTTTTCAGGTTCCTGCATTGATTAAAGAAGGTGTTTGTTTAGTAATTTCACCTTTAATTTCTTTAATTCAAGACCAAGTTGAAAATTTAAAAAAACGAGGAATCAAAGCTACTTCTATTCAATCTGGAGCTTCTGAAAACGAAATATTAACGCTTTTTGACAATATTAAATATGGAAATTACAAATTTCTATACATTTCTCCTGAAAGATTACAAAATACGTTAATTCAAAAAAAAATAAAACAACTGACAATAAGTTTTGTTGCTGTTGATGAAGCTCATTGCATCTCTGAATGGGGACATGATTTTAGACCTGCATTTAGAAATATTACCATCCTAAGAGACCTAATTCCAGATGTACATTTTATTGCTTTAACAGCCACTGCAAATAAAAGAGTGCTTTTGGATATTGAAAAAAGTTTAAATTTAAAAGAAACCAACATTTTTAAAAAGAGTTTTTTCAAAGAACATTTGGCATATCAAATTTTTACTGTTGAAGATAAACTAAAAAAATTACAACAAATATTCTCAAAGACAAAAAAAACGGGAATTGTGTATGTAAATTCCAGAAAAAAAACAGTTCAAATTGCTCAATTTTTAAATTTGAATAATTTTAAAAGTAGTTTTTATCATGGAGGATTAAACACTTCAGAAAAAGAAAATGCTTTTAAAAATTGGATGACAGAAAAAACTCCAATCATGGTTGCAACCAATGCATTTGGAATGGGGATTGACAAAGAAAATGTTGGTATTGTAATACATTTTGATATTCCATATAGCATAGAAAATTACATTCAAGAAGCTGGAAGAGCAGGAAGAAATCATAAAAAAGCATTTGCAGTTTTACTTAAAAATGATAACGATATTTCGAATCAAATTGAGTTTGAAAAAAAGACAGTTCCAAACATAAAAGAAGTGAAAGAAATTCATAGAAAATTATATCAATATTTCAGAATTTCCTTAGGAGAAATTCCTGAAAATTCGCTTGGTTTTAATCTCTTAGAATTCTCAAAAATATATGATTTTTCGGTTTCAAAAGTAGATGCAGTTTTACGAATTTTAGCAAATAATTCAATCGTAGAAATTACAAATACTTACAATAAAAAATCAAGTATTATTTTTCATGAAACTAGTAAAAACATCACTTTTTATGCTATCAATAATATCTATTTAAAAAACTTTATAAATTCAATACTAAGAACTTATACAGGTTTATTTGAACAAGAAGTTAAAATTGATGAATTTTTACTTGCTAAGAAAAATAACATGACTTCTACCCAAGTAATTGGCTATTTAAATCGGTTAGAAAAAGACGGAATATTAAGTTATCACAGAGTGCAAACTGATTCAGAAATTCGTTTTCTGATTCCAAGAGAAGATGATAAAATTATCAATTTTTTTTCCAAAGAAATCACACAATTTTTGAAACAAAAAGAAAAAAAATCAATCGATTTTTTAAGTTTTATTCAGAATAATTTGATTTGTAGAAGTATCCAAATTTTAGATTATTTTGATGAAAAATCAACAAAAAAATGTGGGATTTGTGATGTATGTTTATCAGAAAAAAAATATGAAAAAAAAGATATTATTTTTGAAATTTTAATGGTATTAAATGAAAAAGGAAAGTTGTCATCTCAAGAAATAAATCAATTTTTGAATTTCAATGAAAAAGACATTTTAATAAATTTACGACAATTAATTAGTGAAAATAAAATCACTATCAACAATCAAAATAAGTATTTAATAAAATAAAATTATGAGTAATTTGAGCATCGTTTTTATGGGAACCCCAGATTTTGCAAAATCAATTTTAAAACATTTGGTTGAAAAAAAATATAAGGTTGTTGGCGTGGTAACTGCAGCTGATAAACCTGCAGGTAGAAAATTAAAATTACAAGAATCTGCCGTAAAAAAATATGCTCAAACTCAAAATATTTCTGTTTTACAACCTAAAAATTTAAAAAACGAAGCGTTTTTAAAAGAATTAAAAGAGCTAAAAGCTGATGTACAAATTGTAGTTGCTTTCAGGATGTTACCAAAAGAAGTTTGGCAAATGCCAAAGTTTGGGACCTTTAATTTACACGCTTCCTTATTACCAGATTATAGAGGCGCAGCACCAATTCATTGGGCAATTATCAATGGCGAAACAAAAACTGGTGTTACTACTTTTTTTATTGATGATAAAATTGATACTGGTGAAATTATTCTAAAAAAAGAAGCTACCATTGACGAAGATGATATTGTTGGCGCTTTACACGATAAATTAATGATTTTAGGTAGAAATTTAGTTGTTGAAACTTTAGATTTCATTGAAAAAGGTATCGTGAAAACAACCAGACAAACAGATTTAGAAGAAAAAGCTGCTCCAAAACTATCTCCAGAAAATACAAAAATAGACTGGAATGAACCTTTGGAAAAAGTGTATAACAAAATTCGTGGCTTAAATCCATTTCCTGCATCTTGGACAAATATCCAAACAAATAGTGAAGAAATTTCAGCCAAAATTTATGCAGTAAAAAAAGAAGAATGTGATCACTCTTTTTCAATTGGAAAAATTATATCAAACAAAAAAGAATTGAAAGTTGCTGTGAAAAATGGTTTTATAAATGTTTTAGAAATAAAACTTGCTGGAAAAAAATTAATGGATATTAAAAGCTTACTGAATGGGTTTTCATTTTCAGAAGATTCTAAAATGCTTTAACCTTATTATTTATAAGGTTTTTATGGATTTTTAAATATTTCAAAGTTCTTTATTAACAATTTACGGGTATTTATCAACAAAATAGTATTTTTTTACCTTTAAATTTGCGCAAACCCCTATTACGTCTATATTTGTTAAGCTTACAAAGCATAAAATAATTTTTATTAATCTAAATTCTATTTAACATGAACAAATCTGATTTAATCGATGCAATGGCTGCTGACGCAGGAATTTCTAAAGTAGCTGCAAAAGCGGCTTTAGAGTCTTTTACCGGTAATGTAACAGCTGCTTTAAAAGGTGGTAGTAAAGTTGCATTAGTTGGTTTTGGAACTTTTTCAGTTTCTAAAAGAGCTGCAAGAAGTGGTAGAAATCCTCAAACAGGAAAAACTATCCAAATTGCTGCAAAAAAAGTGGCTAAATTTAAAGCTGGAGCTGGTTTAAGCGATGCTGTAAACTAATTTATTTACATTTAAACTAATTAAGAAACTCTCTTTTTAAGAGGGTTTTTTTTTTTATAAATTTTCATATTTTTACACATGACATATTCGAAACACCAAAAAGGCAAACTTTTAATTGCTGACCCATCAATATTAAATGACAGTTCATTTAATAGAACAATTATTTTATTGACAGAACACACACAAAATAATACTGTTGGATTTATTTTAAACAGACCTTTAGAATACTCAATCAATGATTTATTGCCAGATGTAATTTGTGATTTTTCAATATATCAAGGAGGTCCTGTTGAGCAAGATAATTTATATTTCGTTCACAAAGTACCTGATTTAATCTCAGAAAGTATAGAAATTAGTAATGGAATCTTTTGGGGAGGGAATTTTGAATCTCTAAAAAATGCTTTGAATAATGAGTTAATATCAGAAAACGATATTCGTTTCTTTTTAGGATATTCAGGCTGGACTAAAAATCAATTAGAACGTGAAATAAATTCAAAATCTTGGTTTGTTTCTGAAAATGATTATGAAAATATTTTTGCCACCAATGAAGAAATTCTTTGGAGAGAAAAATTACTTCAAAAAGGCGGAAATTACAAACTTTGGGCAAATGCACCTGGAGATATTCAACTGAACTAAATAGTTGTAATCTCTAAAATTTGTATACTTTTTTGAATTTTTTCTGAAAAATAAGTCCCAAATATTTTTTTCTTATAATTTGTAACTGGCTGAACTCCAATAATTGCATTTGTAATAAAAACTTCATCAGCTTTTTGAATTTCAAATGGCGAAATTGTGGTTTCTTCAATACTATAATCAGAATTTTTTAAAATTATTTCAATTACTTTTTTTCGAATAATTCCCTTGATGCAACCTTCTGTTAAAGCTGGGGTTTTGATAACGTTTCCAGTTAAAATAAAAATATTTCCATTTGCAACTTCCACTACTCCTTTATTTTCATTGATTAAAACGCAATTATCTAACCCATTTTCCTTAGCATAAATGCTCGCCAAAGTATTTAGCATTCTATTGGTAGTTTTCACTGTTGACAATAATCCAGAGTAATTATAAAAATCTTTAAAAAGATCAATAGAATAATCTGACTTCGTTTGATAATTTAGCGTACTTACTTCAATTAAAAAATCAACTTCATTTGTAATTGGTGTGTAAAAACCCCCGTCTTTTCTATAGATATTCAAGCGAACTCTATAAAAAGTAGCATCATTATGAGTGGAAATTGTTTTTAAAATTTCTTGTTCAAGGTATTCTAAAGTGAATTTCAAAGGAATTTTCATACGCAACATTCTCATTGAAGACATCAATCTAAAATAATGATCTTCCCAAAAAATAACTTTTGTTTTTGTTGACTTTATCGTTTCAAAAAGCGCATCTCCATATTTAAAACCTCTGTTTTTAGAGGATAATTGAAAATTTTCCTCCACCAATAAATCTCCATTAAAATTCAACATAAATTTCGTTTTTAGCGTTCTAAAAATAGCATAATTTTAAAGAATTTCAGCATAAAAAAATTCAGCAAAAACGGAGTTTTATAAATGATAAAAGTTGGGAATTATGCTCCAATTGTGTGTCTTAATTCTTCAATCTGGCTTTCCCAAAGCTGTTTAGCTTCATCAACATCATCTTCATCATCAGCAAAGTCTGTAATAACTAACGAAACGTCGTTTGTTAGTGGATGTTCCTGAATTCGTATTTCAAAATAACTATCATCATCCTCGCTTTCCAGCCATTTAAAACGAATTCTTTCATTTGATTTTTTTATAACAAGTTCAGCTTGCTCTTCAACACCATCCCAAATAAAACTAAATATTTCACCTCTTGTATTTACTTTATCTGCAAACCACTCCTGCAAACTTGAAGGCGTTGAAATGTATTGAAACAACATGCCTGGCGAGGCATTAATTGCTACTTCTAATTCGAATTTTACTTTATCCATTTAACTTTACTTTGTTCGACAATATAGGTAATAATTCTATTTTAAAAAAATTAAAATCACATATTGTGTATCTTTAAAATTGATTTATATTTGCACCCTCAAATAATTATGGCGAGATAGCTCAGTTGGTTAGAGCGCAGGATTCATAACCCTGAGGTCCCGAGTTCAAATCTCGGTCTCGCTACAAGAACAAACCCTAACATATAAAGTGTTAAGGGTTTTTTTATAGGTTTTAGTGACTTAATTTCTCTACCCCATATCTTTTGCGTGAGGAAACTGCGTGAGGAAGGATTTTTCTGAACTACCAAAAATAAGCCACCGGTATTGGTGGCTTGATTATAATAAGGGGTATGTTTTACTTCTTTATAAAACTTGTTGCACTTCTAACAAATACTTTTAAATAATAAATACCTTTCGATAATTTTTCTGGGTTGATAATTTTATTTCCTTCATCGAGATTGCCTTTTAAAATAACCTTTCCTAAAGTGTCTATTATTTTATAAGGTTGATTTTATCTTAAATGCTGGTTCGTAAATTTTTCTCTCGCCTTTCATAAATTAAAATTAATCTTTTTTCTCTTAACTTAAACTCCCAGCTAAATTAGTATATCCATTTATAAATTTTATTTAGGTTTGAAATTTTTTGAAAAGAAATTTTTAAATGATTTTTTTTAAATAAAAAAAGACTGTTCCTAAAAACAGTCTTTTTAAACCAACTAATTCAAATAATTTACACAATGAAAACTAATAATAGATTTCTTTTTTATGATAAACAATCATTGTGCCAAAATATATTTAAATTTTAAAAATTTAGGATTTTAACAATTATTTTGCATGTTTGTGCGCTTTATAAGAAGAACGAACCAAAGCCCCACTTTCAACATACATAAAACCCATTTCTAATCCAATAGTTTCATATTTTTTAAACTGCTCTGGTGTAATGAATTCTTTCACAGGTAAATGTTTTTTGGTAGGTTGCAAATATTGCCCAATTGTTAAGACATCCAATCCAACAGCTTGTAAATCTTTCATTGTCTCAATTACTTCGTCTTCAGTTTCTCCCAAACCAAGCATCAAACCAGTTTTTGTTCTCATGCCTTTTTCTTTCAGATATTTTAAGACTCCCAAACTTCTATCATATTTTGCTTGAATTCGGACCTCTCTCGTCAATCTTCTTACTGTTTCCATATTGTGAGAAACCACTTCAGGATACACTTCGATAATTCGATCTATTTGCGAAGTATTTCCTTGAAAATCAGGAATTAAAGTTTCAAGAGTTGTAGTAGGATTTGCTCTTCTAATTGCGTCAATAGTTTCTGCCCAAATAATAGAGCCTCCATCTTTTAAATCATCTCTGTCAACAGAAGTTATTACTGCATGTTTGATGCCCATTATTTTTATAGAACGAGCTACTTTTTCTGGTTCATCCCATTCAACAGTCTCTGGTCGTCCAGTTTTTACGCCACAAAATCCACAAGAGCGTGTGCAAATATTTCCAAGAATCATGAAAGTTGCAGTTCCTTCTCCCCAGCATTCGCCCATATTTGGACAACTTCCGCTAGTGCAAATGGTATTTAACTTATACTTATCAACAAGTCCTCTAAGTTCTGTGTATTTTTTTCCAACAGGAAGTTTTACACGCAACCAATTTGGTTTTTTTTGTCTTTCAGGAAGTGCTAAATTTTCTAACGCCATTTAAATTTCTTTTGAAAATGCAAATTTACAAAGAAATGAATTAAATACTTGTTAAAAACCAAATACTAAAAGCAATTAAAAAGAAAATTCCCATCAAACTTAATAGTTTTAAAAAAAACGTTGGATGATGCTCTTTTGGAGTATGTTTTCCTGTGATTAACAAATAATTTAAAATCGCGTAAAATGGCGCTGTTAGGAAAGATAAAATCGTTGCAAGTTTTACCAAAAAACCCATATCTCCAATAAAAAATTTTAAAATAATAAAAGTTCCAATCAATAAAAAAACAATCCAAAACCAATAATTAAAAATTGTTTTTTGATCAAATAATAGTTTTGTTGAGATAGTCATTGCTCTTGGAGATGCATCAAGTGTGGTAATTGTAGTGCTAAACATTGTTGTAAATGCAGCAACTGCAATAAAAATATAAGAGAAATTTCCTAGGTTTTTGGTGTATAATTGAATGAGTTGTGAAGCAAATTCATATCCTTTATTTGAGAAAGTTTCTCCTGATTTAAACATGACTAAAGCTCCTAAAGCAATAAAACAAACTCCCATAAATAAAGTTCCAATATAACCAACATTAAAATCAAAAATAGCTTCTTTTGGAGTTGTTCTTGAAATTGATATTTTATTTTTTTCAACTGACCAAATCGAATGCCAAATTGAAACATCTACAGGAGCAGGCATCCAACCTAAAAATGCAATTAAAAAAGTAATTTCTATTGTTCCTGTTGGAAGTATTTGAGTAATTTCAAATGTTTCTTTTGAATTGAAAATGGCGACTAAAACTGCAAATATTGAACTGATGGCAAGAACGATGACAATAAATTTCATCAAATTATCAAGTAGTTTATATTTTCCAATAATAAGTATAAGAATACTGATAGCTAACAATATAGAAGACCAAGTTACTAAGTTATTTGTAAAACCAAATAGCTTTGAAGCCAAACCAGCAGTCACAATTGTAACAGCAGCTTGAATTGTAAACATGGCTACAAAATTTAAAATATAATAAACAGCAAGCACAGGTTTCCCCATTTTTCGATAGCCATCTAACAAAGTTTCACCAGTTGCAGCTGTATATCTTGGTCCGAATTGGAAAAAAGGATATTTGAATAAATGTACTAAAAGCAATGCCCACAAAAGGCCAAATCCAAAATCAGCTCCAGCTCTTGTGGATTGCACCAAATGAGAAACGCCAATTGCAGCTCCTGCAAATAACAATCCTGGGCCAAAAGATTGTAAAATTGATTTTTTCATTTAAGATTTTTTTATAATCTCCGCTAGTAATTTTTTTGCACGCAATAATTTTACTTTAACATTACTAATTGGTTCTTGAAGTTGCTCAGAAATTTCTCTGTATGACATTTCTTGAAAGTAACGTAACTGTATAACTTCTTGATATTTAGGTTTTAGTTTCTTGATATCTCGTAATAATTTTGCAAGATTTTGCTCACCAATAACAGTGTCTTCAGGAGTTGGATTTTCATCAGCAATTAAATGAACTCGCTCATCTTGTTCTTTGGTTATTTTTATGAATAATGAACTATTTTGCTTCCGTAAATTATCAATATGAACATTTTTAGAAATAGCAATTAACCAAGTTTTAAATATATAATTTTCATCAAAAGTGGCAATTTTGTCGAAAGCTTTTGAAAAAGTTTGTATGGTAATATCTTCAGATTCGTTCTCGTTTTTAGTGCGTTTTAATTGAAAATTATACACAGCAGACCAAAAAGTATCTAACAGAAACCGAAAAGCAGCTTGATTTCCGCTTTTAGCTTTTGATATTTGATTTTCAAGAATTTTAGAGTCTATTTCCAATGAGGTGGTTTTGAAGTCAAATTAGCCATAAATATACTCATTTGAATCAATAAAAAACTAATGTCTAAAAAAGGTAAAAAGTAAATTAGGTTTTTTTCATCCAATCTTTTTGCCGAAATCCCAACAATTATATATTGAACTAAGAAATAACCCAACATGAATGATAGAATTATTTTATAAGGGTAAAAGAAGAATAAAACGATTCCAAAAACATAAAAAAATAATTTTGAAAAGGTAAACAGACTTAATAAAAAACGATGTTTTGATTTGTATTTTTTTCTTAAAAAGAATTTTTTTCGTTGTAAAAAAAACCAATCTGAAAGAGTTGAAAAATTTGCGGTTTCTACAAAACTATTTTTACTGATACAATACGTTGTATTTATTTCATTTGAAGCGTCTTGAATAAATAAATCATCTTCACCCAAATCTTGTTTCATGTGATTTATAAAACCTTTTGCTCTATAAAAGTCCTCTTTTTTGTAGGCTAAATTTTTTCCGTCAGCCATAAATGGCATACCCAATTTTGTAAAATTTAGAAATTGAATTGCAGTTAAAAAATGGTAAAAACGAATTAAAAAATTAGCAATGTTTTTTTGTTTTTCAAAACTAGAATACCCTAAAACAATTGTTTTTTCGTTTGAAAATTCCATACTCATCTCAGAAATCCAATGCTCAGAAATTGGTCTTGAATTAGCTTCAGTAAAAAGCAGATGTTCATGTTTTGCAACTTTAATGCCTAAAGTCATTGCATATTTTTTACTTCCCCAAAAAGCTTCATTATTTTCAACATTTACAATGTGAATATTTGAATGAATTTTAGCAAATGAGTTGATTACTTTCTGAGTTCTGTCTGTTGAATTATTATCAATCAAAACAACTTCAAAATTTTTGTATTTCTGAGTTAAAATCGAAGGAAGAAAATTCCTTAGATTTTCAGCATTGTTTTTTGCAAAAATAATAACTGATATTGGAAAATCAGGCAATCTAATATTTTTTTTTTTGGAAAAAAGAATATTTGAAAATAATAAATAATAGCTGACTTGAATGCCTGCAAATAATATAAAAATGTAGAAAACTACAGTTAAAATCATTGGAAATTCTTGGTATTATTTATGTTGAGGCTCGCTACAATTTTCAAATTCATCAGGCAATTTTCCACAAAAACTACAAGCAACTCCATCTTTATTTAACATTGGATTTTGACTTGCACAAGTTCCTGCAAATTTACCATCTTTTTTTGCCCAAATTTTTATTGCAATTCCTGCAACCGCAAATGTTAATAATCCTAAAGTAATGAGAAGTAATTTCATATTTTTTATTGTAAAGCAAAGATACTGATTATATAATAGTCAGTTAAAGTGAAAAATTTGATTTTTTTTAAAAATTACAAACTTTATTTTTAAATTATTCAATGATATTTACTTCAATTTCCAACTCAATTTCAAATTTCTCTAAAATTGTTTTTTGAATCATTTTTGCTAAGTTCAAGATTTCTATTCCAGAAGCATTTCCATAATTGACCAAGACCAATGCTTGTTTTTCGTGAACTCCACAATTTCCAAATCTTTTTCCTTTAAATCCAGCTTGTTCTATAAGCCAACCAGCAGGAATTTTTAGCTCGGTTTCAGAAATTATATAACTTGGAATTGTCGGAAATTTTTTTTGTAAGTTTTCAAAATGTTTGACAGTAATCAGCGGATTTTTGAAAAAACTTCCACTATTTCCCAATTTTTTTGGATCAGGTAATTTTGATTTTCTGATTGCAATTACAGCATCAGAAATGTCTTTTAAATTCGGATTGATAATTTCTTTTAATGACAATTCAGTTTCAATAGCGCCATAAGAGGTATGAAAAACATGATGCTTTTTTGTTAGTTTAAATGAAACTGAAATAATGATATATTTGTCTTTTACTTCCTTTTTGAAAATAGAATTTCTATAATCAAATTTACATTCTTCATTTGAGAATGATTTTATTTTTCCAGTTTCAATCTCTAAAACAGAAACTTTTGTGATGGTGTCTTTTACTTCAACACCATAAGCACCAATATTTTGCATTGGACAAGTGCCCACTTTTCCTGGAATTAATGATAAATTTTCTAAACCTCCATAATTTTTATTCACACACCAAAGTACAAATTCATCCCAATTTTCTCCTGCATTTACAGTAACTTCAACAAAATTTTCATCTTCATTTTCAATCGAAATTCCTTTAATATTTATGTGAGTAACTAATTTTTCTATATCTTTTGTGAACAACATATTACTTCCTCCGGAAAGTAAAAACAACTCTTTTTCTTTGAACAAAAGTTGTTGTAATTCCTCCACTAAATTGATAGAGATAAAACGTTTTGCATTCACAGAAATACCAAACGTATTGTAATTTTTAAGTGATATGTTTTCTGAAATCATCAATTAATCTTTATAAATTTTTAATGCTTGTTCTAAAATATTAATTGCTTTTTTTAAACTTTCCTCATTTAAAACATATGCAATTCTTATCTGATTTAGACCAACATTTGGCGTTGAATAAAATCCTGTAGCAGGCGCAACCATTACTGTTTCTCCATCAATATCAAAAGATTCCAATAGCCATTGTGCAAAATGATCTGCATTTTTTAAAGGTAATTCAACAATACAATAAAATGCGCCTTTGGGTTTTGTCACTTTTACACTTTTAATTTTTTGCAATCCTTCAATTAAGACATTTCGTCTATTTTGATAAGCTTCTCTAATCTCATCAAAATAAGATTTTGGAGTATCCAAAGCTGCTTCGCAAGCAATTTGAGCTAATGTTGGTGGGCTTAATCGTGTTTGAGCAAATTTTAAAGCAGTTTTGATTACTTCTTTATTTTTAGAAACTAAATAACCAATTCGTGCGCCACACATACTATATCTTTTTGATGCTGAATCAATAACGATTGCATAATTTACTAAACTAGATTCTTGCAGAATTGAATAATGTTCGTTTCCATCATAAACGAATTCCCTGTAAACTTCATCTGCGATTAAAAATAAATCATGTTTGATGACAATTTCAGCCAGTTTTTTAATTTCTTCTTTGCTATACAAATATCCAGTTGGATTTCCAGGATTACAAATTAAAATTGCTTTCGTTTTCGAAGTGATAAGCTTTTCAAATTCTTCAATTGGAGGCAATGCAAAATTATCTTCAAATTTCGAAATTACGGGAACAATATTTACACCGGAAGCTGCTGAAAATCCATTGAAATTCGCATAAAATGGCTCTGGAATAATCACTTCATCATCAGTATCCATAATAGTTCCAAAAGCAAAAAGCAATGCTTCAGAACCTCCAGTTGTTACAATAATTTCATCATGATTCAAATGAATATCATGTTTGCTATAATAATTAACAATTTTTTTTCTGTACTGTTCCGAACCATCTGAACTAGTATATGCAATGATTTCCAATGAATGATTGCTAATTGCATTCAATGCAATTTCAGGAGTTTTGATATCGGGCTGACCAATATTTAAATGGTATACTTTTTTGCCTTGCTCGTAAGCTTTTTCAGCATAAGGAGCCAGTTTTCTTATGGGAGATTCTGGCATTTGATGTCCTTTTTGGGATATTGAAGGCATATTAAAATGTTAAATTTTTAAAGTGCAAATTTGCAAAATATATATTTACAAAAAACCTTTTAATAACCCGTTGGGTGAAATTATTTGAAATAAAATAAATTGAATAAATGTTGTT
>ERZ888423.2591-NODE-2591-length-13180-cov-9.526781_pt1 | contig 13180 bp, 14 predicted proteins | sample MGYA00520523_ERZ888423 | MGnify/ENA primary metagenome ERZ888423 (study PRJEB32303, sample SAMEA104408611) | aquatic metagenome | biome: Brackish water; feature: Pelagic; material: water | place: Baltic Sea | collected 2014-06-08T10:24:00 | depth 30,27 m ...
TATGAGATCTCACTACCTTCGATCTCGGAGATGATGGAGGCGATCCGTTGTGCAAGATGGGCACCACGTGTCGGAATTCCTAGGAGAACAATGGATGAGGCACCTTGATTCTTCTCAAGGATCTCGTGGGATATACGGGTCAATGCACGTTTAATGTCAGGTGCAGACAGGGCTACGCTCATGTAAATCTCCTTTCCCACCTCTCAGGATGGGTCGTTAAAGGATGCAGGCGCGATACTAGCACCGAATCGCAGGAGCTGTGGATATCAAAAAGTAGATGTCCGCTCCCCCCTTATGGTCACTCCATGAGCATTGATGCAGAGCTAGATACCCTTCACAACAGACTTCGCCAGATCCGTGAATCACAAGGGCTAACCCTTCAGCAGGTTTCCGCCCGCAGCAAAGGCCAAATCTCCTCGATTGCCCTTGGCTCCTATGAACGTGGTGATCGTTCCATAAGTGCACGCAAGATTTTGCAGATCGCACAGCTATACAACATACCTGTCACTGAACTCTTTACACCCACTGAAAAAACCTTGCAGACAGGTCGGGTAGTAATCGATCTTCGAAAGCTCACCCAGACTGAGGATCCAATAGGAAAACAACTTTTAATAGTACTGAAGCGGATTGTCGCGATGCGACGAGATTGGAATGGCGAGGTAATCTCGCTTCGAGAGGGTGATATTTCAAACCTTCAGACATTTGCCCATTTTTCTACAGCAGAACTATCTCTGGCGTTGGAGCGATTTACTCTGACTAAATTGAAATAGTGTCCTTGATGCTTCCGATACGTCCTAAAACACCATGAATATACTTTGATGAATCATCGCTCGAAAGCTCCTTTGCAAGTACTAGAGCTTCATCTATCGCAACACTCATAGGAACATCGGTCGACCACAAGATTTCATAGATTCCAAGACGCAAAATGTTTCGATCTACAGCAGGCAGACGATCCATATCCCAGCCTTGAGCATAGGTCGTAATCAACTCATCGATCTTTCGGCGATTTTCAGATATCCCTGTCACTAACTCCTTCGTGTATTCACGGATTGGACGAGCATCTGGACCCTCCACCGGAATATCGCGAGAGGCTAAGGTATCTACTAGATTTGTTCCCCGAATATCGGTCTCATACAGAAGATCTAGCGCTTGTTTGCGCGCCTTGCTACGTGCCGACACTAGTTAGCGCGACCCTGGTAAGACCCGTCGCGAGTATCTACAAGAACAATCTCATCCTGTTTGATGAAGAGAGGTACCTGAATCTCAATACCTGTTTCAACGGTAGCGGGCTTAGTTCCACCGGAAGAACGATCTCCCTGAATTCCAGGCTCTGTGTAGGTAATCTTCAATGGAACAGAGGCTGCCAATTCAATGTACAAAGGGTTGCCTTCATTGATCGCAACAATCGCTTCAGTGTTTTCAAGCATGTAATTAGCGGCATCGCCCACAGTGGCGGCGCTGATTGTCATCTGGTCATATGTCTTGGTATCCATGAATACAAAGTCATCGCCCTCTTTGTAGAGATACTGCATCTCTCGCTTCTCAAGGATCGCAACATCGACCTTGACTCCGGCGTTATAAGTACGATCAACAACCTTGCCACTAAGAACTGATTTTAGCTTTGTGCGTACAAATGCTGGACCCTTGCCAGGCTTAACATGTTGGAACTCAACTACCGTCCACAACTGGCCTTCAATATCCAAGGTCATTCCATTTTTCAAATCATTTGTAGTTGCCACAGCTAATTCACCCGCTCTTGTCGTTAGTCATCTTAATTACGAAGGTCTAAGGATACCCGCTCGATGGGTGTGCTCTGTTACTTCGAGAGAAGGTTTGCCATAGCAATGATGGCTAAAACATAGGAATTTGGACCAAAACCACCAATTGTTCCATTGGCCACTCCTGAAATCACAGAGGTGTGACGAAACTCTTCACGACTGAGTGGGTTAGATAAATGGACTTCAATTAATGGCTTCTTTACCAGTTCAGCTGCATCACGAATTGCATATGAGTAATGGGTAAAGGCAGCTGGGTTAATAATCACCGGAAGATTGTTGTCAGCGGCCTCATGCAACCAACCAATAATCGTTGCTTCATCATCACTTTGGCGGACATCAGCTTCAAAGCCATGCTGTGTTGCAGCGATACCGATCATTGATTTCAGTTCGGCGTAATTGAGATCTCCATAAATAGAAGAGTCACGTATATCCAAACGTGAAAGATTCGGACCGTTGATAACCAGAATCTTCATGAGGAGATTCTCTCATAGGCCGCATCTAGCTCGGCGGAGGTTAGATCATCTAAACGCAGGGTTGATCCAATACCTTCGAGGACCACAAACCTAATTGTGTTTCCTCTGGCCTTTTTATCAAGGGCGAGCAAGGGCGCTAACTTTTGCCAGGCAGATCTTTCGAAGGCAATGGGAAGTTGATATCGCGTCAGGAGATCTCTGTGCAACTGCAAAGTCTGTAAATCAATCGCTCCACGAGCAAAGGCGATCTCGGCTACAAAGACCATTCCGATCGCTACCGCTTCTCCATGACGCATCTGATACTTGGAGTACTTTTCAATCGCATGACCCAAGGTATGCCCATAATTAAGTGCTTCACGAGCAAAGCTCTCCTTAAAATCAGCCGATACCACAGCTGCTTTTACCCTCACCGCACGAGTAACTAAATCCAGAAGTGAACTCTGATCAGACAGAAGTGTTTCGGCTGTGCACTTTTGCGAGACCCTAAGGATCTCGGGATCAGCGATAAAGCCACACTTAATCACCTCGGCCATGCCCGCAGAAATATCTCGCAGAGACAGAGAGTTCAAGAAATTAAGATCAATCAGTACCGAATCCGGTGAATGGAAGGAGCCAATAAGATTTTTACCGTAATCGGAGTTGATACCTGTTTTACCACCCACTGACGCATCGACCATGCCCGCCAATGATGTCGGAACCGCGATCCAATCAATACCTCGAAGCCAGGTTGCCGCTGCAAAACCGGCGCAATCGGTAACCGCTCCCCCACCAATTCCTACAATGAGATCTGAACGGGTAAAACCCGCTGCGCCAAGCCAACTCCAAAGATTGAGCAGGGTGCTTGAACTCTTCCCCTCTTCACCATCTGGCACCTCAAAAAGGTGAAGTTCACAATCAAGGTTTTTGAGAGGCGTCAAATCTGGTGAGAAGTTTGTAGAGACAATAACCGCCACACGAGTTCGGTTTTTGATCCGCTCGATCAAAGTTGAGCTCCAATCGCAACCGATCACAACCTCGTAATCTCGCTCAGCGGAGACTTTCACCGTATTCATGGCAGCTTCAATTCAATATCAGAGATGATCTGCTCCACACTCATGTCATCTACCTTAACGCTCAGATCTGCTAGATCTTCGTAGATAGGCCGACGCTTATCACTTAGAGCCTGCCATTGTGCTCGTGGGTTCCCTAAAAGCAAAGGGCGGTCTCGATTAAAACCAACACGTGGAGCCGCCGTTGCTAAAGAAACATCAAGGAAGATTACCGTTGAATCAGATGAACGTATCTCTTGTTGAGCCTGTTCAGAGACGGGAGCTCCTCCACCTAAACTAATAATAACATTGTCCATTGCAAGTACCGTTGTCAGAGTTTCCAATTCGAGAGCGCGAAAATAAGGCTCACCATCTACTACAAAGATATCGGTAATCTCCTTGCCTGCGCGCTGCTCGATCAGCAGATCGGTATCTACAAACTTTATATTGAGTTTGTGAGCCAACGCAGCACCTACCGTGCTTTTGCCCGATCCAGGTGGACCTATAAGCACAATACGGTTCATCTTTCTGCTTACTTAAAGTTCAGGTTAGCTATATACGATTCAAAATTTCGACGTGTTTCAGTGACAGAATCCCCACCAAACTTCTCAAGAACAGCTTGCGCTAGAACAAGAGCAACCATGGCTTCAGCAACTACACCAGCAGCTGGTACGGCGCACACATCTGATCGCTGATTAATAGCCTTTGCCGCTTCACCGGTAGAAACATCGATGGTGTCCAAAGCTTTAGGAACGGTTGAGATAGGTTTCATCGCTGCTCGAACACGCAAAATCTCACCATTAGACATTCCACCCTCAGTTCCACCAGCCCTGTCGGTTCGTCTAACAATCTCTCCCTTGGAGTTTTTCTCAATCTCATCATGAGCAACGGAGCCTCTACGGGCAGCGGTTTGAAAACCATCACCAATCTCTACCCCTTTTATCGCTTGAATTCCCATAACCGCACCTGCAAGTTGTGAATCCAGTCGGCGATCCCAATGAACATGGGAACCAAGGCCAGGTGGCATGTTGAATGCAAGCACCTCAACAACACCACCCAATGTGTCTCCATCGCGATGTGCCTTTTCAATTTCGGCGATCATCGCTTCACTTGTTGCAGAATCAGCGCAACGAACAGGATCTGCATCAATACGCTTCATATCCCCAGCTTGTGGAAGTTGCGTTCCTTCGGGTACCCGCACCACACCGATAGAGAGAACATGACTTAAAATTGTTATTCCAACACTTTGCTCCAAGAAGCTTCGTGCAACCGCTCCTAGTGCAACACGTGCCGCTGTTTCACGCGCACTGGCTCTTTCAAGAATTGGGCGAGCATCATCAAAGTTATATTTCTGCATACCGACCAGATCTGCATGGCCAGGTCGAGGACGTGTTAAGGGTGCGTTTCTGCCAAGATCCTTAATCTCATCTTCAGCAACAGGATCTGCCGACATAACCTTTTCCCACTTAGGCCATTCAGAGTTACCCACTTGAATTGCAATAGGTCCACCCTGCGTAAGACCTAGACGAACACCGCCAAGGATTGTGACCTTGTCAGCTTCAAAGTTTTGCCGAGCGCCGCGACCGACGCCAAGGCGACGTCTTGCTAGGTGGTAATCAATATCAGCGGTTGTGATCGAGACTGAGGCGGGAATACCTTCAACAATTGCACTCAGGGCCTGGCCATGAGACTCACCTGCTGTTAACCAACGCATGTGCCTATTGTGACAGATGTACCCACTAACTCGTCGCCAAATAAAGAGCCAAAGCGAGAAAAATGCTGGGTGCTAGAGGAATACTCTTCGCAAGCTTTCGATTCTTTAATCCGATAGCCACAATATGGAGCGCTGCGATCGATAGCAAATATCCAAAAAGCTCCACCAATGACAGATCCGTGGATATGTTCAGATAAACAACTATGAGGGCTAGAAGTTTTACATCTCCCATTCCCATTCCACACAGATGCAGTACCGCTAGAGAAGCTGCGCTAATGAATAATCGTTGAATCGGTCCAAAACCATTCATTACTAGGACGGGGGTCAGAGCAATAGCTAGTAAAGCTAGGTAAATATTGGGAATCTTGTGATATCGAAGATCTGCCAACGAGATCGGAATCGATGCTAGAAGAAACAAAAACAACACTGAGAAAGGTTAGGAGAATCCCCCACCTTGATTTTTAAGGTTGTGGATTAACTCAGCTGCTTCAACGCCGCATCTCGCATGAGTTGGTACATCTCAGAGCGATTGAGGGGCAGTTGGGCAAAGATTTCTACTTGTGAGATGGCTTGATGAATCAAGAGATCTAAGCCATCAATCACAATAGCTCCACTCTTAGACCAGGTATCTGAAATAAGGGTCGGCCAAGGATGGTACAAAACCTCAAACAAAACCCCTTGCGGCGAGCTGATTGAGGGCTGGAAAAAATCTGCAACCTTTACTGGAGTCGTATTGATAACTAGATCAGCTGTGTTTATCTGATCATGTAGCTCCCAATCTAAATATGTAATCTCTCGTTCTGCTGCAAGATCCATCTGGCTTTGACGATCGGGGTTGCGATGGATTACCTCAATACCTTTAGCTATGGAAGATACAGCTGCTACCGCTGCACGAGATGTAGCACCTGAACCAATAATCAGACATGAATCAATCTCACTGAGTCCGCTTCCTAACAAGGAGTACTTAAAACCTTCAACATCTGTGCTTGTCAGATTCCATCTGCCATTTACCTTATGCAAGGTATTTCCACCTGAAATCCTCTGCGCAATTTTTGATCTCACCTCAGCAACAACTAGCGCCTCCTCTTTCAAAGGCATCGTTAGCGAGAAGGCGCTCTTGTCACAATCCTGCAAAAAAGTGGCCAACTCCCCCGCTCTCACTTCGATAGCCTCGTAATGTGCCTCAATGCCCAAATGCTCATAGGCAATTGAGTGCAACAAGGGACTTAAGGAGTGGTTGATCGGTGAACCTAAGACGGCTGCATTTATCATTCAAATGCACCAGCCTTTCGATTTTTGATGTAAATGGCTTTCCATGTATTGAACTGCTCAAAATTGGAGGTAAATCGGGTATCACCCGGAGCGACGGTAATGAAGTACAACCAATCCCCCATTACTGGATTTAAGGCAGCCTCCATCGCTGCACTTCCGGGGCTTCCGATTGGACCAGGTGGAACTCCATATCGAAGGTATGTGTTGTATGGTGATTTCAGCTGTGTTGAATCACGGCTAAGGAAAATATCTCCGCGAACCTTCATGACGTAATGAACAGTTGAATCCATCTGTAAGGGCATACCTATTGCTAATCTGTTGTAAATAACACGCGATACCTTTGCAAAGTCAGAAATATCTCCCTCGGCCTGGACAATCGATGCGATTGTCAACAACGCAAGTGCTGAGTACTTCCCCTTACCTTCCAGTAATTCCAGCGCAATAGGTTCTCTCATGAAGCGATCAATCATCTCCTGCGCTGCAGACAACGCGCTTGTTCCTTCAACAAAGGAGTACTGAGCCGGAAAGAGCAACCCCTCGCTGTCGGTAAATCCTTTCGGCAGTTTGAGGCGAGAAAACGCTGTCTGTATTTCACGCTCCGAGAATCCATATAACTTTAAGGAGCTCTGAATCTCAACTTTGCGAGCACCCTCATTGACCTTAACCAGCTTTGGTATCCGTTCTGGATCTAATAGTTGCTCTAAGGCTTGCTGCGCTGAAATCTTTACTGTGAGTCGATGTCCACCCGGTGCAATTTTTTGTGAGCGAGCATCAGCGACAGCAACGCCAAAAAAAGCCTGCGAGGATTTAATGACACCGGCATCAAAGAGAATTTCTGCAATTTCAGAGCCAGTCGCACCGGTTGGAACTTCAATGATCTTTTCCTGCAATCCCTGCACTGAAACCACTCTCGAATAATCTGCAACTGAGGAGCTTTGAGTTCTGATAAGAAAAAGGGATAGGGTAAAGAGAAAGATAAGGATCCCGGCTCCAACTAATCTTTTCAATGCAATCATGAGCGGCTCTTTTGTAGTTCTATGCCAAACTCAAGAATTGCGATAGCCGCAGCCATATCAATGCTCTCCTTTGACTCTTTGGCGTTCTTTCCCGACTCCCGTAAATTTCGAGCAGCGCTGACGGTTGACATCCGTTCATCAACCATCACAACTTCTAGATCTGTAACTGTTCGAAGCTGCTGAGCGAAGGAAAGAGCTTTCTCAGATGCCTGACCATCTTTGCCGCTCAATAGCGCGGGGTTACCTACAAAGAGCTGAACCGGCTCTATCTCATTGATCAGCTCTAAGATCTGCGCTAAAAGTTTTTTGTCTGTGGCTTTTAAGGTTGTTAGCGGTGAACAAAGAATCGAATCAGGATCGCTTACCGCGACTCCGATACGGACATCTCCATAATCAAAGGCGATACGGCGTCCTCGTTGCATCATCTACCCCAGCAGAGATTGCGAGATAGCAGCAATCGCCTCCGAAGCCTTTGCTGGATTGGTGCCACCACCCTGCGCGAAATCATCCTTACCGCCGCCGCCACCACCAAGTACCGTTGAACCAATCTTGACTAAGGCTCCAGCCTTAACACCTGCAGAACGCGCCTCATCACTTACGGCAACTACAAGAACTGGCTTTCCATCATTGCTGCTCACTAAGGCCACCACACTCTTACTATTATGTCCACGCAAATCAATCGCGATCTTTCGTAGATCATCGCCCGAGACGCCATCGGCCATCACAGAGCCAATAAAGGTAACGCCATTTATAACAGCGGCTGATTTAGCTAAATCACCAACCTGTGACAAGGCTTGTGCAGATCTAACAGCTGCCAGCTCCTTTTCGATCTCCTTCATCTTGTTGAGCAGATCTGAGATACGTTCTGGAAGCTCCTCTGTACGGGAACCTTTTATTAATTCGGTAAGTGAGTTAAGCAAAATATGTTCGCGAGCTAGGAATCGATAGGCATCAACACCAACGAGGGCTTCGACACGTCGAACCCCAGCACCGATTGATGATTCACCCAACAGCTTTACAACACCTAATTGACCAGAGCGTGAAACATGGGTACCACCGCACAGCTCGCGTGCCCAATCTCCAACACTTACAACACGGACAACATCACCGTACTTCTCACCAAATAAGGCCATCGCCCCAATCTCTTTGGCCTGCGCCTGGGACATGCTTTCTGCGGTTACCTCTAAATTGTCCAGTAGCAATGTGTTGACGCGCGATTCAACATCATTAAGAATCGAAGCCGAAACAGCACCTGTCGATGGAAAATCAAAACGAAATCTGCCGGGTGAGTTTTCAGAGCCTGCCTGTGTTGCAGTCTCCCCAAGAATTTCACGGAAGGCTTTGTGAACCATATGTGTTGCGGTGTGCGCACGCGAGATTGCAGCGCGTCTTTCGCCGTCGATCTCAGCTAAAGCATCGGCTCCAACTTCGACACTTCCATTAAGAACTCTGCCTCTGTGTACAGAAACTCCGGGAACTGGTGATTGAACATCCTCAATCTCAACAACAGCGCCATTGCTCAAGGTGATACGACCACCATCTGCTAACTGACCACCACCTTCAGCATAAAACGGGGTGCGGTTAAGGATGATCTCTACATCATCGCCTTCTGATGCGGAGGAGGTTGAAACACCATCTACCAAAACCCCTGTTAAGGATGATTCGGCGCTTAAATGGGTATAGCCAAGAAACTCAGTTTTTCCACTCTTGTCTGCAATTGCGCGATACACCGATACATCTGTGTGACCAGATTTTTTCGCCTTTGCATCAGCCTTAGCCCGATCCTTTTGCTCCTTCATCAAGCGACGGAATCCATCCTCATCGACGCTTAGACCTTCTTCACTGGCCATCTCCAGAGTTAAATCAAATGGGAAGCCATAGGTGTCATGAAGCTTGAAAACCTCTTCACCTGGTAGTACTGAACTCTTACTTTTTTTCAAGGCGGTCGATGCAATATCAAAGATTTGGGTTCCACTCTTGAGCGTTTGCAAGAAGCTTTCTTCCTCCGAAACACTGACCGACAAAATTCTCTTCTTATCCGATGAGAGTTCCGGGTACTGCGGGGCCATCGCGCCTATTGCTGCGACTGTTAGTTCAGACATAATCGGATCCATAGATCCTAAAAGGCGCATATTACGAATAGTCCGTCGCATCATTCGACGTAAAACATATCCTCGACCTTCATTGCCGGGTGTAACTCCATCGCCAATTAACATCGCAGATGTTCGAGCATGATCTGCAATAACACGCAGTGATATGTCAGATTTTTCTGAGGAGCCGTATTTAACGCCCGTTAACTCAGAGGCACGATTGAGGATTTGTATCGTTGTGTCGATCTCGTAGATATTCTCAACACCTTGCAGTAAGGCCGCTGTACGTTCCAGACCAAGACCGGTATCAATACTTTTTGCTGGAAGCTCTCCTAGGATTGGATATCCATCTTTACCGCCACCTGCACCACGTTCATTCTGCATGAAAACCAGGTTCCATACTTCAAGGTAACGATTCTCATCTGCGATTGGGCCACCCTCAGCACCATATGCGGGGCCACGATCAAAGTAGATCTCAGAACATGGACCGCACGGTCCGGGTACACCCATTGACCAAAAGTTATCGGCCATATCTCGTCGCTGAATACGCTCCTTGGGAACACCAATCTGCTTGTGCCAAATATCAGCGGCTTCATCATCATCTAAATAAACGGTCACCCATAGTTTTTCTTCAGGGAAACCATAGCCACCATCTGCATTTGGCCGAGTAAGTAACTCCCAAGCAAGGGCGATCGCACCCTCCTTGAAGTAATCACCAAAGGAGAAGTTTCCACACATTTGGAAAAATGATGCGTGCCGAGTCGTCTTTCCAACTTCATCGATATCCAAGGTACGGACACACTTTTGGACAGATGTTGCGCGTTTATACGGAGGTGTTATCTCACCCAGAAAGTAAGGTTTGAATGGAACCATGCCAGCGTTAACCAAGAGAAGGTTTGGATCATCTGCGATCAAAGACGCAGATGGGACAACTGTGTGGGCTAACCCTTGACGGTTGTCAGATTCAAAAAAGCGCAGCCAGCGCGAACGGATCTCGGCGGATTCCACTAGAAAGGATCACTCAGCCTTCTTATTCTTTTTAGCACGACCTTTGTTCATCTGTGCCGCTGAAAGAAGTGCGCCAGCAACCTTTACCGCAGAACCATTTTTATTCATGAAGCCCTGAGTTGCCTCACTTACCTTTTCAGACATCTCTTCAATATTTTTGCTAACACGATTAATGCTATGAAGTGGGCCATTAACCAAGGTAACCGTGGTGTGAACCTCATCGATAAGTGGAGCGGTCTCCTCGGTCAAGGTTTTCAATGACGCTCTCGCCTCATCGACAAGACGTCCGAAACGAACAACCACGTAAGCGATCGCGACCGCTATTACGGCAAGAGATGATGCCGCGATTATTGTTGCAATTCCACCTGGACCCATGTTGTTAGCCTACCTGAACCATTAACTCTCTTGCGGGTTTTTCGGCTGTGGAACCCAATCAATTCCGCTCTCTTTACGTTGAGCGGGGGTAATCGGAGTTGGAGCACCAGTCAACGGATCTCCTCCACTTGCAGTCTTTGGGAAGGCGATAACTTCGCGAATCGAATCCGACCCCGTTAATAATGCACACACGCGATCAAGTCCTAATGCGATTCCACCATGTGGAGGTGGCCCGTAATTGAAGGCCTCCAATAAAAAGCCAAACTTGCTTGTAGCTTCCTCATCACTTAAACCAATGACTGAGAAAACATCTTTTTGAATAGTGCGGTCATGGATACGTATCGAACCGCCACCTAACTCAGTTCCATTCAGCACGATGTCATAGGCATAGGCCAATGCAGATGCAGGATCAGATATAAAGGTTGAGGCAAACTCTGGTTTTGGTCCGGTGAATGGGTGGTGAACCGCGGTCCAACCACCATCATCAGTTGGTTCAAACATTGGAGCATCTACAACCCACAAAAACTCCCACTTACCATCAGCGATTAAATTGCAACGCTTAGCAATCTCAAGTCGAACAGCTCCTAAAAGATTAAGGGAGGATGTTCTCTCTCCTGCTGCAAAGAAGATCGCATCCCCTGGCTTTGCAGCAGCTGCAGCAACAATTCCTGCTGTCTCTTTTTCAGAGATGTTCTTTGAAACCGGTCCGCCAAGGGTTCCATCCTCATTAACTAAAATGTATGCAAGCCCCTTTGCACCTCGTGCCTTTGCCCAGTCTTGCCATGCATCTAGCTCGCGTCGAGCAGATGATGCTCCCCCAGGCATAACAACGCCACCAACATATGGTGCTTGGAAAACACGAAATGGAGTCTCAGAAAAGAAAGAGGTCAGATCAACTAATTGATTTTCGAAACGTAGATCTGGTTTATCGGAACCGTAATTGGTCATCGCATCTGCATACGTCATACGCTTCAAGGGAAGTGGAATATCGTAATTCACCGCTTCCTTCCAGACTCGCGCAACGATCTTTTCCGCCACAGCCAAAATATCTTCTTGGTCGATAAATGACATTTCGATATCCAACTGAGTGAACTCTGGTTGGCGATCTGCTCGGAAATCCTCATCTCGAAAGCAGCGCGCGATTTGATAGTACTTTTCCATTCCTGCAACCATAAGAAGTTGCTTAAAAAGCTGCGGCGATTGAGGTAGCGCGTACCAAGATCCTGGCTGCAAACGAACGGGCACTAAAAAGTCGCGCGCACCCTCTGGAGTTGATCGAGTCAGGTATGGAGTTTCAATCTCGAGGAAGTTTTCATCCTCCATCACACGACGGATAGTCGAAGTTACCTTTGAGCGAAGACGAAGATTGTGAGCAGGCTTTTCACGTCGCAGATCTAGATAGCGATAGCGAAGACGAACCTCTTCATTAATATCGGTGTCATCGCCACTATCAACTGGAAATGGAAGTGGTGCTGCCTCTGAGAGAACTACGACCGTGTCTCCCATGACCTCGATCGCACCCGTTGCAATACTAGTGTTTTCATTACCTTCGGGACGAGCAACAACTTCTCCGGTAATTAGTAGGCACCATTCGGCACGCAGAGAACCTGCGACCTTTTCATCTCTAATAACCACCTGAACAGATCCTGATGCATCACGAAGATCGATGAAAGCTACACCGCCATGATCTCGGCGGCGAGAAACCCAACCCGCCAGTGTGACGATTTGACCAGCATCTGATTGACGCAGGGATCCAGCTTCATGTGAGCGCAACATTTTTTCCTAATCCTACTTTTCGAGTGCTTCGAGCAATGAATCAATCTTAACTGAGGTTGAGCCACCTGATTTCATCTCTTTCAACTCAACGGTGCCACTGGAGATCTCGGAATCACCAAGAACGATCACATATGTAGCACCACTCTTATCAGCACCCTTCATGGCCCCTTTGAGCGCTCGATCTCCAAAGGCGATTTCCACCCGCTTTCCTTTGGTACGAAGATCGCTTGCAATAGTAAGAGCTTGCAGCTTTGCGCCATCTCCTAATGGAATGATAAAAAGATCGGCAACAAAGGCTTCCTCGCCGATAACACCTTCAGCTTCCGCAGCCAGCAAGGCACGATCTACGCCAAGTCCAAAACCAATGCCGGAAAGAGATTGTCCACCCAACTGTTCCATTAATCCGTCGTAACGTCCCCCGCCACCGATACCAGATTGCGCACCCAGCAGCTCATGGACAAACTCAAAGGTCGTGCCTGTGTAGTAATCCAAGCCTCGAACCATGCGTGGATTGAGGGTGTATGAGATGTCTAGTGCATCCAAATACTTAGTGACAGTGTCAAAGTGCTTACGGGATGCCTCGCTGAGGTAATTGATTAGCAGAGGTGCATCAGCCATCGCCTTCTTCATCTCTTCACGTTTATCATCAA
>ERZ888423.2595-NODE-2595-length-13173-cov-10.845708_pt1 | contig 13173 bp, 8 predicted proteins | sample MGYA00520523_ERZ888423 | MGnify/ENA primary metagenome ERZ888423 (study PRJEB32303, sample SAMEA104408611) | aquatic metagenome | biome: Brackish water; feature: Pelagic; material: water | place: Baltic Sea | collected 2014-06-08T10:24:00 | depth 30,27 m ...
TTTCGTAGCCATTTCCTCCCGCGGGTTCATCGTTGGACGGCACACCAAATGTGGTCACCGTCAATTCGGTCTCAGTGCCGCCAGTGTTGGCAACGCGAAGCGGCTGCGCGGCGACATCATCATGCATCACGCGCACAAGTGGTCCGTCGGGCACTGACCCGTTGATCGTGATGCCAGTCGCGCGCATATCGTCGATCAAGGCATTCGCAGCCATCAGGGTCCAAGTTGCTTCCTGCGTGGACACATATTCGCCCGGACGGGCGATATGGCGGGTAAGCAGGTCGCGATCAACGGCATTCGATCCAGCCTCGACTGCGAGCGTGAGAACCGCGGCGCTGTCGCGCAAACGCGTTCCGTAGTCGATACGCCAAAGCGGTGCTTCGTCCGCGTTAATTCGGCGGGAAAGCTGCGCTGACGCCTGCGTAAACATCCGGTCGGCACGGGTTTGATCGCCGTAGAACGCCAGTGCAGCCCCAAGTTGGGCAGCGCCAAGCGGTGTCGAAAACGCTGTGGCGCGTTCGTCTGCAAAATAGCGCAAATCGCCAACTGCGGCCGCGCCTTCGCGGGCAAGCACCATCAGCGCATATGCGATGTCTTCGCCGCCGTCTTCAAAGTCGGGCGCGTAGTTCACGCGGTTCAGCAGGTTATCCATGGCCGATTGGAACGCGCGGTCCGGCACGTTGTGCCCTCGCCCGCGTGCGCGACTTAGGAAGTCGGTCACATAGGCATCAAGCCACAGATCACCCGAAGATGGCCGCCAAAGCCCAAACGCTCCGTTGGCTGATTGGTTCGCAAGAATTTCGGTGATCGCCTGATCAATCCGCTGCGCGACCTGGTCAGCATTTGCAAGTCCCATAGCCTGTGCCACGTCATCAAAATACAGCAGTGGCAGCGCACGCGAGGTCAGCTGTTCGGTGCACCCGTAGGGATAGCGATCCAGTGTCTGCAAAAGGCCGGGCGCGTCAAAACGCGCAAGCGGGCCAACCGACAGGGTCGCGCTGCCTGTGCCAGCCTGAAGCCCGTTGAAGACATTGCCGTCAAGGGTAAATGTGTCGCCAGCCGCCAGCGTAAAGCGTGACATGCGCCCAATGGTGGGATCATTGGCGCGCACCGGCATCGCCAATTCGTGTGTCAGAACCGTCCCATCCGGCGTCGTTAATTGCACGGTAAACCCGTGATCACCGACGTCTTGGGCTGCAAATGGAACTGTGAATGTGGTCTTGCCGCCCTCGGCCAGCATGAACGTGTCAGGCAATAGTGCGCCATCCAGCAGCAACCCGTTCTGGGTCAACTCAAGTTGCATTTCGCCAGCGGTTCCGTCCGCGTGAACCACTTCGATCAGCAAACGACTGCGATCGTTTGGCGCAAGGAACCGTGGGGCGCTGGCCGTAACGACAACCGGATCGCGCACCACCACGTCAGCTTCTGCTTGGCCGACACCACGCTGCGTCCATGCGACAGCCATCAGGCGCAAGGTGCCGTTGAAGGCCGGCAAATCAAACGAAACTTGCGCGCTTCCGTCGGCGGCAACCGTCACAGGGCCGCTAAAAAAGACAACAAGTTCCTCGGTCGGCGGCGGCGATTGCATGGACATCTGCGCCATCGCATCTCCGCCCGACCGCACGGTGCCCATCGCGCCATTCATGCCGTCAATCAAGCGACCATAGATATCGCGCAATTCAACGCCCAGCTTTCGCTGGCCAAAATAATGGGACTGCGGGTCGGGGCTTTCGAAACCCGTCAGGTTCAGGATGCCAAGATCAACAGCCGCAAGCGTTACATAGGCAGTTTCACCAGCGGCTATCCCATCGACCTGCACGGACACATCCAGCGGGCCGCGCGGGGCGGCATCACCGTTCCAGTTTAGCGATACATCAAGGGCTTTGTCCGCCGGATCAACAGGCGCATAGGACAAGCCCAGCGCGCGCGCGGGATTGCGCCCTGCGGCCACGTCCATCGGGCGGATCACGCTTGCCGTGACATAGGCACCTGCGCCCCATTCCTCGGTCACGGGGAGAGCGATCAGGTTCTCGCCTTCGACCACCTCGACGGTCTTTATGGTAATCACTCGGTCGGACATCACCGTCACAACCGCTGTGCCAGCAAAACGCGGAACGATGCGAAAAGTTGCAGTGTCGCCGATGGCATAGCTTTCGGCATCAAGCGAAGCCTCAAGCAAATCAGGTGTCGTTCCTGTATCCGCAGGGGCATACCAGCCCGCGTAAAAATCAGCGGATGAAGCAACATAGCTGCCATCAAGACGCTCGATCACAACTTCGTAGCGGCCCCATTCAACGGGCGCGCTGATCTGTGTTTGGGCAGCACCCAAGGTGGCCTCTCCGGTAGCGATCCGGGTGCGTGTCGTCACCGGATCCCAGTTCCAATTCCCGCCAATTTGATACCACTGATAGCGGGTGCTGACGCGGTTGACAGTCCACTGCACCTGCATCGGTTCTGGGCTAAGGTCGGGCGCAAGACCAATCACGTCAAAGCGGGCGTCACCGTTTTCTTCGATCACGCCGTCAAACAGCGGTTTAATACCAATCATTGCGCCATCGGGTAGGACCGGCGCGGTAATTCGGCGCTCGACGGGACGACCCGATCCTTCGCTGATACGCGTTGTGATACGCAGCTCAAGCGGACGACCAGCGGCGTCTACGTCTGGCAAGTCGATCATGATCTGCGCCGACCCATCCGCAGCAGTTTGCGCTGCGGGCAAGGACGTCACACGGGCGTTCACAGGGTCGTCGTGGCGGCCAAAAGTATAGCCCTCGAACCCGCCAAGTGATTGCGCGGGCCGCAACAATGCCTCGCCTTCGATCGGCAGATCACCGGCGGGCGGGCCGAAAAGATAGCGCGCTGTGATGGTCAGCGGCGGGGTCTCGCCTTGGCGCAGGGTGCCGGGCAAGGCCAAATCGAAATCAATGCGCTCGGGCAGGAAATCTTCGACCAGGACTGATTGCGTAGCAAGCGGGGTCGCATCCACATCAGCCTTAAGATCAATCTGCCACGTGCCACGCGGTGCCGACCCCGCAACGGGCAACGCAAACACGTGCCCACCGGCAAGGTCATCGGTTGACGTGATGCGACTGTATTCCACGCCGTCAGGGCGCGAGAGGATCGCAGTCAGCGGCACGTTGGGGAGCGCCCGTGCAGTTGCATCGCGCATCAGGGCCGTCACATGAATAGTTTCGCCCGCGCGGTATGCTCCGCGATCAGTCGCAAGGAAAACATTCATCGGCGGGCTGGGTTCACGCCCTTCGACGCCGCGATCTGACAGATCAAAGGCAGGATCGGTGAGCGAGAGAAATGCAATGTCATCAGCCAGTTCGACCGTCACAAGTGCGGGGGCGGATGATCCGGTGCCACGCGTTAAACCAGCAGCAAAACGGGCGACACCATCGGCGTCAGTTTGCGCTGTTCCCAGCACTGTGTTCGCGCGTGACAGCAGCGTAACTGTCGCGTCTTCGCGCGCGGTCGCATCGCCCAAACTACGCACGATGGTGGTTAACCCATCATTGCCAAGCATCGTCGCGATGCCCAAATCCGACAAGACGAACCACTGCGTCGCAGCAGGTGCATCGTAGGGGTTTGCCCCGGGGATGGCAGCCGACAAAACGTAAACTCCTGCGGATTGGCCCGCGATTGCGTCGTCCATCGGCAATCGGGTGGTCATGTCGCGGTTCAGATCATTGGCAACCGTTGCAGTTCCCTCCCAGACTTCTTCGGCAACTTCGTCAGAAAACTGCCCCTCTTGGTAGGGATATAGCGGGCGGGCAAAGTATCCGTCTTGGATAGATCGGATGATGTTGCGGTCACTGACGCGACGCAGGGTCAGGGTCAGCTCATCGGTGTTTACTGTTTCAATCGGAAGTGCCGCCTCGCCCGTGCGGGGCAAGACATAAGCGCGGCCTGTAAAGCGCGCGCCGGGGGTGCGATCGCGCACGTAAAAGCTTAGTTCGATAGGGTTGATCAGCTCCTCGCCGGAGGCAGCAGGCAGTCCGGTGCGCAGAACCACGCGGTAGCGGCTGCCGTGTGTCACGCCATCGACGCAAATCTGGTTGTCCTCAACTGCGACGGTCAGGGCTGTATCAGGGAGCTGCACAAACGGGGTGTAATCCACACCAGCCTGGATCAGTGGTTCGTTAAACGTCGCGCAGATACGTGGCGCGGCGCTGTTGCTTTCGACTTCGGTATCGGACACGCGGAAACCAAACATGCCAATCGCGCGTTCGAGCTTGGCCTGGGTGTCGCGGCGCGGCTGAATGTTGTTGGACAGGCGCAAGGCAGAAATACTGTTGCGGCCACGTCCATCCGCCTCAAGGGCGTCTGCAAGATCAAGTAATGCAGCGGCTTGTTCGGCGGCGCTCAGTGCGCGTAAGTATCCATTAATCGCAGCTGGCAAGGCGCGGTTGTGCAGGGTCCACTGTTCATCGCTGTTTGAACTTGGAACAATGCGGGCGCGGCGGGAATATTCGAGCCAAAGATCCGATGTATCCACTACCGCAAGAGCTGCACCAATGAATTTCAGCGCTCCAAGACGGTCGTTGTCTGCGTCACGCAAACGCGCCGCAGCAAGCAGCTCTGCGGCGGGGAATTCGTCCGAGTAATGATACCGTCCGATTTGGTCGGCAAGCTGGCGTGACTGCGCTAAATCAGCTGTTTGCAGGAATGACAGCTCAGCAGTGCGGGCCTGTACTTGGGCCAAAACTACTGGATTTGTCAAATAGATGCGCGCCGAGATCGCGCCATCATAGGGTTCAACCTGCGTGACGTCGCCTTTTGGAAAACACGCGCCGGAACGTTGGTTATAGGTGAACGCCCTACATTCCGTGTTTGCAAGGCAGGCCGCCTGACATGCATCCAGTGACGTGTCAAAAATGTTGGCAAGGTCAGAGCCGTAGAAATCTACGTTTTGAGAGATCGCCGCGCGCCTGTCCGGCACAGCATCCTGGCCGTAGCTGGTGGTAGCAATGAGGCCACAAACTATCGTCGCGAAAAATGCACGCATCGGAAATCTCCTGGTTATTTAATATAGTTACGTTGGCACCTGTTCGGCGATGATGCAAGATTAGCGATGGGCGGAGACGATCAGGATTTCCTGACCCATTGCTCAGTTAACGGGGTAATCGCGCAGGAAAACCATTTTATCGCCGTCAGACACGTCAGTATCAAATGCATAGCCGCCACTGTTGAAATCGCGCAGATCATCGGGTGTTTTCGCACATCTTTCGATAATATGACGCGCCATTGCGCCGCGCGCCCGTTTGGCAAAAAAGCTGACGATGCGCGGTTTGTCGTCTTTTACTTCCATAAACACAGGCGTGATGACCCGCAGCTTGAGCGCTTTGGTGTCCGCCGCGCCAAAGTATTCTTGAGACGCGCAATTCACCAAGATGTCGGTGTCAACTTGCGCGGCTTGGGCGTTCAGTGCCTTGGCAATCGTGTCGCCCCAGTAATCATAAAGCGACTTTCCGCGCCGCGTTTTCAGTCGGCTGCCCATTTCCAACCGATAGGGCTGGATCGCGTCTAAAGGCCGCAAGAGCCCGTAAAGACCCGACAAAATACGCAGGTTCTCTTGGGCATAGCGCATGTCCTCTTGGGTGAGGGTCTTGGCCTCGAGCCCCTGATAGGTATCACCATTGAACGCGAGCGCGGCGGGTTTAGTCGCCGATGCATCGGGCGTTTCCACAAAATCGCGAAAACGATCACGGTTCAGGCGCGCCAGATCGTCGGAAATGCCCATCAGGTCGCGCAATCCTTTGAGGGTCAGCCCGCGCGACGTCTTGGCAAGGCGCACTGCATCGGCCTGAAACTCTGGCTGGGTTGAGGTGATGGACACTGGGTCCATATCGAGGGATTTGGCGGGGGAAATGACGGTCAGCATGGGCAATCCTTTGGCGTTCACCGTTTAGATAGCAGGCGTGTCGCGATCCTCAAGCCTCGGACAGAACCTCAAGAAAGGCATCGCCAAACCGTTCAGCATGTCGATCACCGACAAGACGGGTTAGTGCGCCAATGTCCGGCGGCTTTTTCTGCGCAACTTTTGCCAGTTGCGAAGCAGAGCAAGACATAGGTTTGTCGGCGCCATGTGGCCCGCGCGCAAGATCGGCCTGAACCTGCAAAAGACGGTCATAGATGTCGCCCTCGGCGCGGCCAGCAAGTTTGCGGCGCGTTGGGTGCTGCAGCTCGGCCTCGCCGTTGATCACCTCAAGAAAACCCGCGCCATAGCTTTCGAGTTTCTTTGCGCCGACGCCGCCGATTCCCGCCATATCGTCCATATTTTGGGGCCGTGTTTCGGCCATTTCGATCAGGGTCTTGTCATTGAAGATGATATAGGCTGGCACGCTTTGTTGTTCGGCATAAGAGCGGCGTTTCGCCTTGAGTGCGGACAACAGCGGCGCGTCCTCTTCGCTGACCATCTGGTGGACCTTGGGGCCAGATTTGGCCGACTTTATCGTGTCGCGGCGCAGCTGAATCGTTTCTTCGTCACGCAGGATTGGGCGGGCTTTGTCGGTCATGCGAAGCGCGCCGTGACGTTCGGCGTCGGGGCGCATCAGGTCGTGGCCCATTATCTGCCGGAAAATCGCTTGCCACTGCACGCGGTTGTATTCTTTGCCAACGCCAAAAGTAGGCAGTTGGTCGTGGCTGCGCTGCGAGACTTTTTCGGTCATGTTGCCCAGTAGGATATCGATCAGGTGCCCAGCGCCGAACCGTTCATCAGTGCGCAATGCAGCCGACAAGGCCATGCGAACTGGGGTCGTGCCATCAAACACATCGGCGGGTTTATCGCACAGATCGCAATTGCCGCAGGGGGCGGGGTCTTCGCCAAAATAGGTCAGAAGCGATTGGCGGCGACAGGTCAACGCCTCGGCCAAACCCAGCAGCGCATTCAGGCGGCCATGATCGGCAGCGCGGCGTTCGGGCGGGGCCAGCCCTTCATCGATTTGCTGGCGGCGATAACGGATATCATCGGGGCCATATAACGTCAGGGTTTCGGCAGGCGCACCGTCACGCCCGGAACGGCCGATTTCTTGATAGTAGCTTTCGATGGATTTTGGCAGGTCGGCGTGGGCAACCCAGCGAATATCAGGTTTGTCGATCCCCATCCCAAACGCAACCGTAGCGCAGACAATAAGCCTGTCTTCTTGCTGAAAGCGGCGCTCTACGATGCGGCGGGCCTCGGCCTCCATCCCGCCGTGATAATGACAGGCTGTATGGCCCGCCTCGCCCAGCGCGCGCGCCAGCGTTTCGGTTTTCGCACGCGTGCCAGTATAGACGATGCCAGATTGCCCTTTGCGCGCATTGGCAAAGTTCAGAATTTGCGTGCGCGGCCCGTCCTTGGCGGCAAATGCAAGGTGGATGTTGGGGCGATCAAAGCCCTGTAGGAATGTTTCCGGCTGCACGCCATCGAACAGCTTTTCAACAATCTCGGCACGGGTTTCTGCGTCGGCAGTGGCGGTGAAGGCGGCAAGCGGCACGCCCAAAGCGCGGCGCAATTCACCGATGCGCAGATAGTCGGGCCGAAAATCGTGGCCCCATTGGGACACACAATGCGCCTCGTCGACGGCAATCATCGACACGCCTGCCTCGCGCAGCATCCGCTGAGTGCCACCCGATGCAAGCCGTTCAGGTGCCATGTAGAGCAGCTTGAGCGTGCCTTGTTCCAGCGCGCGCCAAACGGCATCGGTTTCCTCTTCCGTATTGCCAGATGTGAGCGCCCCAGCTTCGACGCCCGCTTCGTGCAGCCCGCGGACCTGATCGCGCATTAGGGCGATAAGTGGGGAAATCACAACCGTGACGCCGTCACGCACCAAAGCAGGCAATTGGAAACACAGCGATTTGCCGCCACCCGTCGGCATGATCGCAAGCGTGTTGCGCCCGTCAGTCACCGCCTCAACAATCTCTTGCTGGCCGGGGCGAAAACCGTCGAATCCGAATACATCGCGAAGAAGCGTGGCAGCGCTCATGCCGGTTAGACCTGTCAGATTGTTGTTAACTGCTTGTTAGCAGCACAGTCTCACAAGCCGGAATCGGGGGCAAGAGTCAGAGGAAAATCTGCGAATTATTGATCAGGAGAATTCTAACGATTTCTAGCCCGATGAGCACAACAAGCGGCGCAAGGTCAAGTCCGCCCATTGGCGGCAAGATACGGCGGATCGGGGCATAGATCGGATCAAGCAAACGGCCAAGACCATACCAGACCTGTGACACGAACGGCTGGCGGATGTTGAGGACCTGAAAACTGATCAGCCAGCTCATGATAAAATGGGCGATGATAAAGAACCGGACAATGCCGATCAGGAGCATGAGGATCTGAAAGATAGATTGCATGTTTACGGTCCTTATTTGCGGTTGAAGGGAGAGGTAAGCACGCAGCGGCCAAAGGGCAATGCCTTTCCGTCGGGTCGCCGCTTGACGTTTACGTCAACAAGGTTAGGTGGAATGCATGTATCCATTTGTTCGCCTTGCCCATTCCCTTATCAAAGCGCGCCGTCTGCCAAAGATGTCGCCGCTTGAACCGCATGTTTCATACCATCGTTGTTGGCCACAGGACTGTGACATCTTCATGGAGATGAACAACGGCCGCATCCTGACGCTTTACGAGTTGGGGCGATTTCAGGCGGCTGTGCGTATGGGGCTTTGGGCGTTGCTGAAAGAGCGCAAATGGGGGCTGACAGTTGCGGGGACATCGATTCGATATCGCCGACGTATTCTTCCGTTTGAAAAGTACGAAACGCGCACGCGCATTGCCACATGGGACGAGCGCTTTGTCTATATCGAACAAGGGATGTTCAAACGGAACGGTGAATGCGCCAGTCACGCGCTGTTTCGCACTGCCGTGGTCGAGAAAAATCGCGCCGTGCCAACCGAGAAATTGATCGCCGCGCTTGGCATTACTGACCCGCGGCCCGCACCTGCCGCCTGGGTCGCCAATTGGATAGCCGCAAAGGCCACGCGACCCTGGCCACCAATGCAGGCAGCCGAAGAAGTTACGCCAATTTACCCAGCGTCATAAGATGCATCCTTGCCAGAGTGCGCCGTTGCGGGTCTTATCCTTGCAAAACAGCGGGGACGTCAAAAAATGGCAACGATAAGCAAGAAACGCATATGGGGATGGATGGCCTTTGATTGGGCATCGCAGCCCTTCTATACGCTTGGACTTACATTCATATTTGGCCCCTATTTCGCCGCCGTAGCAGCCGAATACTATCTCGGCACAGGCCTAGAAGAATCAACAGCCAAGGCCCAAGCCCAAGGCATGTGGTCTGCAGGTCAAACCGTCGCAGGATTAGTCATCGCGTTTTCGGCCCCCTTCCTTGGGGCATTTGCCGACAATTCCGGGCGCAAGATGCCTTGGATCGCGTTCTTTTCGATCATCTACATCGCTGCGACATGGATGCTATGGGGCCTGATGCCAGATGGCAGTAATATCATATGGATACTGGTGATTTTTTACGTCGGCTTCGTCGCTGCGGAAAGCGGGCTTAACTTTGTGAATGCGATCCTCCCGTCGCTTGGCAAAAAGGAAGACATCGGTCGCATCAGCGGGTCTGGTGCCGCGTTCGGGTATTGGGGCGGAGTTGTCTCTCTTTTTGTGATGCTCCTTTTATTAGCCGAGAGCGACGCCGGCGTAACCTTGCTTGGAAACCCTCCGTTGTTCGGTCTGGACCCCGAAATGCGAGAAGGCACCCGTTCTGTTGGGCCCTTAATCGCGATATGGTATGCTGTCTTTATGATCCCATTCTTTTTGTGGGTGCGGGACGATCCGCATCTTGGGGGCAAGTCGACAAGGCTTGGTGATGTTGCCCGGGATCTTTGGGCAACCCTCAAAAGTGTCCGCGAACGAAAAAGCCTGCTGAATTTCCTGGTCGGGTCGATGTTCTACCGCGACGCACTGAACGCGCTCTATGCCTTTGGTGGTGTCTATGCGGCACTGGTCCTTGATTGGCAGACCATCCAGATCGGCGTCTTCGGTATAGTCGCTGCAATTGCCGCCGCGATTGTAACGTGGCTTTCAGGCCTCGCTGATCAGCGATTTGGGCCAAAGCCCGTGATCCGTGTCGCGGTATGGGTGCTGATCATTGTCAGCATCACGGTTGTCGGCATGTCCCGCGAGGCACTGTTCGGTTTCCCGCTTGCCCAGGGATCAAACCTGCCTGATATCATCTTTTATGTCTGCGGTGCCTGCATTGGCGGCGCAGGTGGTGCGGTTTATTCTGCAAGCCGTTCGATGATGGTGCGGCACACCCACCCTGATCGCCCTGCCGAAGCATTTGGCCTTTTTGCGTTAACCGGCAAAGCGACCGCATTTCTCGCACCTGCCTTTATTACGCTGTTCACTTTTCTGACGGGGAATAACCAGCTTGGGTTCTTGCCGGTGATCTTTCTTTTCCTGATCGGATTATTACTGCTAAGATGGGTTAACAAAGACGGAGATCGCGCAGAATGGTCCGCCGATTAGGATTTTCCCTATCGCTTGTTTTGGCACTCGCGGCTTGCCGCGGGACTGAAATCGCAGCACCGGCCAGTCGCGCCGGTGCTGCAACAGTTTCAACACAGAACGCGGGCGATACCCGCGCGGCCAAGGCTCTGTTTGGCGCGATGTCGACTCCTTCGGCGCAGACGCCTGAATCGCACGGTGGGTATGCGAGTGGCTGTCAGGCGGGTGCGGTGCAACTGCCCGAGACCGGCGCAACGTGGCAAGCCATGCGCCTGTCGCGCAACCGCAACTGGGCGCATCCAACTACTGTTGATTTTGTGCAGGATCTGTCGCGCTTTGCCGCGACGCTGCCCGGTTGGGACGGTCTTTATGTTGGTGACATGTCGCAGCCGCGTGGCGGGCCGATGCTAACTGGCCATGCCAGCCATCAGACAGGCCTTGATGCCGATATCTGGATGCTACCGCCAAACCGTTTAAACCTGACACGTGGTGAGCGCGAGGAGTTATCATCAATCTCGATGCGTCGCTCGGCTGGGGCTTATACGAACGACCGTTGGACCACCCAGCACATGGAGGTTATCCGTGCCGCAGCAAGCGATCCACGCACCGCGCGTATTTTCGTGTTTCCCGGTGCTAAGGTCGCGATGTGTAACTGGGCTACTGGTGATCGTGCGTGGCTGAATAGGATCCGGCCATGGCATGGTCACCACTATCACTTCCACGTTCGGCTATCGTGTCCGCCGGGAGATCGCACTTGCGAAGATCAGGCGCCCCCGCCCGGTGGCGATGGTTGTGCCGACGCCCAAACCTGGGTGGACAACATCCTCAACCCGCCACCGCCAGACCCGAATGCGGCCCCCGCGACGCCCCGCCGAGAAGTGACAATGGCGCGGCTTCCGGTGCAGTGCACGGGTGTGCTGGAGTCCGAATAACGCGGATTGACCAAAGGGTCTTGCGGCGTTAGATGAAGGCGTCCCGTAACGGGGCCAAGTCGCCGCACCCTTGTCAAAACGGAATATGAAATGACCCGCATCCTACCTGGCGTGATCGCCATGGCCGCCGTTGTCGTGGCCTCCAATATCCTCGTGCAATTCCTGATCCTTGATGGGCTGCTGACGTGGGGGGCGTTTACCTATCCGTTTGCCTTCCTTGTGACGGACATCATGAATCGCGTTTATGGCGTTGGTCCGGCGCGGCGCGTTGTTTTTGTTGGATTTATTATTGGTATCATCTGTTCGCTGATCGGCAGCCAGGTCATGCTTGAATTCGGTCCGGCGGTCGCTTTGCGTGTTGCGATCGGCTCGGCGACGGCGTTTCTTGTGGCGCAAACCTTGGACATCGCGATCTTTACAAGGCTGCGGGACGGGGCGTGGTGGCGGGCTCCGCTGGCATCGACGTTGATCGGGTCCACTGTCGACACGGCGCTGTTTTTTACCATTGCTTTCAGTGGGTTACTGTCGTTTGGCGCGACGGCGGACGCGCAGATAACTTGGGCGCAGGGGCCGGCGCCCTTTTTGCTTGTTGGCCCAGAGGCCCCGCTTTGGGTCACGCTGGCCGTGGCTGATTGGGGCGTAAAGCTGGCGATTGCCCTGCTCGCCCTGATCCCGTTCCGCCTGATTGTCGTGCGCCTGATGTCACGCCCAACCTAGGGATTGCGATTTTTGTTTTGACATATACCAAATCTGTGCTTTTCTGCCCTTAGGCGAAACAACGAGAGGAGGTGATCCAGTGTCATTAGAGAGATTGGAGAAGTGTGTCGGGACAGCTTGGGAGGTGCGTGGCTAGAGCAGCCTTTGGCCATGTAATATCTCAGGTGGATGCGTTCTAACCGACCGCCACCTCCGCGAACTCGAAAGGGCCGTCCCATCGCCGGGGCGGCCCTTTTTGCTATACGGAAAGCGTATGGAAAGCGTATGGAAAGCGTATGGACGATTTACGGATCAACGATAACGTCACAATCGCCGCGTGGGGGTTGAGCGAAAGCTTTGCGCGCGCCTCTGGCCCCGGTGGTCAGAACGTAAACAAAGTGTCCACGGCGGTGGAGCTACGGTTCGAGGCCGAACGCTCGCCTGCCCTGACAGGCCCCGTGAAAACGCGGCTGCGCCGACTGGCCGGACAACGCTGGACCAAAGAGGGCGCGGTGGTGATCTTTGTGCAAGACACCCGCTCGCAAGCCCGCAACCGAGAACTGGCACGGGAACGGCTGGCGGAGTTGATTGTGCAAGCGCTGTTCGTGCCAAAGCGGCGGGTGAAAACGCGGGTGTCGGTTAATCAGAAGCGGAAACGGGTGGACGCGAAGAAGCAGCGTGGGGATGTAAAAGCGTTGCGGGGGAAGGTGGAGGAGTGAGGGCTTCTTCACAACCGAAATGATAACGGTTGTTTCGACAGAATACCCAACATAACATTGGACCATAACAAAGTGAGGAGTCAGCCTTGGGAAGTTTCTTTTCAACTCTATTTCTAGGGCTGCTTGCCGCGATTATTGGCGCAACAATTCAACAAAGAACTTGGCGGCATCGGAGTCTCGAGGGACTTAAGGAAAACGAAAGATCCGAAGCAAAGGAAGCAATCAAGGCTATCTCAGTAGCTCTTGATCGCCGACTAGAAGCACAGAGAAGATTCACCTACCAAGTCCTATCCGGAACAGCTTCAGAGGATGATAGGAAGGCCTTTCGTGAGGCAACAACATCTTGGATGGGCGGATATTCCAGCAATCTCTCAAGACTATA
>ERZ888423.2596-NODE-2596-length-13170-cov-8.663668_pt1 | contig 13170 bp, 10 predicted proteins | sample MGYA00520523_ERZ888423 | MGnify/ENA primary metagenome ERZ888423 (study PRJEB32303, sample SAMEA104408611) | aquatic metagenome | biome: Brackish water; feature: Pelagic; material: water | place: Baltic Sea | collected 2014-06-08T10:24:00 | depth 30,27 m ...
GGTTAATCATCTTTTGCCTTGCGGTTTGTTTTCCTCCTGCCATGCTAATACTTTTTAATTATTAATTGATATACAGTTGAAAAACAAATTACTTCTTATTCATTGCAGATAACATACCTCCATAAACACTGTTCAGTGAAGCTAAGTTATTGGCCATTTCTTCCATTTGATTTTTGAGTTGTTCTGCATTGGCAGCAACACTATCATTTAAAGCGGCTTGTTTGTTCGCTGCCTCCATTTGCATCTGGTAAATTCCGTTTAGTGATTCCATTTGCGCTGCAGCATTGGCGATTTGCTCACCGTACTTTTTGGTAGACTCAAGGGCATCAGCCGTGGGCGCCATACTTTGCGCAGCAGCACCAAATGAACGAATGCTGTCCCCGAGATTACTCATTAATTCCGAATCCAATTTTGCCTCACGCAATATGCCATCAAGCTTTTTTGATAGTAATCCTTCAGGATGTTGATTTTTTGACTCTCCACCATCAAGTTCTGGATAAACCAAAGACCAGTCTGGACCGTCATCCACTTTCTCAAAAGCCGAAATGGCGAAAATAATTGCCTCTGTAATCAAACCAACCGCAAGCAGTATACTTCCATTTAATGGACCTAATTCCCAGTGAAGGATTTTAAATAATGCTCCAAGGATTACAATAGATGCCCCAAGACCATAGGCCATATTCAGGTTTTGTGGAGTCAATAAAGATTTTTTGTTTGATTTAGACTTTGCTGCCATGATAAAAAAAAAGTTTCGTTAAATAAAAACAGAGTTAAAGTGATTTTGATGAAGCTCAGGGTTTAGCGTGCATCACCAAAATTGTTGTTTAAGATAATATTTGTGCCCATATAATCCTGTACGGTTCTGAAACCGATATAGCTACGGGCAGAATCAGCATACTCATAGTCTCGTGTGCTGACTTGGAGGAAATAAGCGACATCCTTCCAAGAACCACCGCGCACTACCTTGCGCTTGTTGGCAGGGTCATTGACACTCGGGTTCATCGTTGAAGAATATTCGTAAGACCCTGGATCGTATGATGAATCAATCCACTCGCTCACATTTCCAGCCATATTATAAAGATTGTAGTCATTCGGCTCATATGAATCGGCCTCTACAGTATAGAGCGCCTGATCCGCGGCGTAATCCCCACGTAAGGGTTTGAAGTTAGCCATAAAACATCCCCGATCATTCTTGGCATAAGGTCCCCCCCATGGGTAAGTCGCAGACTCCAACCCACCACGCGCAGCATACTCCCACTCTGCTTCACTCGGAAGTCTAAACGTGTTTACGTAAGGAATGCCTTTGGATTTTTGATAAGCATTTTTATAAAGCGTCCTCCAAGCACAAAAAGCTTTGGCTTGTTTCCAGTTTACGCCAACTACAGGATAATCCCCATAGGCCTCGTGCCAGAAATAGTCATTGTGCATTGGTTCGTTGTAGGAATAATTAAAATCTTTAATCCACACTGTAGTGTCAGGGTAGATATTGATGTCTTCTTTTATAATAAAATCTTTACGGCGTTTCTCTTTAGCACGAGCCGCCGCTTGAATATCCATGTAAGTGTACTGGAAATTCAATTTGCTTACATCAATTGTGCGCTGACCATTATAGGCCTCTTCGGTGGGGATATACATTGAATCCATCACCTCAGAATAATATTCATCCGGATATTCAGCAGGCTCCCAAATCAGGTCAACGTCATTATTTATTTTACGACCGGCATAAAAATCATCCCCCATACCGAAATAGTTGTCGTAATTGTACTGCTCCCATGGAGTCATTTCCTGATTTTCTTGATCGACAAATGCGAATTCACCAATACTACCATCACCAGGGACTGCACCAACCTCATCGGCGAGTATCGCCAAGCGAAGACGGACTGTTGAGTCTTTAACCCAATTCACAAACTGACGATATTCAGCATTGGTGATTTCAGTTTCATCCATGTAAAATGAACGGACAGTGACGGTTCTGGTCGGTGCATCATTTACAGCGACAAAGTCGTCATCAGACTTACCCATTAGAAAAGAACCTCCTGGAACTAACGTCATTCCGTACGGTTTTTCAGGGTACCATTTTTTGCCTTTTGCGCCAACCAATTCGCCGCGATCTCGATTTGAGCTACAGCTTGCCACAAGGGCGGTGATTGCAAAAACCGCAATTAACTTTTTCATAGATGATTCGGTTAAGAAATTACTAAGATTCAAGGGCGTAAACCTATCCATAAATTTTTAAAAAAGCAACAATTTTATGGAAAAAACCCTTAAATCGAAAACACACATTTTATGTTAAACTTTGTTTCTCAAACGCGCTTTCAACCAGCGTTCGGGAATATTTTGCTGCGTTGCACTCAGATAATCTTCATAAGCGCAGGGTAATAACGCAGCAGTTGGCAAATTATTATTCAAAGAATCAATAATTGGCATTTCAATCCACCAACGCCCCGTTCGTTTGCTTTTCCTAAAGAGGAGCACCATATCATCAATCGGCACAGAATACAAGGTAAAGTTGTCTGGATTCATTAAATCACCTTCATTCACCCTAAAGCAAACCCCTTCGATAAAGTACCAAAGTATTTGAGCCACTAGATTGGGCGCACTTTCATACCTCTCAAAGGATTTGAGCTCGTATATCCCGAAGGATTTTACCCCGTTACTAATCCCTGCATATCGAGACAAGGCACAAATTTCTCTACTGTCAAATCCATTCGGACTTTTGTGGTAGCGAAAACTCATAGCACTACTGTTAACACTCGAAACATCCATCGCCACTAATTGGGCCTGGCGCATAATGGGCTCTGCCAGAGTAATATCTTGAATGAGATTCCCTAATCGATAAGCATCAAAATGCAATTTATCCATAAGCGCAATTTCTTCAGGCGGATTTAGATACGATTGATAGCCCAATACGCTGTAATTCATTAGATTATACGGGCTATCTACCACCATTTTTCCGACGTACGCCTTATTGGTCAAAGGTTTTTGATGATCTCCTAAATCAAAGCGATGGTCGACATTGACCAAACTAATCATGTCATGCACCCCATCGAAGGCGCGATAATGGGCATAAAGTAAATCTTGGCTGCCCCCCAAAACAATCGGCATCACACCGAGAAGTAATAACTGATGAACAACCTCCCGTACGGCAAAATCTGTATCGCCAATTGAGTTCCCCGGGATAATGTCCCCGAGATCAACCATGGACCACTGCCAATTGCCAGGGTAAAGGCCGTAAAACGCCATGCGCACGGCATCGAATTCTATGGTTTCTCCCATAAAATCCTCATCCCGACGATGCTCCGGCACCCCTAATAAGGCAAATTTAAAGTTTGAGACTTCAGGAAATTTATCCTCTTGCTGAAAAATTGATATTTGTTTACCCAGCACCCCGTCGGAAAGAACTTCTCTGTGGGCACAAACCGCTTTAGAAACGGGTCTGAGGTATTCTTTCATTATTTTTTCGACTTAGTTTTTGCCCGGCCCTTCGGCTTTTTTGATCCCTGGGCAGCAATCATTTCTTGTACTTGATCCAAGGTGATTTTATCAGCATTGGTCGTTTTGGGCAATTCAATTTTAATTTTACCCTTTATCAAATTGAATCGTCCCCAACGCGCTTTCTCAATACGGATATTTTCTTCTGGCCAAGAGGCCACTAATTTATCTATTTCTTTTTGTTTTTTATCCTCAATGAGGGCAACAATATCGGCATCACTTAGATGATCGAAGTCATATTTCTTATTGACATTGATGAACATATCGTTCCATTTGATAAATGGACCAAATCGCCCTTTTCCCTTTTGTACTGGGAGGTCTTCATAAATATAAATTGGAGCGCCCGCCTGCTGCTTTGCTTTGATTAATTCTGCAGCAATCGCCATATCTACTGAAAGTGGATCCATACCGCCAGGTAAAGAGATAAATTGTTTTCCCCAACGCACGTAAGGACCAAAGCGCCCATTGGCTACTTCAACCTCTTGCTCTTCAAAATCACCTAAAACTTTTGGCAATTTAAACAAGTCCATAGCCTGGTCAAAATCAATCAAATGAAGTTGCTGATCCGGTCGAAGACTGGCAAATTTTTTATCGGGATCATCGGCATCGCCCATTTGTGCAATCGGCCCAAACTTACCCAAACGCACAAGGACCGTTTTCCCCGACTGTGGGTCAGCCCCCAAAATACGTTCTCCACTTTCGCGTTCGGCATGTTCGTTAACCCGCTCCACATTGGGGTGAAATTTGCTGTAGAACCCTTTGAGCATATTACGCCAATCTTCTTTACCCTCTGCAATATCATCAAAATCGGCTTCTACTTTTGCCGTAAAATTCAAATCAACAATATCAGGAAAATGGGCCACTAAGAAATCCGTGACAATAATGCCAATATCGGTGGGCACGAGTTTTCCTTTATCGCTTCCCACTTGTTCGATCAACTGCTTTTGGGTGATTTGGTTATCCTCGAGTTTTAGCCATTGATAAGCACGGGGTTGTCCCTCGACAGTGCCCTTTTCCACATACTTACGCTGAATAATTGTCGAAATCGTCGGGGCGTAAGTCGATGGGCGACCAATCCCAAGCTCTTCGAGCTGCTTGACCAATGAGGCTTCAGTGAATCGATAAGGCGGACGAGTAAAACGCTCGGTTGCCGTTATTAATTCACTTGCTAAAGACTGCCCTTGGGCCAATGGCGGAAGCATCCCTTCTTGCTCTTCCTCATCAAAATCAGTCCCTTCTAAGTAGACTTTTAAAAATCCATCAAAGGTCAAAATCTCACCATTTGCGACAAACGTATGATCCATCGGAGTCTTGGCCTTTATATCAATTTTGACTTGAGTTCTCTCCAGATTGGCCTCGCTCATTTGAGAGGCTATGGTACGCTTCCAAATCAATTCATAAAGGCGCATTTGATCACGATCTCCGTCGATTTGCGCACGACTCAGATCCGTAGGACGTATGGCTTCGTGCGCTTCTTGAGCGCCTTTTGACTTTCCTTTGAATTGTCTTGGCTTGCTATACTCAGCACCATAATTTTGGATTATTGCCTTTTCGGCTGCCTTACGTGCTTCATAGGAAAGATTTACACTATCGGTTCTCATATACGTAATCAATCCCGATTCATAAAGGCGCTGGGCCACGGTCATGGTGCGACTCACTGAAAAGTATAATTTACGGGCCGCTTCTTGCTGCAAGGTTGAGGTGGTAAAAGGCGGCGCAGGCGATTTTTTAGCCGGTTTTTTATTGAGTTCCGAAATTAAATACTGGGCGTTTTTATTGGCTTCAAGAAAGTCCATTGCCTCTTGGGCATAATCTAAATTCTTGGCCAATTTAGCCTTAAACTTTGATCCATCACTGGTTAAAAACTCTGCATCAACGCGAAAAGAAGCTACGGGACTAAAGGACTCTATTTCGCGTTCCCGATCGACTATTAATCGCACTGATACACTTTGAACGCGCCCTGCAGAAAGCCCGCCCTTAACTTTTTTCCACAATACAGGAGAAAGCTCGTATCCTACCAATCGATCTAAAACTCTTCTTGCTTGCTGGGCGTTAACCAAATTATAATCAATACCTCGGGGATGATCAATGGCTTTGAGAATGGCAGACTTAGTGATTTCATGAAATACGATGCGTTTGGTTTTGTTCTCAGGCAATTCCAAAGACTCTGATAAATGCCAGGCAATAGCTTCTCCCTCTCGGTCCTCATCACTCGCGAGCCATACCATTTCCGCTTTACTTGCCAAAGATTTCAAATCATTGACCAAGGCCTTTTTATCTTTAGAGACTCTGTATTGAGGACTGAAATCTCCTTCCACATCTACGCCTAATTCTTTGGACGGAAGATCTGCGATGTGACCGAAACTAGAGGCTACCTTAAAATCTTTACCTAAGAATTTTTCTATGGTTTTGGCCTTAGCCGGAGACTCAACTATCACTAAATTCTTTGCCATAAGCGCCGTATTTTGGTGTACAAAAGTAGACGAATTTTTTAATTCGCTGTCCCGAGGAGTAATTTTGAAAGCCGAAGACACGCCTTTAACCTAAAGGTTAAAAAAATACTTGATGGATTAAAAATAAAATCAACGAATCGTAATTAGTCAATTCGGATTGAAATTTCTGGGCCTACATCGGGTAAGGCAAGAGGCAATTCGACCCGTCAAATATTGCTGACATTTTGACAGATTGTTGTACCTTTGCGGTTTAAATTATAAGAGGCACTGAATTTGATACCTCGTGATTTAAGCGTTTATGAGCATGGAAAAAATTATTGATCAGCAACTTCAAGGGTCTGCACTTGAGCGTCCTGAAAGATTGGGCAACACCAAAAAACTCTATATAGAGAGTTATGGCTGTCAAATGAATTTCAGCGACAGTGAAATCGTCGCTTCGATTCTTGCCAAAGAGGGGTATGACACCACGACCGACCTGAATCAAGCCGACTTAGTGCTGGTCAATACGTGTTCGATTCGTGAAAAAGCAGAACAAACAGTGAGAAAACGTCTGGAGACCTATAACGCGGTCAAAAAGAACAATCCTTCTATGAAAGTTGGGGTTTTGGGATGCATGGCTGAACGCTTGAAAAGCAAATTTTTAGAAGAGGAAAAGATTGTTGATTTAGTGGTTGGTCCCGATGCGTACAAAGACTTACCCAATCTTTTGGACGAGGTTGAGGCGGGGCGTGAGGCGGTGAATGTTATCCTGTCAAAAGACGAAACCTATGGTGATGTTGCCCCGGTACGTCTTGGAGGGAATGGCGTAACGGCCTTTGTGAGTATTACCCGAGGATGCGACAATATGTGCACCTTCTGTGTCGTGCCCTTTACTCGAGGGAGAGAGCGCTCCCGAGATCCTCAGAGCATCATTGAAGAAATCAATGATCTTGCTTTAAAAGGCTACAAAGAAGTGACCTTACTGGGACAAAACGTGGACAGCTATCTGTGGTATGGCGGTGGGTTGAAAAAAGATTTTAAAAATGCCTCCGAAATGGCTCAAGCCACGGCGGTTGATTTTGCTCAGTTATTAGATATGGTCGCGACGGCCCAGCCTAAAATGCGCTTCAGATTCTCAACGAGTAATCCTCAAGACATGACACGCTCGGTATTGTATATTATGGCTAAGCATCCAAACATCTGCAATTATGTTCACCTACCTGTTCAAAGTGGCAGTACCAGAATTCTGGAAGCCATGAACCGTCAGCATACACGTGAAGCCTACATGGCCCTGATCGATGACGTAAGAAAAATAATTCCAGATTGCGGCATTTCTCATGATATGATTGCTGGTTTTCCTACGGAAACCGAACAAGATCATCAGGACACTTTAAGTCTGATGGACTATGTGCAGTATGACTTTGGTTTTATGTTTATGTATTCCGAACGCCCCGGAACTATGGCTGCAAGAAAAATGGAAGATGATGTCCCCGATGCCGTTAAAAAAAGAAGACTCACAGAAATTATAGAACGCCAACAAAAACACAGTGCCCTGCGCACTAAAAACTTCGTGGGTAAAACTGTTGAAGTTTTGATTGAAAAAGAAAGTAAAAAAGACCCCAGTTTTTGGAGCGGAAGAACCCCCCAAAACACCGTTGCCGTTTTCCCTAAAGAACAATACCAGCCAGGAGATTTTGTTCTAGTCCACATTGAAGAGTGCACCAGCGCAACGCTCATTGGGAAGGCGGTACAAATGGGTAATGCTTAACGACGAAACAAATGGAAACTATTCAATCGGTAAAACAACGCTTTGAAATCATCGGTAACGATGCAAAACTCAACCGCGCTATCGAAAAATCGATTCAGGTAGCCCCTACTGATATTTCCGTTTTGGTTACTGGAGAAAGTGGGGTTGGTAAGGAAAATATTCCGCGCATTATCCACGCCCTTTCGCTTAGAAAGCACAATAAATACATCGCGGTAAACTGCGGCGCTATTCCAGAAGGCACTATTGACAGTGAACTTTTTGGCCATGAAAAAGGCGCATTTACAGGAGCCACCACCACACGCAGTGGTTACTTTGAAGTCGCCGATGGCGGGACCATTTTTTTAGATGAGGTTGGCGAGCTGCCCCTCCCGACACAGGTTCGTCTATTGCGTGTTTTAGAAAATGGCGAATTCATGAAGGTTGGGTCTTCTCAAATTCAAAAAACCAATGTGCGTATTGTAGCCGCGACCAATGTCAATATGGCCACTGCCATTGAAAAAGGGCGGTTCCGAGAAGATTTGTACTACCGACTCAGTACTGTTGAAATTGGTTTGCCCGCGCTCAGAGAGCGCGGCGAAGACATTCATTTACTGTTTCGCAAATTTGCCTCAGATTTTGCACAGAAATACAAAATGCCGACCATCCGATTAGACCAACAGGCCGTAGGACTGCTTTTGAAGTATCATTGGGGAGGCAATATTCGTCAACTGCGTAACATCACAGAACAACTTTCTGTCTTAGAACAAAAACGAGAAATAGGGTATCAAAAATTAAAAGAGTACTTACCCCACGTGGGCAGTAATTTACCGGCCATTATTCCCTCGCGTAAAGAATCCTCTGATTTTAGCAGCGAGCGTGAAATTCTGTACAAAGTGCTCTTTGACATGCAAAAAGATCTTAACGATCTGAAAAAACTCACTTTGGAGCTGATGAATTCTGGAAATACCTCCAAAGTTAAAACGGAGCAGGCGCAGCTCATAAAACAAATTTATGCCCCAGAAGAGCAAACTGCATCTCTGGCGGCCCTTAATGATGAATTCCAGCAAGAAGAACAGGCCCATGACGTTGAGCTGATAGACCTGGATGACCCTGTGGAACAGACTCCTGACAAATACCATTTTGCCGAAGACATTGAGGAAGAAGAGAGTTTGTCGCTTCATGACAAAGAACTTGAGCTTATTCGAAAATCTCTAGAAAAATATGATGGGAAACGCAAAGAGGCAGCACAAGAACTCGGAATAAGTGAACGTACGCTCTATCGAAAAATCAAACAATTTAATCTGTAAGGGGGTCATGCAAAACGTATTGAAGCACATTTTTTTATGGGGGACGCTTTTGATAAGCCTATCCTGCGGCGTTTATTCATTTACAGGGGCCGATATTGATTACAGCTCCACTAAAACATTTCAGGTGAATAACTTTGCCAATAACGCGCCCATTGTTGAACCAAAAGTTGCCCGCAATTTCACTTTGGCCCTTCAAGACATTCTGCTCAATCAAACGAATTTGAGCCTCACCAATAACAATGGTGATTTAATTTATGAGGGCGAAATAGTCGACTATTACATCGCTCCGATTACGGCAACCTCAAGAAATACAGCAGCCGAAAACCGATTAACGATCGGGGTTAATGTGCGTTTTACAAACACAAAATCTCCTGAGAAGGATTTCGAACAGAAATTCAGTTTTTATTACGATTATTCCGGAAGCGCTCAGCTCATAGGGAGTCAACTCGATACGGCATTATCCATTATCTTTGAACGATTAACCCAAGACATTTTCAACAAATCCCTGGCCAATTGGTAGTTGTATGAATTTAGAGCACTACAATAATCTTCTCGCCCAACCCCAGCGTATTTCAATAGAAGACGCTCCAGGGCTCGATCGTGTCGTGCGTCAATTTCCTTATTTCCAAAGCGCCCAAGCGTTAAGACTCAAGATTCTAAAACAAACAGAGTCTTTGGGATATAACCAGGCCCTTAAAACAACGGCGGCGGTCACCACAGATCGTGATGTTTTATTTGATTATATCACCTCACCTGAATTTTCTCAACAAACCATTTCTGAAACCCTCATTGGGCATCAAGATCACGTAAAACAAATTGAGGTTACCCTGGACAATCCAGAAAATGCGCCTGAAATACCCGCACCAGAATTAGAAGAAAATGCCTGGGCTGTTGATAAAAAGCCCTTCAATTTCGATCAAAAAGAACGGCATAGTTTTGAGCAGTGGCTTAAACTCACTGCGGCCAAGCCCATTGTTCGGGAGCCTGAAGATGGATTAGGTGAAAACGCGGATCGGGCACAAGACCCAAATAATTCAGAGGACAAATGGGGAAAAATAGATCGTTTTTTAGCGCAAAAAACAAGCATAAAACCAGATCCTTTAACAAGCAAGCAAAACCGGGCTGAAAGCTCTTTAGAGACGCATGATGAACTGATGACCGAAACCCTTGCTCGGGTCTATGCGCAACAAAAAAATTATCAAAAAGCGATTCAGGCCTATAAAATTTTAATTTTGAAATATCCCGAAAAAAGTAGTTTCTTTGCAGACCAAATTCGGGAATTAAAACGTTTGTTAAACGCATAGATATGAGCACTTTTTCAATATTTTTGATTTTGATCATCTTCATCGCCTTTTTGCTTGTTGTGGTCATTATGGTACAAAATCCAAAAGGAGGCGGACTCGCGTCATCATTTGGTGGCGGTGGAACTCAGCAACTGGGTGGCGTCAAAAAAACCACAGATTTTTTAGACAAGAGTACTTGGACCTTGTCGGCCATTTTACTGGGATTAATTTTATTGTCGAACATGTCCCTTTTTGAAGGCACCACGAGTGGTGAATTCATGCAAGATGATATTGAAAGCGTCACCTTGCCTGAAACATCAGAACTGCCTGTTACCCCTGAACCGACCGATCAAGAGTAACAACACAATAACATAACCTCACAAAAACGGCCTCTTCGAGCGCCGTTTTTTTTGTCGCAATTTATAAATCGTCACAAGATCCATATAACAAAGCTGCGTTATTTGCGTTATTCTTGTTGTCGCAACGGTTTAGTCGACTCCTAAAATATATCCATATGAAACACGCAGCTTTTCTCTTTACCATACTATTTTGCCTACAAGTTAATGGCCAAATGGCGCACCGCCCCTCCTATGCCCCAGGAACATATATTGCTCGGGCGGATCATAGCACACAAGAAGATATTAATGAAGAAAAATCATTGGGCCTACAGATTCATGAAGTTGGTGTGGCCTTGGGGCAAGACTTTCCTAGCGGGGATTCCGCAAACCTTTACCTCGAGGGTCGCCTCGGGTTGCGTCTCAATCGACACCTTTGGCTTGTAGCCTATGGACTGAGCAATGCTTGGGATTTTAATATTGGCGGCGCCCCTAACCAAGGAAACACAAATAGCTTATCTGGGTCCTATGGGCAAAAACTAAATCTTTTTGATCGTCTGGAAACAGAAGCCTACTTGGGGATAAGTTACCTTGTCCAAAAAACAGAAAACGGCAACGATCAATTCTGGGGTCTTCCTTTGACCTTGGTTGTCGATAAACCAATTTTTGAATCCTTTTCTTTGGGCCTAGTTGGGCAACTCCAACCGACCACAAAAAAAGGCCGAGCCTTTATCGGACTTAAAATAAGTTACGACCTAAATCACTAAGGTCAAGATAAATCTCCCCGCGAACTAAATAAGGCAAATACCATTTAATCCTACCTATATCCATCGGACGATCTCTGCGTCTTCAATGAGATATGGGCAGAGTAAATCATATCAAAAAACTCCCCAGATGTATCCACTTAGAATATTAATGTTTCATGAAAAAAGCACTCATTTATGCAAGCCTACTCCTCATCCCTAAACTGGCCCTAAGCCAAAATCCTGCCCCTGTTGATCTAGACGCGCTATTGTCCCCAATAATTGGCTCTGATCCACAAGAAATTATCCTTTATGACCGGGTTACCCCGCTGGCCAATCTCACTCAGTTTAATGACAGTATCAATTGTGCACGACCGGCCCTATTTGAGCAAGCACTCTCCGAATTACACCGTTCTGCTGGGAATCAAGAATTTATTACGGTACAAAACCTGCGGAGCTACGCCATTGCCGACTCAATAGTTAATAAAACAAAGATTGCCCTGATCCATCAAGAAATTAATCATCTTAATATTGAAGATCAAAGACATCCTAATGCCGCTTTTGTCATAAATGACACTGTAATTACGCATCAAAATGCTCAAGCCCCTGCCTTGAGGTCCTTTGAATTGATTATGGCTTCCCCCTTAAAAAAAGTTGTCCAGGGACCCGAAATAAGTTTTGTTTTTGACCAAGATCTACTTTTGGGTCAATTCCAGGAGGTCAAAGAAATATGGAGTGATCTGGGAACAAACGATGCCAGAAAGATTTGGGAAAATGGGCAATGGACGCAATCAGAGCATCAGGTCACTATAAATACAACAGGAGAACATTTAATAAATTTTATTGTTGAATATCACGACGGTCGTGTTCGCACTACTCAATCGCTAATCCATGTGAAACACGCCGCAACAAATCAAAGTTCTTTGATTGAAAATGGGCAAATTTTTGCCCAAATACCCTGGCAGGGATTTAATGAAACTTCGCCTTATTTGGGAAAATTAGATTACCGAATTTTTTACCGAACCATAAACGGTAATCAGCAGGCAAGCTTACAAAAACCGATTGTAATTATTGATGGTTTTGATCCGGGAGACCGACGTCAAATCCAAGATAGCGACCCCCACCCCTGGGCCACAGATAATGAGCACAGGTCCATTGAGGACATGATGAGCTACGTTGATCATCAAGGAAATCAAGTAGCCATAATCCCGATGTTACGCAATCTGGGTTATGATGTGGTTGTGGTCAATCACCCGACTCACTGGCATAATGGAATTCGCATTGATGGTGGTGCCGATTATATTGAACGCAATGCCTTAACCCATGTGCAACTTTACCAAAGACTCATCCAACGGCTCAATCAAAATAACAGCAATGAATCGCTTGTTATCGTCGGGCCAAGTATGGGCGGACAAATTTCTCGCTATGCTCTAGCCTATATGGAAAAACACAACATTGAGCACCGCACGCGCTTATGGGTGAGTGTAGACAGTCCTCATTTAGGAGCGAACATTCCTATCGGTGTACAGAGCCTACTTCATTTAATGTACAATATCACGGGTAGTGTTGCCGCAGGTGATTTTATTGAAGACCAACTCAATTCTGCCGCTGCCAGACAACAACTCATAGAACAATATGCCAACAGCAGCAATGAGGAGCTCGGGCAGATTTGGCTGGATGGACGCAGTATCTCTCAAGGCTTTTCACAAAACAAAGGCCGTCCTATTTATTTGAATTACTACAATAATTTATTTCAAAATGGGCTTCAAGGCAGTCAAGGCTACCCGACCTTGTCGCGAAATATCGCATTGATCAACGGAAGTCTTCTGGG